>Ga0068862_100003424_pt1 | contig 13667 bp, 16 predicted proteins | sample KBSSwiS52_FD_66598 | JGI IMG/M metagenome (GOLD analysis project Ga0068862, IMG submission 66598) | Switchgrass rhizosphere microbial communities from Kellogg Biological Station, Michigan, USA - KBS Switchgrass S5-2 | ecosystem: Host-associated > Plants > Roots > Rhizosphere > Soil ... | reverse complement strand
GCCGAGGATGAAGTTGCCGTCCGGCGTGAAGCTCTCCGGCCCGTTGATGAATTGCTTGATGCCGGTGGTCGCGAGCCCCGGCACGCGGGCCAAAGCCTGCTCCATCAGCGGCTCGAAATGCTCCAGATCGTTTTCCAGAAGCTGGAAAGCGAAGTTCTCCGGCAGATCGCCGGTGTCACCTTGGGGAAGCCAGGGCTTCGGGTTATGCTCGTAGCCGCCCATCACCAGGCCGCCGACCTCCTCCTTGAAATAGATGAGGCGGTCGGGATCGCGGAGTGTCGGCAGGTTCTTCGGTGCGCCGAGCGCTTCGGTCACAATGTATTGGTGCTGCACCGCTTGCAGCGGTACCGAGACGCCGGCCAATGCACCGATCTGCCGCGCCCATTGGCCGCCGCAGTTCACCACGACCTCGCAGCGGATCTCGCCCTTGTCGGTGACGACGCCGACCGCCCTGCCCTTCTCGGTCCGGATGCCGGTGACGCGCGTCTCCTCCACGATGGTGACGCCGCGGTTGCGCGCGCCCTTGGCCAGCGACTGCGCGATATCGGCGGGATTGGCTTGGCCGTCGGTCGGCAGGAAGGCGGCGCCGACCAGATCGGAGACATCCATCAGCGGCCAGAGCTTCAGCGCCTCCTGCGGAGAGAGCAATTCCATCTCCAAGCCGAAGGAATGCGCGGTGGTCGCCTGGCGCTTGATCTCGGTCATCCGCTCGGCGTTGCAGGCAAGCCGCAAGCCGCCGTTCATCTTCCAGCCGGTGGCGAGGCCGGTTTCCTTCTCCAGCTTGTCGTAGAGCTCGACCGAATATTTGAGGAGCTGGGTGATGTTGGCGGAGGTGCGCAGCTGGCCCACCAGACCCGCCGCATGCCAGGTCGAGCCGCTGGTCAGCGTGTTGCGCTCGATCAGCACCACATCCTTCCAGCCGAGGCCCGCGAGGTGAAAGGCAGTGGAGCAGCCGATGATGCCGCCGCCGATGATGACCGCGCGCGCCTGGGACGGAAGACTGGGCATTCTCTAAAGCTCTTGGAAATTGCGGAAGGCGCGCTCGAAGCGCGACAGGTATTCGGACGTATAGGTGCGATAGTCGAAGTCCAGTGTGGAATGGATCTCGGAGATCATGCTCCACATCGCCTCGCGCAGCAGCGAGGCGCATTTCATCGCGTGATAGCGCCGGAACAGCTCGGCATCCACCGCGCGGTCGAAATAGGCTTCCAGCACCTTCTGCTCGTCTTCCGGCAGCACTTCGGCGTTGGAGCAGAGATTGCCGAGATCGAACAAGGGCGAATTGAACCCGGCATAGTCCCAGTCGATCAGCCAGAGCCGCTTGCCGTCATCCATCATGTTGGTCGGCAGGAGGTCGTTGTGGCCGTAGACGATCTCGATCTTTCCGACCGCATCCTCAAGCCGCTCGGCGATCTGCATCAAGCGCGGCAGTGCCGGCACATGCCGGCTCTGGGCGTCGCGCAGGCTGTGCGCATAATCGCGCAGCACATGGAACACCCAGAAGATGACCGCCGGTCCGCGCACATGGAGCGGCATGACCCGGTGGCAGGTTTTGATCAGCTCGAGCACGCGGAAGAGATTCTCCGGCCGACGGACATCCGCCGCGACGAAGGTCTTGCCCTCGATGAACTCGAAGACCAGCGCGCCGCGCTCGAAATAAACGACCTGCGGCGAGAGTCCGCATTCGGCCGCGGCGCGTCCGGCCGAGAGCTCGTTGAAGCGCATCACCTGGTGGACCGGGATGTCGTCGCCGATCCGCACGAAGTATTTCTTGGCCTGATGCTCGACCAGGAAGTTGGCGTTGGTGATGCCGCCTTTGATCCGAACCGGCACGACCGGTTCCAGCCAGCATTTCAGCCGGCGCACCACATCTTCGGCCGCCAACACGATCTTTCCCCTGAATCGTCCCTTGTTGGGCGGACCATGCCATGCGTCCCGGTCCTGGGCAACATCATATCATCGCAGCATGTGGATTTGTTGTGGATTTGGTGTGGCGGGTCACAAGCACCGTTTGGGAACAAACGCCCCGCTACACGCCCTATATGAGGAATATGAAGCCGATCAAACTCTCCCAGCGTTTTGAAATTCTCCAAGGCCGGCGGCGCGAGATCAGCCTGATCCTGGCCTTCGCCTGCGTCGCCGGCCTGATCTGGGGCTTCGTCGCCCTGGCCGACGAGGTGTTCGAGGGCGATACCGAGCATTTCGACCGGATGGTCGCCGCCGCGATGCAGGGCGGCGGCGCGGGCTACGATCCGATCGGGCCGGCGTGGCTCGAAGAGCTCGCCCGCGATGTGACCGCGCTCGGCAGTTATGCCTTTCTCGGATTCCTCACCTTCGGGATCATCGGCTATTTCCTGCTGACCGACCGCAAAGGCCGCGCCGGCCTGGTCGCTGTCTCGGTCACCGGCGGGCTGCTGATCAGCAATCTCCTGAAGTCGGTGTTCGATCGCCCCCGCCCGGACTTTCCGACCGAGGTGAAGGTGTTCAGCGCCAGCTTCCCGAGTGGCCATGCGATGCTCTCGGCGGTCTCCTTCCTGACACTCGGCGCCCTGCTCGCGCAGGGGAGCCTCGACACGCGGGTGAAGGCCTATATCGCTTCCCTCGCCATCATCCTGACGGTCGCGGTCGGCACCACGCGGGTCTATCTCGGCGTGCACCATGCGACCGATGTGCTGGCCGGCTGGTGCGTCGGCAGCGCCTGGGCCCTGCTCTGCTGGACGGTGGCGCGGTGGCTGCAGCCGCGCGACGGCGCCTAAACGGCGCCGGCGCCCGCCGCTTTGAGGATCAGGCCGGCAATCTCGTGCGGATGCGAGACGATGCCGAGATGGCTGGCCGGAATCTCGATCGTCTCCGCCTGCATGCGCTTGGCCATGAAGCGCTGCAGATCGGGATTGATCGTGCGGTCGTTGGTCGAGACCGCATAGAAACTCGGCCGCTCCCGCCACGCCGCCTCCGTGACCTTGGCGTTGAACAAGGTATCGGAGACCGGAGCCTGAACGGCAAAGAGCGCCCGCGCGCGCGCCGCCGGAAGATCGCCGGCGAAGTCGCGCAGAAAAGCCGCTTCGCTGAGGCGAAGATAACCGTTCTGGCGAATGAGCCCGGCACTGGCCGGCGGCGCGGGAAACTGCTTGGCAAGCGCGGTGTAGTCCTCGTTCGCATCCGGCCCGCGCGCGGCGCAATAGACCAGGGCGCTCACCTTGGGATCGACGCCGGTTTGGGTGATGATCTCGCCGCCATAGGAATGCGCGGCCAGGACGGTGGGTCCGTCCTGCAGGGCCAGCGCCCGGCGGGTGTAGTTGCAGTCGTCTTCCAGTGACATCAACGGATTCTGCACGGCGGTCACGTTGAGCCCGGCCTGCTGCAGCAACGGAATGACCTCGGACCAGCTTGAACCATCGGCATAGGCGCCGTGCACCAAGACGACATTCCGAACCTTGGCCGGCGCGGCGAAAACAGGACGCGTGGCGGCAAGAGCGGCACCGGCGGCAGCGCCGGCGAAAAGCATGCGACGAGAGAGCATCTGAAACCCCTGTTGACTGGAGATCGACGACTCCTCAGTTGGGAGCGATACCAGTCCGGTTGAACCATACTCACGTATAGCAGCGCGGGATTTCGGCCCCGGATTTCGACTGGGCGTGGGCGCAAATCCCTGTGAGAATGCGCGCGGTCACACGATCTCAGAGTCCGCGCCATGCCTGCCGCCGATCTGCCCGTTCAGAACCTTTCCGTCCTGTTACAGCCGTTACAGATTCGACATCTGACCTTGCGCAACCGCGTGGTCTTCGGGGCGCATACCGCCAACATGGCGACCGACGGCCTGCCCGGCGACCGGCATCTCGGCTACTACCGGGAACGCGCGATCGGCGGCGCGGCGATGATCGTGGTCGAGCCGATCCCGGTCCATCCAACCGCGGTGCTCACCCGCGGCAACTTCCGCGCCGACGACGATTCGGTGGTGCCGCATTTCCGGCGCATCACCGAAGCCGTGCATGCCGAAGGCGCATATATCCTGCAGCAGCTCTACCACGTCGGCGCCCATGGCGATTGGGACAATTCCTATCGCGCCAGCTGGTCACCCTCCGGCCTGGCCTCGATGCATGATTCCGATGGCAGCCACGCAATGACGACCAGCGAGATCGAGGAGATCATCGCCAGCTTCGCCCGCTGCGCGAAGCGCGCCAAGGATGCCGGCTTCGATGGCTGCGAGCTGATGGCGGCCTATAACGCGTTGATCGAGCAGTTCTGGTCGCCCTACAGCAACCGACGCGACGACAAATACGGCGGCAGCTTCGAGAACCGCATGCGCTTCTCCGCCGAATTGCTCAGTGCGATGCGCAAGGCCTGCGGCGAGGACTTCGTCATCGGCATGGCGATCAGCATTGATCCGACGCGTCCCGATGTCGCCTCCACCGAAGGCCAGATGGCGGCGATCGCCTGGCACGATCAGCGTGCCTTGTTCGACTATGTCACCGTCGGCAGCGGCAGCTATTTCGACTTCACCACCATTATACCACCGTTCCTCTACGGCGAGAAACTCACCGAGCCAGTGACCGCCGAGATCAAGCGCAATGTGAAGCATATCCGCGTGCAGTCGGAGAGCCATATCCGCACGCCGGAGAATGCCGCAGGTCTGCTCAAGGCCGGGCATGCCGACACGGTCAGCATCGTGCGCGGGCAGATCGCCGATCCGCATTGGGTTGCCAAGGTGAGGGCCAGCGCCCCGGAACGGATCCGCCGCTGCATCTCCTGCAACCAGATGTGCTGGGGACGCCGGCACCGCGATTACTGGATCTCCTGCCTGGTCAATCCTTCGGCCGGCCGCGAATTTCAATGGGGTGGCGACCGCTTCACCATGAGCGCGAAGCAGCAGCATGTGCTGGTGGTCGGCGGCGGCCCCGCCGGTCTCGAGGCGGCGCGGGCTTCGGCCGAACGCGGCCACCGCGTCACCTTGATGGAAGCTTCCGAGAAGCTCGGCGGTCAGTTCCGCCTCGCCGGAATGCAGCCGCGGCGCGCGCAAATCCTCGACCTGCTTGACTGGTATGAAGGCGAGTTGAAGCAGCTCGGCGTCGCCGTGCGGTACGGCACCCTGGCCGATGCCGACAGCATCGGCGCGGTCGGTGCCGATCGCGTGCTGCTCGCCACCGGATCGCGGCCGGTCGAGGCGCCGCAGCAGCGCTATTGGCCGAAACCGGCCAACGAGACCGGGCTTGCCGGTCCGCGGGTCTGGTCGGTCGAGGCGATCATGGGCCGCGAGGCCAATCCGGGCGCGCGCATCATCCTGCTCGACGAAGGCGGCAGCTGGCGCGGCTGCGGCACCGCCTGGCAGCTCGCCGAGAAGGGCCACCAGGTGACGCTGGTGACGCCGGATTCATTGGTCGGGCGCGATCTGGTGCGCACCGCCGCCGATGGTCCGTTGCGCGCGCGGCTGAAAAAGCTCGGCACCGCCTTCCATGTGGAATCAGTGATTACGGGCTGGGCCAACGGCCGCGCCCGGATCCGCAGCCTGCTCGACGACAGCGAGACCGAGATCGAAGCCGACGATCTCGTCCTGGCGCTGACCAATCAGCCGAACAGCGAATTGGCGGATGAACTGCGGGATGCCGGGATCGCATTCTCCGCGATCGGCGATTGCGTCTCGGCGCGGCACGCTCCGGCGGCGATCTATGAAGGCCGGGAAGCCGCGCTGCAGCTCTGATTACTGCCGCTTCAAGGTGTAGACCGCGTTGTCGAGCGCAAACATCATGATGTCCTTTTCGGCACCGATGCTGAAATCGACCGCGAACTCGCAGCCGGTCAGCACGGTCTTGTAGTCGGTGCCGGTGAAGCCGACCTGCTCGGCCAGCTTCTGCGGGTCATTCGCCGCATTCTGCGCCTGCATCTCACCGAAGCCGCCCTGGAACAGCATGTCGGGGCCGCCCTGCATCACCTCGTATTTCGGACCCTTGCAGGGGAAGCTGCCCGGGCCTTCGATCGCGTCCGACTTCAAGGTGATGGTCTGGCCAACCAGCGATTTCATCTCGTCCGGAAAGAGCTCGGCATCGGACTTGATCCAAGGCGCGGGCACGGCACCGGTGATCTTCCACTGGCCGAGGTAAAAGGCATCCTCGGCCTTGGCGCCGGAGAGTGACGCCGCGCACACAAGGGCCGCGAGGGCGGCGGTGCGAAGAAACTTGGACATGATCGAAGCTTTCCCGATGGTGGACCGTTGATCAGGCTAATGCGTCGCCGCAAGCCTTTACAAGGTTCGATCGCGGCCGGAGGCCGCCCGGGTTCGATCGATCAGCAGGGTGGCTGGCCGTTTCCGCCGCAGGCGTTGGGGTAGACCGTCGGCGCGCCGCTGCCGTCCGGCTCCGAAGGCACCTGATAGACATAGCCGCCCGGGTTCGGACCATTGGGGTTTGGGCCGTCGTGATCCCCGGGACCGTGGCCGTCGTGATTTCCCGGGCCATGGTTCCCGCCGCCATGATGTCCCCCATCACCGTCCCAATTCCCGTCATGCCAATCGTGGTTCTTCCAATAGGCATGGCGGCGGCCGAAGAAGCGATAGCTCCAGCCATAGTTGGGACCGTTCTTGCTCCAGCAGAGGTTGCGGCGGCGGTCGCAGCGGATTCCGTGATACGGCGAGAAGATGGGCCCGCCGTAATCGTCGCGGTCGTCGCCGTGTGTGTAGATGCCGCCCAGCACCGGCCCTTCGACATAGGGCGAGCCGTAGACCGGCGAGCCCTGCTGATAAGGCGTGTAGTCGATTGCACTGTAGTAGCCGGCGGCGCTGGCAGGCTCGTGCGCGTAGTTGCTCTCGACATAGCCCGCGTCATAGGCGCAGCCGCTCAAGAGCAGCAATCCGGCGAAGGCGAAAGATCGGCACAGCATGGCGGTCGCCTCATGAGTCCCCGCAGAAGGATCGCACGCGGGAAACGCTGCGGCAATTCACGCCCGCGTGCCGGCTTCAGAAAGGCGCGCCCTGGCGCCGAAAGCACCAAGGCGCACGATTTCGGCGAATGAGATTCGCCCCTACTCCTTAACCACGTGCCAGACGTCCTTGAACTTGTCGCCGGTCACGTCGCCCGGCTTGGTGTCCTTCACGAAGGTGTAGAGCGGCTTGCCGTCATCGGCCCATTGCAGCGAGCCGTCGTCGCGCTTGATGATGGTGAGATCGCCGACCGGCTTGTCGCTCTCCATCGCCATGGCCGGCGGCCAGGCCTTGGCGCAATCGCCGTTGCAGTTCGACTTGCCGGCCTCGTCCTTGTCGAAGGTGTAGAGCGTCATGCCCTTGGCATCGACCAGGATCTCGCCGGCCGCGGTCTCCATTTCCTTGAACGGCCCGTAATCCTCGGCGCTCGCCGGCAAGGAGAGTGCCAAAGCGGTCGCCAGCCCGAATCCGAAAAGCCCGACCTTCATCATCGCGGTCATCGCTGTCTCCATTCTTGAGGTTGTCGATCCGAGGCGCAGCAAACCACCCTTCGCGGCGACGCAGGTCCCGCGTTGGATGATGGTGCGCATTGAGAGCACCGGATACCCCAATGGACTGAGATGGGGGTTCGCCCGGCCGATGGGAACGCTAGACCCGTCAACCAACAGCGGCAAATCACTGGTTCGTGTTTGCCGAGCCGGCGCTCCCCGGCCCGCGGACAATGCGGTGACAGGCGGCACGGCTTCGGTCAATAATCCCGCCGCTGGGACGCCGCGTCCCGCGCTGGGAATTTCAGGGGAAACACATCATGCCGATCTCGCGTTCACTGGTTGCTCTGGCTCTGCTCGGCGCGCTGGCGGCGCCACTCCCAGCGGCTGCACAAGGCGCTGGCGATCCGATCCTCGAGGCCAACGGCATCAAATACGCCTGCGCCGGTGTCGGCAAAGCGAGCCGCGGCGATCCGCGCTGGCCGAGCTTCCCGGTGCGCCTGGAGTTCGCCGCCGCCAATGGCGACTTTCTCGGCGATCCCGCGGTCACCGTCTCCGATGCCGGCGGCAAGCAGGTGTTCCAGGCGCAATGCAACGGCCCCTGGGTCCTGATCGAGCTCCCCGCCGGCAACTACAAGGTCCACGCGACCGGCCAGAAGGGGCAGTACGCGAAGGACTTCGAGATCGCGATCAAGGCCGGCAGCCAGACCAAGAAGACGATCCGGCTGCCGTAATCGCGAAGTCTCAGGCGGCCCGCTTGCGGCGCCAGCCGACGAAGCCGAGACCGCCGAGTGCGGAGACCAGCAGAGGCAAGGCTGCCGGGATCGGCGTCGTCGCTGGGGTCGGTGTCGGCCCGACGGTGAAGCTGCCGAAGTTCAAGAACCCTTGGAAGAATGCGCTCCCGGTCGGGATGATGAAACTGCCGCCGAACGAGCACAAACCGGCCGGGCAGCTCGTCAGGGTGCCGGCGCCGAGCACCGACGTCGGAAATCCTGCAGGATTGTTGGTCAAGAGCCTGACCGAGACCTGCGAGATGGGGGACGAGTTCTGGACCTGATACCAGATGTTTGCGACGCCGGGCTTGGTTGCGAACAGGTCGAAATTGCCTGCGGGCGAGCCTGATCCGATGAACGAATAGCTGTGACCGTTGATGGTCAGCGCCGCCGATATGCCGAGGAAGATCTGGTCGCCGGAAAGCTGCGGATCGGTAATCGTACCGTTGAAGGTCGAATAGCTGCCGACCGTCGGGTCGGCCGTGTACACCAACGAGTAGCCGGCGCCGGCGAGATCGGCACCCGGAGTTCCGAACACGCCCGTCGAATCGAGACCGGCCTTCACTGTCCCGGCGAAGGTCGCGGTGATGGTGGCGGCTGAAGCCTGCGACGCGATGCCCAACACCAGGCCGATGGTCACGACGAGTTTGGCCGAAAGACGCGCGATCAATCGGAAATGCATAATTTCATCCTCTTCCTGACACCGGATTCCAATTTATGTGTTTCTCGCCGAGGACAGCAACAAGTTGAAAAACTTCGACGGCTGTTGTTGATCGATGTCGCCGGAATGACAGAACTCCGTCACCCAGGCGGCGTGCTCTGACGGACACGAATCTTCACGGCTCGCATGACAGGACTTCAGTCCCGCCACGCGCACAAGCTGATGTACTTTTAACCACGTGCACGGGTCCGTTAACTACGAAGCAGCCTCGCCGGCAATTGAACCGCCATCGCACGCCCTTTAGGTTGCGCTCAATTACCAACCGGGGAATCAGATCATGTTGCGTATTGGTGCAATTGTCGCGGGCTTGATCCTCGCGGTGCTGGCGATCGCGCCGGCTTCCGCGAACACGATCCAGACCTATGAACTCAACGGCGTGACATTCGGCGATGGCTCGACGGCCACCGGCACGTTCACGCTCGATCTGACCACCAACGCGATCGTATCCTCGGCGATCGTCACGAGCCCAAGGCCGCTCAGCCTTCTTTTCGTCGGCGGCAATTATGACGGCTCCTTCTTTGACTCTCTGGTCACCGTTCCTTCGGGACAGTTGAACCTCGCCTCCTGGGCGATCTTTCCGGTCTCGGGCCAACTGCTGAGCTTGACCTTTGCGGTCAGCGACTTGAGCCTGGCGAGCTTCGTCGCCCACGGCACTGAGTCGGTGTACTCCCTCTTCTGCCTCGGCTTGTGCGGCTCGCGCACGATCGTCGCCGGCACGATCAATGCCGTGGCGACCACGCCGATCCCGGCGGCCTTGCCGCTGCTCATGACCGCACTCGGTGGTCTCGGCTTCGCCGGCTGGCGCCGCAAGCGCCAGCAGGCCGCCTAAACCGAAACCAAACGGAGTACCCGCGCCGGCGGAATCCGGCGCGCATCCTTCAAGCCCCGGGACCGCTAGGCCTGGGGCTTTCTCATTTCCCGTCATCGCATTCTCCACAGAATTTCACGGACCTGCGCGCAAGGCGCGGTTGAATTGCTCCGGTTCGCCCGGCTAGACTGCATTTCACTGTGTGCATCGGGGGAATCACGATCATGCGCCTTTGGGGAATTGTCGCCGGCCTGACCCTTGCGATCCTGGCCGCCGCGCCGGCCGCCGCGAACACCATCGCGAGTTTCACGCTCAACGACATCACCTTCAGCGACGGCACCACGGCCATCGGCACGTTCAGCCTCGACGTCACGAGCCACACGATCAAGAGCGTTTCGATCGAGACGTTCAACGGGACCGAAGTCGGCGGCGAGACCTATAGCGGCAGCACCCTCGATAAATATACTTTCGCCCCAACGACGCTGCTCTTCAGGTTTCCGATCTTCGATGGGTTCAGCCAGTTGTCTCTCGTGTTCCCACTGAGCGATGCGACCGATCTCACGAGCTTGCCCACCTTCTCGATCAGCTCCGGGACTGAAGCCAGCTTTATGGCTCTCTGCTTCATCGGCGGCAGAAAGGGCTGTCCTTTCCGCACTATCCTCTCCGGCCAGATCAAGACGCTCAGCGTGGCCACGGTGGCGACGACGCCGATCCCGGCCACCTTGCCCTTGCTTGCAACCGCGCTCGCCGGCGTGGGCGTCGTGGGCTGGCGGCGAAAGCGACAGGCGAGCTGAGGTCAAAACGGACAGGGGGCCGCCCCTCCAGCAACTGAAGGCCGGCCCGCGATCAGTAGCCTTTCCAGAGGCTGCAATTGGAGGTGCATCATGGTTCGCATTGCCGCAATCCTCGCCGGCCTTCTGATCGGCTCCGTATTCGCCGCGCCGGCTTCCGCGAACACGATCGCGACCTTCGCGTTGACGGCCTTCTTCACCGACGGCGCGACCGGCAACGGAACCTTCAGCCTCGACATGACCGCACAGACGATCGAGAGCGTGTCGATCACGACGACGACCGGCTTTGCCGTTCAGGGTGGGAGCTATCCCGGCTTTGCCGTAGACACCTATCAATCGGTATTCATGACGCAGCTGGACTTCTTCACCAGCGCGACGGCCTTGCCGCCGCTAGCCGGCCAGAAACTCACGCTGTTGCTGCCTTTTAACAATCCGGCCGATCTCATGAGCCTGCCGACATTCGAAGTTTATGGCAGCGAATCCGTCTACTTTTTCCTTTGCGGCGGCCTCTGTGCTGACCGTGCGTTGATCGGCAAGCTCCGGACGCTCAGCGTCGTCACCAGCACGACCCCGATCCCCGCCAGCCTGCCGCTGCTCGCGACCGCGCTCGGCGGCATGGGCATCCTGGGCTGGCGGCAGAGGCGCGCTGAAGCGCCAACGCAGGCTGCGGCGTAGGAGTCTTCCGCGGCGCATCATTCGGCGCCAGGGTCAGCTTCACTGCTGGCGGGCTGACCTCTATTTCGAAATTCACCCTGACGGCCTTGGCCCCTTGCGAACGGAGCCAGAGCAGGTCAAGTCCTTGACGGTGAACTCCTTTGTCCTATCCGTAGTATGACCATCGACCCCTCATTCTGTCTGGGTCCGGTCGGGGTTGGCAGTATTTCGACCGCTCGAATGCGCGATGCAGGCGGCATCGGTCGCTGGCGAATGTCTGATCGGGAACGGCACCGCGGTGCCGGAAAAAAATGGTCCCGCGTGACGGGGTCGCTAAGGCGCCGCACAGCCTTAGCGGGTAAGACTATATTTCATTTTTCATTCTTGCACAAGGCGCGCCTGGATTTTCTCGAATTCGCGTCTGCAGATGCTTGGTATAATTGTGCGATGGATGATGCAGTCCTGGAGCAGCGGCTTGAACAGGCACGGCTTGCCGTAGATCTCGGCCTGGAACTGATTGCCGAGCACCGCCTCATCGTCGGTGGGCTGGAGGCTCTCGGCCACGACGACGCCGCTCATGCGCGTAGCATCCTGCAAGCGAAGAAATGCAGGAACGCCATCTCGAGAATCTCGAATTCGCCCTCGAGCAACTCGACGCTGCCCTCGTGCGAAGAAGCGCCTGACGCAACACGTTCGAGCCCAACCGCCCAATTGCGCGCTCCGCTGCTTCATATCGCCGCTGTCGACAGCGGCGAGCCGCCTGTGGCAAGGTCCGGCCCTCATTTTTTTCCTACGGAGATATCATGAAAGTATTGAGTGCCCTGCTGGCATTGGCCGTGCTCATGCCGATCGGTGCAGCGTCAGCGGATGATTATTCGGCCTGGCCGAAATCCCCGGCCGCCAAATGTCTCATGGACCGAGGCGATTCTAAGGTTGCCGCTTTCGCGGCCGTCGATTCGAATTGCGGCCCCGTCGGTGACGCCAGCCGGGCTGGACGCGCCTTCGTTCTCGGGGACGAGTTCGAGGATCTCATCCGGTCGATCAAGCTGGGCGATGCCGCGGGCACCAAGCAAATGATGACCGGTTTCTACCGCACCACCAACCGGAGCCCCGCGCTCAACAGCTGCTGGAAGGCGATGGTGCAGAAATGCGGCGCGGACAGCATCGCCGCGACGATCGAAGCCGCCAAGCCGAACTGACCAAGCCGAACTGATATGTGTGCGCGGCGCGATCCAACGCGCCGCGCATCTTCTTACTCGAACAGCAGTCTCGGCATATAGGGCGCGGTCGGCGCATTGTCCGGCGGCGCGCTCTTGTTCAGCAGGCGGTTGTCTTCGTCATGCAGCGGCATGGGCTGGACGCAGCCGGTCAGCGCCAGCAGCAGCAGAGCAATCGCAACCTTGGTCATCACCGCTCCTCTTTCAGTCCGCGCGGGGACGGTACTCATCCGTCCCTCGCCGAGCTTTCGAGGACATCCTGCTTTGCATCCGACCGATATGCAAATCCTGAGAAGCGGCCTCCTTCGCCAGAGCAGTCGTCAGGCCGCTTCAGCCTTCTTTCGCCGCCAACCCACGAAGCCGAGGCCGCCGAGCGCCGAAACCAGAAGCGGCAGCGCGGCCGGGATCGGCGTTGCCGCAACCGTCAAGGAACCGAAATTCAGGTAGCCGTGGAACCCGCCCGGCACGAAGAAAGCCGCGTAAGACGTGCAGGATGCGGCCGGACAGTCTGAAGCTGAAAGCGCGAGAGCGGTGTAGACGGAGGTGGGAAATCCGGAACCTGGATTGGTCGATTCCATCGTGGCTTCGATATACCCGGTGGGCATGGACCCGGCCGCGTGCGCGAAGGAAACGAAGCCCGGCTTGCTCGCAACCCAGTCAAAGTCCCGCAAACCCGATGGATCGCCGAAGGCCAAGCTGTGGCCGTTAATGGTCAGCGCCGCGCTCACGCCGCCACCGATAATCTGATCGCCGGAGAGAATCGGATCGAAGAGCGTGCCGTGGAATGTCGAATACGTGCCGACCGTATCATCGATCGTGAACACGAGACTGTAGCCGACCCCCGCCAGATCGGCGCCCGGTGTCCCGAACACGCCGGTTGAATCGAGGGACTCCTTCACCGTCCCTGTATAGGTCGCCGTTATGATGGTGGCCGATGCCGGCGACGCCGTGACCAGCCACAAGGCCGCACCCGCGACGGCCAGTTTACCGACAACGCTGTTCAGACCATTCCATGCAAGCATTCACGCCCCCTAAATATTCGATCGAAATTTTATACATCGCGCGCCAACTCGCGCAAAGGGAGAAGTGCGCGATTCATAAAAGCGCAAAGGTTGGGCAGACATTCCTGCGCTGCGGTCTGCAATCCTCGTTGCAGTTTGGGCGTCGATACGACACGGCGTTGTTCTGCTGAAGCGATGGGCTTCGGAGGACTGACGGTGCGCGAAGCCATGATGGGCCCGCTGCCGGACTCGAACCGGCACGGCTCTTTCGCCTCAGGACATCGAGCTCGGCTGTGCTATCGCC
>Ga0068862_100003420_pt1 | contig 13673 bp, 17 predicted proteins | sample KBSSwiS52_FD_66598 | JGI IMG/M metagenome (GOLD analysis project Ga0068862, IMG submission 66598) | Switchgrass rhizosphere microbial communities from Kellogg Biological Station, Michigan, USA - KBS Switchgrass S5-2 | ecosystem: Host-associated > Plants > Roots > Rhizosphere > Soil ... | reverse complement strand
GCGTCTCGCGCGGCCGGTTGATGAAGATGTTCGACTTCGCGACCGCCGTGCGCGTGTAGTAATCGGTGCCGAACTCGGCGCTGTTGATCACCGTGGTCCAGTTGTCGGGAAGCGGAATGCCGAAATTGCGGAACTGAAGAAGCGGCTTGACCAGAGTCTCGTCGGCTTCCGCCGCAGCGTCCTTCAGCACTTTGCACAAGGTCTTGTCCACCACGGCCGCGTCGAGCACCGACCGGACCAGCGCGTAAAGCGCCTCCTCACCGGGAAGCGGGCGGGCGGCGTCGAGCACTTCGGCAAAATGTCGAAGAAAGTTGCGGGATCGACCACTTCCATTCTTCCTCGCCGAGCTTGATCCAGGGAAGGCTCGGAAGAGACGACCAGTCTCTCGTTTTAACCTTTCCGTCGAACTCGGACAGCGGATAGACCGCTATCGCCTGGATCAGAGGCTGCAACACCTCGTTGTCCGCCTTGTCGTCTTCCTGAAACACACGCGGGATCAGCGTCGCGACATTGGTCGAGCCGCGGAAGCTCGCGGCGATCCCCGACGGGGGCCGGACAGCAGATAGAAGCCCGGCTTCGTGCCGTACATCGTGCCAAGATTGGCGAAACCGTCGGTCCTGAGATCGGTCGCCTGATAGACCCAATAGGCCGAAATCCGGCACCTGCACAACCACAGGCTCGCGCGCGAGATCAAGAATGCCGAAACCATAGATGAGGTCCTGGCTGTGGCAGGCGATGTAGCGCTGCTTCCAGCCGATATAGTCGTGCAGCATGGCGACATGATTGATCAGCGCGACGGGAGCGATGCCGCCAACGAGGATCGGGCGCCTGACTCGCTTGAACGCGATGTAGCGGTTGAACACGTTGACCAGGGGCCACGCCCAGAAATAGGCGAAGCGGGCGATCTCACTCACATAATCGGGAGTGAACCGTGCGCCCGAGGCAGGCCCGCGCGGAAAGCTCAAGGTGCGCCGGTCAGCATCCTGCACAGGAGCGATCGGCTTTGCAGTAGGCGCCGGAGTGGCGACGATGGGAGCCGGGCCTGGCACGAGCCTCAATCGATGCAGCAATTGGACCTTGGCCATGGCGCGCTCCCTCGTCGTGTAGGAGCAAAAAGCCTAGCGCAAAGCCCGCGATAATTGGTTCCATTGTTCTCGCCGATGTTAGCGCGGCAATAATGCTCGGTATGGCTTGCATGAAAAAAGCGTCATCAGTCGAAACGCCGCGATTTCACAGTCCCGTCGCGTTGAACAGAGCCCAATGAAATACGTCGCTGCGGCTGCGGCGCTGCCGATGGCGAGCATGGGCAATCCGCCGAGGACCGCGCTACGGCCCGAGAACAGGCTCAACATCGCACCGACCACAAATAGGGCAGCGCCTGAGATTGCGGCGGCGATCAGCACACCAGGCTTGAGCCCGAGCAAGAACGGCATGAGCGGAAGGCTCGCGCCGATCGAGAACGCGATGAAGGAGGAGATCGCGGCGCCGATCGGCGAACCGAGGTCATCGGGATTTAGCCCGAGCTCTTCGCGGGCCAACGTATCGAGCGCCTTCTCAGGATTCGCGGTCATTTTCGCCGCGACATCGCGAGCAAGAGGCAAACCTCGCGCCGCATAGATGAGGGCGAGCTCCTCGGCCTCCTCTTCGGATAGCGCTCGAGCTCGTCGCGTTCCTGGGCGATCTGATGCTCGAACATCTCCTTCTGCGAGAGCATCGAGATGAACTCGCCAGCGGCCATGGAAAAGGCGCCGGCAAGCAACCCGGCGGTGCCGGTTAGAACGAGGACCGAAGGCTCCGCCGCCGCGCCGGCCACGCCCATGACGAGGCAAGTGTTCGACACGAGCCCGTCTTTGACGCCGAACACCGGGGACGGGGCTCGAGGTCCTTGGCGAGAATGGCGGCCTGTTCCTCGGCCGCGTGAGCCATCTCCCTGAAGAGATGAGCCTTCGCAGGATCGGGCTCATACGCGGCGACCGTACCGGAGAGATAGGCGGGGGTCTTTTCCGATCGCCAGCGTTCGAGCGCGTGCTCCATCTTTGGCCAGGACTTCGAGCCTCCCGGTCAAATCAGGCCGACATTGCCGGTGGCGAGATCGTAGATGCCGCCGACGATGTCGATCTTCTTCGCTGCCAGCGCCTCGGACATGATCGGGGCGTCGGCGTCAAGGCGTTTCACGTTGAGGCGCACATTCTCTTCGGTTGCCGCCGCCAGCAAGTCGCTCGGGTGGCGATCATGTGCGGCAATCACCGCGGGCTTAATTGACTTGATTAACTCTGGCAGGTGTCCGGGAAGCTCGACTCGTTCCATCACCACTTTGATGGCCGCTGCGATCGCGCCGCAGTTCGTATGCCCCAGCACCATAACGAGCGGCGCGCCGAGAAACTTCACGGCGTATTCGAGACTGGCGAATCCGTCGTGATCGAGGAAATTTCCGGCGAGGCGGACCACGAAGACGTCACCAGGACCCTGATCGAACACGAGCTCGGGCGAGACTCGGCTGTCGGAGCAGCTCAGCACCGCAACGATGGGGTATTGCACGACCGCTCGTTCGGCGCGGCCAGCCGAGAAGTCCTTTTCGTTGGGTGTGTTCGCCACGTAACGGGCGTTGCCCTTCATTAGCCGGTCGAGCGCCTCTGCAGGCGAAATCGCATTTTGCGGTGGCGTGGGCGTTTCGGGCTGCTCGGCCCTGACACGATTAACGGACAACGCACTTGCGGCAAGGAGCGACGCGGCCCCCGCCATGACACTCCGCCGCGAAAAAGCCGGTCGTGCAGTTTTGCAATGCTCGCACATGAGATCCTCCCTCCCTGAAAGGTGGCTAAGACTCTCTCGCGAAACGAGAAGGTTCATGTGAGCTTATAGGTTAACGCGAGCGGCGCTGCCGTTCTTGGGTTGCAGCTTGGCAAGCGGAAGATCGATGGCGCAGACCACGCCGTCGGCCTCGAAGCGCCAATCAATGGTCGCGTCAGGAAGCCCGCGCTGAATGAGCTTGGTGCCGAGCCCCCTGCGCTGAGGAGGTACGACCGGCGGACCTTGACGCTCGGCCCAGGCAAGAACCACCCGGCCCGGTCCGAGCGTCCACGAGAGGTTGACCCTGCCGATGCCGTTGGACAGAGCGCCATATCTCGCGGCGTTGGTACCGAGCTCGTGCAGCACGACGCCGAGCGCGATGGCTTGCGGCGGAGAGAGCGTCACTTTGGGCCCTTCGATTCTGAGCCGCTCCTGACCTTCGAGGCAGAACGGCGCGAGCTGTCCCTTGGCAAGCTCGCCGAGATCGGCGCCTGTCCACTCCTTGGTGAGCAGAAGATTGTGCGCTTGGGCCAGCGCCTGAAGCCTTCCGCTAAAGATCTCGACGAAGGCTTTGGACGAGGGCGCCGTGCGGAGCGTCTGCTGGGCCACGGCAAGGATGACGGCGAAGGTGTTGTTGACGCGGTGAGCGAGCTCGCGGAGCAGCAGCGCCTTCTCCTCCTCTGCCGCCTTCCGCTCGCTGATGTCGACCAGCATGTTCACGGCGCCGATCAACTTGCCTTCTTCATCGTGCAACGGAGTGGGAAACGGATGACGGGAATGCGCGTGCCATCGGGACGCTCGACAATCTCCTCGGTTCCGCGCACCGGCTTGTCAGTCTTGAGGGCGAGTGCCGTGGGACATTCCTCCTGCGCGATGGGCTTCCCGTCGGGCCAATAAAGCTTGCTGCCAATCGACCAAGCATCGTCGCCGAGGAAAGGCCGCCTGCCGCAGAGCTCGGCGGCGGCCTCGTTGAAGAAGGTGATGCGGCCGTCGGCGTCGGTCGTGTAAAGGGCTGCGGGAAGAGCCCCGAGCAGATCGCGATACCATTGCTCGCGCTGCTGCAACCGTCGCTCGGCAGCCTTGCGCGCGGTGATGTCCTGGAAGCAATTCACCCCGCCGACGAGTCTGCCGGCTTCATCGCGCAGCGGGTCGAGATTGGCGAGAATGGTGAGACGGCTTCCGTCTGGGCGCTCGATCACGAGCTCGCGGTTGCGGATCGGGCGGCCAGTCTCGAGCAGCTCGGCCATAGGAGTTTCGTCGAGCCGAAGCGGTTCTCCGTTGGGCCGATAGGCTTTGAATGCCCCCGTGAAACGATGTTCTCGATTGGCGATAACCGGGGACTGGCCCCAGAGCTCGGCGGCGCGATTGTTGTATTGGACGAGATAACCTTCGGCATCACAGACGCAGACGCCGATGGGAAGCCACTCAAGGAGGCCGTCGCTCAATTGAAGGGCGTGCTGCAGGGCGCGGGAGATGACCGATTGTGGCGTAGCGCTGTCTCGAGACGCCGCGCTTGTCATGTGTTTCCCCGCTCCCTCGCGCAAGAAGGCTGGATGTCGCCTAAAATGCGCTATCGCTCAAAGGGTTCCACCCTCGCACGGATGGGGTTAGTCAAGCCTTAAATGGCGAGCTTAGCGAGCGGCCGCAAGACCTGGGCGGGGCGAAATTGCGGCGTTACTAGGCGGCGTCTTTGGGTTTGTAAAGAATGAGGCGGTAACAGTCGAGATTCCGCGCGAGAAACTCGTAGGCCGCGCCCCAGAGATATAGCCTGAACTTACGATACTCGAAGTCTCCGAAGGAGGAACGCACATAGTCCTTGTTCGATTCTAGATTCCTCGCCCATTGGCGGAAGGTGAGGAAGTAGCTCCAGCGGTCGTTCTGAACCTCCATCACCTCGAGATCGGTCTTGGCGAGCTTGTTCAGGAAATCGTCGAGCACGAGGAATGAGTGATTGCCCGGATAGATGTGCCGCACCATGAAGGTCGACAACTCGTATTTCTTCTTGGCGGCGCTACCGTCGAGGAACACCCGGCCGCCCGGCTTGAGCAAGCGATAGAACTTCTTCAGCACGCGCTCGTAATTGGGCAGGTGCTCGATCACGCCCATGATGACGATCGAGTCGAACGGCTCGTCGGGTTCGAAGTCGTAGAAATCGGTGAGCAGGATGTCGAAGCTGTCGCCGAAATTGGCGAGCTTCGATCTGAGATAGCTCTGCGAGACATCCGAGTTGGTGATGCCGGTGAAGCGCACGCCCGCTTGCAGCGCGTGGCCGGCGAAGGCGCCCCACCCAGGACCGATCTCGAGCACAGTCTTGCCCGGCCCTAGCTCGCATTGCTCGATGGCCCAATCGAACTTGCGTTCGAGCGCCTTCGACAGGGACTCGTCGTCATGAGCGTAGACGCCTTGGCTGTAGGCCGGGAACACCGGATCGAGGAAGCTGAGGAACAACTTCGGATCGGCATTGTAGTGGGAAGAGATTGCCTGCTTGTTGGTATAGACCTGCCCGAACAACAACGGCTCGATGAAACGCCAGGCCGCGACCAGAGGATGACGGTCGTCGAGAGAGGCGCGCAGGGCAAACGGCTTCAGCATGTCGCCTTCAATGTCGATATCGCCCTGCAGATAGGCCTCGGCGATGTCGCCTTCGTCGAGCGTGCGCAGCGCCCTGAGCGCCCGCTCATTGCGCAAGCCGACGTGAAACTCGGGCTTGCCTTGGCCCACGCTCCGCTTCGCACCGTCAGGCAACTCGAGGGAGAACGGCGTAACGATTCCGCCCACACGATCGATGAAGGCGTCGAGAGTCGCTGCGGCAGATGACATGCCGTTGATCCCCGGCTTTATGTGCCGCGCGCGTTGCGCCCGCGGGCTTGGCTTTGTGTCCGGCCAATTCTGCCCCGGAAGCGTCGCATATGACAAACGCCGTTTTTGACGAAGCTTCCTGTTGCGAAACGGAGGGAAGGCAAGGCTATGATCCCGCCCTTCAAGCAAACCGGGGTGGAAAATGCCGAAAATTCAGTGGTGCTGGCGGCTCGTCGTCGTAGCCGCTGCATCAGTTCTTTGCCTGTGCAGCTTGGTCTCTCGGGAGGCCAAGGCCGTTTATGACGTAAATCTGGCGAGGCTTCCGGCCGGCCAGGATCGATCATCAGGGTGTGGCCGCTCGAAGGCGGCGGACCGAGCAACGCCCACAGTACTGCCTTCCGCATTCTCTACCGCTCGGAGGCGAGCCGTCAGAACACGAGCTGGCCGGCCGAGATCGCCAAGATCAAGATCACCAAGAAGATGACGAGGAAAATAAAGAACAGGATCTTAGAGATCTGCGCTGCGCCTGCGGCCACGCCGGTAAAGCCGAGCGCGCCCGCGACCAGCGAGATCAACAGACAAATGAGCGCCCATTTCAGAAGTGTCATGCCCCCTCCTTCAGTGCCCGAGTTTATGCAGCCCGCGCGCGACCTTATAAGCGCGCGAGCCCCGGCGCCGGTTCCCATTCCTATAGGAGTGGTTCGCCCAGTCCCGGTCACAACAAGTGGCAGGAAGACTAGTAGCTGATGCGAATCACCGTGTTCGAGGGTCCATAGGTCTTCACCAGCGAGTAGAGCGCTGCGGCGTTGGACGGGTGCAGCCGGACGCAGCCATGAGAGGCGGGCCGCCCAAGATATTTGGTCTCGTAGGAGCCGTGGATCGCGTAGCCGCGCAGGAAGAAGATAGAGTAAGGCATCGGCGAGCCGCTATAGATGGTCGACGCGTGATAGCGAAACAGCGCCGTTGGCTTGAACGTGCCGGTCGGAGTCCGGTAGCCCGGCCGTGCCGTCGATATCGCCCAGTTGAAGCGCGGCACGCCATCGATCGAGACATTCATGCGCTGGGTGGAAAGGCTGATATGGGCCACGACCTGGGCCAGCGCCGAACCGGGCAAGGCAAACGCAAGCAGGCCGAATAAAGCGGCCAGCAGCACGACACGTCTCATCGATGATCTCCCTCCCCGTGGGAAAGCCGCCGCTGCGGCCCGCCTCTGATGTGGTAGTGGCGAACCGGTCCATCAAGCGGCAGATATTAGGGCGCTCGGTCTGAACATCTCCTGAACAGAAGATCCAGCCGGTAAGCCTTCGGAAGTCGGCGCTGCTTTCTAATTCCCGCCATCATTTGTGCTAGGGTCTTCAGCACGAGAGGGCACTCAAGGGGGATTTCAAGTCGAGGAAAGATGCGAAGGCTAGCTTTAAGCCTCATCCTTCTTTTGTTTTGCGGCACGGTCGCGGCGGAGCAGGTCGCACCGAGCAAGACCGCGGCAACCACCGTGCCGCCCAAGCCAGTGCCGAAACCCGCCCCGAAGAAGCCCGCGCCCAAGTCGCCGATCGCCCGCGATCTGTTTGGCGCCGCGGCAGCTCCCGCGCCGCTTGCCGCCCGAGCCATCGGTTCATATGCAAAGGGCTGTCTTGCCGGTGGTGTATCGCTTCCCATCAACGGACCCGACTGGCAGGTGATGCGGCTGTCCCGCAACCGCAATTGGGGAACGCCGCAGCTGCTCGACTTTCTCGAGCGCTTGTCGAGCGACGCCCGCGCGTTCGACGGCTGGCCGGGGCTTCTCATCGGCGACATGTCGCAGCCGCGCGGCGGCCCGATGCTCACCGGCCACACCAGCCATCAGGTCGGCCTCGACGCCGATATCTGGCTCACTCCCATGCCCGACCGCATCCTGACGCCGCAGGAGCGCGAGGACATGATTGCCGTATCGATGCTCAAGGACCCGTTCAACGTCGATCCCAACGTGTTCACCATGCAGCAGATGAAGCTCATCAGGCGGGCCGCGCTGTCCCCGCAAGTGGCCCGCATCTTCGTTCATCCCGCGATCAAGAAAGTGCTGTGCCAGCAGGCGTCTCAGACCGGCAAGGATACGTCCTGGCTCGGCAAGGTGCGGCCCTGGTGGAACCATCACTATCACTTCCATGTGCGCCTCTACTGCCCGCCGGGCATGGATGGCTGCGAGAACCAAAAGGATGTATCGGGCGACAACGGCTGCGGCCAGGAGCTCGACAACTGGTACGCCATGCTGAAGAAGGCTGCGATCGAGGCGGCAAAGTCGACGGTTCCAGGCGCGAAGCCGTGGGTCGGCAAGCCGCCACTCACCATGGCGCAACTGCCCAAGGAATGCGGCACGGTGCTCAACGCCGGCGGCTTCACGCCCGAGCCGCCTGCCGAGTCGCCGGCCGCCATCGCTGCACTCGCCACCAAGGACGCGGGGCCTCCGATTCCCCGGTTGACGCCTGCGCAGCTGCAAGCCTTGATCGGGGCCGATCCCAACGTCATGCCGCTGCCAGACCGCAACCCGATGCGCTGACGGGATTAGTCGCTTACCAGCTCACCCGCATGCCGGCCTTGCCGCCACCACCCGCATTGCGCTGCGCAACTACCGGCTCGAGCGTCCCCCGCATCCTGCTCGAGCGCTTCTAGCCCGCTTGCCGACCCTTCCCGTCTCGTTCCCCATCGGGCACAATCGCCGGATGCAGGAACGGCGGCAACAGGAGCCCATGTCGGCGCAGCGGAACGTCTATGGCGAGCCGCTGCAAAGCTGCTCGGAGCGGCCGCTCACTGGCTTCTTCCGCACCGGCTGCTGCCATACTGGGCCCGAGGATCTCGGGCTGCATACGGTGTGCGTCGAGGTGACCGCCGAGTTCCTCGAATTCTCCAAGTCGCGGGGCAATGACCTGTCGACGCCGCAACCTGACTTCGGGTTTCCCGGGCTCAAGCCAGGCGACCGCTGGTGCTTGTGCGCCGCGCGCTGGCGCGAGGCGCTAGAGGCGGGCAACGCGCCGCGGGTCATCCTTGCCGCGACGCATGAGGCGACGCTCGACATCGTCGCGCTCAAGGACTTGAAGCGCTACGCCATCGATCTTGCCTGAGCGGCCCATGGCTAAGAAAGCTCAACCTGCCGAGACCAAGAAGCCTGCTGCTGCCGGACAAGCCGCGAGACCCCGCAAGAAGCGGCAGAGCTTCGCCGAAGGACACAAACGCAAATTGCTGGTCGTGGTCGACGAGACGCCGGAATGCGAAAGCGCGCTCGCCTTTGCCGCAAGCCGCGCGCAACGCACCGGCGGGCAGCTCTCGCTCCTCTATGTGATCGAGCCCGACGTCGACTTTCAGTGGCTCGCCGTGGAGGACGTGGCGCGCGAGGAGGGCCACAACAAGGCCAAGGCCGTGTTCCGCCTGTTCGGCAGAAAGCTCAAAGCCATGGGTTTTGAGAAGCTCGTGCCGGAAGAGGTGGTGCGCGAAGGCATCAAGGCCGAGGAGATCACGAAGCTGATCGAGGAGGACGAGGACATGGGCCTGCTTGTGCTCGGCGCCTCCAAGGACCCGTCAGGCCCAGGGCCGCTGGTCGCGATCCTTGCCGGCGGAAGGCTTGTCGGCACCTTTCCGGTGCCAATCACCGTTGTGCCGGGCCATCTCAGCATCGAAGAAATTTTGGCGCTGGCCTGAAAGGACAAGTTCCGCCAAAATTTGAGCGGGATTCCGGCTTAATCGGAGGTGGGGATTATCTCGCGCGCCCAAAACGCGCAGATTTCAGAGGGATTACCGATATGCGGCCAATCGCTTTGGGGCTCGTTCTCGCGGCATGCACCCTGCCAGCCTTCGCGGCCGAGCCTGACGGGCCCGGCGAGCTGATCACCAAGACCGAGGCGGTCCGTATCGCCGTACAAAACAAGCTATCTCCAAAGTCGGCGACTGCGCGCAAGACTGAGCAGGCCGCGCTCGTCGAATATTACGCGGTGCCCGACCAGCCGCTGATTTGGGTCGACGACAAGGGTCTCAACGAGCGGGCCAAGCTTGCCATGGCCGAGATCGCCAAGGCCGACGATTACGGCCTCAAAGCGTCGGACTATACGCTGCCCAAGGCTGACGGCTTCGATCCGAAGGATCTTAAGGCCACCGACTGGCTCGCAGACGCCGAGGTCAAGCTCAGCTACGCTGTGCTTGACTACGCCAACGACGCGCGCGGCGGGCGCATCGACCCGCAGCGCTTGAGCGAGAATCTCGATCCGACGCTCGCCCTGCCAGATCCATCAGAGGTGATTGCCTCGATCGCCTTCCGCTCCGATCCCGCGGCGTATCTCCGCAGCTTCCAGCCCGACCAGCCGCAATTCGAGGCGCTCCGGCAAAAATTGCTCGAGCTGCGCGGTGGCAAGCCGGTCGAGACCGCGAAGCCAGATGTAGTCACCCTTCCCGACGGCTCTGTGCTTAAGTTCGGCGTGGAGGATGAGCAGGTTGCGCTGCTCAGGAAGCGGCTCAACGTTCAATCGGAGCCCGGCACCAACGAGAAGCTGTTCGACAAGGCCGTGCTCGACGCGGTGAAGCGCTTTCAATACGCGCACGGCACGATTCCCGATGGCATGGTCGGCTCTGGCACGCGCCGCATGCTCAATGGGCAGCAGCAACAGCCCCAGCGCCAGCTCGGTAGCCAGGGGAGAATCGACGCCATCCTCGTCAACATGGAGCGCTGGCGTTGGCTGCCGCACGACCTCGGCCCGTTTTACGTGACTGTCAACATCCCGGAGTTCATGCTGCGCGTGGTCGAGGACGGCAAGACCATCCACTCGACGCGGGTCGTCACCGGCAAGCCCGACAAGCAAACGCCCGTGCTCTCCGACGACATGGAGGAGATCGTCTTCAATCCCTATTGGAACGTTCCCAACTCCATCAAGATGGAGGAAATCGCACCTTATTTTGGTCAAGGCGGCGGCTTCTTCGGCGGCTGGGATACTTCCATCCTGCAACGGCACGGCTTGCTCATCAGATATAACGGGCGTGACATCGATCCGAATTCGATCGATTGGAGCCGCAACGACATCCGCAATTTCGATCTGGTGCAGCCGCCGGGACCCAGCAACGTGCTCGGCCGGGTCAAATTCGTGTTCCCCAACAAGCACGACGTCTACATGCACGACACGACGCAGAAGAACCTGTTCGCGCAAACGGTGCGGGCGGAGAGCCATGGCTGCATGCGCGTGCAATATCCCGAGAAGCTCGCCGAGATCATCCTGAATCATGATAAGGGCTGGAGCCCGGCGCGCGTCGAGTCCACCTTCGATGCGGGCGGAGACAATCACGTCGCGCTCGATCACAAGATCCCCGTCTACATCACCTATTTCACAGTCAAGGTGAACGACGACGGCTCGCTGTCGACCTTCAACGATATCTACGGCCACGACTCGCGGATGATCGCCGCGCTGAACGGCAAGTACGTGCCTAATCAGCAGGCGAGCGACGATGAGATGGCGGCGAGCCAGTACAGGCCCTGGAACAAGCGGACCCGGCGCGAAATGATCGACAACGATTTCACCCGGGCCTTGTTCGGATTTTAGCGATCCCAGAAATGCTTGAAAGCCGGCCAATTGCCGGGCTTTTCGGGCAGTCATTTTGTCACAGCCCCTCATTGCAAGGGATGGGCGTTTCTCCAGGCTACCAAAAGGTAGCATTCACCTAGGAGAGGAGATCCAAATGCAGAAACTTCTTTCTGTTATCGTGGCTGTTGGGTTGGCCGTCGCTTTCGCAGGACCCGGCTTTGCCGCTTCCAAAGTGCCTACAACCAAAGCGGGCTGTGTGAAGGCCCACATGAAATGGGATGAGTCGACGAAGACCTGCAGCAAGATGTAATCGTCGAGAATGAAATTGAGAGCGCCGGCTTGGGCCGGCGCTCTTTTTTTGCTGCCGTCCTCGCCGAAACCCAGACCTATCGAGTCTATTCCGGTCGTGTTGCTCAACGCAGCGGTAATGGCGCGGCAATTGATTATGACAGCCACGTGTCGTAGCCACGTTTCTGCGTACGCAACGCAGAACGCATCTGAAGCTGCCTAGGCCAGCGCGGGGTTGGCCTAGCAGCGCCTCATCGAGTTGCGGGGTTTTGCCGTGCCCAAGGGCAAGAAAACCAGGACCGCCATCTACCATCCACCAAAATCGGGGATGCCTTACTTGGTCGTGACAGTCTCGCCCGAAGGCGTGGTCGCCACCGCGGTAGAGACGAAAGAGGAAGCCAGGATCCTAGCATCGAAAAAGACCATCAAGGTTTCGATGCAGGAGGCGATATCGGACTCATCGGCTTAGCTCGGCGCCCATAGCAAATCGAACTCCTTCCTCACGCGCGCTAGCGCCGTCACGAATTCGCGCATGCAAGCTTCAGAGACGCGGCTCGGTCGCGGGCGTGCGAACCAGTTCGGCTCCTGCCCGAAGCTCCCGACGAACACGAAGGCCACGCCCTTGAGTTTGGCGCAAGACTTCAGTTCCCGCAGCATGCTCATAATTTTGGATTCAAGGTCTGACGCCGGCAGTGCAGTCCTCGTGATTTTTGTACGTCGCCGTCTCGGCATGAAGGGCTCCTATGTTCATTTCGCACCGCCCTTCCAGTGTCATTTAATGATAAGCCCGCGATACTGTTCCATTTCTCGTGCGCTGCTATTGTGCGCTGCGTAATGGCTCGGACAGCTCGAGGTTGTCTCGCGACGGACTTTCTTCTGCCTGCGGCAACGCATTCTTCTGCTGATCGAGCAGAAAGCGCTCGAGACTCTCGATGAACTCGTAGCTTTTGGCGACGTGCCGCCACTGCCGCTCCATCTCGAGCAATTGAGTCTTAACGCGCTCGTCAGTTTCCAAGGCCGCAGCTTCTTTGCACTGGTCTGCCCGTTGCAGGCAGGCACTGACGTGGTCACCAAGTCTCTGGAGCATCACGTCCCTCCATCGCCGAGCGTGTGAGCACGCCCTTCAACCCGCAAGCTAAAGATCCCGCAGCCGGCTTGATCTTGCACCACCAAGAGAAGCTCGCTCGCAATGGTCATAGTGCGGGCTCGTTCTCTCGAGTACGCTTCAAGCCCCATCCCTATTTTTGAGTAGATTTCCCCTGGAAGCTTAGGCTCGACTTTTTGCCGCGACAGAACACACTGCGATGAGCGGAGTTCCATTTCGTTCCTGCAAGGGAGCTGGCTGCCTTGACTTTGGCCTGGGCAGAGCCAAGTATCCCCTAGAACCATTCTAACCTGGCGCTGGGGCTTTTTCCGGCCACCCGCACCTCACGGAGCTCAACAGCCGATGTTTATTCAGACCGAAGCGACGCCCAACCCGGCCACCCTGAAATTCCTGCCCGGCCGGCCCGTGCTCGGCGAAGGAACCATGGAATTCCGCGATCCCGCCGAGAGCAAAGGCTCGCCGCTCGCCTCCCGCCTGTTCGAGATCGACGGCGTCACCGGCGTGTTCTTCGGCTCCGACTTCATCAGCGTGACCAAGGGCGAGGGCGAATGGCAGCATCTCAAGCCCGCCGTTCTCGGCGCCATCATGGAGCACTACCTGTCTGGCGAAGCCGTGGCCGAAGGCGCTCCGGCCGGCACCAAAGCCGCTGAAGCGGACGAAGATTTCGCGCCCGAGGACGAGGAGACGGTCAAGACCATCAAGGAACTGCTCGAGACGCGCGTCCGCCCGGCCGTCGCTCAGGACGGCGGCGATATCACCTTCCAGGGTTACCGCGACGGGGTGGTGTTTTTGCATATGCGCGGCGCCTGCTCCGGCTGCCCGAGCTCGACGGCAACTCTTCGCCACGGCATCGAGAACCTGCTCAAACACTTCATTCCCGAGGTGCAAGAGGTCCGCCCGGTTTGAACGGCAAGATCCCGTCAGACTGCCTAGCCAGCTGTTCCGTAACGCGCGGACGCATAATTCGCTTACCGGCGAAGTTCCCAACGCGTTGTTGCACGAGCTGGTCGATCTCTTGAAGCTTGGGCCGACCTCGGCGAATTGCAGCCCTGCCCGCTTCCTTTTCGTCAAGTCGCGCGAGGCGAAAGAGAAGCTCAAGCCGCATCTCTCCGAAGGCAACCGCGACAAGACGATGAAGGCGCCGGTGTGCACCATCG
>Ga0068862_100003413_pt1 | contig 13698 bp, 11 predicted proteins | sample KBSSwiS52_FD_66598 | JGI IMG/M metagenome (GOLD analysis project Ga0068862, IMG submission 66598) | Switchgrass rhizosphere microbial communities from Kellogg Biological Station, Michigan, USA - KBS Switchgrass S5-2 | ecosystem: Host-associated > Plants > Roots > Rhizosphere > Soil ... | reverse complement strand
GCGCTCTATCCATCGGCCGGCCGAATGGCCGGCCTCACCGGCTTGGCGCTCCCTCCGTTAGAACTCCGTTGCTCCGTTACTCCGTGTCGATCCGGTACCTCCGAAGTCTCCGGTCGCTAATGTTCCCCGTGATACCGAATCAGCGCCAGCACCCGATACAGCCCGTGCACGAATTTGCCGTACGGCAGCGTCAACAGCAACACCAGAACGACGGCAAGGTGGAGGACGAGCAGCGGCCCCATCACCGCGCCATGGCGCAGCACGAGCAATGCGAGTCCTGTCAGACTGGTAAGAAAGAGCAACGCGAGAAACACGGTGTCGAGTCCCCCGTTTTCTTCATGACCGAGCGCCGGATCCCGTGTTTGCCGTAACGCGGCGAGACCCAACGGTCCAACCAGGAGACCGAACCCGCCGGCTGCGCCGAGAAGGACGGGAAGACTCGAGTACGCGTACGGCGCGTGCCACCCGAACAGACTGTGGTAGATCGCCGCGATGGTCGTCGAGGCCATGCACAGGAGGAAGCCATAGAACGTGCAATGGTGGAACCAGCGCCGCCACGGCAGACGCACCTCCAGATTGGACGTGCAATCGCGACCGGTGCCGTGAAGGTGGCGCAGCGTGAACGCATCGCGAACGGCACTACGCAAACTGATGGACGGGGGGGCTAAAGCCCCCGCACTACTCGGCACATCGCCACGTCGTAAATCGCGCCAGAATCGCGATCCCGAGATCGCCATGGCGATCAGCGCAAAGAGCGACACCGCGCCAAACAGCGTCACCATCGCAGCATGTGGGATCACGCCGTAGAAATTTGCGGAGGCATCCGACGACCACAGGGCCTCCGGGCTCGCCAGCGACACGAGCACGAGCATCGAGACAACTATGGTCAGCGCCGCGAGTGTTGTGCGAAAAGCGCTACTGGCGAAGGCTCGCCCAAGTGCGAACGGCCAGGCATACGCTTCGTACGACTGCGTTCGCGCCTCGGCGAGCACCATCGGCACATTGATGCCGAATTCGTGCGGCGGTGCGAACTGACACGCGTACAGGCACTCGCCGCAGTTGTGGCACAAGTTCGCCAGATAGGTCAGGTCTTCAGCGTCGAACGTCCGTCGTCTCTCGAGAGCCGGAAAGACGGGACAGTACTGCTCGCAGTAGCGGCACGCGTTGCATACGGTCAGGGTCTGGCGACCGCGACGAACCAGGTCATCGTTCAGCATGACGTGCCGCCTCCTCGCCGGCGATACGTCCGAAGACCGTGCCGATCGTCATCCCGAAGCCAGCCAGATACCCCCTCAGGAGAACGTTTCCCGCCATCACCTCGCCAGCGGCGTAGACGTTCGCGGCAGGGTGACCGTCGGACATCATTACGCGCGTCCGCTCATCCACCTTGAGCCCGAGGTACGTGAATGTGATACCCGGACGCAAGGGATACGCCCAGAACGGTGAGGTATCGAGTCGCTGAGCCCAGTGAGTCTTCTCTGGAGTCAGTCCCTCCGTACGACAATCGTCGAGCCCGCCGAGGTTGAGTGTCCCGGGACGGACCGCTCTGTTGAACGCATCGACCGTTGATTGGAGTGTTCCAGACGGAACAGTCAATTGACGGGCCAGCTCCGGGATCGAGTTCGCCACGATCGGCGGATAGACTGAAGGCATGAACGCGTTCGCACTCTTGGCATCGACGATCGAATACGCAATCTGCCCGGGCTGACGCGCGATCAGCTTCCCCCAAATCGCATATCGCTTCGGCCAGACGTCCTCGCCCTCGTCGTAAAACCGCTGGCCGAGCGAATTGACGACGATGCCAAGTGGAATGCAGTCGAGCCTGGTCACAATGCCGCCATCGAATTTGGGGGCGCGGGCATCGACAGCGATCGCGTGACACTCGCGAGGCTCGCCGACCGATTGCGCTCCAGCCTCGAGCATGCGCTTCAGCGGCACGCCTGTGTTGTACGGTGTTCCGCGAACGATGAAGTTGTCTGCGGCGGCGCCCCACACCTCGTGCAGCCAGTCGAGATTCGCCTCGAATCCGCCCGATGCGATCACGACCGATGCCGCGTGAATCGGTCTCACGCGCCGATCCGACGCCACGTCCACCGATTCGAAACGGTCGCCGGCGAGATGCAGGCCGACAACGTCCGCGTCGTAGAGCACGTCGATCCCCAGGCGTTCGGCCGAGGCGTAATAGCTGTTCATCAGCGCCTTGCCGCCGCCCAGGAAAAAGAGATTCGTCCGCCCCAGCTGCAGCGTACCGTGCAGCGCCGCCTGAAAACGGACACCTTCCCTGGCCATCCATTCCGGGCAGTTCGCCGATTGACCGATGGCGAGCCGCGCCAGCGTATCGTCGATGGCGCCGCCGTTGACACTATGCAGGTCCGAGAGGAACTCGTCCTCGCCGTAGACGCCAGTCAGATACTCGCCTGGCGTCGTATGAAGGCAGCGGAAATTGCGCGTGTGACGGCTGTTGCCGCCGCGAAAGTCGCGGGGGGCCCGTTCGAGCACGATCACGCGGGCCCCCGCGCGCCGCGCGGTGATCGCCGCGCATAAAGCGGCATTGCCGCCGCCGATCACGGCGACGTCGTACTCAGGTTTCTGAGTCATCGATCGCTGGTCCGGCTGAAGCCGGACATTACATATGTCGTCATGCCAAGTAGCCGGACCGCCAGTAGCGTCCGGCTTTAGCCGGACCGTGGAAGACCGTCGTCCGTAGTAAGCCTCTTCGTTACCAACCGCGATCCGAACAACAACATCGCCGCGGCCAGCAGCAGTACCGCGGAGATCGGGCGAGTGACGAAAACCGACAGGTCTCCTTCGCTGATCGCCATGGCCCGGCGGAATTGCAGCTCGGAAAGCGGGCCGAGCACGAGGCCGAGCACGGCCGGCACCAGCGGCACGTCGTAGATCCGCATGACACAGCCGACCGCTCCGACAAGATAGAGGATCACGAGATCGACGAGCGAGCCATTCAAGCTGTAAGCACCCAGCGACGCCAACACGAGGATGCCAGCGAAGAGCAACCGTCTCGGCATCAGCATCACGCGCGCCCAGATGCCGACGAGCGGCAGGTTGAGCACGAGCAGCATGACGTTGCCGACGTACAGGCTGGCGATGAGCGTCCACACCAGATCCGGCCGCGACGTGAACAGCAGCGGACCGGGTTGCAGACCGTACTGTTGAAAAGCCGTCAACAGAACGGCGGCAGTCGCAGAGGAAGGAAGCCCGAGAGTCAACAGCGGCACCAGCACCCCCGCCGCGGCGGCATTGTTAGCCGCCTCCGGCCCGGCGACGCCTTCGATCGCGCCCTGCCCGAAACGCTCCGGTTCCTTGCTCAACCTCTTTTCAGCTGCGTAGGAAACGAACGTGGGAATCACGGTTCCGCCGCATGGAAGGACGCCAAGCGGAAATCCAATCAACGCTCCACGCAGCCAGCTTCCCCATGATCGCCTCCACTCGTCCCGGCTCATCCCGGTGAAGTCGTGCAGCACGACCGCTTCGGGTTCGCTTCGTCCGTATTGCCACGCCTGGAAGATCGTTTCCCCGACCGCAAACAGGCCGATGACGAGGATGACGACATCGATGCCGTCGAGCAGTTGCGGAATGCCGAAAGAGAAGCGCGCGTCGCCGGTGAGCTGATCGATGCCGACGAGTCCGACGGAGAGTCCGAGGAAGAGGCTGAACAATCCTTTCACACGTGACGGACCAAGCAGCAGCGACACGGTCGTGAAGGCGACGACCGTCAACGCGAAGTATTCAGCGGGTCCAAAGCGAAGAGCAGCCCTGGCCAGAGGCGGCGCGAAGAAGGTGAGCGCTATCGTGGCCAATGTGCCAGCCACGAACGAGCCGATCGCGGCTGTCGTCAGAGCCGCCGCGCCGCGGCCCTGTCGCGCCATCATGTATCCATCGATCGCCGTGGCAATCGAGCCGGTTTCACCCGGTGTGTTCAGCAGAATGCTGGTGGTGGAACCTCCGTACATGGCACCTGAATAGATGCCGCCGAACATGATGAAGGCGCTGATCGGATCGAGGTTGAAGGTGACGGGAAGCAGCACGGCAACGGTCATGGCCGGGCCGATGCCCGGTAATACGCCGATCGCCGTGCCCAGCGTGGCCCCAACGAAGGCCCACAGAAGATTGTTGAGGGCAAACGCGCTGACGAAGCCACTGCCTAGCGCATGCAGAGTCTCGAGCACAGCCTAAACTCCCAACTTCCAAAAACTAACGCCTAACCAATTCCCAAAACGCAACGACCGCACGACGTTTGGCAATTGGGAGTTGGTCAAGCGAAAGACGTTGAGAGTTGTCAGAGCTTTCATCTGCCTAGAGCCAGCGCTCCAGCGGGCCGGCAGGCAGCGAAAGCTGGAGGAGGCGTCCGAACAGCAGATAGGAACCGATCGCCATGCCGACGGCGAATAACGCGTCTCGAATCGGATGTCGATCGTCGAATGCCCTTGCCGTCAGCCAGAACATCGTCGTCGATGCAGCAACGAACCCGACCGTCTCGGCCATCGCGAGATTGATCACGAGCGCAAGACCAATCCACCAGACGGTGCCCGATAACCGAAGACGCAGAACAGGCGGACTCGCCGTTCGATTCGTCCGGCCAACGACGAACGCGGCCACGGCGCACAAGGCGAGCCCCGAAAGCACGAAGGTCGGATACGCGCCAACGGAGGCCAGCGTACCGCCGCCGTTCTGTCCGGCGTCGATCTTCTGCAGCGTGGTACGCACTCGCGCTTCTTCGCCATCGACGAATCGCGCAAATTCCTCACCCGGAAGAAACCGGTCGATCCATCGATAGCGCTCGAGAGCGGCTCGCCACTCCGGCGTGGCAACCATCGCCGCGATGACCGACTCGAGGCGTTTGCGCTCGGCCGATCCGATCCCTGGCGCTGCCACCACCGATCGCCAGTTTTCGAACTCCAGGTCGACACCCTGTTCGCGCAGCGTAGGCACATCGAGACCAGGCAAGCGCTCTGCACTGGAGATGGCGAGCGCGCGCACTGTCCCCGCCTGGATCTGTGGCTCGAGCTCCGCGAGGCCATTGATGCCGAGTGACACCTGTCCGCCCAGAATCGCCGAGAGCGATTCCCCGCCGCCCGAGAACGCGACGTAGTTGATGCGCCCCGGCGATACCCCGACAGCTTCCGCCACCAGCCCCGCCAGGATTTGATCGCTGCCTCCGGCCGAGCCTCCTCCCCAGGACAGCGACTCGGGCCGTTCCCTGAGGGCGGCGATCATGTCGTTCAGGGAGCGAAACGGCGAGCTCGCCGGAACCACGATGGCTTCGTATTCACCGGTGAGTCGCGCGATCGGCGTCACCTCATGGAGCGTGACGGGCGAGCGGTGCATGACGATGCCGCCGAGCATGATCAGCCCGGACACGAGGATGGCGTCCGCGCGTCCCTGTTCTGATCCGACAAATCGCGCAAGGCCGATCGTCCCCGCCGCACCAGGAATGTTCTCTACCGGCGCGCTGCGGACGATGGCCGTGCGCTGGAGTACCTGCTGCATGACACGCGCGGTCTGATCCCAGCCGCCTCCAGGCGCCGCCGGCGCGATCAGTCGAAGCTGGTCGACGGCAGGGTCCGTGGCGGCGTCGGCAATGGCACCGCCTGTCAGAAGAACGATCGCCGCGAGCACCCAGCGCGCGCGAGTAAGCGAAGGCATCGAAGTGCATTCTATGCCGTGGAGCGACCGGAGATGACGGAGGGAACGGCATGACACGGAGAAACGGCGCAACGGAGGTCAAACGGAGGAAACGCCATGCCGGTGAGGCCGGCCATTGGCCGGCCGACGGATAGAGCGCCACCGCAACTCACAAGCCCTTCCGATCGATTGTGGGCTTGTGATTGCGAGGGCGCTCTATCTAAGCCGCGCGAAGCGCGTCACCGGCATGGCGCCCCCGTTCGTGCTCCGTTTCTCCGTTGCTCCGTGTCGATCCGTTACCTCCGCAACCTCCGTTTTCTCAAGGTCCGGGGAAGCAGCGCCTCGCAATGAGACGTTGACGCACGCTGGCGGGTGAATCTTCAGCTTCACGGCTCACATCAACGACGGCGGTTCGATCGGCGCTCGAGGCAGTACCGCGGCTCAACCACACGGATCGAGGCCCGCGATAGAGCGGCTGCCATCCGTCGGCGAGCAGCTTCGGCACAACTGGCAAGTCGGCACGCAGCCAGATGTAGTCGGGGCGCAGCTCGGTCAGGAACCCTTCACGTGATGCCGGCACGTAGTAGAAATTGAGGTGTTTCTGCATGACCTCATCGCTGTAGACCGTTTCCCGCCAGCCATCGATGGAGACGCGCAGCGCCGGCGCGAAGTACCAAATCGCGTACTCGCCCCAGTCGAACCACACCGCCAGACGACCCTGCAACTGCCGTTGCTTCGCCATCGTGACGATCTCAGGTTCCGGATACTCCTCGCCCATGCGGACACAACTCACGTTGCTCGCAGACGCGACCGCCCCACCGATGATCAAGGCTGCCGCGACGACAACGGCCAGGGCCGCCGCCGGTCGTCTCTGTTGCTGCCCAGTGGCTGCCGACGGCCGTCGCCGGGCGCTCAGAAATCGAGCGATGTCCCGACCGAGCAGCATCACAACAGCAACGGCAAAAAACGCCAGGAGCCGGCCAACTTGCAGCGATGCCGCGGCCAGCATCACGACAACGGCGAGGCGGCGCCACTCCGGTTGACCACGCCATGACTGGAGTATTCCCACCGCGGCCGGCAGGGCGAGCAGCACCCACACTGCCACATACGGCGCACCCAACAGATACAGCGGCTGCCAGTCCGTTATCTCGTCCCGGCCAAAGCCGACGGTCGATCTGAGGAACTCCCACATCCCCCAGCCATATGGATTCGCGAGCGTCCCAACGAGCGCAAGCGCGCCGATCAGGAACAACGCGCCTTTCTCGCGCGGCGAAACCGCTGTCGGCAGCGTCAGCAAGGACCAGATGGCCAGCACGCCACCGGCGACGATCCATCCGCCGTGCAGATTGACCCACAAGGCAAAGAGAGGCGGAATCAGCAACAATCGTGAGACCGGTCCATCCTTGATGAGGATGGCGAGCATGAACGCAAACGACGCCACCGAAAAAATCTGTGGACGTACGTGGTGCGCCTGTTGAAACGTGCCGATGACGACCAGGGCCATCAGCAGATCGCGCGAAGCCGCGTCCACCTGCTCGCGCGTCAATGCAGTCCACACGATCGCGAGCATGAGCAGGACCACTGCCATCTTGAGAACGACCAGACCCGGCCCGCCGCCGATTGCGTACGCAACGAAAATCACACAATCGGCGAGCCAGCCGTGATTGATCCACGGTCGATCTGCCGTGAACGAATTCGAATGGCTCCGCGGAATGCTCCAGGTCGAGAGCGTGTCACCGCCAAACCATACGTGGCCCCACAGATCGGGGTCTGCAAGTGTGTGGCTGACGAGGGCGAACAGGACGACCGCCAGCGCGATCCTGATGAGCGTCTGCGGCCCGCGCGCGCGCGGCCTCGTCATCATGAGGTCGCCGGGATGATAGCGGCGAGCTCGGCGAGCAGGTAGTCGCGGAAAAGCGGGTAGTTCTCGATCATCGGGAAGTGCCCGATGCCCTTCATCACCGTCGCTCGCGAGCCCGGGATCGCTGCAGCGACGGCGAGCGTCATGTCCGGCGTGCAGGAGTAGTCGAATTCACCGGTGAGCAGCGACACCTTGCAGACCTGCGTGTCGATGCGCGTGATGTCGTCGCGGCCATCCCAATCGTTGCTGTAGTAATGCACGTCCCCCGCATACACTCCGGGCCCAGCCTGGCTATACATCCACCAGTTTTCGCGCGCGTTCACTTCAGGGCTCTGCGGCGCGCAGAGCGCATAGGTGTATGACGCCGTCATTTCCCCGCCGTGAATCGCGGGATGATGCAGGTACTCGTTGTAGCGGCCGGGCGCATACGCCGTGCTTTCGAGACCGACGATCCCGCGGAGCTCGCGCTGATATTCAGCGGCCAGCTTGAGGACGATCGCCCCTCCCATGGAGCATCCCATCACCACAGGCCGGTCGAGCGCGAGCGCCTGCCACACCGCCCGCGTCAGCCCCAGGTAGTCCACCGTCGTCAATCGATACTTCTGCAGCCACCAACCCGCCGGCGGCGTCGACCGTCCGTGATACGGCAGGTCGAAGGCGATGACACGAAAGCGCGATGTCACGGCGGCATCGTTCAGCAGATGCCGGTATTGCCGGCTGTCCGCGCCCGCGGTGTGCAGGCACAGCAGCGGCACACCCTCACCCGCTTCTTCGAAGAAGATTCGAAACTCCTGGTCGTTGTATCGGAGCGGGAGGTAGCGGCCGACAATCGGCTCGAGCCGCGCCGCGTCGCCCGTCATGCCGCACCCACCAGTCGCATCACCTTCATCGCGCGATGCAGCGCGCGTGCGTGCTGCATCGCGACCAGCGAGTCGCCCTCGAGCACGAACCCGGGAACGCGCATCAGCATCGCGAAGACGTCATGGTAGAGAGGCTCGGGTGGTTGGCTCATATAGCGGCGCCAGATGTCGGGACTGGCGCGAAACCCGAACGAGCACGGGACACCGAGCTTCGGCGCGACGAACCACTGCACCAGCTGCCCGCGCTCGAACCGGACGATGCAGCGGTCATCGCCGCTCGTGAGCGACATGGAGAGCGTGAACCAATCGCCGACGACCTTCATCTCGGGGTCGGCGGCAAGGAGGTCTCGAAATCGCTGAAGCCAGCTCTCGGAAAACATCGCGGCTTACGCGGCCGCGACCAGCGCCGCGATCATCGAGATTGCCGTGCCCATGGTTAACGAGAACCCCCGGTGCGTCGCGCTTCAACGTGCTTGTCGATCCACGCGAGAACCAGATCGGCGAGCTGCAGGTTGTTGCGATCCTGCATCAACATGTGACTGTTTCCCTTGATCCCCATCGCGGGGAGATGCATCATCTCGGCGTCGCCGCCCGCCGCCTTGATCTGCTGCACGTAGCGTTCGCACGTAGCAAAGGAGTCCGCCCAGTTTGCCGGCCCGCCTTTGACGTCGCCGAGGTGATCGCCGAACATCACCAGGTTCGGGATTCTGGCGAGCGTCGCAATCTGTTCAGCGCTCAAGTCCGCACACGGCATCTCGATCGAAATCAGTCCACGGATCCCCTTCGGGTCGATGAGCGCCGCCTGTTGCGGGAAGAAGCCGGACTCGGAATGCCCCATCAGGATTGCGCCGTTCAAACGCACGGCCAGGGCGGCCATGTTCGTCCAGGTCGGGTTCGGTGATGGCAACTGGGAATTCAGATCGGGAATCATCTGCTTGTAGAGCTCATCGGCCGCCTCGACGGGAAACTGTCCATCGGGGAACGGCGTGCCGTAGGCCGGACCGAAGCGAAACACCGTCCACGCAACCTGGTTGCTGGCTTGCAGCACGGTTGGCAGCTGACTCGCAGGGGCGGTGCCCGCCTTGACGGCATTGATCGTGGACGCATCGAAGCCCGAACGCGCGCGCGAGACCTGATCGGCGAGGTACACCGGGCGATCCCGGCGCACGAAGTACTCGTCCCACCCCATGCGTCCGTCAGGGGTCGTCTCCCACGTCTTGCTGCTCAGACAACAGCCGTGCACCATCACGATCGGTACATGCCGTTCGCCGTTCGGCGGCACTTGGTACTGCACGTACATCTGATTGATGGTGATCTCACCGGGAGGGCCGCCTCCCCGTCCGGCGGGAGCGGCAGGAAGGGTCTTCTTCTCACCGCCGACGAAGAAGCTTCCCTGCTTCGCGATGACGAGAGGCTTTTCCAGATCCTTTCCGCGCGGCGCCTGCGCGGATCCTGTCGTCGTCGCAGCGACGATCACACCGATGGCGAGACTGAACTGATAGAGCTTCATGACACGGAAGCTTATTCCAAGACGAGGAGGACGTGAACGGATCAACTCCCAATCTCCAATTCCCAACTCCCAAACTTCGAGCTGGCTCGTTGCAGCTTGGGAGTTGGGAGTTGGGAGTCGGGAGTTTAGGGGTTCGGGCTCGCGCTGAATCTGAGTGAGATCCCCCCACTCAAGGCCAGACTGGTTCCACCTTCCTCCATGCTGGTGAGGCTGCGACCAACGCTGACGAATGTTGCCGCTGATGTCCCCAGCGGATACGCGATGCCAAGCGACACGTCCATTCGTTGTCGGCCGATGCCCATCGAATCGAGGACGGCATCGTCTTTGAGCGAGTAGGATTGTGTGAGCGCCCCGGTCAGGGCCATACCGCTCCGCGCGCTCCATTCGACCGCTGCGCCGGAGAAGAACGATCCGCGCGTGAAGATCCCTGCCGAGCCATACATGCGAAACGGCTGCCGCCGCAGTTCCACGCTGACAGGAACTGCGAAATGAATCCGACCGTCAGTGTTGTCCGAGCTCAGGACTTCCATCGTGGGACTGATGGCGAGACCGAACTCACTCAACGTGAGCGTGGGATCGACGAGCGTGTATTTCGCGCTGAGGTAGACATCGTCCATCCCTGTGGCCGATCCGCCCTCATAGCTCGCGCGATAGAACGGCACGCTGGCTCCTACCTGCATCCGATCGGTCACGCCCAGTCCAACACCGAGCATAGGAATGTTGGTCTGACTCGACGCGAGCATCCGCCAATACCCGACGCCAATGCTGGTATAGCCCACTCCCCTCGCCGCCGCGCTGGCGTCGTCCAGCCAGGCGCCGAACTGTCGATATGTGCTGACCGGCACTGATGCCAGTGCCCCGGGTGTCGTGGGCGACGACGTCGACGAAGATGTCGACGTCGTCGTGGTTGGCGAGGATCCGCGGGGCGCTTTTGGCCGGCCCTTTCCCTGTGCCTGTGCGACGCCGGGAAGCGCGAACCCGATCGCCATGAGTAGAGCGATCGCTGAGGGGAGAGCGCGAGATATCACGACCTTCCCCCTACTTCTTGCCCTTGCTGGTCGCGGTGCTGCCAGTCGTCGTCGTGTTTGTCCCAGTGCTAGTGCCGGTGCCGGTGCCAGTCCCAGTGGCGGTACCGGTGCTAGTCCCTGTACCGGTGCTAGTCCCAGTGCCAGTGCCAGTCCCTGTGCCGGTGCCAGTCCCTGTGCCGGTGCCAGTCCCTGTGCCGGTGCCAGTCCCTGTGCCGGTGCCAGTACCGGTGCCCGTATTAGTCGGCTCAACGGGCACGACCACCGGCGTGGTTCGGACCTGCTTCGCCGCCTGACCCAGGCTGAGGCCGTCGATCGTCATCGCGTCTTTCAGCTGTACGAAATCGATGCCCTGATTCTTCGACACGTTCAAGGCGGCGATGAACTGACCCTGGTTACGGAACCCGGCACTCGCTTCCTCGATCGTCATGTTCGCAGGCAGCATGCCCTTCACCTGTGCAAGCTGACCGGGGTTCTTCGAAATCTTGGTCGAGATCGCATTGGGCTCGAACGTCGTCGCGGTCGTTGTTGTGGTCGTGCCGGTGCTTGTCGTCGTGGTGCCTGAGCCCGAACCACTGGACGTGCCTGTCGACGTGGAAGCTGTGGTGGTTGTTTTCTTCGAGCCACCATGCGCGGAAGAACCAGTCGTCTTCGTCGTCGCCTTTGTCGTACCGCCGCCGCTGGTCTTCGTGCTCGACGGACCGTGCGTGGACGGTCCACCGCCCTTCGTCGTGGACGTCCCGACGCTCGGCGACGTGGTCGGTGCCTTGCTCGACCCGGCCCCGCGGCCTTGTGCCGCCGCCGTCGTGCTGACAGCTGCAACGGCGATTGCAGTTACGGCCAGAAGTGAGAATCTGCGCATGTTGTGGACTCCCTCCAGATGGGAGGTAGTCCAAAAACGATGCCCGCCCGCGCTGAGCGTCGAAGGGGCGTGTGCGCAACGACTTGCCTGTGACAGCGGGCCGCTGACGGTCAGCGTACGTGTTCAAAAGCCGCAGGAAGCTTTCAGTTCTGCACGTCGCGCAATCCTTCGGTGAGCTCGATCGACACACCCCACGGGTCGACCATCGCGGCCGTGGGCATGTTGTTCATCTCCGGATCTTTTCCGTAGGGCCTGGTCAGCTTGATGCCTTTCGCTTCGAGCTGCTTGCAGAATTCCGCGAGATTCTTTACTTCGAATCCGACGTGATCGTAAACGCGGCCCGCGGTCGGCGCGTGCGTGATGGTCCGATCGCCCTCCCATCGGAAGAAGTTGAGCATGTAACCGACCCCCGGGAGATCGGCCCCGGCGAAGAAGTCGGTGAACGTGTTCGGCCCGGTGCGAGCCGTTGCGTTGAGCGCCTTCATGTACCATTGCTGCATCTCCACGTACTCCTTGTTGATGAAGTGCACGTGGTGATGCACGATCGGCGGCGCGTTGGGCGTCATATTGGTGACGAGCTCCACTTTCGCACCGTCAGGTCCGAGCAGGTAGGAAAACCGCCCATAGTTTCCGGCTGTCGGCAGCGCCACCTTCTCCCCCGGCTTGGGTTCCCGTCCAGTTGTCAACTGGTAGCCATTGGCGACGATCTTCGTGGTCAGCGCAGGAACGTCAGGCACGGCGAAGCCGATGTGATCGAGCGCGGTGCCGTAGGTCGGGCCGGTCGGCTTCTTCACGTCGAGGAAGAGGAAGATGTCCGGGAAACGAACGACGTCGGCCTTCCCGATCTTCGTCATGGTGCCACCGAGCGTGTCGACCCAGAACTTCTTGTGCGCGTCGACGCTCGTCACGTTCAAATGATAGTGGCCAACGATGACGGGCGCTTCCTTGTTCAGAAGTTGTGCAACGGGATGAGACGACAATCCCCAGACGATCAGACCCAGCACCAGTGCCCACGCGATCCGTTTCATGATGTCCCCTTGGCCACTTTGAACTTTGGACCTTCGACTTTGCATCTTTGACTTGGACGTTTGACTTGACTTTTGACCTTTGACCTTTGACTTTTGATGACCTCTGATTGTCTGTCAATTCCACTCGGGTACTGCCGGTACGTGCAGCCGTTCGATTTCCGGCAGATCGATTCCAAAGTCCTCTTTCAGAACTGCGCGGAGCTCGACGCGGCTCTCGATTACGCGCTTCTCTTCGCGGCCCTCGTGACGTCTGGTCATGGCCCGGTTCGCCACCGACACTCGGCCTCGCGGCGTAATCGCGCGCAACATCAGCGTCGTGACGAAGGGTGATATCGGGAACGTGGACACAAAATGATTTCCCATCACGAAGTCCACGGGCTCTGCCGGCTCCAGCGTGGAAGACCACATCGGTGTCCAGGCGCCGTTCACCTCGGTCTCGAGCACCCATTCGTGACCATGATTGACGAGGCGGTGCACGTCGCGGCCCTCACACACTCGCGCGGCCGCGAGTGGCACCGGAACGAGCGGGGCCAGGCCGCCAAAACCTGGATCGAGCACGCAGCGTTGATCGTCCACCCGGACGGTCAGGAACATGTGCGTGAGCGCAGCTTCACTGCGTGGCCGCATCAGGACCACCCGCGCCGTGTGGACGTCTGGTTGAAACCCGAGGCTGGACAGCGCCGATTGCAGGAGGATGCCGTGCTCGAAACAGTAGCCACCGCGATGTGCCGCGACGAGTTTGGCGTAGACGCTGCCTGAATCGATGCGAATGCCACGCCCCAGCAGCACATCGAGGTTTTCAAACGGGATGTGCGTCATGTGGGCGCGAAGGACGCCGGCGAGCGTGGCGAATGTCGGCTCGCGCGGACCGTTCCAGCCGATCCGCGCGAGGTAGCCATCGAGGTCGAA
>Ga0068862_100003406_pt1 | contig 13713 bp, 10 predicted proteins | sample KBSSwiS52_FD_66598 | JGI IMG/M metagenome (GOLD analysis project Ga0068862, IMG submission 66598) | Switchgrass rhizosphere microbial communities from Kellogg Biological Station, Michigan, USA - KBS Switchgrass S5-2 | ecosystem: Host-associated > Plants > Roots > Rhizosphere > Soil ... | reverse complement strand
TCGAACTGTCGGTCGACGAGCAAGGCGGCCTGCGGCTCCGGTCTGGCGCACAGCGCTTCTACGAAGGTCCCCTCGGCTTCACGTTTCCGATGCTCTTCAGCGGCATCGCCGACGTACGGGAGTGGTACGACGACGCGGCACGGCGCTTCCGCATCGAAGTGGATGTGCACAACCGCGTCTGGGGACCGTTGTTTGGCTACCGTGGCAGTTTCGACGTCGAATGGCGCGCGGTGTCAGCGGATGACATGCCGGTCCACATCATGCCGATGCGTCAGGAGCGCCGCGACTGAGGTCGCGGGAGGCCGTCGCGGACGTCTCTAATTCGTGCGCAGCGCCTCGACCGGAGCCATTTTCATCCCGCGGCGCGCGGGCACGTACGAGGCGATGGCCGCGACCGCCAGCAGGATGACCGCGCTGGCGGCGAAGGTCCACGGATCGAGCGCTTCGACCTGGAACAGCAATCGCTGCAGCAACCGCGTGAGCGCGCCGGCGGCGACGAGTCCCACGACGACGCCGATGGCCACCAGACGCAGGGCACGGCCGAGCACCAGGCTGAACACCGACATCGCTGTCGCGCCGAGGGCCATTCGCACGCCGATTTCCTGGGTCCGCTCGCGGACCGAGTACGCGATGACGCCGTAGACGCCGACTGCTGCGAGCCCGAGCGCCACCAGGGCGAATACGCCGAGCAGCATCAGAATCGCACGCGGCCGCGCGATGGTGTTGCCCACCACATCGTCGAGCCGGCGGACGTCGACCGGTGTTTCCCGTTCCATCGCATGAATGGTTCCCGCGACGCTGGTGGCGAGCGACAGCGGATCCTGCTCGGTGCGCACGAAGAACGTGATGCCGCGGCCGGGACGCTGGGTCCTGGGGAGGAAGATGGTCTGGCGCACGGGTCCGTCGAGCGACGATCTGGTGTTGCCGACGACTCCGACGACCGTCCACTCCACGTCCTCCCTGCCGTTGGCGTGGTCGACATTGATCCGAAGGCGCCGGCCCAACGGGCTGCCATCCGCGAACTGCTGGCGTACGAGCTCTTCACTCACAATCGCGACGGGCACCGAGTCCACGCTATCGGACTCGGCGAAGTCACGTCCGGCCACGTGGCGGATGCCCATCGTCTTGAAGAATCCTGGCGTCACCGGCCGCACCTGGCCCGACGACATTTGTCCGTCCGCTGGTTTCGGGCGGTCGACCCGCCAGAAGCTGGTACCGATGCACGCGAACGGAACCGGCATGCACGATGCCCCAGCCACGTGCTGCACTCCCGGCAGCCCCGCGATGCGCGACAGAGATTCGCGGAAGAAACGTTCGGCTCGGGGAAGGTCGTATCGCGCCGCCGGCAGCTGCACGCCAGCCGTGAGCACGCCTTCGACGCGGAAGCCGAGGTCGGTACCCTGCAGCCTGACGAAGCTGCGCATCAACAGGCCCGCACCGGTCAGCAGCACCAGCGAGAGCGCCACTTCGGCGACGACAAGCGTGCCGAGGACGCCGTGCAGGCGGCGGCCGCCGCCGTGGCGTCCGCCATCGCGCGCGGCGTCGTTCGCGTGATTCGCGGAGACGAACGCGGGCACGAGGCCGAACACCAGGGCGGTCGCAATCGCCGTCACCATCGTGAATGCGACGACCGGCAGATCGAGGGCCATCTGGTCGAGCCGCGGAATCGGGATGCGGTCGCCGGCCAGGGCGAGCAGGCCACGATGACAGAGGGCGGCGACGCCGAGTCCCGCGATGCCGCCGGCCGCCGCGAGCACCAGGCTTTCAGCAAGCATCTGGCGCACCAGCCGTCCGCGGCTTGCGCCAAGCGCCGTGCGCATGCCGAGCTCGCGTTCGCGCGCGGCGCTGCGCGCCAGCAGCAGATTGGCGACGTTGACGCAGGCGACGAGCAGCACCAGCGCGACCGCGCCCACGAGCGCGAACAGCGCGGGCCGGAGCTCTCCCAGCATCTGATCCTGCAGACGAAGGAGCATCAGCGTGCGGCGTGCGTTGAGCTGCGGCTGCTCCTTCTCGAGGTCGGCGTAAATGCGTCGCATCTCGCTGTACGCCTGCTCGAACGAAGCCCCGTCGCGCAGGCGTGCGATGGCGTACGAGCTGCCGCGGCCGTTGACGGCGCGCAACTGCGCCAGCGTCAGGCCGTATGGAATCAGGAAATCGGCTTTCTGTCCGACGATCGTGAAGCCGGGCGCCATCACACCGATCACGGCTCGCGGCCCATCGTCGGTCGGGATCGTCAGGGCGAGCACGTCTGCACGGCCGCCGAGGCGCCGCTGCCAGAATTCATGACTCAGCACGATGACCGCGCTGTTGCCACCCAGGTCTTCCTCGAGTGTGTAAGCTCGGCCGAGCGCGGGCTGGACGCCCAGGGCGCGAAAGACGTCGGCGGAGACGGTGAGCCCCGACGTGTCGATTGCCTGGCCATTGATGATCATGGCCGCGCCAGCGGGGCCAACCATGCCCAGATGCTGGAGCGTTTGAGCGCGCTCGCGCCAGGCGACAAAGTTGGCCGGCGCAATCACGTTCCGGCTCGTCCCGCCGCGGTTGGTTTCCCACACCGCCACGATTCGATCGGGGTCGCGGTACGGCAGCGGCTCCAGCATCACCGCGCGCACCAGACTGTAGATGGCGGACGTCGCGCCGATCCCGAGAGCCAGCGTCACCAGCGCCGCAGCGGCAAAGCCAGGTGCCTGTCGCAGCACGCGAGTGCCACGGCGGAGATCCCGGACCGAGTCTTCGAGGACACTCCATCTCATGATGCTTCTCAGCTATTGATGGTTTCGCCGAGCACAAGGTTGATACTATCCCCGTCGTTCGGAAACAGGAGGTCGTTGCGATGAGGATCTGGCCGTCGGCGGCGCTGTCGGTTCTCCTGCCGGCTCTTCTCGCCGCCCAGGCGCCGGGCAGCGTCGATACACGCGTCTTCTATTACCCGAAGCCGCTCGCCCGCACGCCGTGGCAGCCGCCGATGAAGCCGGTTACGCGGCTGGCGGAGGTGAAGGCCAGGCATCACGCCGAGCCAGCCTGGCGCGAGCCGGTCATTCAGGATGAAAACTCCCGCGCGTTCCTCGTCCAGGAGCCGCCGGGAACCACGCACGCGCGCAAGCTGTACCCGGACTCGCCGGCCTGGTGGGCGGTGCTCGAAGGCCGCATCCGGTTCGAAGTCGAGAAACCCGATCGCACCTTCGACGTATTCGAAGCGACGAAAGGCTCGTACGTCTTCGTGCCCGAGCGGATGCTGCACGCCTTCGCGGTCGTCGGCGAACTGCCGGCGATCACCTTCGAGGTCACGTTGGCGTCGGCGACGCCGGTCTATCCCGACAAGCCCGCGAGCGCCCCGGGTGTCGAGTACATTCCGGTCCGATTGAGCACGGGCCCCAACCCGCTCGACGTACCGGATCCCAACGGCAGACCGTGGCCGATCCACTTCAACGTCAACGATCTCGCCACACAGAACGCGGCGAAGAAAAGCTGGACGCAGGAAGCCATCCGCAAGAACCGGGCACGCGGCAATCTGATCTGCGGTCAGGCGGGATCCGACCAACCGGTGGGGCCGAACAACCGCGGACATTTCCACTCGGACTTCGCCGAGTTCTGGGTGGTCATGCTGGGCGAGCTGCGATGGACGTTCGAAGGTGACGAGGCGGGCTCGATCGTCGCTTCACAGGGAGATATCGTGTACGCGCCGCCGAAGACCTGGCACGCCCCGCAGTTCTGGGGCAAGACGGGTTTGAACTGCCGGCTGACCAGCAGCACGTATCCGTCGGCGAATCACTTCTACGATCCGCCGCGGTAGTCGCGCGGCGAGCGCCGCGCGTTTACTTCGACGCGCGGTACGGTTCGAAATCCTGCCAGATTCGCAGGACCACGTTGGCGTCGGCGACGACGGTCTCGCCCTTGTCCGGCTCTTTTTCCGAATACAACACCAGCTTCACGGCGCCGCACGCCGGCACCAGCGCCTCCGGATCGAAGACATACAGACCTTCGTAGATGCCGTCGTTGTCAGAGACGCGCTGCTCAATTTTGAAGGGGTGGATCGGCGTGACCTCGGCGTCGCCGCAGAAGGCGCGCATCCGTGAAAAGCCCGATTTGAAGTGCCTGATCGGCGGAATGGCCATGCCCTGGGTCTGCGCGGCGCCGCGCGCCACCTTCGTCCAGAAACTCTCGACCAGCTTCGGGGTGACGCGAATCAACAGCACGGGCGGAAAGTCCGCGACGTATGGCGACCAGCTGCCAAACTCCATCAGCGTGCGCACGACCATTCGCTCCATGTCAGTCGGAGGCCCGGCTTTGCCGCGATCCCGGTTCACCCGGGCGCTCTGGTGCTGGGCGCCATACGTATGCACGGGCGTCATCAGCGACACGTCGAAGTCAGATGACGAAATCTGATAGGGGCTGAGACTGCCGGCGCGCGTTTGCGTGGCGCGCTCGAGCGCTTCAACGGGAAACGCCCGCATCGGCTCGACGGGCAAGCGCGTGCCGACCGGCGCCGCGGCCGTTTTCAGTTTCGGCTCCGCAGCCGCGACGACTTCACACACATCGTCGATCCGGACAACCCGGGAGTTCCCGCGCTTTTCGGTCGCGCGCTCGTCGACGGAGGTGAGCCCGATCACGGCGCCGCTCGGCGTGAAGACCGGGCCGCCCGCGCCACCGGAGGAGAGCGCCAGATCCGACATGAACGTGTGGGCGCTCAGCTGGGTTACGGTGCCGGACGTCGGACCCTTCTCCTGAAGGAGCGGAGCCTGGATGGCAAAGATCTTTTGACCGTCGGTGACTGACGGCTTCGCGTCCGCGCACCCCAGCGGCACGGGACGCACCGACGCCACGGCGGCCTTGTCGATCCACAGCACCGCGACGTCACGTTCCGCATCGGCGACCAGAACCCTCGCGGCGACTTTGATGGCCGGGCTGATCTGGACTTCCACTGCGGTCGCGGTCGCGAGGACGCGCTGGTTGGTCGCGACCAGCCCGTTCTCGCCAATCAGGAATCCCGATGCGTGCGCCGTCGGCGTCCAGAGGCCGACCACGCTGTCGTGCCACTGCCGCAAGGTCACCCAGGGGTCCGTCTCCGGCGTGGCAGCCGTCGAGCTTGCCGTCTCGACCTCGGCGTTATCCACCGTCAGCTCGAGCACGGCGTCGCGGCCGGCGACGACGTCCACGTTCTGCGTCCACTGGTATGCCTTGCCGCGGAACGCGACCGGCTGGTCCGATTCGACGGTGTAATTGCCAGGGGGCAGCCGCACATCGGCGGCGCCGTCGATCGAGGTGACGATGCGCCGCGGCGCCGCGGTGGCCGGGTTGTCGCTGATGAGCAGCGCATGACGCGCGATCGGCGTCGCTTTCCGATCCGCATCGACCAGCACGACCTTGATGTGCAGAACGCTGACCGCCTGCCCGGCCGCGCCTGGACCGATGGCAACGAGCGCGATCAGAATGGCCAGCACGCGGACCATGACTACCAGTGTAGCCCCGCTGCCGCCCGGGCGGACGGTCAGCGCGACGATGAGGTCGCCGAACCGCTCTTGAAGAGCGACAGATCGATCGCGTCGCCCATGGCCTTGTACCCGGCGTCGCTCGGGTGCAGGTAGTCGCACGAATCGTATTTCTCGAGCAGTTTCTTCGGATCGGCCGGGTCGCGAGTCGCCTTGTCGAAGTCGATGACGCCGTCGTAGGCTTTGCCGGTCCGAATCCACTCGTTGAGGGCCTGGCGTTTTGCTTCGCCGGCTTCGGTGTAGTACGCGGCGCCCCAGAACGGCGTCAGTGTCGCGCCGATCGCCTTGAGCCCGCGCGCGTGCGCCTGCTCGATGAGCTGTTTGTGCGCGGCGATGAGATCCTGCGCTGACGGCGTCGGGTTCTGCCGCGCGTTGCCGATGTCGTTGATGCCTTCCAGCACGATGACGTGCGTCGCGCCCGGCAGCGACAGCACGTGGCGCTCGAATCGCGCGAGCGCGTTGATGCCGGCGCCGACCGCGCGGGAGTCGACGCCCGGCGGCACAGCCGCTTCGTTCAGGACGCGATTCCCGCCGATGCCCGCGTTCAGCACGCCCATCTTGGTCCCCTGGGACTGCAGGCGTCTCGCCAGGTGATCGGGCCAGCGGTTATTCGTGTCCGCGGTCGATTGCGCACCATCCGTGATCGAGTCGCCGAACGCGACGATGGCGCCGGTCGCGTCTGGTGCCACGACGTCCACGCGTGAGAGCAGGAACCAGCTCCGCGTCGTGCCGACTTCGGGCATCGTGGTCTTGCCGGCGTAGTTGCCGGTTTCGGAGATGTAGCTGGTCTGAAGCGCGGCGCCATGCATCGTCAGGGTGGCTGGCGTGTTGGTGGTGCCGGGCAGATAGAGATCGATGGCGAGGTCCGACATCGGCGGCACGGCCAGCGCGACGGGATCGCTGTAGATCACGGCGTTCGCGGGAATCGTCATCGTCGGTTTGCCGCTGAACGTCAGCGGGCCGCCCGACGCCGCCTGGATAGCTCCCTGTTTATCGCGGAGCGCGATGTGCGCGCCACCGATCGTGACCGGTGCCGTCCCGTACGCGTTGCTGAGGACGACCCGCACTTTCGATCCACCGATGCTGGTGCGGACGATTTGACGCAGCGTCTGGTTGGTGAAGTGCACGTACGGTGGCGGCGCAAACACCTGACCTGGCGGCGGGGCCACCGGCGGCGTGGCTGGCGCCGGACACCGGGCGTTGACCATGAACGGTGCGAGCGGCGGAGCTGTCGGCGGCACGGGTGTCTGCGGCCGGCCGACTTCCGCGGTCGTCCATGTGCCGACCCAGCGATCGGCGAGGCCGCTCTGCGCGAACGTCTCGCGCACACCGCACAGGAGGACGAACGTCAGCGCGAGCCGCAGTGTCGTTGATCTCATCGCCCTACTCCTCGTTCCGCTCCAGGTTGCGTTTACAGGTTTCCGGGCGTGATTCTACTCCTGCAGCGGTTGCCGGCGGTGAAGAGGCCGGGAACGTTCGTTTCCAGGTGATACGGTAGGGTGAACGGCTGTCGCGCCGGAAGGAGTTGACCATGGTGGCGGGATGCCCTGAAATCGCGGCCATTACGACGGTCAAGCTGCCGCAGGTGCGCGTCTGCGAAGAGTGCGTGAAGACGGGCGACCGGTGGGACCAGCTGCGCACCTGCCAGACTTGCGGCGTGACGTTGTGCGGCGACTCGTCGCCGAACCGGCACGCGAGCCGGCATGCCCGCGCCGCCAATCACCCGGTCATCGCCTCGGCGGAGCCGGGCGAACGCTGGCTGTACTGCTACATCGACGAAATGTTTGCCGAGTACTGACCGCGCCCGCGGCCCGCTACGTGCCGGGCGTGGCGGCGTCCGCCTTGGCTTCGCCTTCGGAGTCCACGATGAGCGGCGGCGGCTCGTCCTCGACGAGGTACTCGAACTGCCGGCGGAACTCTTCGAGCGACAGGCCGGCCGTCGCGGCGAACTTCGCGAGCTCGTGCGGATCCTCGAAATCATCGCGGCGTAAGCGGATCATGTAGCGTCGTGCGATGGCGTAGCGCGTGGAATGGGTGTCCACCAGCCGTAAACGGGCGCGGCCGGTCTCGCTGTCGATCAGCGCCGAGAACGGGATCGGCACGAAGTGTCCGCCCTGCATGGAGATCATCGCGGCGTTGCCGCCGGCCAGGAGGAATTTCGCCGCGCAGTAACCGAGGTCGCGCGTGTACTCCATGTCGTAGGGAATCGGATCGGCGCACCGCAGCTCGTAGCCGATGTTCTTGGCCACCAGCGTCGCCTTCATCCCCAGCGCTTTCAGCCGTGCCGCCACTTGCGCCTTGAGGATCTCGCCGATGTTCACCTCGGCGATGCGCAGATTCCCGTGCGCATCCCGCTCGACCTCGTGCAGTGATGCGAGGTCGTTCGGGTCGACGTCGAGGACGACACCTTCGGCGATCATCGCGACGCCGTCGCGGCGTCCGTAGCTCAGACGCTTGATGATCGCGCCGACCAGCGTGTCGACGATCGTTTTCAGCCGGAGCGGCTTCGGGAACTCTTCCGGAATCAACGTCAGCGTGGATCCGGCGGCCTTGCCGATCCCGAGCGCGAGATGCCCGGCCTTGCGTCCCATCGTGATCACGAAATACCAGCGCGACGTGGTCCGCGCATCGACCATCAGGTTCTTGACGATTTCGGCGCCGTAGTGCCGGGCGGTCTGGAACCCGAAGGTGTCGACCGTCGGCGGCAGATCGAGATCGTTGTCGATCGTCTTCGGCACGTGCACGACGTGGATCCGCCCCTGCGCCCGCTCCTCGAGCTTCATCGCGGAGTACGCCGTGTCGTCGCCGCCAATCGTGAGCAGTCCGGTCACGTCGAGGCGCAGCAGCGAGATGACGACGTTCTCGAGCGCCTTCGGATCCGAGGTCGGGTTGGCGCGCGAGATGCCGATGTGCGAGCCGCCACGGAAGTGGATGCGGCTGACGCCGTCGATGGTGAGCGGCGTGATGTGTTCGATGTCCCCGTTCATCAGCCCCTCGAAGCCGTCGCGGATGCCGACGACGTCCATGCCTTCGAGGGCGGCGCGGATGGTGGCGGCGCCGATGACGCTGTTGATGCCGGGAGCGGGTCCTCCGCCCACGAGGATGGCGAGTTTTTTGTGACGTTCCACGCGAGACCTCAGCTGCGGCCTCCATTATGACAGCGAACTGAAAGGCCGAGGTTTGCACGGATCATCACGCGTTCCGGCCGGGTCGCGCCGACGCTGGCTTATACTGACCGTCCGGATGGCCACCGACATCTTCGCCAAGATCGGCGACATCAAAGGCGAGTCCACCGACGCCAAACACAAGGACGAGATCGAGGTGCTGTCGTTCTCGTGGGGCGTCGCGAACAGCGGCGGGCTGGACATCGGCAGTGGCGCGGGTGCCGGGAAGGCGACCTTCCAGGGCCTCACCATCGTTCACAGCATCGACAAGGCGACACCAAAGCTTCTCGAAGCCTGCGCCACCGGCACACACCTGAAGGACGCGACGATCACGCATCGCAAGGCCGGCAAGGGTCAGCAGGAATTCCTCATCGTCAAGATGAACGACGTCATCATCACCGCCGTCGCCCATGGCGGCACCACGGCGCAGCCGGCGTCGGAGACGGTGACGCTGGCGTTTGCCAAGGTCGATTTCGAGTACAAGCCGCAGAAGCCCGACGGCTCGCTCGACGCGGGCATCCACTTCAAGTACGACCTCAAGGCCAACAAGGTAGGCTAGGCCGCCCGCGCCGGCGGACGCGAACCCGAACGGGCAGCGCATGGAGGAGTCCGACACACCACCGCGCGAGCTGACCCTCGGGGAGGCGGTGGCCCTCGCGATCCTGCTGCAGAAAGGCGGACAGCTCGTCGAAGCCGGCGAGTTGTACCGTCGCGTGCTCGAGATGCACCCCGACCATCCGCAGGCGCTGCACTACGCCGGCGTGCTCGCGCATCAGCAGGGCCGGAACGAGGAAGCCGTGGCGCTCGTCGAGCGAAGCCTCGCCCTCGCGCCCGATCAGGCCGATTGGTATAGCAACCAGGGCATCATTTTCCAGTCGAGCGGCCAGCTCGATCGAGCGATTGACGCCTACCGGCGTGCGATAGCCCTCGACGCGACACATGCCAATGCGCACAGCAACCTCGGCGTGCTGTTGCGAGCCGCCGGACACACGGCCGAAGCCGAAGCCGCCTATCGCACCGCCATTCAGCTGAATCCGGATCACATCGACGCCTACACGAACCTGGGCATCCTGCTCGGCGCGTTGAACCGCACCGAGGAGGCGGCGGCGTGTTACTGCAAGGTGATCACGCTTCGGCCAAAGCACCGCGAGGCGAGACGGCTGCTGGCGCTGGCGCATGCGACGCTCGGTGACGTGGGCGAAGCGGTGAAGATTTTCGAAGAGTGGCTCGGCGAAGAGCCCTCGGATCCAATCGCGCGCCACATGCTGGCGGCCTGCACCGGCCGCGACGTCCCGCCCCGCGCATCGAATGGATTCGTCGAGCGCACCTTCGACAGTTTTGCCGCCAGCTTTGAATCGAAGCTCGAAGCCTTGTCCTATCGCGCGCCCGGTCTCGTGGCGGCGATGATCGACGATGCAGGTCTCGAACGGTCGAAGCGGCGCGACGTGCTGGACGCCGGCTGCGGCACCGGCCTGTGCGGCCCGTCGCTCGCGCCGTACGCGCGCCGGCTGACAGGCGTAGACCTGTCGAGCGGGATGTTGGCGCGCGCGAAAGAGAAGCAGGTCTACGATGCGCTGACGCAGGCCGAACTGACGGAGTATCTGTCACTCAACCGTGAAGCCTTCGATCTGATCGTGTCGGCCGACGCGCTCGTGTACTTCGGCGACCTCGACGTCGTGGTGGCCGCTGCCGCAAGTGCGCTCCGGCCGAAGGGCCTTCTCGTGTTCACGCTCGAGCACGCGGCCGGCCCGGCCGATGACGGCTACCGCTTGGAATGGCACGGCCGCTACAGTCATCGACAGACCTACGTCGAAGCGCTGCTCGCGCGCTGCGGACTCGAGCCCGAGATCGTCCACGCCGACTTGCGGATGGAGGCCGGGAAGCCGGTGGCGGGACTGGTTATTCGGGCGACGAAGCCTTCCTGAGCCAGGCTGCGAGCAGCGCGTGTGCGAGCGCTCGTTTCTGCACCGGCGCGATCACTTCGAGCTGCACGAGCTGACCGACCGCGCCACCGGAGAAGACGCCTTCGACGAAGTACGACACGCCGAGCCATTCGCCCTGCATCCCGTACGAGGCATTCCCCAGCGCGCCGCGAGAGGACGAACAGGTGGCAGCCGCGCCGTCCGGGGCCATCCCGGCTGTCGGCCAGACCGCGACCCGCAGCGCCACCGTGAAATCATCCGCATGAAACGTCGAGGTCGTGGCAGCCGGCTGTGGCAGGCCGGAGCAGGGGGAAGGCGCACCGGGCTCGACGACCCACCCTGAGGGAATCGGCACCACGCCCGAGCCGTTCGCCGCAGGCGTGCTGGCCCACTTCACCGCGTCCACTGCCACCGTGTCCGTCAGCGGCGACCGCTGTCCCTCGAGGCTGGCCAGGGACTGGCGCAACACGCTTTCGTTGAACGCGATCTGCTCGACCGGACCCACGTAGCGGGCGACGAGTTTCTCGCGGCCCAGATCCATGACGCCGTACGCCATCGCCGTCACGCTACTGCCATCGTCCCGCACGTCGCTGACGCGGCCGACGATCATCGGCGGATTGCCCAGACGCGACGATTTCCGGTTCTCCGCCGACATCGGCCGCCGCTCGAATGCCGGCGAGTTGATCAGCGACTGCTCGAGTTGGGTGAGATTCCACGGTGAGAACACGCGGTCGATCCGCAGCGCGATTTCAGCCGGCCGGGCCTCCGTTTCGACGTGCGATCGAAACGCCGAGACGTCTGCCATGCCCTCCGCCATGCGCATCCTGATCGCTTTCGACTCCAGGTTCTGCACAGGACCGAGCCGCAGCCGCCGCGCCGGCATCAGCTGATCGACGCCGCGGGATTCCAGGAAATCCTTCAGCGCGTTCACGGGGATCGCGAACCCGATGCCGGACGAGCCGGCCAGCTTCATGCTGATGACGCCAAGCGCGAACCCGTCTCGATCGACGAGCGGGCCACCGCTGTTGCCGGGGTTCAGCGAATTCGTGATCTGCAGATAGCGCCGTTCGCCGGCGTCGCCGGTGCGAAGCGCCGAAATGGCTCCGGGCGTCGTGCTGACCTCCGGCACGATGTTGCGCGCGGTCGCGATTCTCCCGACCTCGACGTCCGCGCCAAACGGGTAACCGAGCGCATCCACGGGATGTCCGGCGGTGACGGCATCGGAATCGCCGATCGCGACGTACGGAAGGTTCGACGCGTTGATGAAGAGCACGGCAAGGTCCAGCCCGGCGTCGGCTGCGGATACGGTCGCCTCGGTGCACTGCGACGGCATGCCGTGCGCCGCCAGCGTTCCTTGCGGAAAGCAGACGTCGATTCTCGAAACCTTCGTCGTGATCTTGATGTGTTGCGTCCCTCTCGTCAGCAGGAACTGCTCGCCGCTGGCGACGACGTGATTGTTCGTGACGACGTACCCGAACGGCGAGATCACGAATCCACTGCCGGTCGCGATTTCGACGCGTTCCACGTCGATGGCGCGCTTGACGCCAGCTTCCTCGATGTCGGCATGCAGGCTGCCGACGAGTCGAATGTACACTGTGGCGTCGGCCGGCGACTTTGCGCGTTCGGCGACGGCGCGGTCCGGAAAAAGGACCATCGCCGCGAGGAGCATCCAGGCGATGGTCAGGCCGCCGCGGCGATGGTGCATGGTCGCGTCACAACTGCGTTAACGATGCAGGATTCAACGTACAACGAAATGGACGAGGGTGAATCATGAATACAGCGGGACTGACTGCAGCCATCGTCGTCGGCTTGTTCGGTGCGGGACATCCGGCAATCGCCCAGGTCGGCGCCGCCGCGCCAGCCACCCAGCCCCCAGCCGCGCAGACGCCTCCGCCGCGGCCCGTGCCGCCAACCCGCGATCCGCACACGCCGGGGTACGTTCAGGCGAAGGAATTGCCCGATGGCGAGGTGCCGCCCGCGGGTGCCGAGGGCAACTTCATCATCGGCCCGACGCACAATCCGGCGCCGGAAATGACGGTGCGGGACGGCGTGCCGCAGGGCACGGTCCATACGTTCACGATGAATTCGACCGACAGCAAGATCTATCCCGGCATCGCGAGGGACGCAGGAACGTTTGGCACGGTCGACCCCGCCGATCCCGCCAAGCTGGTCGTCACCACCAGCCATCCGGCACCGTACACACGACGTGTGTCGGTCTACATCCCGCAGCAGTACGTTCCGGGGTCCGCTGCGCCGTTCATCGTCGGCGCCGATGGGCCCGACCAGTTGCTGTTCACGGCCCTCGACAACCTGATTGCGCAGAAGCGCGTGCCGGTCATGATTGCCATCTCCATCGGCAATGGCAGCGGCGACGCGCAGGGCAGTCAGCGCGGCCTGGAATACGACACGATGTCAGGACGCTACGCGGAGTTCGTGGAGACCGAAGTGCTGCCGCTCGTCGAAAAGCAATACCACGTCAAGCTGACCAAGGATCCCGAGGGGCGGGCGACGATGGGCTGCAGTTCCGGGGGATCGGCGGCACTGAGCATGGCGTGGTATCACCCGGAGCTCTATCACCGGGTCCTGACGTACTCGGGCACGTACGTGAACCAGCAGTGGCCGCCGAGCGCCGAAACGCCGCACGGGGCGTGGGAATACCACGAGCGCCTGATCCCGAACAGTCCGCCGAAGCCGATTCGAATCTGGATGCAGGTTGGCGATCGCGATCTGTTCAATCCGAACGTGATGCGCGACAACATGCACGACTGGGTGGTCGCGAACGAGAACATGGCCAAGGTCCTTGCGGCCAAGGGCTACCACTACCAGTTCGTCTTCGCCCGCAATGCGGCACACTGCGATCGGCCGGTGAAGCAACAAACCCTCCCCGCAGCCCTCGAATGGCTGTGGAAGGGTTACTAGATCCGCGCGTCGGACCTATTTGACCTCGACCTCGATCACCCGGACCGGCGAGGAGCCCGGGTTGACGGGTTCATGCGTTACGTGTGCCTCTCGGAACCCGACGCCTCCCACCTCGAGGTTCATCGTCTCCGACTTGCCGTCGGGGTACTTGAAGACCAGTGTGCCGCCCTGAATCACGATGCCGACATGCGGCAGTTCGTGGGTGTGCATCCCCGTCAC
>Ga0068862_100003397_pt1 | contig 13728 bp, 17 predicted proteins | sample KBSSwiS52_FD_66598 | JGI IMG/M metagenome (GOLD analysis project Ga0068862, IMG submission 66598) | Switchgrass rhizosphere microbial communities from Kellogg Biological Station, Michigan, USA - KBS Switchgrass S5-2 | ecosystem: Host-associated > Plants > Roots > Rhizosphere > Soil ... | reverse complement strand
AAGGTCAGCGCGATCGCCTGCGCCAGCGGGACCCGGCCGATCCCCCAGAAGAACAGCGCCGCCATGACCATCACCACGATCCCGCGGCCGACGTGAATGCGCAGGGTCGATGCCTTCGGCCAGCTCGACCGCCACGGCAGGTAAAGCGCGCCGGTGAGCATGAGATTGGCGATCGAGCGCCAGATGCTGACCGCGAAGATCCCGATCGCCAGCACCAGGCCCTTCATCACCGCGTCCATGATCGACAGCACGGCGACCGCGGCGAGCGCGGCGGCGAAGGCTTTGACGGGATGTTGGGCGACGCGGTTCACGCGCCGGCTGTAGCTATTTAGTTGCTAGCGTCGAGGGGCGCGGCGGGCGAAGCGTCGATCAGCAGCGGCGGTTCGGAGTTGGACGCGGCGACCCCATTGGCCAGCACGCCGCCCAGAAACAGAATCAGCAACAGCTTCGTCATGGCGCAAAAATGCGCCCCGAAGGTGAAAAAAGACTAAATTACTCGGCGGCGTCGAGCGTCGCTTGCTCCGCTTCGGCGGCTTCGAGTTCCGCCGCCTTGGCCTCGACCAGCCGGACGATGTGATCGATCATGTCGGCGTCCTGCACATGATGGTCGGTGACCCCCGACAGATAGACCATGTGCTTGCCCTGGCCGCCGCCGGTGATGCCGATATCGGTCTCACGCGCTTCGCCCGGGCCGTTGACGACGCAGCCGAGCACCGACAGCGACATCGGCGTCTTGATATGCTGCAGCCGCTCCTCGAGCGCTTCGACGGTGCGGATCACGTCGAAGCCCTGGCGAGCACAGCTCGGGCACGAGACGACGCGCACCCCGCGGCTGCGAATGCCGAGGCTCTTCAAGATTTCGTAGCCGACGCGAACCTCTTCCTCCGGTTCTGCCGACAGCGACACGCGAATGGTGTCGCCGATGCCAGCCCACAACAATGAGCCGATGCCGAGCGCGGATTTGACCGTGCCGCCGATCAGCCCGCCGGCCTCGGTCACGCCAAGGTGGAGCGGGCAATCGACCTGGTCGGCGAGCTGCTGGTAGGCGGCCACCGCGAGGAACACGTCGCTGGCTTTGACCGCGACCTTATAGTCGCGAAAATCATGGTCCTCGAGGATGCGGATATGGTCAAGCGCGCTTTCGACCAGCGCCTCGGGGCAGGGCTCGCCATATTTTTCGAGCAAATCCTTTTCGAGGCTTCCGGCATTGACCCCGATGCGGATCGCACAGCCATTGGCCCGCGCCGCCGCGATCACTTCGCGGACCCGTTCTTCCGAACCGATATTGCCCGGATTGATCCGCAAGCACGCCGCGCCGGCGTCGGCTGCTTCGAGCGCGCGCTTGTAGTGAAAATGGATGTCGGCGACGATCGGGACCTGCGCCGCGCGGACGATTTCCTTCAGCGCCGCGGTGCTCTCCTTCGTCGGGCACGATACCCGGATGATGTCGGCTCCGGCCTCTTCGCAGCGACGGATCTGGTCGATCGTCGCCTTGGCGTCCTCGGTCGGGGTGTTGGTCATGGTCTGGACGCTGACCGGCGCGTCCCCGCCCACGGGGACGGAGCCAACCATGATCTGGCGCGACTTGCGCCGATCGATATCGCGCCACGGGCGGATTGAAGACATGGCGCGCATATAGGCGCTCGGCGTTCACGGGCAAAGCAATGCCGGTTGGATTCGTGACCCGGGCCTGTGATAACGGGCTGCCGGACATAGAGCGGGAAAGAGCCGAGTTGGATTCATCGTCGAGCGCGTCTTTTCCGCCCCCCTTGCCGTTTGTGCTGAGCGTCGGTGTCACCGGACACCGGCTCGACGCTCTGCCGGCGGGGTCGGCCGAGACTCTCGAAACCCGCGTGCGCGAGGTCCTCGGCGAGATCGAGCGTGCGGTCGGCAAGATATTCGAAGCCCATGCCGCGAGCTTTGCCGCCGAGGCGCCGCGGCTGGTGTTCGTCTCGCCGATCGCCGACGGGGCCGACCAGATTGCCGCCGAAGTCGCGCTGTCGATGGGCTACGAATTGCGCGTCGTCACGCCGAGCGCGTGCGATGACTATCGCACTGAATTGCTCGAAGGCCCGGCGCGCGAGCGATTCGACCGGCTGATTGCCGCGGCAACATCGCGCTTCGAACTGCCCGGCGATGGCGGCCGGGTCGACCATGGCTATGTCATGGCCGGCCGCGCGACCGTTGCTCATTGCGACATCCTGCTGGCGGTTTGGGACGGGCTTCCGGCACGCGGCCGCGGCGGCACCGCCGAAGTCGTCTCGCTGGCCCTGAGCCGGGGCGCGCCAGTCGTTCACCTATCGACCGCGCCCGACAAGCCGCCGATGCTTCGCTGGAGCGCCTTCGATCCAGCGGTGGTCACCGACCACGACCAGCCGACGATCGAGCGGCCCTTCGACCAGGACCATGTCGACCGGCTGGTCGAAGCGCTGGTGGCGCCGCCGCCGGATCCGCGCGAGCGGGTGTTCGCCTCGCGCTTCCAGGGCGAGCGCATGCGGCGGTGGAAGGTGCGGATCGAATATCCGCTGCTGCTCGCGCTGGCCGGGATCAAGCGCATCGGCCCCGGCGCGTGGAAAGCGCAGCATTGCTCGCTCTACACCCGCGACGAATGGCAGGCCTATCGCGAGGCTTGCGCCGATCCGCACGGCGTTGAAGCGCCGATCGACCGGATCGAGGAGTGGTACGATTGGGCTGACCGCCTCGCCGGCCATTTCGCCCAATCCTACCGCAGCGGTCACGTCTTCAACTTCCTGCTTGGCGCCGCCGCCGTGCTGCTCGCGCTGACCACGCTGGTGTTGCCGCAAGCCAAGGTTGCGCTGGCGATCGGCGAGTTTGTCGCAGTCGTCGCGATCCTCGCCAACACCCACGTCGGGACCAAGCAGGAATGGCACCGCAAATGGCTCGACTACCGCCAGCTCGCCGAGCGGCTGCGGCCGATGCGTAGTCTCAAGCTGCTCGGGCTCGCCGCGCCCGACCCGCCCGGCAGCGCCGCCAATCCGGTCGCCCAGCGCTGGGTCGAATGGTATGCGGCCGCGGTGTGGCGCGCGACCGGCTGCCCGGTCGGCCGGCTTGATGCCGCAACCGCGAATTCGCTGGCGGCATCTATCGCCGAGCATGAAGTCGCGCCGCAAATTGCCTACCATCGAGCGACTGCGCTTCAGGTCGAACGGCTCGATCATCGTCTCGAAAAGCTCGGCACTGCGTTGTTTGCCGCATCGCTGCTCAGCTGCGTCGTCCTGCTGGTGGCGTTTGCCGTGTCCCATTCGTGGGTCGAGAAGCACAGCGAATGGTTTGTGATGCTTTCAGCAGGACTGCCGGCCATCGGCACCGCGATTTTCGGGATTCGCTTCCAGGGTGATTTCGGGGGCAGTGCCGTCCGCTCGCAATCTACCGCCGATCGGCTTGAGCAGCTCATCGTCGAGCTTCGCGAGCCGCCGCTCGGACTGTCGCGCACCGCCGATCTGGTCGAGCAGTCCGCGCGGGCGATGCTGGCTGACCTCGACGAATGGCGGCTGGTCAACCAGCAGCGCGACCTGTCGATCTAGCTTTCGTCCTTTTTGCCCCAATGCCAGCGCCAGCCGCCGCGGGTGGTGCGGGCGGTGATGACGATCAGCGTGACGGTGGCCGGGAAAATCACCGCGAGGATGACGATCGGGCGTGACGGCACGAAGCGCATCGTGACCAGGAGAATCGCGACATAGGCGGCGATGACCGCCCAGCCTTGCCAGGCGATGGGCAGGCCGGCGCCATAACCATAGCGCTTGGGTGCAAACCATTCGGGGCCGTCGTCGCTCATTGATTCGATCCTTTGGGCGGACGCCCGCGCTTGCGCGGATTGGGCGCCTTGAGTTTCACCCCCCGGGTTACCAGCGCCTCGCGCAGGAGGCATTCGACCTGCGCGTTGACGCTGCGGAGTTCGGCGGCGGCGCAGCGTTCGACCGCCGCCCACAGGGCGGGGTCGACGCGTAGCGGATACGCTTTGCGCTCGCCGCCGTTCGCCATGGCTCAGGTGTACAGCGTGCCGGTGTTCACCACGGGCTGCGTGTCGCGTTCGCCGCACAGCACGACCATCAGGTTCGAGACCATCGCCGCGCGCCGCTCGTCATCGAGCTCGACGACATTCTTCGCCGACAGCATTTCGAGCGCCATTTCGACCATCCCGACGGCGCCTTCGACCAAAGTCTTGCGGGCCGCGACCACGGCCTGCGCCTGCTGGCGGCGGAGCATCGCCCCGGCGATTTCCTGCGCGTAGGCAAGGTGGGTGAAGCCGCACTCGTCGACCGTGATCCCGGCGACCGCGAGCCGCGCCTGGAGCTCGGTCCGAAGCTCGATCCCGACCTGGTCGTGGTTGCCGCGCAAGGTCACTTCCAGATGCTCGAAATCGTCATAGGGGTAACGCGAGCCGATGGTCCGGATCGCCGCTTCGACCTGGACCCGGACGAACTGCTTGTAATCGTCGACGTCGAACAGGGCCTGGGCGGTATCGACCACGCGCCACACGATCTGCGCCGCCATCTCGATCGGGTTGCCACGCAAATCGTTGACCTTGATCTTGTCCGAAATGAAGTTGTTGGCGCGGACCGAGACCTTCTTCTTGGCCATCCACGGCCACGTCCAGCGCAGGCCCGTGGTGCGATCGGTGCCGCTGTAGGAGCCGAACAAAGTGATCGCCACGGCCTGGTTGGGCTGGAGCATGTAGAAGCCCGGCATCACCAGGATGAACACCAAGGTCCCGACGATGACCATGCCAAGGCCGATCGCGTCCTCGTTGACCAGCCGGCTGACGCCATAGACGTCCGCCAGAATCGCGAGCAGCAGGACGATCAGCATCACGTACCCGTTGTAGGTCGACGCCGGACGTTCTCCGGTCGCCGTCAGTGCAATGACTTTTTCGTTGGCCAATTTTGCCTCCCTTTAATTGATATCATAATAATATGCACCTGAACGGCTCGTCAACTGGAATCGTATTCGATGGCCCGCTATGGCCCGGCCATGTCTGATCAGCGTTGGCGTTTGGTGATACACGGCGGGGCCGGGGCGATGCGCCCCAAGCGCGGCGATCCCGATCATGAGGTGCGGGCCCGCGAAGGCCTCCGCGCCGCGCTCGATGCCGGGGCCGAGATCCTCACCGCGGGCGGCAGCGCGCTCGACGCGGTCGAGGCCAGCGTGCGGCTCCTAGAGGACGATCCGTGCTTCAACGCCGGCCGCGGCAGCGCGCTAACCAGCGAAGGCGGGGTCGAGCTCGATGCCGCGATCATGGACGGCGCGACGCGCCGGGCCGGGGCGGTCGCCAGCCTGCGCACGACGCGCGCGCCGGTCAGCCTCGCGCGCAAGCTGATGGAGCAGGGGCCGCATGTGTTCCTGTCGGGCAATGGCGCCGATCAATTCGCCCGCGATGCCGGGCTCGAGCAGGTCGACAACGCCTGGTTCATGACCGCCGAGCGCCGCCGCCAGCTCGAGGAATTGCTCGCGCACGGCGGGTTCGACGCCGACGTCAAATACGGCACCGTCGGCGCGGTTGCTGTGGACGAAAGCGGCCATGTCGCCGCCGCAACCTCGACCGGCGGCTTGACCGCCAAGCGCTGGGGCCGGATCGGCGATTCGCCGCTGATCGGCGCCGGGACCTATGCCGACGACCGCTCGGCCGCGGTGTCGGCCACGGGCTCGGGGGAATATTTCATCCGCGCGGTCGCCGCCCATCAGCTCGCCGAACGGGTGCGCCTCGGCGGAGCAACACTTCAGGCGGCGCTCGATGGCGTGCTCGCGGACATCGGCGAACTCGGCGGCACCGGCGGCCTGATCGCGGTCGCTCCCGATGGCCAGACCGCCTGGGGCTTCACCACGCCGGCGATGTATCGCGGGATGGCCGACAGCGCCGGCCGCGGCGTAGCGATCTACGCCGGCGAAGAGATCCGGTAGGGCAGCGCGCCCGCCATCCACTCGGCTTCCCGGGCGATGCCGGCGCGCTCGGCCTCAACAAAGTCGGCGACCGCGTTGCGAAAGCTTTGGTTGGGAATGAAATGCGCCGAGCGGGTAATCACCGGCTCATAGCCGCGCGCCAGCTTGTGCTCGCCTTGCGCCCCCGCCTGGACCGACGCCCGGCCATGCGCGATCGCCCATTCGATCGCCTGATAGTAACTCAGCTCAAAGTGCAGGAAGGGCACTTCGTCCACCGTGCCCCAGTACCGGCCGTAGAGCGCGTCGGGCCCGATCACGTTGAGCGCCCCGGCGATCGGCAGCGGCCCGCGGCAGGCGAGGAACAGCAGCAGGCTGTCGCCCATGCGCTCGCCAATCAGGTCGAAGAATTCGCGGGTGAGGTAGGGCCGGCCCCATTTGCGCGACCCGGTGTCCTGGTAGAACACCCACATCGCATCCCAGTCCGATGACGTAATCTCTGCCCCGCGCAGCGAGCGGAATTCCAGCCCGTCGCGGGCGGCGGCGCGTTCCCGGCGGATGGCCTTGCGCTTGGCGCTGCGCAACGTGGCGAGGAATTCGTCGAAGCTGGCGTAACCGCGGTTGAACCAGTGATATTGCAGGCCGTGGCGGATCAGCCAGCCGCGCCGCTCCGCCTCGGCCACAGCGGCGGCATCGGCAAAGGTGACATGCACCGAGGACAATTCGTTCTGAACGGCCACCGCTTCGATCGCGGCAAGCAGGTGATGCGGCCGGTCTCCCAGCAGCCGCGGCCCAGGCACCGGCGTGAACGGCACCGCGACCTGCAGCTTGGGATAATAGGCCCCGCCGGCTCGTTCCCACGCTTCGGCCCAGCCATGATCGAACACATATTCGCCCTGGCTATTGGTCTTCAAATAGCCCGGCGCGGCCGCAACGAGATGCCACGCTTCGTCCTCGACGAGGATCGGCGCCGGGGTCCAGCCGGTGTCCGGACCGACGCTGCCCGAATCCTCCAGCGCGGACAGGAAGGCGTGGCTGACAAAGGGATCGCCGCCGGCGAGCCGGTCCCAGGCGAATGGGTTCAGCCCCGCCACGCCGGAGGCGATCTTCGCGACGATTTCAGATTCGCGGTCGGCCATCGCTTTCCCAGATGAGCGCATCGGCCTGAACCTCGGCTTGCGCGCGCTCGGCCGTGGTGCGGATGGTCCAGCTATAGACCGGCATCCGGCGCCGGGCGCGGGCCACCCATGACTGACCGAGCGCCGCGCGATCGACCGCGAGGAATTGCGGATCGGCGAGCCACATCGCAATCCTGCGACGAACCGGCGGCAGGCTCGCGCGGACGACCAGCCCACGGCGAACCTCGGGCAAATTGGTCTTCATCAGCCGCGAAATCCGGGGATCGAAGCTCATCACACCATACGGGCCGGCATAGCCCTTCAGCACCTCCCGTAGCGCCGGCGCCCAGCGCCAGATGTCCTCATCGACCTTAATCTCGAGCAGCAGCGGGACCCGCCCGGCGACCATCTGGAGCAGGCGTTCGAGCGTCGGGATCGGCTGGCCGCCAACCCGCAGCCGCGCCAGTTCATCGAGGCTCGATTCACCAACGCGCAGCGAGCTCCCGCACATCCGCCGGGTATCGGCATCGTGGAACACGACGATCCGGTCGTCACTGGTCAGCCGCAAATCGCATTCGATCCCCGCCCCTTGTTCGAGCGCGGCGGCGAAGGCGGTCAGGCCATTTTCGGGAAGAATCGTGCCGACATGCAGCCCGCGGTGAGCGAACCCGGCCGGTCCGGGCCAAAGGGGATCAGGGCCTGACGGCGACGATCGCATCCACTTCGACGGCGACGCCCAGCGGCAGGACGGTGACGCCAACCGCGCTCCGCGCATGGCGGCCGGCTTCGCCGAACACATCCTGCATCAGCTCGGACGCGCCGTTGGCGACCTTGGGCTGGTCGGTGAAGGCGGGTGCACTGTTCACGAACACGCCCAATTTGACGATCTTCTCGACCCGGTCGAGCGATCCCAGCGCGGCCTTCATCTGCGCAACCAGCATGATCCCGCAGCGCCGCGCGGCGGCAATGCCGCCATCGAGGTCGACATCTTCACCGAGCCGGCCTTTGATCAGGCTGCCGTCCTCGGCGAAGCTGATCTGGCCGGAGATGTGGAGGAGGCCGCCATGCTCGACCGCGGGCACATAGGCGGCGACCGGGGCGGCGGGCTGGGGCAGAGTGATGCCGAGTTCGGCGAGGCGTTGATCGATGCTCATGCGCCCGCCCCAAGCACCGCCGGGCCGACGAATCAACCCTCGCGGTGAACGGTGAAGCCCGCCCAGCTCTGGCTGACGGGCATCAACTCGATGGCGTTGATGTTGAGATGCGGCGGCAGGTTGGCCAACCACCAGAACAGATCGGCCAGATCACCGGCAGTCATCGGGTCCATGCCGGCATAGAGCTGGTCCGATGCTTGCTGATCGCCGCCCGTGCGGACAACGGTGAATTCGGTCTCGGCCATTCCCGGATCGACCGAGGACACCCGGACACCAGTTCCGGCGAGGTCGCACCTGAGGTCGAGCGAAAATTGCCGGACGAACGCCTTGGTCCCCGCGTACACCGCGCCTCCTTTGTAAGGATAGGTCGCCGCGACCGAGGCCAGGTTGATGATCTGCCCCTTACGCTCGATCAATTTGGACAGGAGCGCTCGCGTCAGCGCGACCAGGCCGGTGACATTGGTATCGATGACGGTATCGATCTTGTCCCAATCGGTGTCGGACAGTCCAGCCATCGGCGGCGCCAGGCCGGCATTGTTGAGCAGCAGGTCGATCTCGCCCCACGGCGGGTCGAGCCGCGCCAGATCGTCGAGCGCAGCGAAATCGCGCATGTCGATCTCGAGCGGCAGGAATGCGTCGCCGAGTTCGTCTGCGAGCGCCTTCAAGCGGTCGCCGCGGCGGCCGGTGCCGATCACCCGCCAGCCGCCCTCGACGAAGCGCCGCGCCGCGGCCTCGCCAAATCCCGCGGTCGCTCCGGTAATCAATATGGTCTTGGTCATGTGGGATCCTCGAAAGTCTCAAGTGCGCGTCCGGCCGCTACCAACTCGTCCGGCTTCAGGCCAATCTGCTCCGAAACGGCGAGGAGGTCGGGCTCATGCGCCTCCAGAAAACCGATCAGTGCCCGCAGCAGGCCGGTTTCACCTACCCGGCGCCGCAAGTCGTCTGTCCCGATTCCGGTCAGGTCTAGGAACCGGCGGGCGCGCCGTTCGTCAGTGAGGGTCGCCGCAAGCGCCGAAAGCGCGATCGTGTGGGCGTCGTTTGGCGTCTCGGCCATCATAGCCTAGGCTCTTAAGAGCCGCGTGCGGGTGAGGGAAACAAATTGGCGAAGATCCTGATCGTTGAGGACAATGCGCTCAATATCAAGCTGTTCTGCGACCTGCTCGCGGCGCACGGGCATGAGCCGCAGGCGGTAACCGACAGCCGCCAGGCGATCGACGCCGCGCACGAATTCTCGCCCGACCTGGTGATTACCGACATCCAGCTGCCCCATGTCACCGGGCTGGACCTGATTCAGCTGATGCGTGCCGACCGCCGGCTGGCGAATGTGCCGATCATGGCGGTGACAGCCTATGCCGCACGCGGCGATGAGGAACGGATTCGCGCCGCGGGGGCGCAGGCCTATGTGTCGAAGCCGATTTCGGTGATGCGCTTTGCCGAGACCGTCGACCAGCTGCTCAAGACCGGGCAGCAGGATGCGGTGGAAATCGCTGAGGTGGTTACCGAAAGCCCCGGCCCTGACGAGGCCGGAAGCGAAGAGACTACTTGATCTTGGTCTCTTTGAACTCGACGTGCTTGCGCACCTTCGGGTCGTACTTGCGGAAGCTCAGCTTCTCGGTCTGAGTGCGCGGATTCTTCTTGGTCACATAGAAAAAGCCCGTGTCGGCGCTGCTGACGAGCTTGATCTTGACGGTTGCCGGCTTGGCCATCGCTACTTCCCGGATACAAAAGATAAAGGCGGCCAAACGCCGCCCGAGTTGTGGCGCCAATGACGCAGCGCCCCCGAATTGTCAACCGAAGTGGCGCGGTCTCGGGCTCGTAACGGCACCTTAACAAATCTGCGGGATGTTGTGTTCACCAAGGAGGACAGGACCAATGGCAACCGACCCGATCGCCCGCATCCGGACGCAGGTTGGTTTGCGTGTCGCCGAGATCCGCGACGCCGGTCCGCGCCTGTCACCGATGGCCTTGCACACCAAGATGGACGCGATCCGCCAGCTCGCCGCCGAGAACGGCCTGGCCGCGCTCGAGAGCCTCGCCCGCCGCACCGCCCAGCTGGCGCTGCTGCCCGGCCATCGCGTGTCGATGAAGTCGTGCCTCGAACATGTCGAGGAAGCGCTCGACTGCCATTCCGACCGCGATTGCACGGCGATGCTCGCCGCCCTCGCCGTCCGCCTTCACTAAGCACTTCGACACTCTACGAGCGTTCGTGCATTGAAGGCGCAATGCGCGCCTTCTCGCAGCTTCTCGACGATCTCGTCTACACGCGCTCGCGCAACACCAAGCTGAAGCTGATCGGCGACTATCTCAAGCAGACGCCCGATCCCGACCGCGGCTACGGCCTCGCCGTCCTCACCGGCACGCTCGACATCCCGCACGTCAAACCCGCCGCGATCCGTGGCCTGGTTGAGGAGCGGATCGACCGGGTGCTGTTCTTCATGAGCCGCGATTATGTCGGCGACACCGCCGAAACCGTCGCCCTGCTGTGGCCGTCGCCCGCAAGTGAACCGGAAATCGACGATGCGACCGTCTCCATCTCGGATGCGATCGAACGCCTGCGCTCGGCGTCGAAAATGGACGCCCCAGGCGTGCTCGCGGCGATGCTCGATCACCTTGACGCGTCCGGCCGGTTCGCCTTGCTCAAGCTGGCGCTCGGCGGGCTTCGCGTCGGGATCAACGCGCGACTGGCGAAGCAGGCGCTGGCTTCGGCCTTCGGGCTCGAGGTCGAAGCGGTCGAGGAGGTGTGGCACGGCCTCAACCCGCCGTTCGCCGAGCTGTTCGACTGGGCCGAGGGCCGCGCCGATCAGCCGGCGACCCGCGACATTCCGGTGTTCCGCCCGTTCATGCTCGCCCACCCGCTCGACGAGGCACGCGTGTCGCTCGACGACTATGCCGCCGAGTGGAAGTGGGACGGGATCCGCGTCCAGCTGGTCCATGCCGGCGGCCAGACCCGGCTCTACAGCCGCACCGGCGACGACATTTCGGGCAGCTTCCCCGATGTCGCAGAGGCGTTCCAGACCAAAGCCGTACTCGACGGCGAATTGCTCGTGCGCGGGACCGACCAGGGCGTGGCCGATGTCCATGGCGGCGTCGCGGCCAGCTTCAACGCGCTCCAGCAGCGGCTCGGGCGCAAGAACGTCAGCCAGAAGATGCTCGCCGAAGCGCCGGCTTTCGTGCGGCTGTACGACATCTTGTTCGACGGCGACGAGGATCTGCGCGAGCTCGCCTGGGAACAGCGGCGCCCGCGCCTCGAAGCCTTCGTCCCCACGCTCGACCCCGAGCGGTTCGACGTCTCCCAACTGATCGAGGCGGACAGTTTCGAAGCGCTCGAGGATCTCCGTGCCAACGCCCGCGACGTCGCCATTGAAGGCATCATGCTTAAGCGCCGCGACAGCGCCTATGTCGCCGGCCGCCGCGCCGGCCTGTGGTACAAATGGAAGCGCGACCCGCTGACCGCCGATTGCGTGCTGATGTACGCCCAGCGCGGCTCGGGCAAACGCTCGAGCTTCTACAGCGACTACACCTTCGGCTGCTGGGGCGATGGCGGTGACCTGCTGCCGGTCGGCAAGGCCTATTTCGGCTTCACCGACGAGGAATTGAAATGGCTCGACCGCTGGATCCGCGGCCATACCATCGAGCGTTTCGGCCCGGTACGCGAGGTCGAGAAAAGCCTGGTGCTCGAAGTCGCGTTCGATTCGATCCACCTCAGCAAGCGCCACAAGTCGGGCCTCGCCATGCGCTTCCCGCGGATCAGCCGCATCCGCACCGACAAGCCGGCCGCCGAGGCCGACCGCATCGCGACACTTAAATCATTGGTCACTTGAAGCGCGCGTGAAGGGCGCTAAGCCTCGCGCCTTCAGGGGAGAGGGGCTTCATGCTGAAATATCTGCTGGCGGGTGCCGCGGCGCTGGCCGCCACGAGCGCCGCTCATGCCGAAACCTATGCGATCCAGGCCGGCCGGCTGATCGTCGATGCGGCCCAGCCCGCGCGCGGCAATTCGACGGTGATCGTCGAGAACGGCCGCATCAGCCGGATCGACAGCGGCTTCACTGCGCCCGACGGAGCGATCGTCGTCGATGAGCGCAGCCGCACGGTGATGCCCGGCCTGATCGACGTCCACGTCCATCTGACCCACGACGCCAACCTGCCCTGGTACCAGCGGATCACACCCAAATTCTCGGACGAATATGCGGCGATCATCGGGGTCAAGAACGCATTGGTCATGGCCCGCGCCGGGTTCACCACGGTGCGCGACCTCGGCAGCCCCGGCGCCTCCGCCCTCGCCACGCGCGACACGATAAACGAAGGCGCCTTCCCCGGCCCGCGCATCCTGGTGTCCGGCCCGGCTCTGTCGATGATCGGCGGCCATGGCGACGATGCGGTCGGCTTCTCGCCGGAACTGGCGGATGCGATCAACCAGCACGGCCAGGTCGGGGTGTGCACCGGCGCCGACGAATGCGCCCGCGCCGTCCGCAAGATCGCCGCCATGGGCGTCGACGTGATCAAGATCCACTCGACCGGCGGCGTGCTCGACCCGGGCGAGCTCGGCCTCGAGCAGCATTTTTCCGATGCCGAGATCCAGTCGATCATCGACACCGCCCATCGCCTGCACCTCAAGGTTGCGGCCCATGCCCACGGCGCCGGCGGCATTCACGCGACGGTCAGCGCCGGGGTCGATTCGATCGAGCACGGCACCTTCATCGACGATGCCGGCGTCGCCGAAATGAAGAAGCACGGCACTTATTACAGCGCGACGCTGAGGGCGTTCAGCGGCGTCCAGGACATGCTCGGCAAGGGCATCATGGCCCCGGCGAGCGAAGCCAAGGGCCGCAAGGCGATCGCCACCTGGGGCGTCGGGCTGAACAAGGCCTATCGCGCCGGCGTCAAGATCGCGCTCGGCACCGATGCCGGGGTCTTCCCCCACGCCCGCGCCAATGAAGAACTCGGGCTGATGGTCAGCAAGGGCGGCATGACCCCGCGCGACGCCCTGATCGCCGCGACCAAAGGCGGCGCAGATTTGCTCAGCCTGTCCAGCGAGACCGGTACCCTCGATCCCGGCAAGTCGGCCGACCTGATTGCAGTCGAGGGAGACCCGTTGGTCGATCCGGCCGCGGTCACCCGCGTCGATTATGTCATGGTCCGCGGCAAAGTGATCCCGATGAAAGGCGCCCAATGAACCGCACGTCCCTGTTCGCGCTCGCCCTGATGCTGAGCGCCGCCCCGCTTGCCGCCCAGGATACCGCCGCCGGCGATATCCCGTCGAAGGACGCGAAGTCCGACGCGGCCAAGCCCAATCCCGATCAGGTCAAAGCCAGCGTCGAGGAAGACGCGCAGCCGGTGAAGCGCTCGATGTCGCTCCACGGACGCACCCTCGCCTACACCGCGACGCCCGGCCATTTGACCATCCGCAACGCCGACGGCGAGCCGACCGCAAGCATGTTCTACGTCGCTTACACGGTGCCCTCGTCGGGGCGGCCGCGACCGGTCACCTTCCTGTTCAACGGCGGCCCGGGATCGTCGACGATGTGGCTGCACATGGGCTCGTTCGGGCCGATCAAGGTCGA
>Ga0068862_100003396_pt1 | contig 13729 bp, 13 predicted proteins | sample KBSSwiS52_FD_66598 | JGI IMG/M metagenome (GOLD analysis project Ga0068862, IMG submission 66598) | Switchgrass rhizosphere microbial communities from Kellogg Biological Station, Michigan, USA - KBS Switchgrass S5-2 | ecosystem: Host-associated > Plants > Roots > Rhizosphere > Soil ... | reverse complement strand
CGAGCCTGCCAAAAGGTCTCATCCCCGGAAGCACTTAGTGAGGGTTTGTCAGTCGGCGCGGAGCGCCGGCCGGGCGGCGGGTACAGTGGCGGTCCCATGCAGCCCGCCCCGGAATTCCAGCCGGTCGAGCACACGGTAAGGGTCCTCCTTCTCGAGGACGACCCGGACTTTGCCGCGCTCGTACGCCGCTGCGTCGCGGGGCTGTCGGGGCAGCCGGTGCTCCACGCCGCGCAGACGCTGGGGGAGGCGCTGCTCGAGCTGCGCTCGAGCATGTTCGACCTGGTCCTGGCCGATCTGTGGCTTCCCGACTCGTCCGGCCTCGACACGCTCGAGCGCATCGCCTCGGCGACCACCTGTCCGATCATCGTGCTTACCGCGAGCGACGACCCGGGGATGCGCGAGGCGGCGCTCGCCGCGGGAGCTTACGAATTCGTGCAGAAGAGCGAATTCGACTCGCGCGTGCTGGCGCGCCTGGTGCGCCTGGGGGCGATCCAGGCGCGCACCTTTCGGTCGCTCCGCCAGAGCGAGGCGCGCTTTCGCAGCCTGACGCAGCTCTCGTCCGACTGGTACTGGGAGCAGGACAGCGAATTTCGCCTCACCTTCATGTCGAGCCACATGGGCGAGCGCACCGGGCTCGCGCCCTCAGACTACCTGGGCCGCAAGCGCTGGGACCTGCCGGCGCTCAACCTGACCGAGGCCGACTGGCAGCGCCACCGCGCCCAGCTCGAGCGCCGGCAGCCGTTCCGCGACTTCGAGATGCAGCGCGAGGTCGAGGGCGGAAGCGTGTGGCTCTCGATCAGCGGCGAGCCCGTATACGACGCGGACGGGCACTTCGTCGGCTACCGCGGCGTGGGACGCGACATCACCGCCAGGAAGCGCAGCCAAGCCGCCCTGCAGCGCTTCCGTACGGCGCTCGACCGCTCGGCCGACATGTTCTTCCTCGTCGACATGCAGGAGAACCGGCTGCTCGACTTCAACGAGACCGCTTGCGCGGCGCTCGGCTACGCGCGCGACGAGCTCCTGGGAATGCGCTCCGACATGGTCCTCGTGGGGCGAACGATCGAGGAGATCCGCGCCTCGCACGAGGAGTTGGTGCGGGAGCGCACCCAGACCGGCGAGACGACCTACCGGAGGAAGGACGGCAGCACCTTCCCGGTCGAGGTGCGCCGCACCGTCCTCGAGACCGCCGAGGGCCGCATCCTCGTCATCAACTCGCGCGACCTCACCGAGCGCAAGGCGGAGGAAGCGCGCAAGTCCGTGCACCTGCGCTACCAGCAGCGCATCGCGGCGTTCGGCCAGTCGGCGCTCGCCTGCAGGGAGTCCGGCGAGCTCGGCGCCGACGCGGTGCAGCAGGCGCTGCTTGCGCTCGGCGCGGACACGGTCGGCTATTTCGAGCGCGGCGCCGAGAGGGGCCAGCTCGTCGCCCGGGCGCTTGCCGGCTACGATGCAGAGGGCAAGCGCACGGCGGTCTCGAGCTACGACCCGAGCACCTCGGCGTCGACCGACGATCCCATCTCGCACGTGCTGCAGACCGGCGAATACTTCTCGGCCGAGCAATGCTCGCTCCCGTTCGAATGGGCGCGAACCGGCGCCACCGCGGTCGTTCCGGTGCCCGGCGACTCGGAGGTCCGCGGCGCACTGTGCGCGGTGTCGCGCGAAGGAAGCTTCGCCGCAGAGGAGCTCAACTTCCTCGATGCGGTCGCCGCGGTCCTGAGCGCGGGCCTGAAGCGCCTCGCGAGCGAGGAGCGCCTCGCCTACCTCGCGCAGTTCGACTCGCTCACCGGCCTGCCGAACCGCGGCCTGCTCTCGGACCGCTTCGCGCAGATGATCGAGCAGGCGCGCCGGCACGGCCGCATCCTCGGCGTCCTGTTCGTGGATCTCGACGACTTCAAGAGCGTGAACGACACGCTCGGGCACGCGGCGGGCGACGAGCTCCTCACGGAAGTCGCGCGGCGCCTGTCCGAGACGGTACGGCTGGGCGACACCGTGGCGCGCATCAGCGGAGACGAATTCGCGGTCGTGCTCGCCGACCTGGCGCGCCAGGAAGACGCGGCGCTCGTGGCGCAGAAGATCGTCGACGGCCTGTCGGCGCCGTTCCAGGTCTCGGGGCACGAGGTTCTGCTGACGGCGAGCGTCGGCATCGCCTCCTTCCCGGCCGACGGCGACGACGCCGAAAGCCTGCTCGGGGCCGCTGACGCCGCCATGTACCGCGCGAAGCAGTCCGGCCGCAACACCTACCAGTTCTTCACCTCCGAGATCAACCAGCGCACCCGGGCGCGCGCGCTCCTCGGGGCGGACCTGCGCAGGGCGCTCGAGCGCGAGGAGTTCACGCTCGCCTACCAGCCGAAGTTCGACCTCGCCACGATGCGGCCCTGCGGCGGCGAGGCGCTGCTGCGCTGGAATCATCCCGAGCGCGGGCCGGTGCCGCCCGCGCAGTTCGTCCACGTGCTCGAGGAGAGCGGCCTCATCGTCAAGGTGGGCGAGTGGGCGCTCGCGCGCGCCTGCGCCGACCTCAAGGCGTGCACCGCCGCAAGCGCGCGGCCGGTGCCGATCGCGGTCAACCTGTCGGCGCGGCAGTTCCGCCAGCCCGACCTCGGCGCGCGCATCCGCGCGCTGATCGCCGAGGCCGGCGTGCCGCCCGAGCTGATCGAGCTCGAGATCACCGAGAGCCACCTGATGCACGATCCGGCGCAGGCCATCCACGCCATGCGCACGCTGCGCGACGAGGGCGTGCGCATCGCCATCGACGACTTCGGCACCGGCTACTCGAGCCTCGCCTACCTGACCCGCTTCCCGGTGGCGGCGCTCAAGATCGACCGCTCGTTCGTCGCCGGCATCGGCCGCGAGGCGAGCGACGCGGCGATCGTGCGCACCATCATCGAGATGGCGCGCAGCCTCGGCTCGACGGTGATCGCGGAGGGCGTCGAGACGCAGGCCCAGGTCGGCTTCCTGCGCCGCTTCGGCTGCCACCAGGCGCAGGGCTACTTCTTCGCCGCGCCGATGCCGATCGGCGAGTTCATCCAGCTCATCTGCTCGGACAACCTCGCCCCGCCGCGCAGGAAGGTCAGCGCTGCGCGCTTGATCTGAAATTCGGTAGAAATCGTGGTCAGAGCCCGATTTCGGCTCTGAGGGCCTTGATCTCCTCGGATGCCGCGGTGTCCTTGTCGAACGGCCTTCCCGCCTTGCGGAACCAGTAGCGCGCGTTCGAGCGGTCGCCTTCCATGATGTGCACGATGCCGTGCGCCCAGCAGAACAGGCGCGAGTCCTCGTCTTCCTGCACGATCGCGTGCGCGGCCTGCCAGTCGCTCTTCTCGAGATGGGAAACCGCTTGCCTCAGGTCTCTCTGCGAGTTCACCTTTGACATGAAATCAATCCACCCGCGCTCCAGAGACTGCGACGAGCTTGCGCATCTTCTCGGATTCGGCGGCGACGAAGGCCGCGAAGTGCTCGGGCGAATCGGCCACCACGGCGAGGCCGAGCTGCTCCAGCCGCTCGCCGACCTTCGGCTCGCGCAGCGCCTTGGCGATCTCGGCATTGAGCTTCTGCACTACCGGCCTCGGGGTGGCCGCGGGCACGGCGAATCCGTACCACACGCCGACCTCGAAGCCCGGCAGGCCAGACTCGTTTGCGGTCGGCAGCTCGGGCGCCTGCGGATGGCGCGTCATCGCCGTGAGCGCCACGGCCTTGAGGCGTCCCGAGCGCACGTGGGTGATGACATTGGAGAAGTTGTCGCACATCAGGGGCACGCGGCCGGCGATGACGTCCTGCAGCGCGGGCGCGGGACCTTTGTACGGGACGTGCAGCAGGTCGACCTTGGCGGTCGTCTTCAGCAGCTCGCCGCACAAGTGGCTGGTGGTGCCGTTTCCGCCCGAGGCGAACGCGAGCGCGCCGGGTTTCGCCTTGGCCTGCGTGACCACGTCCCGGATCGTCTTCACCGGCGTGTCGGGATGCGCTACCCATACGTTAGGTGTGGTCGCCGCGTTGATCACCGGGGTGAGGTCTTTCTGCGGGTCGTAGCCCGGCTCCTTGTACAGCCACTGGTTGGTCGCGAGGATCGCCGATGGCGCCATCAGCACCTGGTGCCCGCTCGCGTCGCCGCGCGCGACGAGCGCGGCGCCGACGTTGCCGCCGGCCCCGGGCCGGTTTTCGACGATGACCGGAACGCCCATCGACTGCGACATGAGCGGCGCCAGCGCGCGCGGGATGAGGTCCGAGCTGCTCCCCGGCGGGAACGGCACCATGATGGTGACGGTCCGGACGGGGAATGTCTGGGCGAAACCCAGGAGAGGACAGAAAAGCGCGAGCAACGCTAGGCGCATGCGTGCTTCCTCAGGCTCTCTATCATCGAGATCCTCAGCATATAGTCGCGTGCCAGCCGAGGGTCGGCCGCGGTGCGGGTCATCTCCGCCTTCCAGCGGGCGTGCTCGCCGGGGTCCCTGGCCTCGAGGTTGCGCTTGTTCGCAATCGTAATCTTGTTCACGTACTCCAGGGCGACCGGCCTGCGCTGGCGCTCGTAGCGGTCCAGCTCAATTTCATCCAGACTCTTGCGGATTACCGCGGCGAGCTTTTCGGCCAGATTAAAGGCGTCGTGGATGCCGCCGTTCATGCCCATGCCGCCGAGCGGATTGTTGAGGTGCGCGGCGTCGCCGGCGAGAAAGCAGCGCCCCTTGCGGTAGCTCTGCGCCACCCGCTGATGCACCGAATAGAGCGTGCGATGGCGTATCTCGTATCCAGCAGGACTTGCGTGAACGCGGTGAAGGCGACGCTGTATCGAAGCTTCGGAAATGGCCTCCTCGTCCTTTTCCTCCTCGCGCACGGGAAACATCGCGCGCCACACGCCGGGGACGCGCAGGAGGAAGAACCATTCTTCGGGATCGGCGAAGTAGGCGACGTCGCAGAGCCCGGGCAGGGCGGCGGCGAAGTCGAACGGCGTGCTCGCGACGAGGAAGCGCTCCGGCCAGGTGAAGCCTTCGAGCCGGATGCCGAGCGCTTCGCGCACGCGGCTGCGCCCGCCGTCCGCGCCGATGAGCCACTGCGCCTTGATCTCCCTTTCTTCGTTTATGCGTACCGTGACCGAAGCCGCGTCCTGGCTTACGTCGGTGACTGCGCAGCCGAATTCGATGCGAGCCTTTGGCGCGAGACGCTCGGCCAGCACCTGGTTCAGCCTGTACTGCTCGCACTGCACCCGGTAGGGATGAGCGGTTTGGTCGGCGATCACGCCGAAGTCGAGCTCCGCCACCCATCCCGCGCGGTCGCGGTATTGCAGCCGCGGCGCCGTGCGCCCCATCTCGATCAGGCGCTGCGCCGCGCCGAGGCGCGCGAGCATGTCGAGCGTGGGCGGCTGGAAGGTGGAGGCGCGCAGGTTCTCCGGCAGGCGCGGCTCGGCCTCGAGCACCGTCACCGGCACGCCGGCGTCTGCGAGCACGTTCGCCGCGCAGAGACCGACCGGCCCGGCGCCGGCGACGATGACTGCCGCCTGCATTGGCGCGCTCATTGACAACAGCGATTCTGACAGGATCAACTACACGGCATGGAGGCTTCCATGAAACCGAAGCAGCACCTCGAATTCGTAAGAGTCGACCTGAACGCGGGCTGGGAGCGCCCGCCGGGCTATCCGCCGGGGTTCTGGCAGAAGATCCTCGCCTCGGACCTCGACGAGGCGGCCAAGCGCGGCAGCCGCACGCGCCTGCTCAAGATCGACGCCGGCGCGTTCTCCACCGAGCCCTTCGTGCACGACCATTGGGAGGAGGTCTACGTCGTGCAGGGCGATCTGGTGGTGGGCAACGACAAGCAGGGCAGGGGCGGCGAGCAGTCCTTCGCGCCGACCTACGCCTGCCGCCCGCCCGGCGTGCACCACGGCCCTTTCACCTCGCGCAACGGCTGCATCCTCCACGAAATTCACTATTACGAAACCTCCGGGAATGCTCAAGACAGGAAGTGAGCATTTGGAGTCGCTGCGCGACGGGCGCATCGTCTATATCGGGTCCGAGCGCGTCGACGACGTCACCACGCACCCCGCATTCCGCAACGCCGCGCGCACCGTCGCCGGCATCTACGACATGAAGCTCGCGCAGAAGGAGGCGATGAGCTTCGAGGAGGGCGGCGAGCGCTACTCGATCTACTTCCTGATGCCGAAGACGCGCGAGGACCTCGCCCGCCGCAGCCGCGGTCACCGCATGATCGCCGAGCTCACGTACGGGATGTTCGGCCGCTCGCCCGATCACGTCGCGAGCTTCGTCACCGGCATGGCGATGAAGCCGGATGAACTAAAACCCCCTCATGGAAACGCCAGCCACCTTCTCGATTTTTATGACGAGATTCGCAAGGCCGACACCTACGTCGTGTACGCCGTCGTCCCGCCGCAGGCCGCGCGCAATCCGGAGTTCTACAGCCGCCAGAACATCCCCGTCCCGGCGCTCCAGGTGGTGCGCGAGGAGGACGACGGGCTGGTGATCTCGGGCATGAAGATGCTCGCCACCGGCGCGGTGCTCGCGAACGAGGTCTGGCTCGGCAACGTCATCCCGCTTGCGCCCGACCAGAAGAAGCAGGCGATCACCTGCTCGCTGCCGATGAACGCGAGGGGCCTGTCGCTCTGGTCGCGCAAGCCCTTCGAGCGCGACGCAACCTCGCAATTCGACTCGCCGCTCGCCTGGCGCTTCGACGAGACCGACAGCATGGTGATGTGCGAGGAGGTGAAGGTCCCCTGGCAGCGCGTGTTCGTGCACGACGACGCGCTGCTTTCGCGCGACATCTACGTCAAGACCCCGAGCCACTGCTTCGGCAACCACCAGTCCAACGTGCGCTTCTGGGCGAAGATGCGCCTGGTGCTCGGGCTGTGCAGCAAGATCGCGCACGCGACCGGCGCGATCGAAGTGCCCGCGGTGAAGGAGAGGCTCGGCCACATGTCCGCGGTCGAGGGCTGCATCGCCGGCATGGTGCACGGCCAGATCGAGGCGTTCGAGCGCTGGCCAGAGGGATACGTCTGCTTCAACCGCCGCATGATGTACGCGGCGCTCGAGTGGTGCACCCAGAACTATTCGAGCTTCATCGACGAGCTGCGCGAGCTCTGCGGCGGCGGCGTGTTCCAGATGCCGGCGGACATCTCGGTGACCGAGGACCCAAAGCTCGCCGGGCAGTTCGACGCTTACTTCCAGACCCCGCAGGGCGGCGCGGTCGAGCGGATGAAGCTCTTCAAGCTCGCCTGGGACCTCGTCGGTTCCGAGTTCGCCGGCCGCCACCTCCAGTACGAGAAGTTCTACGCCGGCGCGTCCTTCATCGTGCGCAACCACGCCTACCGGGAGACCCCCTGGAACGAGTACCACGGCCTCGTCGACGGCCTGATGTCCACCTACGACATTCCCCGGAACGCATGACTTGATCACTCCCAATTTGGGAGCTATCATTCCCGAAATGGGAATAAAGCGAGCCGCGCCGACCGGTCTTGGCGACGCGCTCTTTTCCAAGACTCAGCGTCGCGTCCTCGGCCTGCTCTTCGCGAATCCGGACCGCAGCTACTTCGCCAACGAGATCTTCCGCCTGGCGGCTTCCGGCATCGGAGCCGTGCATCGGGAACTCACGGCATTGGAGCGCGCCGGTTTGGTCACCTCCAGGCGGGTTGGCGCGCAGAAGCACTACCAGGCGAACCGCAACTCGCCAATTTTCGACGAGCTGCGCGGAATCATCGTGAAGACCTTCGGCGTGGCGGACGTGCTGCGCGACGAGCTCGCGCCTTTGGCCGCGAGGATCCGTGCGGCGTTCATATATGGTTCGATCGCCAAGGGTGGCGATACGTCGTCGAGCGACGTGGACGTGATGGTGATTGCGGACGAGTTGTCGTATTCAGACCTTTTCTCCGCCGCCACTCGCGCCGAACGTCGTTTGGGGCGAAAGGTGAACCCTACCATCCAGAGCCGCGCGGAGCTGAACCGCAAGCTCGACCGGCGCGAGGCCTTCGTTTCGCGTGTGCTGGAGCAGCCCAAGATCTTCCTCATCGGGTCAGAGGATGAGCTCGGAAAACCTCGAAAAGCTCGTAAGCGCAAAGCAGCTCAAGGCTGAGAAGGCCGACCGCAAGGAGTTCGAGGGCTTGGTGCGCTCGGGGCGGGCGCGCCTTGCGGACGCGCACATCATGGAGCTTTCCTTCTGGCGGCGATCGAGGTGAGCGGCAACAGGATGGTGTAGACGAGCTTCGGGATGAAGGGCTCCATCTCGAGGTCGTCCGGGATGCCGCGGAAGAGGCCGCCGCGGATGCAGTGCGCGTGCAGGTTGACGAAGCCGGGGGTGACGAGACCGTGCTCGTAGCCGATCACCTGCTGGCCTGGTGCGGGTGCGTCGCGCGTGACGGCCTCGATCTTCGCGCCGTCGACGTAGACGACCCGGCTCCTTGGACGCCGCGGGAATCAGGCGGAGAATAGCCGCCGGACCCCGATGCGGGAGAGGAGAGCCTGATGAATGCCGCCGTTCGCTTTGCCGCAGGCGCCGCCTGCCTCGCGCTCTTCGCCGTGAACGCAGGCGCTCAGGGTGGACGCGCTCCGGCAGAGGTCGCGCTGGCTGGCCAGGTCAGTTCCGCCGAGGAAGGCTTGATGGAAGGCGTGGTCGTCAGCGCCAAGAGAGACGGCTCGACGATCACCGTCAGCGTCGTCACCGACGCGCAGGGCCACTTTGCGTTTCCGGCCGCGCGGCTCGAGCCCGGGCGCTATTCGCTGAAGGCGCGCGCCGCGGGCTACGAGCTCGACGCAGCCCGGGCTGCGGACGTTCCGCCGGATGGGCAGGCCAAGGCCGACATCAGGCTCAAGAAGGCGCGCAACCTGGCCGCGCAGCTCACCAACGCCGAATGGATGTCGAGCATGCCGGGCACGGACGAGCAGAAGCGGTTCCTGCTCAACTGCAATGGTTGCCACACGCTCGAGCGGATCATGAAGTCGTCGTACGACGCGGAGGGCTTCATGCAGATCTTCCAGCGCATGGCCGGCTACTATCCCGGCAGCACTCCGCTCAAGCCGCAGCGGCTCGCCGGCACCGCGACGCGCGACGTCGAGCGCGGCGGCAGCGGCAGGAAGACTGCAGAATGGCTCGCCAGCGTCAACCTGAGCCAGCAGCAGACCTGGTCCTTCCCCCTGCAGACCGAGCCGCGGCTCAAGGGCAAGTCCACCCGCGTGATCTTCACCGAGTACGACCTGCCAAGCCCGCTCATCCAGCCGCACGACGTCGTGCTCGATCGCGAGGGCAACGTCTGGTACTCGGACTTCGGCCAGATGTTCCTCGGGAAGATGGATCAGAAGACCGGAAGCGTGACGCAATATCCGATCCCCGTGGTCAAGCCGGGCTGGTCGGAGGGGACCCTCGACCTGGAGATCGACCGCGACGACAACCCCTGGGTCGGCGTGATGTACCAGAGCGCGATCGCGAAGCTCGACCGCAAGACCGGGAAGTTCCAGATGTGGTCGACGCCGAAGGAGTGGGACAGCGACGCGGGCCAGCTCGGCCATCTCGCGGTCCAGGGCACCCATAGCGACAACAAGGTGTGGATCAAGAACTCCGCCGCCGGTCATATCTATCGTCTCGACCTCCTCTCCAACAAGATGGAGAACCTCGGCGCGTTCAAGGATCCGCGCACCGGCAAGCGCATCGGGACCTACGGCATTCACTCGGACGCGCAGAACAACGCGTACCTGCTCGACTTTGCCGCCGGCAACATCGTCAGGCTCGACGCCAAGACCCTGCAGGCAAGCGTGTTCCAGACGCCGTCGCCGGACTCGCGACCGCGGCGCGGACGCGTCGATCACGAGGGACGGTTGTGGTTCGCCGAGTATCAGGGCAATGCCATCGGCATGTTCGATCCGAAGACGGAGCGCATCACGGAGTGGAAGGTGCCGACGCCGTGGAGCGCGCCTTACGACGCCGTGGCCGGCCGCAACGGCGAGGCGTGGACCGGCTCGATGCTGACCGACCGCGTGTCGCGCCTCGACATCAAGAGCGGCCAGTACACCGAATACATGCTGCCGCGCCCGACCAACATCCGCCGCGTCTACATGGACGACTCGAAGCGTCCCGGCACGCTCTGGATCGGCAGCAACCACGGCGCCTCGATCGTCAAGGTCGAGCCGCTCGAGTAGCTCGCGGCGTGCTGTAGCCGATTCGACTACAGCACGCTCGCCCCCGGCGTTCGGATGTATTCCGTATACTTCCACCTCGCCGCTCCGCGCGCACGCGCGCCCTGCGTCCCTCCATCCTGCGGCATTCGCATAAGGGAGTTCCCGTGCTTAGAGAAGCCCCAGTATCGACGCGCATTCCCGCGTTCCTGAAAAGCAACGAGAAAGAAATTCTCCAGGACTGGCTGAAGGAGCAGACCGGGGCGGCGACGTTCCGCGCCGATCTGCTCAAGGAAAAGGATCTGCGCGAGGAGTCGCATACCTTTCTCGGCGCATTGCAGACCGCAGCTCAGGGCTCGATCGAGGACGTGAGCGGCGAGGGCTGGTCGGGAGTGAAGGATTTTCTGTCGGACCTGTCGCGCTCGCGCGCGCAGGCGGGCTTCACGCCCTCGGAGACGGCCACCTTCGTGTTCTCGCTCAAGCAGCCGCTCTTCTCGATGCTGCGCAGGGAGATGAAAGGCGACGCCGAGGGCCTGGTCAAGGAAATGTGGGGCACCTCGGTGCTGCTCGACAAGCTCGGCCTTTTCACCACCGAGGCCTACCAGGCGACCCGCGAGGACGTCATCTCGCGCCAGAAGGACGAGCTGCTCGAGCTGTCGACGCCGGTGGTGGAGTTATGGGACGACGTGCTGGCGGTGCCCCTGGTCGGGACGCTGGACAGCGCGCGCACGCAGATCGTGATGGAGTCGCTGCTGGAAAAGATCGTCAGCACCGGCGCCTCGATCGCGATCATCGACATCACGGGGGTGCCGACGGTGGACACGCTGGTGGCGCAGCACCTGCTCAAGACCGTGGCGGCGACGCGCCTGATGGGCGCCGACTGCATCATCAGCGGCATCCGGCCGCAGATCGCGCAGACCATCGTGCACCTGGGCGTGAATCTCGGCGAGGTGATCACCAAGGCGACGCTCGCCGACGCCTTTCGCGTCGCGCTCCAGCGCACCGGCTGGAAGATCGAGAAAAAGGCCGGGGAGCGCGGCTGATGGAACGCATCCCGATCCTGAAGATGGGGCCGTTTCTGCTGGTGACGATCCAGGTCGACATGCACGACCAGCTCGCCCTCACGCTGCAGGATGACCTGACGGCAAAGATCTCGAAAGAGCGCTCGCGCGGGGTCCTGATCGACATCTCGGCGCTGGACGTGGTGGATTCGTTCATCGGGCGCATGATCGCGAACATCTCGGCGATGGCGCGCGTGCTGGACGCGCAAACGGTCGTCGTGGGGATGCAGCCGTCGGTGGCGATCACGCTGGTGGAGCTCGGCCTCCCGCTCGAAGGCGTGCACACGGCGCTGAACGTCGAGAAGGGCATGGCGCTGCTGAACCGTCGGCTCGAAGAGGTGCGCGCCTGAACGTCGCGGTGATCCCGCGAGGGGCCACGCAGCGCCCCGCCGCCGGCAGCGTCAAGCTCCCTGTGCGCACGCCTGAGGACATCGTGCGGACACGGCAGTTCCTGCGCGAGCAGGCGAAGGCCATCGGGTTCAGCCTGGTGGACCAGACCAAGATCGTCACGGCCGCGAGCGAGCTCGCGCGCAACACCATGATCTACGGCGGCGGCGGCGAGGTCGAGATCCAGACGCTCGCCGAGGGCGCGCGCAGGGGCCTGCGCCTGACGTTCATCGACCAGGGCCCGGGCATCGCAGACGTCGAGCTCGCGTTGAAGGACGGCTTTACGACCGGCGGCGGGCTCGGCTTGGGGCTGGGGGGCGCCAAGCGCTTGTGCAATGAATTTTCCATCGATTCGCGGCCGGGGAGCGGGACGCGCGTGACGATCGCGCGCTGGAAATGAGCCGGTGACGCGCGGCAATTCGCTGCAGATCGTGATCCCCGTCGAGGAAACAAGCGGCATCGCCGAGGCGCGGCGCCGCGTGGCCGCGCTCGCCGCGCCGCTCGGATTCGATGACACGACCGCGGGCGCGCTTGCTATAGCCGTCACCGAGGCGGCCACGAACATCGTGAAGCACGCCACGCGCGGCAGCATCGTCGCCCGGAGCCTGGAGGCCGGCGACCTGCGCGGCGTGGAAGTGGTTGCGCTGGACCACGGTCGCGGCATTCCGAACCTGCGCGCAAGCATGCGCGACGGGCACTCGACTGCCGGAACGGCGGGCAACGGGCTCGGCACCCTCCAGCGCATGACCACCGGCCTCGATATCTACAGCCAGGCGGGGAAGGGCACGGTCCTGCGTTTCGAAGTGTGGCAGCCGGGCGCGCGGCAACCGGGCGTCTACACTGCGGGAGCGATCTGCCTGCCCAAGCCCAGGGAAACGGTCTGCGGCGACGACTGGGCCGTGCTCGCCCACCGCGACAGGCTGATCCTGTTCGTGGCTGACGGGCTCGGGCACGGGCCGGATGCCGCTTCCGCTTCACGCGCCGCCGTGGCGGCCGTCACCCGGCATGCCGGCTTGAAGGCTGCGGAAATCATGGAGGCGGCGCACGCCGCGCTGCGACCCACGCGCGGCGCAGCCGCGGCCGTGGCCATCGTGCAGGGGGCGGATGGGCTCTGCACGTTCTGCGGCGTCGGAAACATCGCTGCATCCATTCGAGTCAATGGAGATGCCCGCAACCTGGTATCCCACAACGGCATCCTGGGCCACCAGGTGAGGAAAATGCAGGAGTTCCAGTATCCATTCCCGCCGGACGCCATTCTGGTGGCGCATTCCGACGGGCTGGCGACGCGTTGGGACCTCGAAAGCTACCCCGGATTGGAAAACCGCCATCCCACGCTGCTTGCAGCGATGCTGTACCGCGATTACCTCCGCGGACGCGACGACGTCACCGTGGTTGCTTTGCGCGCCGAAGGCTCGCCGCCCGCATGACGGTCCGCCTGCTCACGATCGCGATCCGCAACGAGCAGGATGTGGTCGGCGCCCGGCAGCGCGCGCGCCAGATTTCCGCACTGATCGGCTTCGAGGCGCAGGACCAGGCGCGCATCGCCACCGCGGTGTCGGAAATCGCCCGCAACGCGTTCCGCTATGCCGCCGGCGGCAAGATCGAATTCGGCGTCGAGGGCGAGCGCGCGCCGCAGCTTCTCGTGATCAGCGTCCAGGACTCCGGCCCGGGCATCGCCGATCTCGACGCGATACTGAGCGGGCGCTACCGCTCGGCCACGGGCATGGGGCTGGGGATCATGGGCGCCCGCCGGCTGATGGACCATTGCGTCGTCAAGTCGGTGCCGGGCGGCACCTCGGTGGTCATGAAGAAAGTGCTGCCGGCCGCGGCGGCGCTCATCGGCGCCGAGGAGGTCAGGCGCGTCGCCAAGGCGCTGACCACGGCCACGCCTTCCACGCCGCTGGAAGAGGTGCAGCAGCAGAATCTGGAGCTGATCCGCACCCTGGGCGAGCTGCGCGAACGCCAGGAAGAGATCCTCAGCGTGAACCGCGAGCTGGAAGACACCAACCGCGGCGTGGTGGCCCTCTACGCCGAGCTCGAGGAGCGCGCGGACTTCCTGCGCCGCGCCGACGAGACGAAGTCGCGTTTCCTCTCCAACATGAGCCACGAGTTCCGCACCCCGCTGAACTCCATCCGCGCGCTCACCGGGATCCTGCTGGCGCGCTCCGACGGCCCCCTGGCCGAAGAGCAGGA
>Ga0068862_100003395_pt1 | contig 13730 bp, 12 predicted proteins | sample KBSSwiS52_FD_66598 | JGI IMG/M metagenome (GOLD analysis project Ga0068862, IMG submission 66598) | Switchgrass rhizosphere microbial communities from Kellogg Biological Station, Michigan, USA - KBS Switchgrass S5-2 | ecosystem: Host-associated > Plants > Roots > Rhizosphere > Soil ... | reverse complement strand
TTTCGACGCCGGAAGACGTGGCGACGCTGAACGTCACGAATCCGGAGCAGCTGGCTTTCGTGACGCAGACGACCCTGAGCGTGGACGATACCAAGGACGTGATCGACGCGCTGCGTCAGCGTTTCCCCAAGATCGTGGGGCCGGATACGAAAGATATCTGCTACGCGACCCAGAACCGTCAGAAGGCTGTCAGGGAACTGGCGCAGGAAGTGGACTTGATCCTGGTGATCGGTGCGCCAAACTCGTCCAACTCGAATCGCTTGAAGGAAATCGCCGAAGAGCTCGGCGTTGCAAGCTACCTGATCGAGAATGCCGATCAGCTGAAGCCCGAATGGCTGACCCGCGCAAAAGCGATTGGCGTCACAGCCGGGGCTTCGGCGCCGGACATCCTGGTCCAGGACGTGGTAGAGCGCTTGCGGCAGCTTCACGGTGTGGAGCTCGAAATGATGAACGGCGTCGCGGAAAACGTACGTTTCCGCCTGCCGCCGGAACTATCGGATGGGGAAGAGCGTCATGTTGGAGCGGCCCAATAGGGCTCACGGCGTGGCTTGAAACTGGATTGAGCTAGGAGAGAGTACTTTGGCAGTTCCCTTGCAGCAGGCCGTGCGCGTCGGCGCCTATGTCGTGAAGCAGCACCTGATGGGTCGCAAGCGCTACCCGCTCGTGCTGATGCTGGAGCCGTTGTTCCGCTGCAACCTCGCCTGCGCCGGTTGCGGCAAGATCGATTATCCCGCCGAGATCCTGAACCAGCGCATCTCGGTCGAGGACGCACTCTATGCCGCCGAGGAATGCGGCGCGCCGGTGGTCTCGATCGCGGGCGGCGAGCCGCTGCTCCACAAGGAATTGCCGCAGATCGTCGAAGGGCTGATCAAGCAGAAGCGCTTCGTCTACCTCTGCACCAATGCGCTTCTGCTCGAGAAGAAGATGCATCTCTACAAGCCGAACCCGTTCTTCACCTGGTCGGTGCATCTCGACGGCTCGAAGGAAGAGCACGACAAGTCGGTCTGCCAGGAAGGCGTCTACGAGAAGGCCGTCGAGGCGATCAAGCTGGCCAAGGCCGCCGGCTTCCGTGTGAACATCAATTGCACCTTCTTCGACGGCACCAGCGCCGACCGCGCCGCGAGCTTCTTCGACGACGTGATGGCGATGGGCGTTGACGGCATCACCGTCTCGCCGGGCTATTCCTACGAGCGCGCGCCGGACCAGCAGCACTTCCTCAATCGCGGCAAGACCAAGCAGCTGTTCCGCGACATCCTCGGCAAGGGCGATGGCGGCAAGAAGTGGGAGTTCAGCCAGTCCTCGCTGTTCCTCGACTTCCTGGCCGGCAACCAGACCTATCACTGCACGCCGTGGGCGAACCCGACGCGCAACGTGTTCGGCTGGCAGCGGCCCTGCTACCTGCTCGGCGAAGGCTATGCCAAGAGCTTCAAGGAGCTGATGGACGACACCAAGTGGGATGATTACGGCGTCGGCAATTACGAGAAATGCGCCGACTGCATGGTCCATTCAGGCTTCGAAGGCACCGCGGTCGCCGATGCGATCAAGCATCCGCTGAAAGCGCTGCGGGTGTCGCGCAAGGGTGTCGCCGTCACCGGCGAGATGGCGCCTGACATTCCGCTCGATAAGCAGCGCAAGGCCGAGTACGTCTTCTCGCGCCATGTCGAGAAGGCGATCGAGGATATCCACGCCCAGAAAGAGGCGCTAGACAAGCAGCGCCGCTCGGCCGCGGAGTAAGCTTCGCATCGCCCTGTTCGTCTGCAGGGCGACGCGGATCAATCCAGGCAATTGCACGGGATTGCGGAGCAAGGCGCCGATGACGGCGCCTGTCCGCGGGTTGCCTTGCGCGTCCAGACCGACCAGCACCGCCGGGGGCAGGGTGTCCCCTGCCCGATCCGCGATCGCGCGGATCACGATGAACGGCAGACGGTTGGCATGGGCCGCATCCGCCACCCAATGACTCTCCTGATCGACGCAGGCAGCCCCGGTGTCGCGGTGGAGCATCGCCTTTTGCTCGACCGTGGCGGCGATTTGCGTGCTGCCCACGACATCGGCAACGCGGGCGCCGGACAAATGCGTCGATAATTGCACTAGCCATTTCTGATCGACTGACGCGCGCACACCATCCGTGGTTTGCACGGCGCTGCCGATGATGAGGTCGCCGGGCTTGAGCGTGGGATCGAGCGCGCCGGCAATGCCGAAGCTGACCAGCCGGTCGGCGCCGCGCGCGATTAACGACGCAATTCCGGCGCGGGTCGCGCCTGGGTCGCCGCCGGCCGAGATGGTCAAAGCATCGCCCCCGAAGATCCGCGCCTCACTGGCCATGCCGGTGATGATGCCGAGGGGCATGCGCTAGATGCCGTGTAACACGTGCGTGGTGTTGCCCTGCTTCAGGTTCCGGTAGCGCGCCAGGGCCCAGAGCGGAAAGAAGGCACGATAGCCGTGATAGCGGAGATAGAAGACGCGCGGAAAGCCGACGGCGGTAAATTCCTGCTCGTCCCAGAGACCGTCATCGGACTGTGTCGATGAAATGAACTGGACTCCGCGCTTGGTCGCGGCCGAATCCACTTCGCCCGCCGCCATCAGGCCCAGCACCGCCCAGGCGGTCTGCGAGGGCGTCGAGACCGGGCCTTCGCCGCGCGGCTTGTCGTCCCAGTAGCTGTCGCCGCTCTCGCCCCAGCCGCCATCCGGGCGCTGCTTGCTCTCCAGCCACTGCACCGCCTTGCGCATCGCCGGATGATCGTGCGGCACACCGATGGCGTTGAGGGCACTCAGCACCGACCAGGTGCCGTAGACATAGTTGGTGCCCCAGCGCCCGAACCAGCTGCCGTCCGACTGCTGATCGCGGACGAGATAGTCGACCGCCGCTTTGACGCGTGGATCGTCCAGCTTGTAGCCGAGCTGGGCCAGCATGCCGAGGCAGCGCGCCGAGACGTCCGCGGTCGGCGGGTCCAGCAGCGCGCCGTGATCGGCGAAGGGAATGTGGTTCAGGTAATAGTATTCGTTGTGGCGTCGAAGGCGCCCCAGCCGCCGTTCTTGCTCTGCAGCCCCAGGACCCATTCGGCGCCGCGATCGATCGCCTCTTTGCTTTCCGCATGGTTGAAGCGGTCGAGCGCCATGACGACAACGGCGGTGTCATCGACATCCGGGTAATGCGGGTTGGCGTATTGGAAGGCCCAGCCGCCCGGCCGCACGTTGGGTCTGGCGGACGCCCAATCGCCGACCACGTCCTTGATCTGGTTCTGCCGCAGCCATTCCATCGACGGCCTCAGGCGCTCGGCCGCTTCGCCGCCGACTTCGAGCAGCGCATGGGCCGCAAGACCGGTGTCCCAGACCGGCGAGAGACAGGGCTGGCAATAGGCGCGGTCCTCCTCGATCACCATCAGCTTCTCGATCGACTTCTCGGCGATCGCGCGGTCGGGATGGTCCTTTGCATAGCCGAGTGTGTCGAACATCATCACGCTGTTCGCCATCGCCGGATAGATGGCACCCAGGCCATCCTCACCGTTGAGACGCTCGGTGACCCAGGCGACGGCCTTGCTCAGGGCCTTCTGGCGGCCGCCCTTCGGGAACAACCAGTCGGTGCGCCGCAGCACACGATCGACGCCGCGGAAGAAGCTGGCCCAGGCACCCTTGCGGTTCATGTTGTACCAGTTCGTCACCTCCTCGGGCGGAACGGTGAAGAGTTCCTGGATATCGATCTGTTTCGGATTGCGCGCGCGCGGCTTCAGCGTCATCAACACCAGCAACGGCACGATCACCGTGCGTGACCAGTAGCTCACCTTGTCGAGCGTGACCGGAAACCACTTCGGCATGTTGATGAGCTCGATCGGCATCACCGGTACGGCGCGCCACGGCACCTGACCGTAAAGCGCCAGCTGGATCAGCGTGAAGATGTTCGAGGTCTTGGCCCCGCCATGGGCGAGGATCGCCTCGCGCGCGCGGCGCATATAATCGGCGTTGATGTCCTCGCCGCAGATCTTCAGGCAGTAATAGGCCTTCACGCTGGCCGAGATGTTGAAAGCGCCGCCGTGATAGAGCGGCCAGCCGCCGTGCTCGCCCTGAATCGATTTGAGATAGCGGACGATCTTGCGCTCCACCTCGGTGTCGATCTGGTCGACGGAGCTGGCGAGGAAGTGCTTCAGCAGGACGTATTCGGCCGGAATCGTCGCATCGGCCTCCAGCTCGAAGGCCCAATGGCCGTCGGCATGTTGACGCGCCAGCAGCGCGTCCGTCGCGCGGCCGATCGACTTTTCCAGATTGGCAACCAGGCTCGCGCCAGTGAGCGCCCCTGGGTCGGTGGCAAGATCAGCGTTCATCATTAAGGTTTGTTAAGGATTCGCGAATTTGGGCCGGAGAATGCGCGAAATCGGGGGCCCTGGCAACCGCCCCAAACCCCTTGAAAACCCTATGAAATAGCGTCCGGTGTGGGATCAGGCCGTTCCGGCGATGCGCCACGCCATCGCGAGCAGGACCACGGCGTTGATCGCCGCGATCACCGGCATGGCCTTCCGCGCCAGATCGCGCCAGTGGCTGCTCACGCCATGGCCGAGCAGGCCGATCAAGACCAGCATCGGCATGGTGCCGACCACGAAGCCGAGCATGCCGGCCGCTGCGGCCACCGGGTCGGCGGTCGCGGCCGCCGCGCCGAGTGCGGCATAAAGCAGGCCGCAAGGTAGGAATCCGAGCACCACACCCAGCGCATAGCCGCGCCAGCCCAAGGGCTTGGCGAACAGCCCCCCGGCATGCCGCAGGAAGCCCGGCATGCTGCCACCCATCAGGTTCCAGCCGCGCAGCGCCTGGACCAGGAACAAGGCGGCCGCCGCGACCAGCATGGCGGCGGGTATCCAATGCAGCTGCGGAAGGCGGCTTAGAAGGCCGAACGGGGCGGCGAGCAGGACGCCCAGCGCGATGTAGGTGGTGCCGCGGCCGAGGTGATAAGGCAGCAGCGCACCGCCGGCGAGGCGTCCGAACCGGGCGCGGGCGCCCGCCTGCGCCAGGACAAAAGGCCCGCACATGCCGGCGCAATGGCTGGCGCTGCCGACCAGACCGGCCATGAACAGCGCCAGGATCAGCGGCGCATTGTCACGGAGCGCGACCTGGCAATGCGTGGCGAGGAGTGTGACTGAGTCCAAAGTCTCACTTTCCGCAGCGGCCCGCTTGCCATCTCCTGTTCCCGGAGGGAAGGACCACAACTTGGCCGCGACAGTCTGTCCGCCCATTCTGCCACCGCCGCGCGCCGCCTGAATTGACTCAAGTCAACGACCGTTCCGTTTTCGGCCCCTACCCTCAAGGCGAATCGCGCTTTCGCATGAGGCAAGCCATGGGCGAGAAGCTGGTCGGCCCGGCACTCGATGCCGAGTTTGCAGGACTGGTCCTGCCGATCAACCGCGTTGACGTCGAGATGCCCTGGGGCTGGTTACGCCGGGGCTGGCAGGATCTCCTGCGCGCGCCGCAGGTGAGCCTGACCTTCGGCCTGATCATCGCCGCGCTGAGTGTCGTGATCATCACCGGGCTCTGGCAGCAGGATTACCTCGCCTATTCCTTCCCGCTGGCCTCCGGCTTCATGTTCGTTGCGCCGTTCCTGGGCATCGCCTTCTACGAGATCAGCCGCCGCCTGGAGATGGGCGCGCCGGTGCGGTTCGGCGACATCGCGACCGCCTGGTCGAAGCGGCCGGGCCCCCTCTTCACCCTCGGCCTGATCATGATGCTGTTCCAGATCGCCTGGATGCGCATCGCGCTGCTGATCTACGCGCTGTTCTTCGGCCTGCAGCCGGTCGAATGGTCGAACTTCGTGCTGACCATGGTGACCACAACCGACGGGCTCATCTTCCTGATCGTCGGAACCGCGATCGGCGGCGTGCTCGCGGCGCTCTGCTTCGCAATCGGCGTCGTCTCGTTTCCGCTGTTGCTCGACCGCGACATCGGCACCGCGCAGGCAATCGCGACCTCGGTCGCCGTCAGTGTCGCCAATTGGCGCGTCCTCGCCGGATGGGGCGCCCTGATCGTGCTGTTCACCGGCGCCGGCCTCATCACCGGCTGCCTCGGTCTGATCATCACCATGCCGCTGATCGGCCATGCCACCTGGCATGCCTATCGCGATCTCGTCGGAGAAGGAACATGAACATCGGGAAATTCATCGGCGGCGGACTGCTCGCCGTCATCGGTCTCATCGGCCTTGCCGTCAGCGCCCGCACCGAAGACGCGGCCTTCTCGCTGTTCGGGCTGCTGCTCTTCGTCTTCTCGATCCTGATCATCTTCCGCTTCATCACCCTGGCGACCGCGCCGAAGGGAGAACATTGATGTCCGACGCCGCGTTGACCGCTGGAATTGCAGCCGAAAGCCCGTACAACGAACGGGTCATCCGCCAGTTCACCATCGCCACTTTGTTCTGGGCCATCGTCGCCTTCCTGGTCGGCATCCTGATCGCTTTGCAGCTCGCCTTCCCGGTCTTCAACTTCGGGTTGGAATGGACCACCTTCGGCCGCCTGCGTCCGGTCCACACCTCGGCCGCGGTCTTCGCCTTCGGCGGCAACGCGCTGTTCGCGACCAGCCTCTATGTCGTGCAGCGCACCTGCCGGGCGCGTCTCTTCGGCGGTGACGGCCTGGCCGAGTTTCTGTTCTGGGGCTACCAGCTCTTCATCGTGCTGGCAGCCAGCGGCTACGTGCTGGGGATCACCGAGGGCCGCGAATACGCCGAGCCCGAATGGTATGTCGATCTCTGGCTGACCATCGTCTGGGTGGTCTATCTGCTGGTCTTCCTCGGCACCCTGATCAAGCGGAAGGAACCCCACATCTACGTGGCGAACTGGTTCTATCTCGCCTTCATCGTCACGGTCGCCGTCCTGCATATCGGCAACAACCTCTCGGTCCCGGTCTCGCTTCTCGGCACCAAGAGCTACTCGCTGTTCTCGGGCGTGCAGGATGCCATGCTGCAATGGTGGTACGGCCACAACGCGGTCGGCTTCTTCCTGACCGCGGGTTTCCTCGGCATCATGTATTACTTCGTGCCGAAGCAGGCGAACCGGCCGGTCTATTCCTATCGGCTTTCGGTCATCCATTTCTGGTCGCTGATCTTCCTCTACATCTGGGCCGGTCCGCACCACCTGCACTACACCGCCCTCCCCGACTGGACCCAGACCCTCGGCATGACCTTCTCCGTGATGCTCTGGATGCCGTCCTGGGGCGGGATGATCAACGGATTGATGACGCTCTCCGGCGCCTGGGACAAGCTCCGCACCGATCCGGTGCTGCGCTTCCTGGTCACCTCGGTCGGCTTCTACGGCATGTCGACCTTCGAAGGCCCGGTCATGTCGATCCGCGCGGTGAACAGCTTGAGCCACTACACCGACTGGACCATCGGCCATGTCCATTCGGGCGCCTTGGGCTGGGTCGCCTTCGTCAGCTTCGGCGCGATCTACTTCCTGGTGCCGAAACTCTGGAAGCGCACGCAGTTCTACTCGCTGCGGCTGATCGAATGGCACTTCTGGTTGGCCACGATCGGCATCGTTCTCTACATCACGCCGATGTGGATCAGCGGGATCATGCAAGGCCTGATGTGGCGCGCCTATGACGATCTCGGCTTCCTGCAGTTCTCGTTCGTCGAGACGGTGGCGGCAATGCACCCCTACTACATCGTCCGCGCGTTCGCCGGCGTCCTGTTCCTGCTGGGTGGCTTGGTCATGGTCTACAACATGTGGCGCACCGCACGCGGCGATGTCCGGGCCGAGACCGGACTCGGCGCCGCCGTCACCGCCGTCGCGTAAGCGGAGCAATTCAAATGGCACTCATCAGACAAGAAAAGTTCGAGACCAATTCAATCCTGCTGCTGCTCGGGATCATCGTGACAATCGCGATCGGCGGCTTGGTCGAGATCGTGCCGCTGTTCACGATCGGCGAGACCATCGAGAAGGTGGAAGGCGTTCGTCCCTACTCCCCACTCGAGCTGGTGGGCCGCAACATCTACCTCCGGGAAGGCTGCTATCTCTGCCACAGCCAGCAGATCCGACCGTTCCGCGACGAGGTCGAGCGCTACGGTCATTACAGCCTGGCCGCCGAGAGCATGTACGACCATCCGTTCCAATGGGGTTCGAAGCGCACCGGTCCGGATCTCGCGCGGGTCGGCGGCAAGTATTCCAACGACTGGCATGTCGCGCATCTGATCGACCCGCGCTCGGTCGTCCCGGAATCGATCATGCCGGGCTATTCGCACCTCGTGGAGCACACGCTCGATTCCACCGATATCGCCGAGCACCTGAAGACACTGCAGATCGTCGGCGTCCCCTATACCCAGGAGGAGATCGACAACGCGGCGGCCGATCTCGCCGCCCAGGCCTCGCCCGATGCCGACACGACCGGCCTGCTGGCGCGCTACCCGAAAGCCGCACTCGGCGATTTCGACGGCGACCCGACCAAGGTGACCGAAATGGATGCGCTGGTCGCCTATCTGCAAGTGCTCGGCCGCATGGTCGATTTCACCACCTATCGGCCCGACTACGCGAAGGGAGAACCGGAATGAGCTGGCTCGAAATCGCCCAGATCGCCCGCCAGGTCTGGGTGCTCTGGCTGATGCTGATCTTCCTGGCGATCGCCTTCATGGCCTTCCGCCCGAAGAACCGGGAGCATTTCAAGGAATGCGCGCAGATCCCCTTCACGACGGATCCGGATGAGTCCAAATGACCGATATCAACAAAGACCCGCTCACCGGCAAGGCGACGACCGGCCATATCTGGGACGGCATCCAGGAGCTCGACACCCCGATGCCGCGGTGGTGGCTGAACGTCCTCTACGCGACGATCGCCTTTTCCGTTCTCTGGTGGGTGCTCTATCCGGCCATTCCTTGGTTCTCGGGCTACACCGCGGGGGTGCTCGGCTACAATTCGCACGGCGTCTATGCCGAGCAGGCCGCCGCCGCCGCGGAAGCGCAGAAGGTCTGGGTCGACAAGATCGCCGCCTCGACGACCGAGCAAGTGAACGGCGATGCCGAGCTGCTGAACTTCGCCATGAGCGGCGGCAAGGCCTTGTTCAACGAGAACTGCGCCGCCTGCCACGCCCCCGGCGGCGCCGGCCGGACGACCTATCCGGTCCTCGCCGATGACGACTGGCTCTGGGGCGGCAATCTGGCGCAGATCGAGCAGACCATCCGCCACGGCATCCGCGCGCCCGGCGACGAGGAGAGTCGCATCAATATCATGCCGAACTTCGGGACCGACAGCATCCTCACCGCCCCGCAGATTGCCGACGTCACCGCCTTCGTCATGTCCCTGAGTGGCGAACCGGCGGATGCAGCGGCAGCCGGTCGCGGCAAGGAGGTCTTCACGGCCAATTGCGTGGCCTGTCACGGCGAGCAGGGCAAGGGCAATCTCGAGCTCGGCGCGCCGAACCTGACCGACGCCATCTGGCTCTATGGCAGCGATGCCAAGACCATCGCCGCGCAAGTCGCCAAGCCGCGACACGGCGTGATGCCGGCCTGGGAGGGCCGCCTGACCGACGCGCAGATCAAGATGCTGGCCGTCTACGTCCATGCGTTGGGCGGTGGCCAGTAACGCGAACACCGAATGATTGACCCGACCGTGAGCACAACATCGCTCTACGCCGACCATGTGAAGATCTATCCCCAGCGTATCTGGGGCCGCTTCCGCGTGATCAAATGGAGCGTGCTCGGCCTGCTGCTCGGCCTCTACTACCTGGCACCCTGGCTGCGTTGGGATCGCGGCGAAGGCCGGCCCGACCAGGCACTGCTGGTCGATATGCCGGCGCGGCGCGCCTATTTCTTCTGGATCGAGATCTGGCCGCAGGAAGTCTACTACTTCGCCGGGCTGCTGATCCTCGGCGCGGTCGGCCTCTTCCTGGCAACGGCGCTGCTCGGCCGGGTCTGGTGCGGCTTCACCTGCCCGCAGACGGTGTGGACCGATCTCTTCCTCCAGGTCGAGCGCTGGGTCGAGGGCGACCGTAATGCGCGGCTGAAGCTCGACAAGGAGCGTTGGTCGCCGCGCAAGCTGCGCCTGAAAGTCACAAAGCATGCCGGCTGGCTCATCATCGCCGCGGCGACCGGTGGCGCCTGGGTCATGTATTTCAACGACGCACCGACCCTGCTGCGCGATCTGGCACTGCTCAAGGCGACTTGGACCCAGGTCGGCTTCATCCTGCTCTTCACCGCGACGACCTATCTCCTGGCCGGCTGGGCACGGGAGCAGGTCTGCATCTACATGTGCCCCTGGCCGCGTTTCCAGGGCGCTATGTTCGACGAGCACACCATGCTCGTCACCTACGAATCCTGGCGCGGCGAGCCGCGCGGCAAGAAGAAGGCGAAGGACACCGAGAAGCTTGGAGATTGCATCGACTGCGATCTCTGCGTCCATGTCTGCCCGACCGGGGTCGACATCCGCGAAGGCCAGCAGATGGCCTGCATCGGCTGCGGCCTCTGCATCGACGCATGCAATTCGGTGATGGCCAAGCTGCAGCGGCCGCTCGAGCTGATCACCTATGACTCGCTCTCGAACAGCGCGGCCCGGGCCGTCGGCAAGCCGGTCCAGTACAAGTTCATCCGCTCCCGCACCATCATCTATGCCGCCGGGCTGGTCCTGGTCGTCGCCGCGATGCTGTTCTCGCTCTCGACCCGCGCCACCATGGACGTCACGGTCCAGGCCGACCGCTCACCGCTCTTTGTCAAGCTCGGCGCCGGCGAGATCCAGGACGGCTTCACCCTGAAGATCTCCAACAAGAGTCCGCAGCCGATGGAATACCGCGTCTCCGCCACCGGCATCGACGGACTCGCGATCAAGGTGATCGGCGCCGATCCGCAGGCGCTGAGAGTCGCCGGCGACAGCGTCGGCACCTTCCGCATGCTGCTGAAGGCCCCGCGTCAGAGCCTCGCGCGCAAGTCCACCGACATCACCATCGGCGCGGTCAACCTCACCACCGGCGAGGAGAGCCAGCATGGCGCCATCTTCAGCGGCCCGGAGGCCGACCATGACTGATACCGCCCGCAACGCCCCACCGCCGCGCAAGTCGCTTTGGATCCCGGCGCTGTTCTTCGGACTGATGTTGCTCGTGGTGGCGGTCAACGGGGCGCTGATCTTCTTTGCCCAGAGCACCTTCAGCGGCCTCGACACCGACCAGGCATATCAGCAGGGGCTCGAATACAACAAGACGCTCAAGGAAGCCGCGGCCAGCAAAGCCTTGGGCTGGACGGCGCAGACCACCGTGACGCAGACCGCCGGCGGGCGGCACATCGCGGTGAGCATCACCGACAAGCACGGTGCGCCGGTCCAAGGGCTCCAGGTCATCGCACACCTGGTGCGTCCGGTGAGCACCGCCTTCGATCAGCGGCTGGCCCTGGGTGGCGAAGGCGACGGTGTCTATGGCGCGGACCTCGCGCTCCCAGCCAACGGAAACTGGGAGCTGCGTCTCTCCGCTGAGACCGGCGCGACCGACTGGCAGGTCATGCAGCGGATCTTCGTGAAATGAACGCGATCCCGCAATTCTGCACGATTGCGGAAGGCCGGCTCTGCCGGCATTGCGGCGACTCCTTCAGCGGCGAAGGCCGCTTCTGCTGCCCCGGCTGCGCCGGCGCCTATGATCTCGTGCAGTCGCTGGGCCTCGCCCGCTACTACGCGCAACGGGTAGCCGATCCGGCCCAGCCGCCAACCCGGCCGGAGGATGTCCCGACCGATCTCGACCTCTCCGCCTGGACCCGGGATGTGGCACGCGGCGAGCAGGAGTTGAGCCTGATGGTCGAGGGGCTGCAATGCGGCGCCTGCATCTGGCTGATCGAGCAGAGTCTGCTGAAGCAGCCGGGTGTCTCGTCGGCACGGGTCGCCCTCTCCACGCGCCGCCTCACCTTGCGCTGGAAGCACGGCAACACCGATCCCGAGCGGCTGGTGCAGCTTGTCGCCCGGCTCGGCTATCGGCTGGTGCCCTGCGACCCCGAGCGCCTTGCCTCGAATGCCGACGCGGAGAGCAAGGCACTTCTGACCGCCATGGCAGTGGCGGGCTTCGCCGCCGGCAACATCATGCTGATGTCGGTCTCGGTCTGGTCGGGCGCCGACCCGGGCACCCGCGATCTCTTGCATTGGCTCTCGGCGCTGATCGCGATTCCGGCCATAGCCTATGCCGGACGCCCGTTCTTCCGCTCGGCGCTGACGGCGCTCAAGGCCCGGCGCACCAACATGGATGTGCCGATCAGCCTCGCCATCATCCTCGCCCCGTCGATCTCCCTGTTCGAGACCTTCCGCGGCGGCGAGCATGCCTATTTCGATTCCGCGGTCACCCTGCTCTTCTTCCTGCTGATCGGCCGCACGCTCGATCGCCGCGCCCGCGGCCACGCCCATGCGACCGCCGCCCGCCTGCTGGCGCTGAACGCCATCGCGGCGACCGTGGTCGAACCGGACGGCCGGCAGCACAGCCTGCCGCCGTCGCAGCTCAAGCCCGGCATGACCGTCTTGATCGCGCCGGGCAGTCGTGCGCCGGCTGACGGCACGATCCGCAGCGGGCGCAGCGATCTCGATCTTTCCACCATCAGCGGCGAGAGCACGCCACAAGCTTGTACCGAGGGCGATCGGCTCTTTGCCGGCACGCTGAACCTCACCGGACCTTTGACCATGCGGGTCGATGCGGTCGGGGATTCGACTCTGCTCGCCGACATGGTGCGGCTGATGGAGGCGGCGGAATCCCGCAAGACCCGCTTCACCCGGCTCGCCGACCGCGTGGCACGGCGCTATGCGCCGGTCGTGCATGTGGTGGCCCTGACCACTTTCCTCGGCTGGTGGCTCATCGGCGGTTTGGCCGGAACCGAAGCCCTGATGATCGCCGTCGCAGTGCTGATCATCACCTGTCCCTGCGCGCTGGCTCTCGCCGTACCGGTGGTGCAGGTGGTCGCCAGCCAGCGCCTGATGCGCGCCGGAATCCTGCTGAAGAGCGCCGATGCACTCGAGCGGTTGACTGAGGTCGATACCGTTGTCTTCGATAAGACCGGCACGTTGACTCTGGGACGCCTGGAGCTGCAGCCCGGCGCCGATCCGGAACTGTTGAGAATCGCGGCCGGCATCGCCGCCAGCAGCCGCCATCCCCTCGCCCGGGCGCTGTCGCGCGCCGCGCCGGATGCGACGATGCGCGCCGGCGTGGTCGAGCACCCCGGCGCGGGGCTGGAATGGGAGGACTGGAGGCTCGGGAGCTGCGCCTTCACCGGCCAGACGGAAGACGCGACGACCGAGCAGGTGCTTTGGCTGGCGAGACCCGGCGGCCGCCGGCAGCGCTTCCAGTTCGACGACCGCCTGCGGCCCGACGCCGCGGCCGTGATCGTGCGCCTGAAGGCGCTCGGGCTCGCGCTGGAAATTCTCTCCGGCGACCGCGCGGCGCCGGTGGAAGACCTGGCGCGTCGGCTCGGCATCGCGGCCTTTGGATCAAAACTCTCGCCCCCCAACAAGGCGGCACGGCTCGAAGCCCTGGCTAAAGCCGGACATAAAGTCCTGATGATCGGCGACGGCATCAACGATGCGGCGGCTTTGGCCGGCGCCCATGTCTCAATGGCACCCGCCAGCGGGACCGAGATCACCCAGAGCGCTGCCGATGTCGTGTTCCAGGGCGACCGGCTGGAAGCCATTCCGCTCACGCTGCTGTTGGCGAAACGTACCGACCGGCTGGTGCGGCAGAATCTGGCGACGGCCCTGGTTTACAATCTGGCGGCGGTGCCATTGGCGATCCTCGGCCATGTGACGCCGCTGATCGCCGCC
>Ga0068862_100003393_pt1 | contig 13736 bp, 14 predicted proteins | sample KBSSwiS52_FD_66598 | JGI IMG/M metagenome (GOLD analysis project Ga0068862, IMG submission 66598) | Switchgrass rhizosphere microbial communities from Kellogg Biological Station, Michigan, USA - KBS Switchgrass S5-2 | ecosystem: Host-associated > Plants > Roots > Rhizosphere > Soil ... | reverse complement strand
CCACCCGGGCTGCCCTTCTCTTTGGTTACTTTCTCTTGGGCAAGCAAGAGAAAGTGACCCGCTCGCAGGATGCGAGTGGAAAACACAGGGACGTGAGTCGGTCTTCGCGAAAGCGCCGAAGATCAACAACAAATGGATCCCGGCTTCCGCCGGGATGACGGGCTTGGAGCCTTCGCCGGAATGACGGCGAAGAGAAACGGCGAAAGCCGACTACGAAAAGTCGCGTCTCACGCCCGCCTTTCGCGGGCCAGCGCAATGAGCCCCACACCGGCAAGAATCACCGCCATCGCGATAAGATCGAATGCGTGCACGGATTCGCCGCCGAACATCGCGCCGACGAGCACGGCGACGGGCGGATTGACGTAGGCGTAGCTCGTCGCGAGCGCGGGCCGCACGGTGTTGAGGAGATAGAGGTAGGCCGTGAAGCCGACCAGCGAGCCCATGATCGCGAGATAGACGAGCGCGAAAGTCGCCGAGGACGAAGGCGCGGCCGGGAATCGCTCGCCGAGCGCGAGGGCGCCGACGAAGAGAACGGCGCCGCCGGTCAGCATCTGCGCGGCGGTGTTCATCGCGGCCGGGGGCATGTCGCGGCGGCGGCTCCAGACTGATCCGAACGCCCATGACGTCGCGGCGACGATCAGCGCGATCGCGCCGAGCGGTGCGCCGGACATGCCGCCGCCGAGATTGAGCAGCACGACGCCGGCGAAGCCGACGGCGAGGCCGAGCCATTCCATGCGCTGCGGCCATTGGCCGTATAGACCGCCAAATACGGCGGCGAAGAGCGGCATGCTGGCGACCGCGACGGCAGCGAGGCCGGAGGCGACGCTTTGTTCGGCGTAGCAGACGAGACCGTTGCCGAAGCCGAGCAGCAGCGTGCCGGTCACGGCGGAATTGAGCCATTGCTTGCGCGTCGGCGCTGCCATGCCGCGCCAGCGCAGGAATGCGTACAGCGCGCTGCCGGCGCACAGGAAGCGCACGCCGGCCATCAGGAACGGCGGATAGCTCGTGAGGCCGACGCGGATCGCAAGGTACGTCGAGCCCCAGACGAGGTAGAGCGAGACCAGCGCAACCGGAATCAGAACGCGCGGGCCGAAAAGGGTCGAAGGAGGCGGCGTTGCCGCGACCGTGGAGGAATCGTTCATCGTGAGCCCGGTGGCTTGAGGCCGGAGCGAAAGTCCGGCGAGCGTGCAGGATAAGTTCCGGTTTGGCTCCAGCACAGGCCCATTTCAGACCGGTGCCCAAGAGCCATTTTCGGCGGTCAGCGCGCTCCGGCGCGAGCTTGGTTCCAGACGGCAGCGTGCGCGAAATCCCGGGGCGCCGCTCTCCGTTTCTTGCGCGTCAGTGCACGGGCTGCCGATCGGTGCGCGTGTCGTGCACGACGCGGAATTCGCCCTCGATGACGCCGGGTTGCGGCGGCGGGCGTGCCGGATTCGGAGCCGCTGAGCTACGCAACGCATTGACCAGCATAAAGATTGCGCCGCCGACGATCAGCGCCGCAGCGGCGATGAGCCCGAACGCGAGCAGCGCCACCAGCGCGATCGCGCCGAGTACGAGCAGGCCGAATCGGACCAGCGGATGACGCGTGCGCGGATGGAAGGTCCAGCGGAACATGAACGGATTCTCCGTGTGCCAGAATGCCCGCGCTGCCGCGGACTGTCTCGATTCGTATCTTGGGATCTGCCGGCGCATGGACAAGTGCCGAAAGGAACGCCGACCGCGCGCATGAACGACCCCGAATCCCGGCCGCTGTGCCGCCTCGACGACATTCCCGACGGCGACGCGATCGGCGCGCACGTGCCTTCGGCGAGCGGCGGTTTCGACGTGATCCTTCTGCGCCGCGGCGCAGAAGTATTCGCTTATCACAACGAATGCCCGCACGCGGGGCGCAATCTCGATTTCGCGCCGGGCCGGTTCCTCGTGAGCAACGCGCGCATCATCTGCGCGGTGCACGGCGCGACGTTCGCGGTCGAATCGGGCGCATGCGTCGGCGGACCATGCCGCAACGGCCTCGTGCGCATTCCGATCGACATTCGCGACGGCGAAGTGCGGCTCGCGCGCTAGGCGCGGCCGAAGACGAGGTTCAGCGCGATCAGCGTCGTGACCAGCATCAGAAGCGTCAGCGGCAATCCGACGCGTAGGAAATCGCGCGAGCGATAGCCGCCGGGGCCGGCGATGATCGTGATGACCGGATTGGCGCTCGCGATGACGAACGTGTTCGAAGTCGAGATCGCGACCAGCAGCGCATACACCGCAGGATTGCCGCCCGACGCGAGCGCGACGTTGATCGCCATCGGCACCATCATGACCGTCGCGCCGACGTTCGAGACGACTTGCGAGAAGAGCAGCGCGAGGATCGCAATCGCCGCCTGCAGCGCCCATTGCGGCCACGCGCCGAGATAGCGCAGCACTTCCTGCGCGATCCACGCGGCGGCGCCGGTCGAATCCATCGCCCAGCCGAGCGGAATCAGACACGCCAGCGTGAAGATCGTCTTCCAGTTGATCGCGCCGTAGGCCTCATCCATGTTGAGCACGCCGGACAAGAGCATGCCGACCGCGCCGACCAGCATCGCGATCGAGAGCTTGAGGTCGGTGAAAAGACCGAGCCCCATCGCAAGGCCGAAGAACGCGGCCGCCCACCAGATCTTCGCCGGGCGCTGCTCTTCTTTCGGGTAGTCGGTGACGACGACGAAATCGTGCGACTCGGCCGCGCGCGCGAGATCTCGCCAGAAGCTGTGCAGCACGAGCGTGTCGCCCTGGTTCAGCGCGACCTTGCGCACGTCCTCGCGGAACACTTGCTCGCCGCGGTTGACCGCGAGCACCGAGATGCCGAACGACTTGCGCAGGTGCAGATCGCCGACGGCTTGCTTGAGCCAGCGCGAGTTCGGCGGAATCACGACCTCGGAAATACCGGCGCGGCTCGGGTTGAACATGTCGGCGAAATTGCGCAGGCGCGCCTGCACCTTGCACAGTTGCATGTTGGCGAACTCGTTGACGTCCTCGCGCTTGCCGAGCACGCCGAGCACGCTGCCGACCCATATCATCTGGTCGGCCGGCGGCGCGAGCCGAGCTTCGTTGCCGTTCTTGAGCGCGAGGATCAGCGGCGCGCCGCGCAGTTGCTCGGCTTCGCCGACGCTCATGCCGACCAGCGGACTTTCGGCGGTCACGGTGAGCTCGAGCACTTCGCCGTCGATGCCGTAGGTTTCGGCGAAGTAGGTTTCGGTGCGTCCCGGCGTGACCTTCTGGCGATCTTCTTCGTGCGGCAAGAGACGCTTGGTGAACGCGGCGAAGAAACCGAGTCCGACCAGGAACAGCGGAATGCCGATCGGCGCGATCGCGAACAGCGTGAACGGCTGGATCGTGCGCGCGCCGGGCGGGAGGTTGCTGTTCGCGCTCGCGATGAGATCGTTGAGAAGGATCAGCGGCGAGTTCGAGATCATCGTCATGTTCGTGCCGCATAGGATCATGCACGCCATCGGCAGCAGCAGCTGCTTCAGCGGAAGTCCGGTGCGCGCGCTGACGCGGCTCACGACCGGCACGAACAGGGTCGCCAGCGCCTGGCTCTGGATCACGGCCGACAATCCGCCGGCCATCGCGTTGAGCCACACGGACACGCGCGCCTCGATGCCGCCGGCGAGTCGCAGGATCAGCGATGCTGCTTTGCTCAACATGCCGGTGCGATCGAGGCCCGCGCCCATGATCATGACCGCGATCAGCGAGATGACCGCGTTGCCGGCGAAACCTTCGAACAGCTTTTCGACCGGAATGAGTCCGGTCACGCCGATGACGACGATGACGAGCAGCGCGAGAAGATCGCCGCGAATCCACTCCAGGACCAGCATCACCACGGTGAATCCGAGCAGCCCGAAAACGAGCGCCATCGAAGGGGTGAGTGTCAGGCCGGTTTCCATCGGGGCGGATTTTTTCTTATCGGCCGTCGGCGATCATCGCTCAGGTCCGTTCATAGACCAGGTCCCAGACGCCGTGACCGAGCTTGAGTCCGCGCCGCTCGAAGTGCGTATCGATGCGCCACGCGGGTCGCGCGGAATGCTCCGCATGTTCGGCGCTCTTGCGCCACAGCGGCGTGGTGGCGAGCACGCTCTGCATATGCTCGGCATAGTCCGCCCAGTCGGTCGCCAAATGCAAGCGTCCGCCGGGTGCCGTTCGCGACGCCAAGAGCGCGACGAAATCGCTTTGCACGAGACGTCGTTTCTGATGCCGTTTCTTCGGCCACGGATCGGGAAAATAGATGCGCACTTCGGCGAGCGACTCCGGCGCGATTTCCTTTTCGAGCACTTCGACGGCGTCGTGGTGATAGACGCGCACGTTGTCGACATCGGCCGCGGCCAGCGCGTTGAGCAATCGGCCGACGCCGGGACGATGCACTTCGATGCCGAGGAAATCGCGATCGGGCTCGGCTTGCGTCGCGTGCGCGAGCTGCTCGCCGTTGCCGAAACCAATTTCGAGCACGAGCGGCGCCGTGCGTCCGAACACCTCCGCAAAATCACGCGGCGCGCCTACGACATCGAGCCCGTAGCGTAGCCAATGCGCATCGAACGCACGCTGCTGTGCCGTCGTGATGCGGCCCTGGCGCAGAACGAAACTTCGGATCTTGCGCGAGCGTGCGTCCTCGCCGGGTGCATCGGCGCCTTCGCGCGGATTGTCGAGCGTCGGAATCACGCGATGCGACCGTCGAGCGGGCTCGACGCCGAGGCGTAACGCTTGCGCGGAATGCGGCCCGCGCGGAATGCGGCGCGTCCCGCTTCGACGGCGAGTTTCATCGCGTGCGCCATCAGCACGGGATCCTTCGCGCCGGCGATCGCGGTGTTCATGAGAACACCGTCGCAGCCGAGCTCCATCGCGATCGCGGCATCCGATGCGGTGCCGACGCCGGCATCGACCAACACCGGCACCTTCGCGTTTTCGACGATCTCGATCAGGTTCCAGCGATTCTGGATGCCGAGGCCCGAACCGATCGGCGCTGCGAGCGGCATCACGGCGACGCAGCCGATCTCCTCGAGACGTCGCGCGAGAATCGGATCGTCGCTGGTGTAGACCATGACGTCGAAGCCGTCGCGCACCAGCGTCTCGGCCGCAGCGAGCGTCTGCACGACGTCGGGGAACAAAGTCTTCTCGTCGCCGAGCACCTCGAGCTTGACCAGCTTGTGGCCGTCGAGGAGCTCGCGCGCGAGACGGCAGGTGCGCACGGCATCGTCGGCGGTGTAGCACCCAGCCGTGTTCGGCAGGATCGTGTAGCGCGAAGGCGGCAGCACGTCGAGAAGATTGGGCTCGCCCGGATTCTGTCCGATGTTGGTGCGACGGATCGCGACGGTGACGATCTCGGCGCCGGCGGCCGCTGTCGCACGCTCGGTCTCGGCGAGATCCTTGAACTTGCCCGTGCCGGTGAGAAGGCGCGAACGGTAGGTGCGTCCGGCGATCGTCAATGCATCGTCGGGGGCGGGAATTACGGCGGATTGAGGCAGCGCGTTCATCGGGCTTCCAGTGGCATCGCCGGACGCCATCCCAACGATGCGCTGCCGACGCGTCTTCGCGAGCGAAGACGGAACTTGCGGATTTCGTGGACTCAGCCGCCGCCGATCGCCTGCACGACCTCGACGCGATCGTCGGCGCGAAGCCGGCGCGCGGCGTAATCGCTGCGCGGCACGATCTCGCGATTGACCTCGATCGCGACGCGCCGGCCGGCAAGGCCCGAGGCGGCGAGAAGGTCGGCGAGAGTGGCGTCGTGTCCGACGTCTTCCTCGCGGCCGTTGAGCACGATTTTCATCGCATCATTCTAACGGCACGCGCTGAGTCGCGCATGAAAAAAAACGACGCCGCGCGAGGCGGCGTCGTCGGTGGCTCAGTGTTGCGATGTTGTCACGTCATCTGTGACCGCCGTCGTCGTCCTTGTCCTTCTTGCGATCGGCCGGACGCTCCTGCGGAGCGCGACGTTCCTGCTGCGGCGGACGCGGCTGCTGTTGTTGCGGCACGCGTTGCACCTGCGGCTGCTGCGGAGCCGAGCGCTGGATCTGCTGCGGCGGCGGACTGCGCGGCGGCTGCTGCACCTGCGGTGTCTGGCGCTGGTACTGCTGCGGCGTGCTGCGCTCGGTTTGCGGCGTCGGCTTCTGGTATGACGGCGTGCTGCGCTCGATCTGCTGCGGCGTCGAGCGCGGTTGCACGCGCTGCTGCTGTTGCTGCTGCTGATACGAAGGCGTCCCCGGCTTGGTCGCGCGGTCGACCGTCGACGGCGGCGAAGTCGTCGTGCGGTTGCGCGGCGCGAAGCCTTCGGACGGTACGTTGCGGTTGCGCGTGTTCTGATCCGCGGGCTTCGTCGTCGTGCGCGGCGTCGTAGCCGACGGCGTCGTGGCCGGCGTACGCGGAGCGGTCACGGTGCGCGGTGCAACGTCACGGCCGGTCGTCGCGCCCGGCTTGGCCGCGTTCGGATTCCCGTTGTTCGCAGGTCCCGCGTTGTTGCGCGGAGCGAAACGCGAAGACGGCAGCGCGCGCGGGTTGGTGGCCGTGGCGTCGCCCGGCTTGCCCGCGGGCTGGCCGCGCTGCACCGAGTCGTTTGGCGCAACGCGCGTGGCGTTCGGCGCGCCCGCGTTCGGCTTGTTCGCGTTCGGCGTCGTGGCCGGCGTCATCGGGGGCGTGCGCTGACCCGCTGCGGTGCGCGCCGCGGCGTTGCCCGCGTTGGGAGCGCGCGGCGGCAGCGGCTGCGGCTTGGCGGCATTGGCTGCGCCGCCGACCACTTGCACGCGCTGCGGAGCACCGCGCGCACCGGCGTTGGGTGCACCGGCCGGCGTCTTCGCGGCGATCTGGCGCATTTGCGGTGTCGCCAGCGGCTGCGAGTCGTTGCGCTTGATGGCTTCGATACGGCTCGCGACCGGAGCTGTGCGCGGCGGCGGAGCCGTGCGCGCGATCACGCGGCGGTCGAGCGTTTGCGCGGTCGGGACAGCGCGGGCACGCGCGGCGTTGGCGCCGACGAAGCTGGCGCGTTCCGGCGTGATGCCGACGCGGCTGACCACGTTCGCATTGCGCAGAAGGTTCTGGTTGACCTGCACGCGTGCATTGCCGACGGCACGCGCGCCGACGAACGTCTCACGCGAAACCGCCGTGACGCCGGCCGCATTGCGGTAGGCGTAGTTGACGTTCGTGATCGGACGACCCGTCGAGTAGTTGTTGTACACGTTGGTGATGTTGACGTTGTTGATCACCGTCGTGTTGCGCACGTTGACGTTCGTGAAGTAGTCGCGCGAGGTGTGGTACCACGGCGTGTAGACGTCGCGCGGTCCCAGCGGGAACCAGCCGACCGGACCGCCGCCGCCGATGCCGACGCTCCAGCCGTTGCCGCCTACGAAGGCGACTAGTGCCGGTGCATAGATCGGACGCACGTCTCGCTGGCCAGGGCACCAGCCCCAACGGTTGTTGATGTAGGCCCAGCGGCCGTAGTGGAACGGCGCGAAGCCCCACGCTGCGTTGTCCACCCAAGACCAGCCCCACGGATCGACCCAGGCCCAGTGGCCGTAGCGATACGGCGCCCAGCCCGTTTCGACCTGGCTCGGATACCAGACGTGGCCGTACTCGGGCTCGTCGTTCCAGCCGCCGTAGTCGTCGAGGTCGGAATAACCGATCACTTCCTCGGAAACGTACTGGCGCGATTGCGAGCGCGTGTAACGGTTGTCGCGCGTCTGCACCCAGCTGTCGAAATCGTCCGCGCGCGGCAGATCCAGGACTTCATAGTCCTGCAGGCCCGAGTCGTGGAATCGGTACGCCTGGCCGGAGTTGACGCTGTAGCTAGCGTTGTTCTCGCCATAGACGTCGCCGGCGCCGGCGAAGACGGTGATCATCGTCGAGCTGCCGTCGGGCGCGATGTCGATACGGTAGTTGCCCGGCTGCGTCACGACGAACGCGAGCGTCGGCGTGTCGACTTCGTAGCTCTGGCCTTCGAACACGCGACGGATGTTGAGATTCATCACGCCTTGGGTGAGCTCGGTCTGCGAGACGTTGCTGTCGAGGTTCAGAAGGTTGAACGAGGACTGCGCGTCAAGGCGCAGCGTCGCCGCGCCGATGTCCATCTCAACGCGCGACTCGCGGTCCGTATAGAGATGGTCGCCGGTGCCGAGCGGGCGGTTGAGGTTCGCCTGCACCCAGTCATCGGTGCCTGCCGCCTGGAAGCTGACATCGCCGCGCAGGAAGCTCAGGCGCGCGACGCGATCGGGTGGATCGTCGTCTGCGAATGCCTGGGCGGTGAACGAGAAGAGCGCCAATCCGAGCATGGCAAACCATGCCTTCTGGATGGGACGACGCTGTGTGACCATGGTTCTCTCCGTTGGTGCCTACGCCAGCCGTGGTCGCGGGTGGGTTCATCCCCGTAACGCTACGCCGCCTACGGCCGACAGGCTGGCGACCATATCAACGCATGAGCGCTGAATGCCGCCCTTCCGAGGTGAATGTCCGGAACGCATCGAATGGCACGCTCAGCACCGATTCAGCGCGTAAACGGTTACGCGTCCGTTTTCCCCTTCTCCGACCGCTCTTGCGGCGCCATCGACCGCGCCGATACCCTTGTCCGGCCGCGGGTGTCGTCTAATGGTAAGACAGCAGCTTCCCAAGCTGCGAACGTGGGTTCGATTCCCATCACCCGCTCCATTCCCGCCCAACTCGCCCGCCCGAACTCCCCTATGCAGTCCGCGGAACCGCTCATTGTCGGCTGGCGAGAATGGCTCACGTTGCCCTCGCTCGGCATCGGCGCGATCAAGGCCAAGCTCGATACCGGCGCGCGCACTTCGTCGCTGTGCGTGGTCGCGCCGGAGACGTTCGAGAGCGACGGCCGGTTGCATGTGAGTTTCCTCGTCTATGCGCGCAGGCGCAGCACGCGTGCGATCCACTGCACGGCACCCGTCGTCGATCGAAGACCCGTCACCGATTCCGGCGGGCACACCACTCTGCGCTGGTTCATCCGCGCGGAAGTCTTGCTCGGCGATCAGCGATTCGAGACCGACATCAATCTGACAGACCGTCGCGTGATGCTGTTTCCGCTCCTGCTCGGGCGCGGCGCGCTCGGCGGGCGCTTTCGCGTCGATCCCGTGCTTTCGTACACGGCGCCCAAACCCGTTTCGAGCCGACCGCCTTATGAAAATCGCCATCCTGTCCCGTAACGCCCGTCTGTATTCGACCGTGCGTCTCGTCGAGGCGGCGCGCAAGCGCGGCCACAGCGTGCGCGTGCTCGATCCGCTGCGCTGCTACATGCGCATCGCGGCCGGCGCGTTCGAGATCCACTACAAGGGACGCGCGTTGCGCGGCCTCGACGTCGTCATCCCCCGCATCGGCGCGTCGATCACGTTCTATGGCACGGCCGTGCTGCGCCAGTTCGAGATGATGGGCGTCCTGACGCCGAACAGCTCGGATGCGATCTTGCGCGCGCGCGACAAATTGCGTGCGTTGCAGCTCCTCGCGCGCGACGGCATCGGTTTGCCTACGACGGTGTTCGGCGACAATCCGGACGACACCGCCGATCTTCTTGCGATGCTGGGCGATCCGCCGCACGTCATCAAGCTCAACGAAGGCGCGCAAGGGCAGGGCGTTCTGCTCGCCGAGAAACGCTCGTCGGCGCAAGGCATGATCGAGGCGTTCCGCGGGCTCTACGCGAACTTCCTCGTGCAGGAATTCATCCGCGAAGCGAAAGGCGCGGACCTGCGTTGCTTCGTCGTCGGCAATCGCGTCGTCGCCGCGATGCGGCGCCAGGCGCCGGACGGCGATTTCCGCGCCAACATCCATCGCGGCGGCACGGCGTTCGGCGTCGAGCTGACCGCGCGCGAATCGGCGCTCGCGATCCACGCGGCCGAAGTCATGGGGCTCGGCATCGCCGGCGTCGACCTGCTGCGCTCGCATCGCGGGCCGCTGGTTCTCGAGGTCAATTCCTCGCCGGGCCTTGAAGGCATCGAGGCCGCGACCGGCGTCGATGTCGCAGGCTCGATCATCGAGCACCTCGCCGGCGCCGTGCGCCGCGCCCCGCGGAAGACTGGCGTGAAGAAGACGAAGAAGGTAGTACGAAAGTAATCGTTGACATGATCCATATCCCGATCCTAGGATGATCCTGCCTCGCGGGGGCGAGGTAAGACTGGGAGAGGGTGGCATCATGCGTACCGCAATCTGGCTGCTGGCCGGCGTGTTTTTCATTGTGTCCGCCAGCGCTAAAGAGAACTACAAAGAGAAATCGTTCAACGCCGACACGCGCGACAAGTTCGCCACGATCGCCGAAGGCATCCGCGACGAAATGAAGGAAGGCGGCCGCTACGAATACATGAAGCCCGACGAGCGCAGGACCATTGAGCAGAAGCTCGAGGAAATCACCACGATCTTCGGCAAGACCGAATCCGTCGCGGCCATGCAGCAGGACGACAAGATCAAACTCTTCAACGCACAGGAATCGATCAACTCGATCCTGACCAAGCGCGACCGCGACCGCGTCATCTGCAAGAACGAGGCGCCGATCGGCTCGCACATCCCGGTCACGACCTGCCACACCTACGGCCAGGAAGTCGAAGCCCACGAGGGCACCCGCAAGCAGATGGAAGACTGGAGCCGGCCGCTCTGCGTCGCCAACTGCGGCGGGCGTTGAGGCGGGCCCCGCGACGACGGACTTCATACGAGCCGGCAAGTACGATTAAAGTCGTTGACTGGCCGACCGACGTTGTTTAGGGTTGACCATCCGCCCCGGGGTGGCCGGGGTTCCTTTCGATTCTTTGGGGAGATTTCGAATGAAAGCGTCCGTGTTCGCCGCTTTGCTGGCGGCTCTTTTGTCGTTGCCGGCCGTCGCCTCCGACAAGCCCGAGCCTGCGGTCAATGCCGACAACAAGGAAAGCTTCGCCACGGTATCCGGCTGGGTGCACAAGGAAATGACCACCGGCGGGCGCTACGAGCACCTGACCTCGTCCGAGCGCAGCACCGTCGACGCCAAGCTGACCGAGATGGGCGAGCTCCTCGAAAAGCACGGCTCGGTCGCGTCGATGAACGACAATGAGAAGACGGCCATGTTCAATAGCCAGGAGCAGGTCAACGCGATCCTGGCCAAGCGCGACGGCGACCGCATGATCTGCAAGAGCGTCGCACCGGTCGGATCGCACATTCCGGTCAAGACCTGCAAGACCGCGCGCGAAATGGAGCAGGATCAGAAGAACGTCCGCCAGTTCATGGACGATCGCGGCCAGATCACGCAGAAGCAGGGCGGCGGCGGCGGTCCGTAATCGAAATCGGTGAGCACCGTCCGCGGCAATGGCTTGCGCCCGATGTTCGTCTTAGTATTCACCTCAGGGTGAAGTCGCATGGGGTACGCACAGTGACCAAGATCGAAAATCTGCCCAAGCCGACCGAGGCCGAACTCGGTATCTTGAACGTCCTCTGGGAACGCGGTCCTTCGACGGTCCGCGACGTCCACGAGACCTTGTATCGCGACGAGGGCGCCGGCTACACGACCGCGCTCAAGCTCTTGCAGATCATGCACGGCAAGGGCCTCGTCGAGCGCGACGATTCCGAACGCGCGCACGTGTTCCGTGCCGCCGTCAGCAAGGAGCGCACGCAAAAACGCTTCCTGACCGACATGGTGCAGCGCGTGTTCGACGGATCGCCTTCGCAACTCGTCCTGCATGCGCTCGGCTCGCGTCCGCGCGCGACTCGCGAGGAGCTCGACGAGATCCGCGCGCTCCTCAACAAGCTCGAACCGGGGTCACGCAAATGAACCTCGCCGATTGGCTTCCGCTGATCCAGTCTCTGGGCTGGACGCTGCTGCACTTCCTGTGGCAAGGCGCGCTGATCGGCGCAGGTTACGCGACGGTCCGTCTCGTCGTACCGGCCAGTCGCGCGCACACGCGCTACGCCGCCGGCCTGATTGCTCTGGCGCTGATGGCGGCGTGTCCGCCGATCACCTTGAGCCTCATCTACCCGCAGGCGATCGTCGCCGCCAGCGTCGCCGAGCCGACGGCCATCGATGCGGTCGTCGGCGCCGGCTCCGCCATCGCGGCGGCACCGACCGCCGAAATGGCGCTCGACCAGCTGTTGCCGTGGCTCGTGCTGACCTGGATGCTGGGCGTCGCCGTGACCGCGTGGCGCGCGCTGCGCCAGTGGCGCGCGCTGGAGCGCATCGCCGAGCGTTGCGCGCAGCCGAGCACCGATCTGGAGCGCATGCTGGCCTCGCTGGCCAAGCGCTTCAACATGGTCCGCAACATCCGCGTGCTGATGTCCGCGCAGATCGACACGCCCACGCTGATCGGCTGGATCAAGCCCGTGATCCTGATGCCGACCGCGGTCGCGCTCGGATTTCCGCGCCAGCAGGTCGAGCTGATCCTCGCTCACGAGCTGGGCCATCTGCGCCGCTACGATCACCTGGTCAATCTCGCCCAGGCGGTCATCGAGACGCTGCTTTTCTATCACCCGGCCGTGCACTGGATCTCGCGCGAAGTGCGCAACGATCGCGAAGTGTGCTGCGACCGCCTGGTGCTGCGACTCACTGAAGGCGAACCGCGCGAATACGCGCAGACGCTGGCCTCGCTCGAAGAACTCCGGCTGGCGACACCGAAGCTCGCGATCGCCGCGACCGGTGGCGTGCTGCTCGATCGCGTCCGCCGCATCATCGACATGCCGGCGCCGCGGCTTGCCGCGACGCGGCCGACGCTCGGCATGACCCTGCTCGCCGCCGCCGCCGTGCTGATCGCGGCGACCGGATTGCTGCGTCCCGACCAGAAAGACCTGGACGCGCTCGCCGCGGGAGCCAATGCGGTCCTGGTGCGCCTGCCGCGGCCGGACGCGGCCATGCTGGTCGGTCTTGCGCTCCGCGAACCGCCGAAGTGGACGATGACGGCACCGGCGCGGCCCAAGCTCGCGCTGGTCGCCGAGAAGCCTGCCGTCGCCGCGCGCGTGGCCGGCGAGGAACCGATCCGCTCAATCAGCGTCGATGCGTTGCCGCGTCCTCTCGTCGACACGACGGCCGCATTCACGGCCGAGCCGCGTCTCGCGCCGATCGCCGATCTCGCCACGAAGACGCCGAAGGCCGCCGTGGAACCGGCGGCGACGCTGTCCGACGTGAATGTTCAGGCGCCGGCGACCACGACGCGCGCGCGCCGACTCCTCGCCGTGCACATGATTTCGCCGCGCTATCCGGACTACAACGAGGTCAAGGAACCGGTCCGCGTCGATGTCCAGTTCAGCCTCAACGCGGACGGCACCGTGCGCGAGGTCAAGGCGCTGACGAGCGAAGTCGACCGTGCTTTCGGAGCCTCGGCCGAGAAGGCGCTGAGCCAGTGGCGCTTCGATCCGGAAACCGTGCCGGGCGATCGTAGCGCGCGCTTCCAGCAGTCCTTCGTATTCGCGCGCCAGAGCGACGTGCACCATCGCGCCAAGACGGGCGACGGCGAGGAGTTCGACTGCGTCCGCCGGACCGGCTCGTTGATCTGCCGGCATCCCAAAGAGGAAGAAGTCGCGCTGCCGCTGACCATCATCGAGGCCAACGCCGTCACGATGCACCGTTGAGCGGTTCCTGAGTCCTTTTTCGCCCCAAGTCCGGTTAACGGAAGGATCAGAGCTGTTTAACGACTACTTAAGATCGCGATCTCTATAGTCGGCCACGCTGTAGTTCTGCTCGACACTCCTAAAGTCAGGTCAGGTGACTGGCAGATTACGGTAATCGGGGCAGTAGCTTTTTGGCCCAAGCGAGGTGTGTTCCCCCAATGGCACCTCCTTGGGCC
>Ga0068862_100003392_pt1 | contig 13737 bp, 13 predicted proteins | sample KBSSwiS52_FD_66598 | JGI IMG/M metagenome (GOLD analysis project Ga0068862, IMG submission 66598) | Switchgrass rhizosphere microbial communities from Kellogg Biological Station, Michigan, USA - KBS Switchgrass S5-2 | ecosystem: Host-associated > Plants > Roots > Rhizosphere > Soil ... | reverse complement strand
CCGCCCTCCGTCGAGCCGTCGAGCAGGATGCCGCGCGCCTGCAGCGCGCCCGCATCCACGCCATGGCCCGGCAGTCGCTCGTCCAGCATCTCGTAGTAGGTGGCAGGCGGCGCGGTCATGAACGGCACCCCCAGCGCCTTCAGCGCGTCCCAGGTCGCCAGCAGGTCGTCCGAAATCAGCGCGATGTGCTGGATGCCCTCGCCATTGAACGCGCGCAGGAATTCGTCGATCTGGCCCCTTCCGCCGTCCGCCTCCTCGTTCAGGGGAATGCGGATTTTCCCGTCCGGCGCGGTCAGTGCGCGGCTGGTGAGGCCGGTGTACTCGCCCTTGATATCGAAGTAGCGAATCTCGCGGAAGTTGAAGAGCCTTTCATAATAATCGGCCCAGAACGCCATCCGTCCGCCATAGACGTTGTGAGTCAGATGATCGATCAGCTTGAGGCCGGCGCCCGCCGGATGACGATCGACGCCGGGCAGATATTCGAAGTCGATATCGTAGATCGACAGGCCCTCTCCGTCGCGCTCGTAGCGGTCGATCAAATAGATGATCGCGTTGCCGATACCCCGGATGCCCGGCAGGTGCAGTTCCATCGGCCCGGTCGCCACCTGCACCGGCTCGGCCGAGCGGGCCAGCAGTTCGGAATATGCGGCTCTGGCATCGCGCACCCGAAAGCCCATGCCGCAAGCGCTCGGGCCGTGCTCGCGGCTGAAGAACCAGGCGGGGGAATGCAACTCGTAGTTGGTGACGAAGTTGATCCCGCCCTGCCGCCACAGTTCCACGTCCTTCGACCGATGGCGCGCCACCAGGGTGAAGCCCATCGCTTGGAACACCGGCTCCAGCACGCCTTTCTGGGGCGCGGAGAACTCGACGAACTCGAAACCGTCGAGGCCGATGGGATTGTCGAAGAGGTCGGTCATGCAGCGGGTTCTCCGGAAGCGGCCCAAGCGTGCTCGCCCGGCAAGAGGCGCCCCGCCGGCAATGGCGGATCGAGGCGTCGGCGCGCGTAGATCGGCCCGAAGTCGAGATCAACGAGGCCGCCGATCAGTTGGTCGAGGCTCTCCAGCACGAAGTAGTTCTGCTGGAAGCTGTCGATCGCATAGCCGGTGCGCATGATCCGCTCGGGATCGAAAGGCAGGCGCAGCACCGTCTCGTCCCTGATCGCGTAGACGGTCTCGCCCGCCGACGAGACGATGCCGGCACCGAACACCTTCAGCCCGCCAGCTCCGTTCCGGTCGCGCACGAGCCCGAACTCGATGGTGTACCAGTAGAGGCGCGCCAGCATGTCGAGCGCGCCCGCCGCCATCGCGCGGTGGCCCGCCTTGCCGTACAGTTCCAGGAAATCGGCGATGCGCGGGTCCAGGAGCATCGGCACGTGGCCGAAGAAGTCGTGGAACAAGTCCGGCTCGACGAGGTAGTCGAGCTCGCGCTCCTCGCGCAGCCAGCGTGTCACCGGGAAGCGGCGGTGCGCCAGATGATCGAAGAAGGCATCGTCCGGAATGAAGCCGGGCACTGCGGCGAGGCTCCAGCCGGTAGCGCCGCCCAGGACTGCGTTCGCATCCTCGAACCGCGGGATCGCGTCGGCGCAGTCGAGCCGGCCCAGACCATCGAGGAACTGCGGCGCGGCGTGGCGGCGTGCCAGCCTGCTCTGCGCGGCATAGAGCCGGCGCCAGCGATCGTGCGCTTCGGGCGAGTAGCCATGCCAATCCTGCGCGACGGTAAAGTCGGAGGCGGCGCCGGCATACTCTCCGCGAAGTCCGCTCGTGCTCGTCGTGGGCAGCGGTGTCTTCACAAGTGGATAATGACACGGCCAGCGATTCAGTTCCGTGCGCAGTTGGCCGAGGCGGCGCTCGATGGTAGTGGATTCCACCACCGACACGACGCTGGATAGCCGATTTCATGCAACTTGATCTGTTCGACCGCAAGATCGTCGGCGCCCTTCAGGAAGATGCGCGCATGCCGGTCGCCACGATCGCAGAGCGGATCGCGTTGTCGGCCACCCCCGTCAGCCGCCGTCTCAAGCGCCTGGAGGACGAAGGGGTGATCCGCGGCTATGTGCCGGTGCTGGACGCCCGGAAGCTCGGGTTCGCGCTCGACGCTTATGTGCTCGTCAACCTCGATGCGCACAGCGACGAGAATATCGCGTGCTTCGAGCAGGCCATTGCCGACAATCCATACGTCATCGCCTGCCATGCCGTGACGGGCGAGCGCGACTATCTGCTCCACGTCATCGCGCGCGACGTCGAGCATCTCGGCCAGCTTACGTTGAAGACGATCGTGCGGATCAAGGGCGTGCGCGACGTGCAGTCGGTTATCGTGCTGGAAACGATCAAGCGCAGCCCGGCACTCCCGCTGGAGTGATCCGCCGACCCGCTCGAGCTTCATCGAAACGCGAATGGCTGAACCCGAGACCGGATCGCCGCCGCCCCAGCCGACATTGCCCGGATAGGGGCTGGAAAATTCGAGAGTGGTCCGGTCCTCAGCCGGTTTTGCAGGCGCTCATTCCGCCCAGGCCGTCCTTCGCCGCACCCTGGTGCGCCTTGCCCCGCGGAGTGGCGGCGGCAGCGGCGATCAGGCGGTCCTGCTCATCCTCGGGCATACGCTCCCACCCGGCTCGGGTCAGGCGTTCGAGGGGGCGGTAGCGCACCTTGTACTGCATGCGCGGCGACCCCTCGACCCAATAGCCGAGGTAGACGTATGGCAGACCCAGTTCGGTCGCCCGGCGGATGTGGTCGAGGATAATGTAGTTGCCCAGGCCCTCACGCTGCTGGTGCGCGGGATCGTAGAAGCTGTAGATCATCGACAGACCGTCGCACTGTTTGTCCGTCAGGCAGGCACCGACGAGACGGCCGGGCGTCACGCCATCGGCGGAGGGTTCCCGATATTCGATCACATAGCTGGTCACCGGCGTATGCTCGACCATGTCGGAGAAATCGACCTCGTCCATCGAGGTCATCCCGCCTTCGGGGTGCCGCACGCCCAGATAGCGCTGCAAAAGATCGAACTGTTCGCTGGTGGACCAGGGCCGGCAGACGGTGGCGATAAGATCGCCATTGCGCTTCATGGTACGCTTCTGCGTGGCCGAAGGCATGAAGCCGTTCGCCGCCACGCGCACCGAGACGCAGGCCTGACAATCGAGGCACGAGGGCCGATAAGCGACGGTCTGGCTGCGGCGAAAGCCGATGCGGCCCAGCGCGTCGTTCAGCGCATCGGCATGGGGGCCCTTCAACTCGGTGAAGACCTTGCGCTCGCTGCGGCCGGGAAGATAGGGACACGGCGCCGGGCTGGTCACGAAAAACCGCGGAAAACGTACGGGTGCCGTCACCTGGCGCCTCTTCCTTCTCGATATGCCACCGTCTAGCCGGATCTAGATATGCATGGCGGACCCGGCCGTTGAAAGTGTTTTAACCACAAAACCCGCCACGCGGTTGTGCAAATTTGTCCGAACCGAGGGCAACCGCCCCTCACCGTCCTGCAATGGGGCGATATTTCGCCGTTTGCGAACCGCTTATGCTTAACTCGCGATGCGGCCGATGTGGCCCCCGGTAGAGCTCAGTGCCGCGCGCGCAGCGATCGGCCGGGCCGGCGACCCGAGATCGTCATGATCTCGTAACTGTAACCTGCCCTCTCCAGATCGAGCATCAGCCCCTCCAGCGCGTCCTTGTCGCGGATCTCGTACTCGATCTCGGTCTCGGTGCTCTTGGCCGAGAGCACCCCGAATATGCGCTGGTGCGAGACCTCGATGATATTGGCGCCATTGCGGGTGAAGATGTCCGCAAGCTTCGAAAGCTCGCCGACCTTGTCGTCCAGCAGCACCGCGATCCGCCCGATCCGGCCCGACCGGGCAAGGTTGCGCAGGATCACGTTGGCGAGGAACCGCGGGTCGATGTTGCCGCCCGTCAGGATCACACCCACCTTGCGGCCGGCGAACTCGGGCCGGAAGGCCCCGTTCTTGAGCGGCAGCAGCGATGCCAGCCCGGTCGCGCCCGCGCCCTCCACCACCGTCTTCTCGATATCGAGCAGCAGCGAGATCGCCTCTTCGATCCGTGTCTCCGAAACGATCCGCATCTCGTCGACATGCTCGAGCACGGCCGCGCGCGTGAGCAGGCCAGGCTCCTTCACCGCGATGCCCTCGGCGATGGTGTCGCCGCCGCCGGCGACCGGCTCGTTGCGCTTGATGAGGTACATCGCCGGATACTGGCTGGACTGGACGCCGACCACGCGGATGCCGGGCTTTACGCCCTTTGCCGCGACCGCGACGCCCGAAATCAGGCCGCCGCCGCCCACCGGCACCACGATGGTGTCGAGCTCGGGCGCGTCCTCCAGCATTTCCAGCGCGATGGTGCCCTGCCCGGCCATGATCTCCCGGTCATCGAACGGATGGACGAAGATCAGGCCGCGCTGCTGCTTCAGTTCGCAGGCATGAGCATAGGCATCGTCGAAACTCTCGCCCTCCAGCACCACCGTGGCGCCGTGGCCGCGCGTCTGCTGCACTTTCACGATCGGAGTGGAACGCGGCATGACGATGGTGACCGGGATGCCCAGCCGGCCGCCGTGATACGCAAGGCCCTGCGCATGGTTGCCGGCCGAAGCGGCGATGACGCCGGTGGTGCGGGCCTCGGGCGGCAAAGTCAGTAGCTTGTTCAGCGCGCCGCGCTCCTTGTAGGCTGCGGTGAACTGCAGGTTCTCGAACTTGAGCCAGACCTCGGCCCCGACGATCCGGCTCAGCGTGCGGCTGTGCAGCGTCGGCGTGCGGACCACCGCGCCGGCAATTCGCGCCGCCGCGGCGCGTACGTCCTCGGCGGTGAGCGCGGCCTCAAGCGGCGGCGCGGCGAGCTGTTCCAGCGGCTGTTCCATGGCCGCCCCGCTACCGGAATCCGACGCCATTGAAAAGCGCGGTCGGTTCCGGTTTGCTTTCGCGCGAAACCCGCTAGAGAAACGAGCCATGAGCGAGGCACGCAAGGTATCCTTCCTGGGCTTGGGCGTCATGGGCGGCCCGATTGCCCGGCATATCGGCCACGCCGGCCACGCGCTGACCATCTACAACCGCAGCCCCGAACGAGCCGAGGCCTGGTGCGAGGCAAATCCGGGCCTTGCCGAGCGGGTCGCGAGCAGTCCGGCCGACGCGGCCGCGGGTGCCGACATCGTCATCACCTGCGTCGGCAATGACGATGACCTGGCCGATGTCGTGCTCGGTCCGCACGGTGTGTTCAGCACGCTGCGCAAGGGCGGCGTCTTCATCGATCACACCACCGTCTCGGCGCGGATCGCCCGCCAAATCTCCGTCGAGGCGCGCGATCTGCAGGTCCATTGCGTGGACGCGCCGATGACCGGCTCTCAGATCGGTGCCGAGAACGGCACGCTCACGCTGATGTGCGGCGGCCGCAAGGACGCGATCGAGGCGGCGCGGCCGGTGATGGAGGCATACTCCAAGGCCATCGTCCACGTCGGCAAGGCCGGCGCCGGACAGACCGCGAAGATGGCGAACCAGATCTGCATCGCCGGCATCGTCGCCAGCCTGGCCGAGGCGGTGCGCTTCGCACAGGCCTCGCACCTCGACATGGACCGCGTCTACGAGGCGATTTCGGGCGGGGCCGCGCAATCATGGCAGATGGACAACCGCTGGAAGACGATGGATGCCGACGAGTTCGACTTCGGCTTCGCGATAGACTGGATGCGCAAGGACCTCGGCCTCGCAATGGACGAGGGGCGAGGCCTCGGTGTCTCGCTCCCGATGACGGCGCTCATCAACCAGTTCTACGCCGACGTGCAGGCGATGGGCGGAGGCCGGCTCGACACCAGCGCGATTATCAAGCGCCTTCCGAGGCGGGGGCGGAAATAGAAGCTGCGACGCCGAAAAGCGCCGACTTTCCCGCAAAGTCGGGAACTCACTCCCGGCCCATTCTATTCGACAGGCCTGGAGATCGAAGCCCGCCTGTGCGGGCATGACGAAATGAGGGTAAATCGAATTTCGATGCAGAAACGTCTGATCGGGCTGGCTCCGCTGGCCCTTGCCCTCTTCGCTCCCCTGGCCACCGCACAAGCCGACGTCCTCGTCGACGATGTCGTCGGCGTCACACCCGACGGAAAAGGCGGACTGGAGCGCTTCACCGGCCTGCTGATCGACGATCAGGGCCGCATCGCCGCCGTCTATCGCGGCAAGGACAAGCGGCCGAAGAAGGTGGCCTACAAGGTGGACGGCAAGCACCGCTTCGTCGTCCCCGGCATGATCGACGCGCATGTCCACGTCATGGATACCGGGTTTGCCCGGCTCACGCTCGATCTGTCCGGCGCGCGTTCGCTGGAAGAAGCGCTGATGCTGGTGCGCGGCTACGTCGCCGCCCACCCCGACCGGGCGTGGATCGAGGGCGGAGGCTGGAACCAGGCGAACTGGGGGATCGACCGGATGCCCACCGCCGCCGAGCTCGACCGGGTCAGCGGCGGCAAGCCGGCTTTCCTCACGCGGGTAGATGGCCACGCGGCCTGGGCTAACAGCGCCGCTCTGAAGGCGGCGGGCGTCTCCGATGCGACCGCGGACCCCGCCGGCGGACGGATCGAGCGAGTCGCCGGCACTCGCCAGCCCGCCGGGGTGCTGGTCGATGCCGCGCAGGCGCTCGTCGCCGCCAAAGTGCCGCCGCCCCGCCCCTCGGACCGCGACACCGCGTTCGGCGAGGCGCAGTTGGAATTCCTGCGCCAGGGTGTCACCTCGGTCGCGGACATGGGCACCACCATCGAGGACTGGCAAGCCTTCCGCCGCGCCGCCGACCTTGGGAACCTTCGCGTCCGCATCGTCTCCTACGCGAAGGGGATCGACGCGATGGCGCTGATCGGCGGGCCGGGGCCGACGCCGTGGCTTTATGGCGAGCGCCTGAAGATGCAGGGGCTGAAACTGTATCTCGACGGGGCACTGGGGTCGCGGGGCGCCTGGCTCAAGGCGCCCTACGCCGACGCTCCCGGCGAAACCGGACTGCCCCGCATGAGCGAGACGCAGCTCGGCAACCTGATGAGCCGCGCCGCGATCGACAACTTCCAGGTCGCCGTCCACGCCATCGGCGACAAGGCGACCGAGACGCTGCTCGACACGATCGACGAGCTCTCACACACCTACAAGGGCGACCGGCGCTGGCGGATCGAGCACGCGCAGGTGGTCGACCCCGCCGACATCCCCCGCTTTGGGCAGCACGGCATCGTCGCCTCGATGCAGCCCCAGCACCAGGCGAGCGACCGCACCATGGCAGAGGCGCGGCTTGGCCCGCAGCGGCTGGCGGGCGCTTACGCATGGAGGTCGATCGCCGCGACCGGAGCGGTCCTGGCGTTCGGCTCGGACACGCCGGTGGAGCCGCCCGCGCCGTTCCTCGGCATGGCGGTGGCGATCAGCCGGCAGGGACAGGACGGGCAGCCGCTCGGGGGCTGGCAACCGCAGGAGAAGCTGTCGCTGGCGCAAGCCATGGCGGGCTATACCACCGGCGCGGCCTACGCGATGTTCGCCGAGGATCGGCTGGGCCGCCTCGCGCCAGGAATGAAGGCGGACTTCCTGTTCGTCGACCGCGACCCCACCAAGGCCGCGCCGCAGGATCTTGCGCAGACGAAAGTGCTGGAAACGTGGATCGGCGGCCAGCAGGCGTGGAGCGCTGCGCGAGGCGTGGCTCGGCAACCGGTAAAGGCCGGTACGGACACACCGTCGGCGGGCAGCCGCTAGGGGCGCCACCGTGCGCGACCTTTACGGAATGGTCGAAGGTACATCACCTGCTCGGGCCGTCTGAACACGACGGACTTTAGCCTCCGGCTGCAGTCTCGGCGGCTTTTTCTCGCGCGTCGCGGCGTTCGGTGAACCACATCAGCACCAGCGTGCCTTCGAACAGCATCAGCAGCGGCACTGCCAGCAGGAGTTGCGAGACGACGTCGGGCGGGGTCGCCACGGCGGCCGCGATGAAGATGCCGACGATGGCATATCGGCGCGAGGCGACGACTTGCTCGCGGGTGACGATGCCGGCGCGGTTCAGCAGCATCAGCAACACCGGCAGCAGGAAACTGATCCCGAACGCCAGGATGAACTGCATCACCAGCGCGAGGTAATCGCCGGTGCCGGGCAGCGCCTCCAGTTGGAGGCCACCCTTGCGGCCTTCAAAGCTCAGGAAAAAGTGGAACGCGGTCGGCATGACCACGAAATAAGCCAGCGAGGCGCCCATCGCGAAAAGCACCGGGGTGGCGATCAGGAACGGCAGGAACGCCTTCTTTTCCTTGGCGTAGAGGCCCGGCGCGACGAACGCCCAGATTTGATTGGCGATGATCGGGAAACTGACGAAGAAGGCCGCGAACATGGCGATCTTCACGTTCACGAAGAACGCCTCGTACAGCTTGGTGTAGATCAGCTTGCCTTGTCCGGGCGGAAACGCCTCGGTGAGGGGCCGAACAAGGACCGCGAAGATCTGGTCCGCGAAGTAGAAGCAGACGCAGAACGCGAAGGCGAAGGCGATGAACGCGCGCAGCAACCGGGCGCGCAGCTCGACCAGATGGTCGAGCAGAGGCGCCTGCGTATCGTCGATGTCCTGGATGCGGAACGGCATGGTCACCTCGCCCTCCCCTCGCGCTGTGGCGTCATGGCGGGGGCAGCGGAAGCTGCGGCTCCGACTCGTGTCGGCCCTCTTCGCTCGGCTGGGCCCCGGCCTCGGCGCTGGCGGAAAGCGGCGCCATCTCCTCGGCGCCGGGTCCGCCCTGCGGGAGCTGCGGGTGCGCCTTCATGATCGCGTCGTTCTGCTCGCGCCACTTGCGCTCCATCTCCTCCAGTTCCGCCTCGCGCACCATGGCGTCGATACCGGCGCGGAAGTGCCCGGAGATGCGGCGCATATGTCCAATCCAGCGCCCGGCCGTACGCATCGCGCGCGGCATGTCCTTGGGACCGATCACCACGACGGCGACGATCACGATCAGCAGCAGCTCGGAAGCGCCGACGTCGAACATGGTGCGCGCGCCGGGCGGAGATCAGGCGCCGGTCTTGGTCTCGTTCGGCGCCGGTGTCACCACCGGGTCGGCGGGCTGCGCGGGGATTTGCGCGGGGGGCGCGCGATGATCGTCCTCGTTCATGCCTTCCTTGAAGCTTTTGATGCCCTTGCCGAAGTCACCCATGATGTCCGACACGCGGCCACGGCCGAACAGGATCAGCACGACCAGCAGGACGATGATCCAGTGCCAAAGCGAAAGGCCACCCATAACAACGACTCCAGATGCTTGGCGCCCGGAGGCGCGCTGTGCCCCATCTAGGCGTTCCGGCGCCCGGTTGCCAGCCCCGACGCGGCCGGCGGCTCAGTCGCCCCGCTCGCCCGAGCCGCCAAGGGCGCCTTCGATCATGTCGTCGTCGACCGGATCCAGCAGGCCGGCGGCGCGCAGTTCGTCGATCCCGGGCAGCTCCTTCAGCGAGGCGAGGCCGAAATGGGCGAGGAATGCGGGCGTCGTCGCGTAGATCACCGGGCGCCCCGGCACCTCGCGCCGGCCGGCGACCCGCACCCAGCCCGCTTCCATGAGCACGTCGAGCGTGCCCCTCGCGGTCTGGACGCCCCTGATTGCCTCGATCTCCGCGCGGCTGACGGGCTCGTGGTAGGCGACGATCGCCAGCACCTCCGTGGCGGCCCGGCCCAGCCGGCGCACGTCCTCGCGCTCGCGGCGCAGCAAGTGGGCAAGATCGGGCGCGGTCTCGAAGTGCCACAGCCCGCCCCGCTCCACGAGGCGGATGCCGCGCCCTTCGTAATGGGCCGCCAGTTCGGCCAGGGCGGGCCGCACCTCGGCCTGGCCCAGATGGACGGAGATCGCCTGGGCAGACATCGGCGCCTCGGCGGCGAACAGCGTCGCCTCCACCGCGCGGACGAGGTCGTCGGGCCGGGGCGCGGTCACCCCCGCACCGCCTTCAGGCGCAGCGGTCCGAAGGTTTCCTCCTGCGCCAGCTCCGCCCGGCCTGTGCGCGCCAGTTCCAACGCGGCAACGAAGCTGGAGGCGAGCGCCGACCGGCGCAGGCGAGGGTCGGCCCATTCGCCGTGGCCGGGCGGCAGGAATTCACGCAGCTCCATCCAGTCGAGCGCCACCCCCAGCATCGTCGAGACCCGCGACAAGGCGGTGTCCAGCGTCATCACCGGCCGCTCGTGGACGATATGGATCACCGGACGGTTGCGCACCTTCACATCGCCATAAGCGCGCACGAGATCGAACCAGCCGCACTGCCAGCGATTTCGGCGGTCCACCCGCAGCCCTTCGGGTGCTCCGCGCGGGAAGACGTCGCGCCCCAGCCGGTCGCGCCCCATCAGCCGCGCCGCCGCCTCGCGCATCGCATTCAACCGCTGGATCCGGAATTGCAGGCGCAGCGCCAGTTCCTCCGGACTGGGGTCCTCCTGCTCTTCCTTGGGCAGCAACAGCGCCGATTTCAGATATGCCAGCCACGCCGCCATGACGAGGTAATCGGCCGCCGGTTCCAGCCGCATCCGCTCGGCACGGTCGATATAGGCGAGGTACTGATCGACGAGTTCCAGGATCGAGATGCGCAGGAGGTCGACCTTCTGCCGCCGCGCCAGGTCGAGCAACAAGTCGAGCGGCCCCTCCCAGCCGTCGACCTCGATATAGAGCGGCCGGTCCCCTGCGGCGGCTTGCGGGGCGGTGTCCTCGAAGTCCGCCGCGCCGGTCATGCCGCCGAGCCGGCGGCGGACAGCGCCAGCAGCGCGTCGCGCTTCGCGGCAAGCCGTGTCCCCTCGCCCGAGGGGGCTCCGACCGAGCCGAGCGCGCGCTCCAGCCGCCGTGCCGCAGCGTCCGACATCGTGGGCAGCGCAGCGGCGATGCCGATCATGTCGTCCATTTTCGCCCAGCAGTTGAGCGCCACGTCGCAGCCCGCCGCGATCGCCCGCGCCGCCCGCTCGGGCACGGTGCCGTCCAGCGCCTGCATGTCGAGGTCGTCGGTCAGCAGCAGGCCGTCGAAGCCGATGCGCTTGCGCACGATCTCCCCCACCACGAAGGGCGAGAGGGTGCCGGGGTTCTCCTTGTCCCAGGCGGTGTAGCGGACATGCGCCGTCATCCCGACGAGCGCGTGGGCGAGGCTGCGGAACGGGCGCAGGTCGGCCTCCAGCTCGTCCTCGCTCGCGGTAACGGTCGGCAGTTCCTTGTGGCTGTCGGCCATGGCCCTGCCGTGGCCGGGGATATGCTTGATGCATCCGACCACCCCGGCGCGCGCCAGCCCGTCCAGCGCCGCTCGGCCGAGCGCGGCCACCCGCATGGGATCGAACCCGAACGCCCGGTCGCCGATCACATCGTGCGCGCCGGCCTGCCGGACGTCGAGCGAGGGATAGCAGTCGGCCGTGATGCCGACTTCGGCCAGATCGAGCCCCAGCGCCTGCGCGTTGCATCGCGCCGCCTCGATCGCGCTGGCCGGGGCGACTTCGTAGAGCCGGTCGAACGCCTCGCCCGCCGGATAGGCAGGCCAGACCGGCAGCTTCATCCGCGCAACCCGGCCGCCTTCCTGGTCGATGCAGATGTAGAGCCGCTCGCGACCGTGGATCGCGCGCAGCGAATCGGTCAGCGCGCGGACCTGGTCGCGGCTTTCGATGTTGCGCCCAAATAGGATGTAGCCGGCGGGATCGGCGTCGCGGAAGAACGCGCGCTCCTCGTCACCGAGCGAGAGGCCGGACAGTCCGAAAATCGCGGGAACCATCGCCGCGAAATCGCAGATGCGCGGGACGGCCGCAAGGGGGAGGAGAGAGCGGCGCCCTCTCCCGCAAGCGAGTTTGTGCCTCGCTCAGCGTTTGACCTGGCAGCTCAGCCCGGCGCCCTTAAGCGAGGCGCACAATCCGTTGGCGCCGCCGGCATCGGCCTCCAGCGCCTGCAGGCGGTAGACGGTGCCGATGTCGGCCTGCCCCTCGACGATGCGGTGGCGCTTGCCGGACAGGGCTGCGTATTGCTGCGAGAGCTTGCTCCAGCCCTTCTCCGCCGCATCCTTCGTGGAATAGGCACCGACCTGGACGCCGACGCCCGAGGTATCGCCCGTCGGCGCACTCTCGCCTGCCGAGGCGCCGGCCGCAGCCTTGGGAGAGGTCGAGGGGGCAGGCGCCGCCGGCGCGTCCCGATCGTCCATGTTCACTTGCCGCGTCTGGCCTTCGGCAACGGCAAAGCTGGTATCGCCGGTACCGGCGACGACCTCTCCGCCGGGATTGGCGGGCCGCGTCTTATAAGGTCCGGACGGGGCGGCGATGGTGGCGCCGTCCGCCACCAGATCGGCGTCGGGCTTGTCACGCTGCATCCACCAGATGCCCCCGACAATGGCGGCGAGGCCGACCAGACCGAGCAGCACCAGCACGACGACGTGCAGTGCGTTATACCCGGTCTCGGCGTAATCCTCTTCGTCGTCGCCCTCCAGCCAGGGCAGTCGCACATCGTCCTCGAGCGCGAGTTCGCCGGTGTCCTCGAAACGGCGCGCGAAGGCGCGGGGATCCTCGGTGGCCGGGTCGCCGGTCGGCTCCCCCTGTCCGCCAGCGGGCTGCCCGCCGAACTCGTCCTCGTAGTAACCGTCGCGTCCGCCCCCGGAAACCGACATGCCCATGCTCACATTTCCTCTACCGCCTGGACGCCAAGCAGTGCCAAGCCGTTGCGTACCAGTTGCCCGATCTGCGCGGCAAGGAAAAGCCGGGCGGACGTCAAGTTCGCGTCCTGTGCCACGATGAAGCGCTTTTCGACCCGGTCGTTCCCCAGGTTCCAGTACCCGTGGAAGGCTGCGGCGAGGTCCTGAAGGAAGAACGCGATCCGGTGCGCCTCGCGCGCGGCGGCGGCGGCTTCGACGATGCGCGGGAACTGCGCGGCGAGCTTCACCAGCTCCAGCTCCTCCTCGCCCAGCAGCTCGACATGCTCGGCCGACGGCGCAAAGCCCTCCGCAGCGGCCTTGCGCAGCGTCGAATTCACCCGCGCATGGGCATACTGTACGTAGAACACCGGATTGTCCTTCGAGGCTTCGACCACCTTGGCGAAGTCGAAGTCCATCTGCGCCTCAGGCTTGCGGGTGAGCATGGTGAACCGCACCACGTCCTTGCCCACTTCGCGCACCACGTCGGCCAGCGTGACGAAAGTGCCCGCTCGCTTGCTCATCTTCACCGGCTCGCCATTGCGCAGCAACTGGACCATCTGGACCAGCTTGATCTCGAACGGCGTCGGAGCCCCGTCCGCTCCGGTCATCGCCGCCACGGCAGCCTTGATCCGTTTGACCGTGCCGGCATGGTCGGCGCCCCAGATGTCGACCAGCGCGTCGGCGGTCTCGGCCTTCTGGTAATGATAGGCGAGATCGGCGCCGAAGTAGGTCCAGCTTCCGTCGGACTTGCGGATCGGGCGGTCCTGATCGTCGCCGAACTTGGTCGAGCGGAACAGCGGCAGCTCGACCGGCTCCCAGTCTTCGAGCGTCTTGCCCTTGGGCGCTTCGAGAACGCCGTCGTAGACCAGGTCGCGCGCGCGCAGGAACGCCTCGGCCTCGGCCGGCTTGCCCGCCGCCTGCAGCTCTGCCTCGGACGAGAACAAGTCGTGGTGGATACCCAGCAGTGCCAGATCGTCCTTGATCATCACGAGCATGGCGGCGACCGCCTTCTCGCGGAACAGGACCAGCCATTCGCCTTCGGGGGCGGCCACGTAGCGGTCACCGAACTCGGCGGCGAGCGCCTGGCCGAGCGGGACCAGGTAATCGCCCGGATAAAGCCCCTCGGGGATCGTCACCGTCTCGCCCAGCGC
>Ga0068862_100003389_pt1 | contig 13747 bp, 10 predicted proteins | sample KBSSwiS52_FD_66598 | JGI IMG/M metagenome (GOLD analysis project Ga0068862, IMG submission 66598) | Switchgrass rhizosphere microbial communities from Kellogg Biological Station, Michigan, USA - KBS Switchgrass S5-2 | ecosystem: Host-associated > Plants > Roots > Rhizosphere > Soil ... | reverse complement strand
CGAGCTTGGCGCGTAGCGCCTGAAACGACATGGTCTGCTCGCCTTGAATCTGACCGTTGATGCGGCCGGTGTCCTGTTGCGGGATGAATCCTTTCGGCACAATCACGAATAAATAGACATTCAGGCATACCGTCAGCAATAACGAGAACAACATTAATTTTTCGTGGCGCAGCGCCCACGCCAGACTCGTTTCGTAACGACGCAACAACCCCGTAAATACGCGTTCGCTGACGCGATAGAAACGTCCCGTCTGTTGCTTGCTGTGTTCGACGCGTAATAATCGTGCGCACATCATCGGCGTCGTGGTCAGCGAAATAACCAACGAAATCATTACCGCGACTACCAGCACCACCGAAAACTCGCGCAGCATCCGGCCCATGATGTCGCCCATCAGCAGCAATGGAATAAACACCGCCACCAGTGACAGGCTCATCGCCAATACCGTGAATCCCACTTCGCGCGCACCGAGCAAGGCGGCACGAAATGGCGTCATACCTTTCTCAATATGTCTTGAAATATTTTCGAGCACGACAATCGCATCGTCGACCACAAAACCGGTCGCGACCGTCAGCGCCATCAACGACAAATTATCGAGCGTGTAATTGCACAGATACATCACGATGAAAGTGCCGCACAACGACACCGGCACCGCGACGCTGGGGATCAAGGTCGCGCGTAAATTACGCATGAACAGGAACACCACCATGATCACCAGCGCTATCGAAATAACGAGCGTGTGCTCAACTTCTTTTAACGACGCTCGAATCGTCGGCGTGCGATCCATCGCCACCTGCAATTGCATGTTTTGCGGAATCGATGCCTGCAATTGCGGCAACGCCGCACGCACACTGTCGACTGCCTCGATAATATTCGCGCCGGATTGCCGGAAGATCACCACCAGCACCGCCGGTTGACCGTCGAGCGTACCGGCGTTGCGCACGTCCTGGACTGAATCGGAAATCGTTGCGACATCGGTCAGATGAATCGGCGCACCGTTGCGATACGCGACAATCAACGGCAAATAATCGGCAGCCTTTTTGGCTTGATCGTTGGCGTTAATCTGCCAGTGCAGATCACCCGCCTCTACCGCGCCTTTCGGTCGATTTGAATTAGCCGCCGCCAGCGCACTGCGCACAGTATCGAGATCGATGCCGTATTTATTTAGCGTGGTGGGATTTAAATCGACGCGCACGGCCGGCAACGAACTGCCGCCGATATTGACCTGCCCGATGCCTTTGATTTGCGAGATGCGCTGGCCGACCACCGTCGAGGCGACATCGTACATCTGCCCCTGAGTCATTGTGTTAGAGGTGAGCGCGAGAATCATGATCGGCGAATCGGCTGGATTCGCTTTGAAATAGGTCGGATTACTCGGCAGGCTGGTCGGCAACAGCGAGCGTGCACCGTTGATCGCTGCCTGCACGTCGCGCGCGGCACCGTCGATATTGCGATTGAGATCGAACTGCAACACCACGCGCGTCGAGCCGAGCGCGCTCGACGAAGTCATTTCGGTAATACCGGCGATACGACCGAGCGAGCGTTCGAGCGGTGTCGCTACCGTCGCCGCCATTGTTTCCGGACTGGCACCCGGCAAATTGGCCTGCACGACAATGGTTGGAAAATCGGTTTGCGGCAACGGCGCGACTTTCAATAACTTGAACGCGACTAAACCGGCGAGCGCGATGCCGAGCGTGAGCAATACCGTCGCGACCGGGCGCTGAATCGCGAGTGCGGAGAGATTCATGGATTAACATTCGCCGCAGGGAAATGCTTTTCGCGCCACGCCGTTGCACGACGGCCCAATCGATCGAACGCGAGATAAATTACCGGCGTCGTGAACAATGTCAGCACCTGACTGACCAGCAGGCCACCGACCATAGTGATGCCGAGCGGATGACGCAATTCGGAGCCGACACCGGTACCGAGCATCAGCGGCAGCGCGCCGAGTAGCGCGGCCATCGTTGTCATCAGAATCGGGCGAAAGCGCAACAAACACGCCTCATAAATAGCTTCTTCCGGCGATTTGCCCTGCTCGCGTTCAGCCTCCAACGCGAAATCAATCATCATGATCGCATTTTTCTTGACGATGCCGATCAACAGCACGATGCCGATAATTGCGATCACGCTGAGTTCGGTGCCGGTCAAAATAAGCGCCAGCAACGCGCCGATGCCGGCCGACGGCAGCGTCGACAAAATCGTGATGGGATGTATGTAACTTTCGTACAACACGCCGAGCACGATATACATCGTCACAATCGCCGCGATGATCAGTAGCAACTCATTGCTGAGCGCGGCGCGAAACGCCAACGCAGCACCGGCGAATTCGGTCTGTACGCTGAGTGGCACATTCAACTGCGTGCGCATGCTATCGATCGCTTTCACCGCACTGCCGAGCGACGCGCCGGGCGCTAAATTGAATGAAATGGTCGCCGCCGGAAATTGTTCCTCGTGATTGATCACCAATGCCGATGAGCGCTCCGACACCTTGGCGATCGCACTCAACGGAATCTGCTCGCCACTGGTCGACGGCACATACAAATCGCGCAGCGCTTCTGGCCCGCGCTGATACGATGGGGCTACTTCAAGTACGACACGATATTGATTCGACTGTGTAAAAATCGTTGAAATCAGCCGCTGCCCGAACGCGTTATACAACGCATTGCTGACCGCAGCGACGGTAACACCGAGGCGCGCTGCCGAAGCGCGATCAATATCGACATACGCTTCGAGGCCCTGATTTTGAAAATCGGTGGTGACATCGGCAAGCTCGGGTAATTCGCGCATCGACGCGAGTAATTTTGGCAACCACTCCGCCAATTCATCGCTATTCGCATCCTGCACCGTCATTTGATATTGCGTGCGGCTGATGCGATCGTCGATCGTCAAATCCTGTACTGGCTGCATGAACAACGAAATATCGGGCACGTTCGCAATCGCATTTTGCAAACGCCGAATCACTGTTTGCGCATTGTCGGCGCGCTCGTTATGCGGTTTCAGGTTGATCAGCATGCGGCCGCTGTTCAGCGTCGCGTTGGTGCCGTCGATACCTATAAAAGAAGAAAGACTTTGCACGGCGGGATCGCGCAGGATGACATCGGCCAGTTTTTGCTGGCGCTCAGCCATCGCCTGAAATGAAATCGATTGCGGCGCTTCGGATATGGCCTGAATGACGCCGGTATCCTGCACCGGGAAAAATCCCTTCGCGACGATAGCCGCGAGCACAACCGTCAATACCACCGTGCCGAGCGCGACGAACAATGTCACGCGCTGACGTTGCAATACCCATTGCAGCCAAATGCCGTAACGCGCAATGACGCGATCGATCCAGGCGCCGGTGACACGATAAAAACGGCTCTGCTGATCGTCGGGAATATGCCGTAGCATTTTCGCGCACAGCATCGGCGTCAACGTCAGCGATACCACGGCGGAAATCAGAATCGATACCGCCAGTGTGATCGCAAATTCGCGAAATAATCGCCCGACGACATCACCCATGAATAGCAGCGGAATCAGCACCGCAATCAGCGAAAACGTCAGCGAAATAATCGTGAAGCCGATTTGCCGCGCGCCCTTCAGTGCCGCCTGCAATGGCGGTTCACCCTTCTCGATGTAACGCGAAATATTTTCGATCACGACGATGGCATCGTCGACGACGAAACCGGTCGAAATCGTCAGCGCCATCAGCGTCAGATTATTGATGCTGAAACCGGCCAGATACATCACCCCGAAAGTACCGATCAACGACAGCGGCACCGCAAAACTCGGAATGATCGTCGCCGGTATATTGCGCAGAAACAGGAAAATCACGGCGACCACGAGCGCGACCGCGAGCATCAGTTCAAATTGCACATCATGCACCGACGCACGAATCGTGGTGGTGCGATCGGTCAGCACGGTGACATCGGCCGATGCCGGCAACGCGGCGCGCAACTCCGGCAACAGCTGTTGCACGCGATCGGCCACCGCAATCACATTCGCACCCGGTTGCCGCTGAATATTCAGCACAATCGCCGGCGTGCGATTCGCCCACGCCGCGAGCCGCACATTTTCCGCATCGTCGACCGTGCTCGCGATATCCGCCAGCCGTATCGGCGCACCGTTGCGATAGGCGAGCACCAGCTCGTTATATTCGGCGGCGGATTTCAATTGATCGTTGGCATCGATCGTCGACGCGCGTTGCGGACCATCGAAGCTGCCTTTCGCCTGATTCGAATTGGCGTTGCCGATCGCGGTACGCACATCATCGATACTCATTCCATACGCGGTGAGCGCCTGTGGATTTACTTGAATGCGCACCGCCGGTCGCTGGCCGCCGCTGATGCTGACCAGGCCAACACCCGCAACCTGCGAGATTTTTTGCGCGATGCGCGTATCGACCAAATCCTCCAGCTTCGGTAACGGCAATGTTTTTGAAGCGATCGCAATCGTCAGAATCGGTGTATCGGCGGGATTGACCTTGCTGTAAATCGGCGGCATCGGCAGATCGGTCGGCAATAAATTCGACGACGCATTAATCGCTGCCTGCACTTGCTGCTCGGCAATATCGAGGCTTAATTCCAGATTAAATTGCAACGTGATAACCGATGCGCCACCCGAACTCTGCGATGACATCCGATTCAATCCAGGCATCTGCCCGAACTGCCGTTCGAGCGGCGCGGTCACGGTGCCTGTCATCACCTCCGGACTCGCGCCCGGATATAACGTCACCACTTGAATGGTCGGGTAATCGACTTCGGGCAATGCCGACAACGGCAATTGTTTATACGCGATCAACCCGGCGAGCAGAATCGCCACCATCAATAATGAGGTGGCAACCGGCCGCAGAATAAAAAGGCGCGAAGGATTCATGGCATCTTGTGCTCGCGCTTTTTGTGCCGTTCGCCGCTGGATTGTGCATTGGGGTGAGCGCGCTGCTCGGCAGGTTTTTTGACGCCATCGCGCACCACCGGCTCGACCGCGCTGCCATCGCGTAATTTATCGAGGCCGGCAATGGCCACTTCATCGCCGGGTTGAATACCTTCTTCTATTACCACGCGATCGCCTTCGGTATCACCCACTTTTACATTGCGTAACGCGACGGTGTTATCCGCTTTCACGAGGTAGACAAAATTACTTTGCGCACCGCGCTGCACTGCTCCCACTGGCAGCAGCACCACATCGCGCAATGTATCGATGTGCATGCGCACGTTAACGAATTGATTGGGAAACAGCGCGCTGTCCTGATTCAGAAACTGTGCTTTCAATTTCACCGTGCCGGTGGTGGTATCGATTTGATTGTCGACGGTGAGCAAGGTACCGCTGGCGAGTTTGAGCTTGCGCTCGCGATCGTAGGCATCGACCGCCAGCGCGGTTTTCGCATTTAGCTTTTGCATCAGCCGCGGCAAGTTGTCTTCGGGCAAGGTGAACACGACAAAAATGGGTTGCACCTGCGCAATGGTGACAATGCCGGTGGCATCCGAGGCATGCACGATATTGCCGGGATCGACCTGCCGCAGACCGACGCGGCCGCTCGCCGGTGCGGTAATTTTCGCGTAGCTTAATTGCAATTTCGCATCGGCGACCTGGCCCTGATCGACTTTCACCGTGCCTTCATATTGACGTACAAGCGCTTCCTGCGCGGCGACTTGCTGCTGTGCAATCGAATCCTGCGACCATAGCGTGCGATAACGTTCGAGATCGATCTGCGCGTTTTTCAGCAGCGCGTTATCGTGCGCGAGCTGGCCTTCGGCCTGCATCAATTGCACATCGAAAGCGCGCGGATCGATTTCTGCGAGCACATCGCCGGCGCGCACGTTTTGTCCTTCCTGAAAATGCACACGCAGCAACTGACCATCGACGCGGCTGCGCACCAGCACATTATTCGCCGGCGTCACGGTACCGAGACCATTCAGAAATAATTTCAGCTCGCCCTTCTCCGCCTTCGCGGTCGCCACCGGAATCGGTCGCGTTTCCGGCCCGTCATGGGTTTTGCCCCTACCGAAAAATGCACGCGCGCCGAGCGCCAGTGAAATCAAAAGTAACAGCAAAATTGCCGTCTTTAGCCAGCGACTCCGTAATACTTCTCGCGGCGATAACCACGCCATAAATGAACTCCAGCAAGCGTTGCAAAGTGGCTCGCAGTGTCTGCGAGCGGCACAAGACCGTCAAATTAAGCGTTAGCCATTGTTCAGTAACGCATAGGCAAATATTGAGGAAAATTTAAGGAATCCCGCAGTTGACTGCCTGCATGCACTGCGCGAGCTGCGGCAGCACGCGCAATCGGCGATAATGCGCGCCTCTCGAAACCGACCGGGCGTTATCGATGCTGACAGAAAAATCGCGAACAACACTGTGGTGGATATTGTTATTTCTGCTGATCGTACGCATCGCTTGCAGCATCGTGGTGCCGCTGACCGATACCACCGAAGCGCGCTACGGTGAGATCGCGCGCAAAATGTTGGAGACCGGCGACTGGATTACACCGCAGCACGATTACGGCGTGCCGTTCTGGGCAAAGCCGCCGTTATCGACGTGGCTGTCGGCATTCAGCATGAAATTATTCGGCGTCAATGAATTTGCCGCGCGTCTACCTTCTTTATTACTCGGTATTGCGATGCTGATGCTGGTCTGGCAATGGACCGCCGCGCGACGCGGCCGCGATTTCGCGCTCGTTACCGTGAGTGTGCTCGCCAGCATGAGTTTATTCTTCATGGCCGGCGGCGCCGTGATGACCGATTCCAGTCTCGCGCTCTGCACGACGTTGACGATGATTTCTTTTTGGCAGGCAGTGCAGACATCATCGCGCGGCTGGGGTTATTTGTTTTTTGTCGGACTGGGATTTGGCTTACTGGCGAAAGGGCCGCTGGTCGGCGTACTGACATTTTTACCCATTCTGCCGTGGATAATTTTTCGTAAAAACTGGCTGCAGGTCTGGCGCGCGCTGCCATGGGTCAGCGGCACTCTATTGATGTTGTTGATCGGTGTGCCGTGGTATTTGATTGCGGAACACAAAACACCGGGCTTTCTCGCTTACTTCATTCTCGGCGAACACTTCGGCCGGTTTTTGAATCCGGGTTGGGACGGTGACAAATACGGCCATGCGCATGCCGAACCGATCGGCATGATTTGGATATTCTGGCTCGCGGCGGCGCTGCCGTGGTCGTTCGTTTTTCTCGCGAAGGCAAAAACACTGATCCAGCAACGGCGCGCATGGTTACGCGACGGCACAGGTGACGATAGCGGCCTGATCAGTTATCTGCTGTGGTGGTCATTCGCGCCGATTGTATTTTTCACGTTTGCGCACAATGTCATCTGGCCGTATCCATTGCCGTCGCTGGCCGCATTTGCGGTGCTGCTCGTCGAAATATTCGCGCGCTTCGGCACGCGACCACTGCGCACGCCGCTGCTGCTACTCACGCTGTTCACCCCGGTGGTGTTGCTTGGTGTCGCGGCGTTATATGCGGCTGATCGCGAAACGTTGCTGAAATCGTCCCAGAAGGACACCGCGCAGTTTTATCTGCAGCAACGCCGCAGCAGCGACGATGGCCTTTTTTACTACCGGCGTCGCTATTATTCGGGCGAGTTTTATTCCGCCGGCAAAGCGAAAATGCTCGAACGCGGCCAGGCGCCAACCCTGCTAGCCAACGCCACGCATGATTTTCTCGTCATGTACAAAGATGAAGTGAGCGAGTTGCCCGCAGAGGTACAGGCTCGCTTCAAACCGCTGCGCGAATTCGGCGATTTCGTTGTCATGGAAGAAATCACTCCGCACTCTTAACCTGACATCTAAATACATCTTCCTGATGTATTTAGATTTCGCGGCAAAAGCCGCAGGGAACATTCCGCTGTCAGAAATATCCATAACTTGCACAGCGCTATCTATTACTTGCACAGCATGGGGCGGGCAGCTATGTTCGCGCCAGTATGCCAATCACCGAGACCGTTTTATGTCACTGAGCTCTGTATCTGCCGTCGCCCCGAAGCCGCATCTGCACGAAGTGATGATTTCCTGCGTGGTGCCCGCCTTCAACGAAGCGGCGAACCTGCGCATTTTGGTACCGCAGCTGACCGAAATGCTGAAGCAATTAACGCCGCGCGCCGAAATCATCCTCATCGATGACGGCAGCTCAGATGACACCGCCAACACCGCTGCCACGCTCGCAGAAAGTTATCCGGTGAAATGCGTATTTCTGTCGCGGAACTTCGGCAAGGAAGCAGCTCTCACCGCCGGTATCCACGAAGCATCCGGCGACGTCGTGGTACTGATGGATTCGGATCTGCAACACCCGGTGGCGATGATTCCGGTATTTTTCGAAAAGTGGCGCGAAGGTTATGAAATGGTTTACGGCGTGCGCACCAATCGCGACGACGAAGGCTTTATGAAGCGCCACCTCACCAATGGCTTTTATAAATTGCTCGGCAGCGCATCGCGCATTCCGATTCAACCGGACGCGGGCGATTTTCGGTTGCTCGATCGCAAAGTGGTGGATTCGCTGAAAGCATTGCCCGAGCGCAGTCGTTTCATGAAAGGTCTGTACGCGTGGGTCGGCTATAAAAGTATCGGCGTACCGTTTCAGGTCGAAGAGCGCCACCACGGTCGCACCACGTTTAATTTTCGCCGCCTGACCCGCCTCGCCATCATGGGCATGGTCGCATTCACCGAATTGCCACTGCGCATTTCCGCCGTTGCGGGCCTCATGATTTCGATGATTTCGATTGTATACGGCGTTTACGTGATGATTCGCACATTGATCTTCGGCGCGGATTTGCCCGGCTGGGCAACACTGGTGGTCGCCATTACGTTTCTCAACGGTATTCAATTAATGGCGATCGGCGTACTCGGTGAATACATCGCACGCATCTTCAACGAAGTGAAAGGCCGGCCGAATTACATCATTGCGCGCCGCCTTGGTTTCGACGACGAGCCCCGCGCGTGATTCTGCAACTCGCGCGCTTCGGCATCGTCGGTGTTGCCGCGATGGTCGTGCATTGGCTGGTGGTAGTGACCATCGTTCCATTCGGGATACCCGAGTTGATCGCCAATGTGATCGGCTTCGGTGTGGCGTTTAACGTCAGTTATTTCGGTCATCACTATTGGACTTTTGCGAGTACCGCAACCGCGCAGTCCACTTTCAAACGGTTTCTGCTGGTCGCGATTACCAGTTTTATCGTCAACGAATGCATGTTCTCACTGCTGCTGCGCTTCACTGCGCTCGATTACCGCGTTGCGCTGGCGGTCGTACTGATCGCGGTAGCGGGCCTTACATTTGTGCTCAGCAAATTATGGGCGTTCCGGCATTAAGGCCCGCGCGATGAAAAAAATCATTCTCTGCGCCGACGATTACGGTCAATCCGCAGCAATCAGCAACGGCATATTCGAACTCGCGGCCGCACATCGACTGTCCGCGACAAGTTGCATGACCGAAAGCCCGTTCTGGCTTGATGCCAGCAATCGCCTACCCATGCTGCGCGGGGAAATCGATATCGGTCTGCATTTCAATCTCACGCATCCGTTTTCGAATCAGTCAGTTCCAGCTCAACCATTAAATGCTGTATTGCGCGACTCGCTCACGGCAACACATGATCTCGACACCATTGCGAAAACCCTGCATACCCAGCTCGATCGCTTCGAACATGTCATGCAGCAAGCACCGGATTTCGTCGATGGACACCAGCACGTGCATATTTTTCCGGGCATTCGCGCGGTCATATTGCGTGAATTGAAGCGCCGCTATCCGGCACAGAAGCCTTATTTGCGTGCCGTAAATCCGCGCTGGTCATTGACCGCGGACCTGCCCAAGACAGCATTCTTGAAATTACTCGGCCTGGGCTTTTCCGCGGCGGTGGCAACCCACGGGATGCAAACCAATCGCGCATTCGCCGGTATTTATTCGTTGGAACCGACCGCAGACTTCGCGACGCTGATACATCGCTGGTTACACGATGTCGATAATGGCGATTTACTGATGTGCCATCCCGGGCATGCGGATAATGACATCAGTGATCCCATTCGCATGACGCGTCCGCTGGAACTGGCATTTCTCGGCAGCGAAACATTCAGTCAGTTATTACTGCAAGAGAACGTACAGCTCGCCCGTTTCGCACAATTCTAAAGCTGCGGGCGGCGCACTTAGCGTCCGCCCAGTTCTGGCAATGCCACCCAAAAACGCTATTTTTCTCGGTTGGATTGATCGAACTGCGCGCGCTGCTCGGTGGATGCTTCGCGCTGAAACTGCTCTTTCCATGCGTCGTAAGGCATACCGTAAATGCGTTCGCGCGCCTTTTCATACTCGATCGTCACGCCATTTTCAGCTGCTGCGGCCACATACCATTTCGCCAAACAGTTCCGACAAAAGCCGGCGAGATTCATTAAATCGATATTCTGAACGTCGGTACGGCTGTCCAAATGCGTCAGTAAACGACGAAAAACAGCGGCCTCAATTGCAGTTTCGGATATGTCGGTCATACTCATTTCTCCTCATCGTGTACATCGAAAATACGTATTGAAACGAATTCTACCGCGCAAAAATAAACGTCCCGAGCTCCGCCACGTTTTTAATTTGTCGAAAAAATTAACTCTCGATAAAATTTGTGAGCACAAAAAATACAAAATTTCTACAAATTTTAAAAATACGACGTATAATTGTTGGCGTGTTACTGCACAAATCCACCAACTCTACTGACAAGGATTTAATTCATGGCAGCAGCAAAAAAGAAAGCAGTTAAGAAACCAACGGTAGCAGCTCTCGAAAAACAACTGGCAGCTCTCGAAGCCAAGCTGAAAAAAGCTCGTGCTAAGCAAGCCGCCGAAGAGAAAAAAGCCGCAGCTAAAGCGAAAAAAGCTCAAGCTAAAGCTAAAAAAGTAGCAGCCGCTAAAGCCAAAAAAGACGCAGCAGCAGCGAAAAAAGCCAAGGCAAAAGCTAAAGCAGCACCGAAAGCTAAAACCAAGGCAAAAGCAAAAACTAAAGCAAAAACCAAAGCCAAGGCAGCACCAAAAGCCGCGGCTGCTAAAAAAGGCCGTCCGGGCCGTCCGAAAAAAGCAGTAGTAGTTGCTAAAGCAAAAGCCAAAACCAAAGCACCACGTAAGGCTCGCGCTAAAGCAGCTCCGGCTCCGACAGCAGCTCCAGCAGCAACATCAGTCTGATGAGCAATCTGCGCCGCCTTCGGGCGGCGCAGTTTTTTAAAGCGTCCCCTGTCATATGACGGGTAGTATTTTTCTCCCTCCGCACTTTCTCCACCGCACGTTCTCTGTCGCACCTACTGGCTCCACTACAACTCGATCGCATAAATGCGAAGCTGTCGATAAAATACGGCAAAAACCCGCACGTTATTGATATTCGGCTAGACTCAAACCATCCCGCTTTCTTGTTATCTACGCGCAACATGTGTGAGTTGTTTGGTATTTCCAGCCGCGAACCGACTACTGTGCAGATTTCGTTGGCAGAGTTTGCGCGTCGTGGCGGCGCGACCGGTCCGCATATCGATGGCTGGGGCATCGCATTTTTTCGCGATGGCGATGTGTCATTGATTCGCGAACCCGAGCCTTCCGCTGCAAGCGCGCATCTACGATTCATTCACGACCAGCATGGTCCCAGTCAATTGGTGCTGTCGCATATCCGCAAAGCAACGCAGGGCTCGATCTGCCTGCGCAACACGCAACCGTTTATGCGAGAACTGGGCGGACAGCCGCACGTGTTCGCGCATAACGGTGATCTCGGTAATGTGCGCGAGCGCGTAAACATCGCCGAGGGGCCATATCGCACCATCGGCGATACCGATTCCGAACATGCCTTTTGTTATTTACTGAAATTGATGCAGCCACTATGGCAAGCGGCGATTGCCCCTGCACTGGCGCAACGTCTGGAAGTATTTCTACAGTTCAGCTCAGAAATAGCGAAGTTCGGCGCCGCCAACTTTCTTTATAGTGATGGCGACTTCCTCTTCGTCCACTCGCATTTTCGACGCCAGGACAATGGCGAGACCTCGCCACCTGGTTTATATCTGCTGCATCGCAACCATCACGAACATCATCTATTGAATGGACTCGAGATCGATTCCAATCAGGAAATGACGCTACTCGCGAGCCGGCCACTCAGCAATGAAAACTGGCTGCCATTGAGCGAGCACACGGTGTTGGTGATTCGCCATGGCCGCATTTTGCGGCAGGTGTCCGCGTGCAGTAATAGCCAGATGACGTCGGCCGCATCAACAGCAGCAGAGGCAGTTGTCGTCAATTAGAACGTGTGTTCGAACTGCCGCGTCGATAGTAAAACCAACGTACATGCCTCTTCGACATGAATACCGGCGCTGCACAAACGCGCATAACTCGCTGGGTTCTCGCTACCCGGATTAAAAATAACGCGTTGCGGCCGCAACGCGAGAATGTCTTCGAGCACTAGCGATTGGTGTTGCGGCCCGACATACATCGTCACGGTATCGACGGGCACGGTAATCGCCTTCAGTGACGGCAATACCTCGAGCCCTTGTATCGCACCGCCGCGGGGATTAACGGGAATCACCTCATGGTGATAATGCCGCAACCGCTGAATGGCTTGGTAGGAAACGCGACTGGGATTATTGCTGGCGCCCAATACCACTACTACAGACATCGCACCACTCCCCTATTGACCAATAAAATTAATAACCATTGCTCAGCACCAATGCATCGCAATTGCGCACGGACAAAACACTACGACCACGCGCGGTGCACACCATAACGAATTTTCATTTTAGTTGGACCCTAGCTGCGTGACGCGGTGCAAAACCCGAGACACTTTTGGTGCGCTAATCCACGAATATTACGTATGCGTAATCAGCTCAAATCATTTCGACAAAAATGGTGTGATAGTTGCTGCTGTCGCACTTTGTTTGTGCATTTGCACTGCCGGGAAGGACTCCTCCACAACATGGTGACGTAATTATGAAATCCGTTACGGAGTTCCCCGTGCGTAATATGCGACCCTCTATCGAGCCTTATTTCCCTCATTATCAACCGTTAGTGTATTTACCGAGCGGCAATATTGCCGGTTATGAAATGCTGGCACGTACACGCAATCCTCGCGGCGAAATCATCAGTGCGGGGAACCTGTTCAGCGATCCGGCACTACCGGTCGATTTTAAAATCGCTGTCGATCGTCAACTGCGCCAAACGGGCTTCAATCATTTTGCTGGCCATGACGACTGCGGATTTATCACCGTCAACATTACGCCCGACTGGGTCAATCGGCTCGGCGACGACATTGCGTCACCGACGATGAAAATGATCGATGCAGCGGGCTTGGATCCGAGTCGAGTCGTTATCGAAATTACGGAAACCGCCGGCGAGTTAACACGCCTGCAACGCATTGTTAAGGAATATCATCGCGGCGGCGTGCGCGTGGCGATCGACGATTTCGGCGCCGGTAATTCGCAGCTCGATCGCATCATTGCGCTCGCCCCCGACATTATCAAACTCGATATGCGGCTATTTAAACTCGCCGCGCGCGGTGGTCTGTCTGCCGATGTGCTGCTCGGCATGATGTCGATTACCGAACGCGCCGGCTTTGAGGTTGTCTGCGAAGGCGTCGAAACGCTGGACGAATTCTGTTTCGGCGTCGATTGCGGGGCGAGCTATATGCAAGGATATTTGTTTGCTCCCGCAATGCCGACGCCGTTGGCGGAAAATCAATTTAAACCGCAAATAGACGAACTTATCGGCCAATATTTTCAACGCAAAACCGCACGACTGGGTCTCAGCATCGAACATAGTCGCGCCATAAAACAGGCCGTT
>Ga0068862_100003388_pt1 | contig 13747 bp, 13 predicted proteins | sample KBSSwiS52_FD_66598 | JGI IMG/M metagenome (GOLD analysis project Ga0068862, IMG submission 66598) | Switchgrass rhizosphere microbial communities from Kellogg Biological Station, Michigan, USA - KBS Switchgrass S5-2 | ecosystem: Host-associated > Plants > Roots > Rhizosphere > Soil ... | reverse complement strand
CGCCGCGCTCGCCTTGCTGATTGGGTGGGCCTCGTGAACAGGGACAGCCGCAAGCTTCTCTACGACGTGCATGGCTGGGCCGGGTTCGTCGTCGGCATCGCCCTGCTGATCGTATCGTTGAGTGGCGCTGTCGCGGTGTTCGCGCCTGAGATCGACCGCTGGTCGAACCCGCCACTGCAGGCCGATCGCGATGCCCGCGTCCGCATCGACCCCGATCAGGCGCTGGTCCGGCTCGACCGGTTTGCGGCTCTGGCGCAAGCGGGAGGGCTGGACGCCTCCCTCGAGCTGCCGAACCGCAATCTCCCCGGCCGCTATGGCATTCTCTATCCGAGCGCGCAGCAGGGCTTCGACTATGCCTATCTTGACGCCGCAAGCGGCGAACTCCTGCCGCCGCGCCGCAACCACGTCTATTATTTCCTGCGGCATCTCCATGTGCGGCTGCTCTATAACCGTCTGCCCGTCGGGATTGTCGGGCTTGCCATGCTCCTGTCGATCGCAACCGGGCTGCTCATCTATCGGCACATCCTGCGCGATATGTTCCGCATGCGCTGGCGCCGTGACCGGAATGTCCGGGTGACCTTTGCCGATTTTCACAAGCTGGTGGGGTTCTGGGCGCTCCTGTTCCATATCGTGATCGCCTCGACGGGCACATGGCTTGCGCTCGAATCCTACCTCCAGCCGGTGATTGCGGCGGTCGCGAACCATAGGCCCGACCCAGTGGACAAAAGCGGAGCGGGCGCGGCTGGCGAGACCGTTCCCAGGCTCGCACCGGTCGCGCCGATGGTCGCCCGCAGCCGCACCGCAATCGAGGGGTTCGAGCCAACCTATGTGACGCTCGAAGGCGATGCGGGCCGCCCGCGCGTGCGGGTCAGCGGCGACGTTCCCGGGCTGGTGCAGCAAGGCGTCAGCCACGTCCTGTTCGATCGCGCGACGGGGCGGCTGCTCGAGGTCAACGACGTCCGGGCCAAGCCCTTCTGGACGCAGTTCCGCCATGCGCTCGAGCCGATCCATTACGGCTATTTCGGGGGCGTCTGGGTGAAGCTCCTCTATCTCATCGTCGGCCTGCTGCCCGCCGCGCTTTCCATCACCGGCACGCTGCTCTGGTTCGAGCGACGCCGGCATGAAAGCCGTGCCCCAAAGGCAACGGCCGGGGCGAAGGCGGCGGCATGAGCTTCGCTCGCCTGTGGACGGCGGCGCTCGCCGGCATCGCGCTGGCGCTGTCGATGACATTGTGCCTGATCGCGATCGGCTCACTGTTCGAGACGGTTGCGCCGATCAGCCGCGACGGGCCAACGCCGATATTTCTGGGGCTTTGGGCAGCAGCGACATTCGTTTGCACGATACCGCGGGACCAGCTCGAACAATGGCTGATCGCGATATGGGCCAGTGTGGGAGCGCTCGCCCTCAGTTCCATGCTTTATGGCCTCGTCTCGGGAGCGGCGGGGCCTGCCCTAGCAGCGGGCGTCGTTGCAATTCTTCTTGTGCTCCTCGCACGAGCCCTCAAGCCCACCGGCGGTGCATGATGACTGGTACGAGCGCCGGCCAGCGTCAGCACTCGCTAAGCCAACGGCCGATCGCGTCATTCAGAGCACGCGGCTGTTCCAGCATGACCATGTGTCCTGCATCGATCGTCACCTCGGCCAAGGTGGTGCAGTCCTCCCGCATCGGATCCGCAAGCGCGCTGTGACTGGTGTCGCAGACTGTGTCCCATCGTGCGTGGATGAAAAGTGAAGCTACGTCGATCCGCCCGAAATTAGGCGCCTCGGCGGCGAATGCCAGGTTGTCGGCATCGTTCAGGTACCAGGCATTGGCTCCATGGAACCCGGAACGCTCGAACGCGGCAGCGAATGCCTCGAACGTGTCTTCGCTCAGCATCGTCTCGTCCCGTGGCATAGTCGGGGCACGTCGATCGGCGCCGAAAAAGCCGCCGCGCGCGCGCAGGTCCGAGAACTTGGACGGTTTGCCGACTACGTCAGGAGACGCTCGCCGGTACAGCGCCGCGATTGTTGCGCGCACATCCGCCTCCAGCGATGCGGCCGCGGCGCCGGCATGCTCACGATGGTAGAGCCAATAATCCCATTGTCCGACCGGGTAGCGGGCAGCGGGGTACAGGTCGCGATTCACCGTCGCGGCAACGTTGTCCAAGGTGTTGCCGCGCGCGAAGTATGGAACGCTGATGGCGACGAGGCGGCGGCAGCGATCGGGATGATGCGCCGCGATTGACCAGGCGGGCGCACAACCCCAGTCATGCGCCACCCACAAAGCCGGCGCCCCTCCGAGGCTGTCGTGCAGTTCGATGAGATCGGCGGTGATCTCCCGAATCGCATAGTCGCCGGTGCGTGTGGGCGCGGAAGAGCCACCATAGCCGCGCATGTCCGGGGCGACACAGCGCCAGCCCGCCGCGGCAAAATGACGGAGCTGGTGCTCCCAGATGATGCCGAGTTCGGGCCAGCCGTGGACGAAGATCATCAGCGGACCGTCGAGCGGCCCAGCTTCGATCCAGGCAGTGCGGTGACGCGGCGTCTCACAACCGCCGGCGCGGAACGGGGCCGGCACCATATCAGCGGCCCTTCGTGGCTATGAAGCGCCAGTCGGCAACCACGGCGAAGCGGTGCGGCTTGGCACGCTGCGCGTAAGTTTCGCTCTCCAGGATCTTCCTGAGATCGGCGAAGCTGTCGTAGCGCACCACAGCGATCTCGTCCCAGTCGTCATCGGGACCGGCTAGAAGGCTGTGCACGCGCGGCCCCGCGTGAAGCAACTCCGGCACCACCCCGACCGCCTGGCAGGTCTCCCTGAAGCCGCCGACATACCCCTCATAATAGCCGCTCAGCGAATCCGGCTTCGCGTCTCCAAAGCTGGCGGGATAATCGGGCGTAGCATGGAACCGGAGAAGATTGACCATCACCACCGGCCCGTCGCCTATCGCCTGCTCCGCCACATCCAGTGCGGTTTCGTCGAGTTCCGGTGTTTGCATCATGTTGCTTCTCCGTGTTTGCCCGGATCATTATCATGACGGCAACAACACCCTTGTAGGGTCACCGAAAGCAGGATTGAGTTGCCACCGTGTCCACACCGCCCAACTTTCAGCGCCTATTGAACCTGCTGCATTTCGCACGTGTGGTGGATGCCGGATCCTTCGCCGAGGCGGCACGGCGGGCCGGAACGACGACCTCGGCACTCTCCAAGGCTGTGTCGCGTTTCGAACAGGCGCATGGGGTGCGCCTGCTTCACCGCACCACGCACGCGATCTCGCTGACCCCCGAGGGCGAGCGGCTGCTCGAGGGGACAAGGGACCTGTTGCGCGAGGCGGAACGGCTGGAGGCGACGCTGGACCACGCTTCGGCGAGCGGCGCCGGCGGGCGTGTCCGGCTGAGCGCGCCCGCGCCGCTGATTCGCGCCAGACTGGCACGGCAGATCCCCGCGATACTGCGCGCCAACCCCGATATCGAACTAGAACTCAAGATCGACGACGGCACGCTCGACCTGGCTGCAGAGGGCATCGATGTAGCGATCCGGTTCGGCGCGCTCGCTGGGCAGCCGAACCTCGTCTCGACCCCACTGGGCAGCTTCCCATGGGTGCTCTGCGCGACCCCGAAATATGTCGAAATGGTCGGCGCGCCGCACTCGCCTGCCGACCTCGACGCGCATCACCAGATCGGCTTTCGCGATCCCGGCTCCGGTCGCCTGATGGCGTGGCAGTTCGCGGACCCCGTCGACGGCACGTTGGTCCGCATCCTGCCGCGTCCGCGGATCGTGGTGGAGGACGTCAGCGCGATCTGGTCGATGATGCGTCTTGGTCTCGGCCTCGCCTGGGTTCCGGCCTGGGTGGGGTTGCTTCCGCTGCGCGAGGGACTGGTGGTCGAAGTCCTGCGCGAGTGGCGCGTCGCCGAAACTCCCATTCATGCCGTGCGCCTCGAGCGGCGTCATACGCCCTCGCGCATCCGATCACTACTCGATGGATTGCGGGCGGCGGCAGGCGATTGGCGCTACTCAAGCCAACAGATAGGACCTCTCCAGCATTGAAGGCGCCAGAATTTCTGTCGGAATTCCGCATGATCCTGACTATAGAAGTCGCCGCCGCGACCATCGCCTCCCAGGGGGGCGGGTGGAACCCTGCCGAGCACTTGCCGTGCCTTCTCGTTCGAAGTCCCTTGGCATGGCCGAGGCCGGAAACGAATGGACGCATTTCCGCATTGAAGCGAGCGGCGATGCGGACCACGAAGTCGGGAGCGTGCGCCTCGGAACTCGCTTCGCCGCTTCGCCAAGCGCGGCTCTGATGATGGCGCCGACCCTTTGGAATGCTCGAAAAACTTCGTTCGACTCGGCCTCTTCCGGGGCCCAGAAGGGGTCGGAAGACTCGCGCCGTACGGAATGGCTCCCCGGGCCGGATTCGAACCAGCGACCGATCGATTAACAGTCGATTGCTCTACCGCTGAGCTACCGGGGAACAGCGCATCGCGCTTCCTCAGGCCCGCCGGGCCCTCGGAGGCGCGCCTATAACCGGGGGGCGGGGCGGTTGCAAGCCGGTCAGACGATGAACTGCTCCATGGCGATGCGGTCGTCGAGCGCGTGCTCGGGATCGAACAGGAGGGTCAGCGTGGTCGATCGGTCGATCGCGATCTCCACCAGGGCGATGTCGCGGACTTCCTCCTGGTCGGCGACGACGCTGACCGGCCGCTTGTTGGGATCGAGCACGCGGAACTTGACGGCGGTGTTGTCGGGCAGGATCGCACCGCGCCAGCGCCGCGGCCGGAACGGGCTGATCGGGGTCAGCGCGATCAGCTTCGATCCGATCGGCAGGATCGGCCCGTGTGCGGAAAGGTTGTACGCGGTCGAGCCCGCCGGCGTCGCCACCAGCACCCCGTCGCAGACGAGCTCGGGCATCACCACCCGCTCGCCGACGCTCACCTCCAGCCAGGCGGTCTGGCGCGTCTCGCGCAGCAGCGAAACCTCGTTGATCGCCGCGGTGGAGACATGTTCGCCGGCCACCGTCCTCGCGTCCATGCGCAGCGGCGCCACCGTCAACGGTCGTGCCCGCGACAGCCGGTGATGGAGATTGTCGGGGTCCCAGCCGTTCATCAGGAAGCCGACGGTGCCGAGGTTCATCCCGAACACCGGCAGGATGCGATGGCGGGCGAGCATGTCGTGGAGCGTCTGCAGCAGAAAGCCGTCCCCGCCGAGCGCGACGACCAGTTCGGCCTGCTCGATCGGTACCCATTCGTAGCGGCTGCGCAGCAGGTCCTGTGCCGCGCGCGCGGCCTCGCTGTTCGATCCGACCAGCGCCATGCGCTTGGGCTCGGCCATGCGGGACTCAGTCATGCAGGGCTCGGCCACGCAGAGATTCGGGGAGGCCGGCGTTCATGGCCAAGGGCTAGTCGTGCCGCGGGGTGCAGGCAAGCGATTGGGCTGACTGGCTGGTCTGGCGTCGTGATCGGGATTGGCGCGGCGGTCCGGGCCGGCTAGGGTGGTGGCGAAGCGGCGCAAGGGCCTTTCCACGCCGCGGGGGCAGCGATGACAGCAGAGGGCGGTTCATCGCCTGTTTTTCTCGTGTCTTTCGATCGCGGCGAGCAGCTTGCGTCTAGGCTGCGGCATGCCGGCTGGCGGGTGGTCGTGGCGCAGCCCGGGCCGAATGTCCCATCCCGCTTCGCCTCGTCTGGAGCATCGATCGCGATCGTCGACGTGCGCGGCGACGGTGACAGCGACAGCGGCGGTGACAGGGGTGAGGGGCTGGCGGCGATCGCCGCCCTCGCGCCGCGCGTCGTCGACCAGCAATCGGTGCTGCTGGCGCTGGTCGCCCCCGGCGACGCGGCGGCGATCGACCGCTGCTTCGAGGCCGGCGCCACCCATTACCTCGCGCCGGCCAGGAATGGCGCGGATGCCGAGGTCCTGGCGACGCTGCGCTTCCTGCGCCGCGAGATCGAGCGGCTCGACCATGTCGACCGCACCGCCCGGCAGCAGGCGGCCGCCCTCGGGGCTGCTGCCGAAACTTGGGTCTGGCGCCCGGGCGAGGCCGAGATCTCGCTGAACCCCGGCCTTGTCGAGCGGCTGCGCGGGCAGCGCGATCGCCGGCGCATCGCCGACCTCCTCGCCCTGCTGGACGGCGACGGCCGCCGCGCCGCGCTCGCCGCGATCCGCCGCGTCCGCGCGCGCGCCTTTGCAGCCTTCGCCCACGCCGCGCCGGGCGGCGGCGCAGATCGCCAGGTCGTCCATCATCTCCGCCGGGAGGCCGACGGCACCATCGTCGGCCAGATCGAGCATGTCGGCGCCGACGGGTCGGGCCATGACGCGCTCACCCGGCTCGACGACATCGACGTTGCGCGGCGCTGGATCCAGGACGCGCTGGCTGCCAATCGCCCGGCGCCGCGCGTGTTCGTCCTGCTCGTCTCGCTCAGTCGCTTCGGCATGATGAATGCGGCGTTCGGCCGGGTCACCGGCGACGTGCTGCTCCAGGGCGTCGCCCGTCGGCTCGACCGGATCGCCAATGACGGCGGGCCGCATCACCGCCTCGTCGCCCGCCTGCCCGGCGCGCAGTTCCTCATCGCGCTCGCAGGCGGCGCGACCGCCGAGGAGGCGACCCTGCTCGCCGACCAGATCGTCGAGGCGATGGCGCGGCCCTTCCTTTCGCAGGAACACGTCATTTCGCTGTCCTGCCGGATCGGCATCGCCGACGATGCCAGCGGCGACCGCAGCTTCGACTCGCTGCTGCGCCGGGCGACGATCGCGCTCGACGCGGTGCGCGATGGCGAAGGCGGTTCGGCCCGGGTCATCCGGGCGAGCGGCGAGCAGGAGAGCGAGCTCAGGAGCCGGCTGGAGATCGACCTGCGCCAGGCGCTCGACGAGGATCGCATCGAAATCCTGTTCCAGCCGCAGGTGGCGATCGCCAGCGGCGCGATCACCGGCGTCGAGGCGCTGGCCCGCTGGCGCCACCCGCGGCTCGGCGAGCTCGGCGCGATCACCCTGTTCGCGGCGGCCGAGCGTTCCGACTATCTTCAGGAGCTGTCGGCGCATGTCCAGCGCAAGGCGCTGGTGATCGCGGCAAGCTGGCCGCCCGAACTGTCGGCGCTGCGTCTCTCGATCAACGTGACCGCGGCGGACATGGTCCGCGCGAGCTTTGCCGCGCAGTTCCTGGAGATGGTCGACCTTGCGGGGATCGAGCGCCACCGGGTCACCGTCGAGCTGACCGAGAGCGGGCTGATCGAGGATCTCGGCATGGCCGCCGACCTCCTCGCCCAGCTTCGCGGCGCGGGGCTGCGCGCGGCGATCGACGATTTCGGCACCGGCTATTCCAGCCTCGCCTATCTGAAGGCGCTGCCCTTCGACTATCTCAAGATCGACAAGCGCTTCGCCCAGGATATCGGCGGTGCGGCGCGCGATCGGATCGTGGTCAGGAGCGTCATCGACCTTGCCCGTTCGCTCGGCCTCAGCGTCGTGGCGGAAGGCGTCGAGACCGAGGAGCAGCTGGCCCTGCTGGCGAGCGCGGGCTGCAATTTCTACCAGGGCTTCCTGTGCGCACCGCCGCTCGACAGCCGGGCGTTGCACGCGGTGGTGATGGGGGCGTCCCGCCGACCGCTGGTGGGGTAGGGAACGGCTTCAAGCCAGGATTGCGAGAGGTCTAGCGAACGGCGTCCGGGACGAACCGTCGCGCCCTCACTTCGCCTTCGGCTTCATCCGCTGCTCCCAGAGCGCGTCGATCCGCTTGGTGCCCTCGCCGCGCGCCACCAGCGAGACGCCGCGCAGCAGGACCTTGGCGCTGGAAAAGAGGCCGCCGCCCTTCACCGCATAGCCGAGATCGTAGACGGCGCGGTCGGTAACTTCCTTGTCGTTCTGGAGGTAGCGGGTCTCGATCAGCATGCCCAGGCGCTCGTCGCCCGCGGAGTCGTCGGGCTTGTCGGCCTTGCTGCGGGCGCGGACCAGCGCGCTGCCGAACCAGCCGGATTCGATACGCGAATCGCCGGTGGTCTCGACCGGCGCGATGCCGAGCCTGGTCGGAAAGGTGATCGTCTGGGCCTGGATGGCGATGTCGTCGTGGATCGGGGCGAGCGACAGGCGCTCGCCCTCGTCCGCGATGCTGGCGCGCAGGACCAGCGGGGCCGCGGCCACGGCGGGTTTCGCCTGCTGCTCGGCAACCTGCTGCTGCCGCTCGTCATAGCTGTTCCACAGGCCGAGCGCGGAGATGATCACCGCGGCGACGGCGACCGCCTCGCCGAGCGTGATCCAGCGCAACGGCACGCGGCGCTTGCGGGGCGGCGGGGTCTCGTCGGTCACGATTCTGCCTCGCTCAACAGGCGTCTGGGTGCGACCATCCGCCAGCTCGAGGCGATGCGGTCGGCGACATGGTCCCAATCGGTCGCCGCGACATCCAGGCGGATGCCGATCCAGCCGGCCGGACCGATGTAGGGCGGCTTGTAGTAAAGATCGGGGTCGATCTCGATGAGCATGTCCTGCTCCTCAGCGCCGCCGGTCTTGACCGCGACCGCGGTGATCCCGCTGTCGTGATGGTGATCGAGGAACCAGGCGAAGATCTTCCCCTTCTCGATGAAGAAGGTGGGCTGACCATGCGAGACCTTCTCCGCCGCGGCGGGCAGCCTCAGGCAGATCGCCCGCACCTTCGCCAGCGCCGCCTTGCGATCGAAGCTCACCGCGACGCGAGCCGCGCCAGTGCCGCGGGGTAGAGCCGGTGCTCCTCCGCCAGCACGCGGGCGGCAAGCGTTTCGGGCGTATCGTCTGGCATCACCGCCACCTCCGCCTGCGCAACGATCTCGCCGTCGTCGAGTGCCTCGGTGACGAGATGGACGGTGGCGCCGTGGCGGGCGTCGCCGGCGGCGAGCACGCGGGCATGGGTGTCGAGGCCCTTGTACGCCGGCAGCAGCGACGGGTGGATGTTGACCAGCCGGCCGCGCCAGGCATCGACGAAGGCCGGCGAGAGCAGCCGCATATAGCCGGCGAGCGCCACCAGCGCGACGTCGGCGCGGCGCAGCTCGGCATCGACCAGCGCATCGAACTCGGCGCGCTTCAGGCCCTTGTGCGAGCGCGCCCAGGTCGCGACGCCGCGCGCCTGTGCCGCGGCGAGGCCGGGTGCATCGGGGTCGTTTGCGGCGACCAGCACCACCTCATAGGGGCAATCGACTGCGGCCGCCGCGTCGACGAGCGCGACCATGTTCGATCCACGGCCCGAGATCAGGACGGCGACGCGCGTCCTGCCCCTGGGCTGGTCGTCAGCCATGGCTCGCCGACCAGGGCACCCGCGCGCTCCAGCTGCCGGCGGGGCCCATCACCGTACAACCGCGCGCGCCGGCCTCGATCCGGCCGATCGCGAAGACGGTCTCGCCGGCCCTTTCGAGGTCGGCGATGGCCGCGCCTGCCTCCTCCGGGGCGACCACCGCGGCCATGCCGATGCCGCAGTTGAAGGTCCGCGCCATCTCCTCCGGCTCGATATTGCCCTGCGCCTGCAGGAACGCCATCAGCCGCGGCTGTTCCCAGGATCCGGCATCGATCACCGCATGGAGATGCGCGGGCAGGACGCGCGGGATGTTTTCAAGGAGGCCGCCGCCGGTGATATGCGCCATCGCGTGGATGCGACCGGCCCGGACCAGCGGCAGCAGCGAGCGGACGTAGATCCGGGTCGGCGCCATCAGCGCGTCGATCAGCAGCACGTCCTGGTCGAACAAGGCGGGCCGGTCTAGCTTCCAGCCCTTGTCGGCGGCGAGGCGGCGGACCAGCGAGAAGCCGTTGGAATGCACGCCCGAGGAGGCGAGGCCGAGAATCACGTCTCCGACCGCCACCTTCGCGCCGGTCACCACCTTGTCGCGATCGACCGCGCCGACGCAGAAGCCGGCGAGATCGTAGTCGCCCGGCGCGTACATCCCCGGCATCTCGGCGGTCTCGCCGCCGATCAGCGCACAGCCGGCATCGCGGCAACCCTCGGCAATGCCGTTGACGACCCGCTCGGCCACGCCCGCATCGAGTCGGCCGGTCGCGAAATAATCGAGGAAGAACAACGGTTCGGCGCCCTGCACGATCAGGTCGTTGGCGCACATCGCGACGAGGTCGATGCCGACGCCCGAATGGACGTCATGCTCGATCGCGAGCTTCAGCTTGGTGCCGACGCCGTCATTGGCGGCGACCAGCAGCGGATCGTTGTAGCCCGCGGCCTTGAGGTCGAAGAAGCCGCCGAAGCCGCCCAGCTCGGCATCCGCACCCGGCCGCCGCGTCGACCGCGCCAGGGGCGCTATGGCGCGGACCAGCGCGTTGCCGGCATCGATGGATACGCCCGCCTTGGCGTAGGTATAGCGCTCGCTGTCTCCCATCGCGTCCGCCTAGCCATATCGCGCTTGGATTTCCACGACCAACTCGTCAAAAGGCGCGGGTGATCCTCGCTGCCTGCCCAACCCTGCGCTGGCCGACCCTGCGCTGGCCGATGGCCATCCTCCTCCTCGGTCTGGCTGTCGCTGGGATCTTCGGGCTCGCCCTCGCGCAGATCGAGCCGGGCGCTCGCGGCGTGCCGCCGATCGACAGCTCGGGCAATTTCGAGGTGTCGGGCGTCAGCGTCGACGTGCGCGGCAAAACCGCCGATCAGGCGCGGCAGGGCGGCTGGCGCGAGGCGCAGCGCCGTGGCTGGCGGATGCTCTACGCCCGGGTGCGCAACGTGCCCGTCACCGCCGCCCCCTCCTTGCCCGATTCGACGCTCGATTCGATCGTGGCGGGCATCGTCATCGAGAACGAGCAGATCGGCTCGACCCGCTATATCGCGAAACTCGGCATCCTGTTCGATCGCTCGCGTGCCGGCGCCTATCTCGGCGTGGCAGGCGGGATGCGGCGTTCGCCCGCGATGCTGGTGATCCCGCTGCAATATTCGGGCGGAACGGCGCAGGTCTTCGAGGGGCGGACCGAATGGCAGAAGGCATGGGCGCGGTTCCGGGCCGGTGGCAGCGCGATCGATTATGTGCGCGTGCCGGGCACGGGTGCCGACCCGCTGCTGCTGACCGCGGCTCAGACCGGCCGGCCCGGTCGCGGCTGGTGGCGCATGATCCTCGACCAGTACGGCGCCTTCGACGTGGTGGTGCCCGAGGTCCGGCTGGAGCGGCAATGGCCCGGCGGGCCGGTGATCGGCCGCTTCACCGCGCTCCACGGCCCCGATTCGCGCGCCATCGCCCGGTTCACGCTCCGCACCGCCAGCGCGGCCGGCATCCCCAACATGCTCGACGAGGGCATCCGCCGCATCGACGAAGCCTATAGCCGCGCCTTCCTGGGCGGCCGCCTCGGCACCGATGCCAGCCTCGCCGAGGAGGACGCCAAGCCGCTGCCCAGCCTCGACGATGCGATGATCGAGGACCTGCTCGGCACCACCGGCACGCCCTATGTCGTGCAGGTCGATACCCCCGACGCGGCGAGCGCCAGTGCGTTGCAGGCGATGTTGCGCGGCGTGCCCGGAGTTACCGCGGTGAGCTTTTCCAGCGTGGCGATCGGCGGCGTGTCGCTGTTCCGCGTCACCTTCGACGGCGATCCCGCGCTGCTGCGCGCCGCGCTCGGCGCGCGTGGCTGGGTGGTGGAGGGCGAGGGGACATCGCTTCGCCTGCGCCGCGGCCAGCCGGCATCCGCGCCGGGGCCGGCACCCGCGCCGGTGCCGCCGGCACCAACGCCACAACCGTGAGCCAGATGGCGCTCCCGCTGGCCTGGCCCGCCGACGAGAGTGACAGCGACTTCATCATCTCCACGGCCAATCAGGAAGCGGTCCGCCATCTCGAGCACTGGTCGCTGTGGCCGGTGATGGCGACGGTGCTGACCGGCCCGCGCAAATCGGGGCGCAGCCTGCTCGCCCGGCTGTTCGCGCAGAAAGCCCGCGGCGTGATCATCGACGATGCCGAGCGCCGCGATGAAGAGGAGATCTTCCACGCCTGGAATGCGGCGCAGGCGACGCGCCGCCCGCTGCTGATCGTCGCCGACGCGCGGCCGCCGGCCTGGCGGGTGACCCTGCCCGATCTCGGCTCGCGCCTGGCGGCGACGCCTTCGGCGGTGATCGCCGACCCGGACGATGTCCTGATCCGCGCGCTGTTCGAAAAGGCGTTCGCAGGCCGCGGGATCATGGTCCCGCCGGAGCTCGCCGGCTGGCTGGTGCCGCGCGTCGAGCGCAGCTACGTCGCGGTCGGGCGGATCGTCGACCTGCTCGACCATGCCGCGCTTGCCGAGCAGCGCCGGCTGACCATGCCCCTCGCGCGGCGGGTGCTCGCGCCGATGATCGACCCGGTGGCTGCGACCTGATAGGCTTGCCCGCGTGGATGATCCGACGCCCCTTTCCGCCGATAACGACGAAATCGGCACCGCCGCGCCAGAACCGATCGCGCCGCGCGAGCGCTATTTCAACCGCGAGCTGAGCTGGCTCGCCTTCAACGAGCGGGTGCTGGAGGAGGCGAGCAACAGCGCCCATCCGCTGCTCGAACGGCTGCGCTTCCTCTCGATCTCGGGCAACAATCTCGACGAGTTCTTCATGGTCCGCGTCGCCGGGCTGAAGGGCCAGCAGCTGCAGGATGTCGAGCAGCGCTCGGTCGACGGGATGACCGCCGGCCAGCAGCTCGCCGCCATCGCCGATCGCGCCAATGTGCTGATGGCGCAGCAGCAGGCGGTGTGGCTGCATCTCAAGGACAAGCTCGACGCCGCGGGCATCCACGTCCTCGATCCGGAGGATATCGGCCCGGAGACCTCGGCCTGGCTGGAAGGGCATTTCCGCGAGCAGATCTTCCCGATCCTGACGCCGCAGGCGCTCGATCCGGCGCATCCCTTCCCGTTCATCCCGAACAAGGGCTTCAGCCTCATCTTCGACCTGAAGCGGATCTCGGACGACGAGCCCATCCAGGAGCTCGTGATGATCCCGTCGACCCTGCCGCGCTTCATCCGCGTGCCGGGCAGCAATGCCTGCTACGTCGCGATCGAGACCGTCATCCGCCGGTTCACCAACCTGCTGTTCCCCGGCTATGTCGTGCTCGGCGACGGCGCCTTCCGCATCATCCGCGACAGCGACATCGAAATCGAGGAGGAGGCCGAGGACCTCGTCCGCTACTTCCGCTCGGCGATCAAGCGCCGTCGCAAGGGCCGCGTCATCCGCCTGCGCATCGAACAGTCGATGCCCGACGATCTCGCCAACATGCTGCGCGAGGAGTTCGGCGGCGAGGAGCTGATCATCGCCAATACCGGCGGCTTCCTCGGCATCGCCGATCTCGACCTGCTCGTCGCCGAGGACCGGCCCGACCTCAAGTTCGTCGCCTTCGCGCCGCGCTTCCCCGAGCGTATCCGCGAGCATGGCGGCGACTGCTTCGCTGCGATCAAGGCCAAGGACATCGTCGTCCACCACCCGTATGAGAGCTTCGAGGTGGTGATCGCCTTCCTCAAGCAGGCGGCGCTCGACCCCGACGTGGTGGCGATCAAGCAGACGCTCTACCGCGCCGGCAAGCAGTCGGCGATCATCCGCGCGCTGATCGACGCCGCCGAGGCCGGCAAGTCGGTCACCGCCGTGGTCGAGCTGAAGGCACGGTTCGACGAAGAGCAGAACCTGATGTGGGCCTCGCAGCTGGAGCGCGCGGGCGTGCAGGTGGTCTACGGCTTCATCGACTGGAAGACCCACGCCAAGGTCTCGATGGTGGTCCGGCGCGAGCCCGAGGGCTTCCGCACCTACTGTCATTTCGGCACCGGCAATTATCACCCGGTGACCGCGCGGATCTATACCGACCTCAGCTTCTTCACCGCCGATCCGCGG
>Ga0068862_100003385_pt1 | contig 13756 bp, 13 predicted proteins | sample KBSSwiS52_FD_66598 | JGI IMG/M metagenome (GOLD analysis project Ga0068862, IMG submission 66598) | Switchgrass rhizosphere microbial communities from Kellogg Biological Station, Michigan, USA - KBS Switchgrass S5-2 | ecosystem: Host-associated > Plants > Roots > Rhizosphere > Soil ... | reverse complement strand
GGCGTCCTGGAGGTCCGAGCTGAACCGGGCATAGATGGCGACGCGCATGGCGATGTGCCCTCCCTCGCTTGCTCGGCAGCATAGTCCTCTTGCGCCGCCTGCCGCGCAAGGGCTCGTGCGAGTTCGTGCAGAATTTCTTTCGCAGTCCGCCGTGATCGGATGGATGCGACCCGATGATTCTCTACAGTCGCCGTTCCTGCGCGCGCATGCGACAATGAGCGACGCGGATCGTTCGCTTCCGGATGAGGCTGCTCGCCCCCGATGGCAAGTGGGTCCTTCAAGGTGCCAACGCCATACTAAGGATTGGTGTCCTGGGTTGGCAGAGCGGCAGGCGTCCTGGCGAACTGCTGGTGATCCCCCGCGCGGCGGTCGTCGTTCGGTGCGCGCTGGTGCTGATCCAGGCGAGGGCAACCCTCGATCCAGGCAACCACCTCGGCCGGCAGCCACGCGACGCGATTGGGACCGACGCGGCGGCGTGGCGGGAACCGCCCGCGCTTCATGTAGCGATAGATCGACGGCCGCGACAAACCGGTCTTCAGGATGACGGTTTTGATATTCCACAGCAGTTCGCCGGGCGGCTCGGGACAGTTGTCAGCGCCATTGTTCAACGTCACCATGGTTCCCCTTCCTGCGTCAGGCCCTGCGAGCGGCTGAGTGCCAGCGAAGCCGGCACTAGCTCGGCGGGACGATCCAGCATGAAAGACGGCATGGAGCGCTGAGGACCCGGGAATTTCCGGATTTCCGTGAGTTGGGCGCCTTCGATCACGTGGGCCGCAACGGAGGTGCCGAGAATGGTCGAGCCGAGCGACGAGACGAGCAGCGCCAGCACGGCGAACGAACCGAAGGCGGCGGAGCGCCAGGCTCGCTGCTGCGCGTAAGCGCGGTCCAATCGCAGGGACCAGGCGTGGCGGGCGCGGGCGTAGGAGAGGGCAGCTGCGGGGGCGAGTCCGAGGTTTGTGGCGAAGGCATGGATCGGATGCGCGGGCAGGTAGCCGAGAGCGGTCTTGCGTTCCGGGCGGATGAACCACGCGAAGGCAGCGGCCTGCAGCACGAGGCCGAGGCCGAGCGCGGCCTGGTGGGCCTCGGGCGGATAGTGCCCGTCTTCCGCCGGCCACAGGGCGACGATGAAGCCGGAGAGGCACTGCAGGCCGAAGGCAGTGCCCATGTTGAGGACGCCGAGGGCGGCGTTGGCGCGGCCCGACACCTCCTTGGGGAAGTACTGTGCCAGCACGGCGAAGCTGAGCACGGTGGCGGCGCCCGCGGCGCCGATCACGGCGAACAGGACATAGGACGGCAGCGGGAGGCCGAGCAGCAACGCGAGCTGGGCGGCCATGGACAGAGCGAGCGTGCCGCAGAGGAACAGCTCCGTCGGGATGCCGGCGCGGCGCAGGCGCTCGGCGGCGGCTCCCAGCAGCAAAGCGCTCGCGGCGAGCGCCACCGCCATGAAGGTGAGATGCGCGACGACGGCAGGCCGGTCGAGCCCCTCAACGTCGGCGAGCCAGGGCGCCGCCCAGAGGCCCTGCAGCGAGAAGGACGTGCCGACGCCCAGCGCCGCCAGGGGGGCGATGCGCAGGAAGCGCGGGTCCGGGTAGATGGCGAGGAAGCCGATCCTCGGCGAGGCAGCGGTCTGCGTCTGCGCCTTCCTCTCCGGCACGACGAGCAGGATGGTGAGCGCCACGGCTGCCGAGGCCACGGCGAGAGCTGCGAACAGCCCGCGCCAGCCGAGAGCCTGCACCACCGCCTCGGCCGGTCCTGTCGCCGACAGGGCGCCGAGCGCGCCAAGCATGATGTACCAGCCGTTGGCGAGGGCGACGCGCTCGGGCGGGAACCACAGGACGATGGCCTTGAGACCGGCCATCAGGCCGACGGCGACGCCGAGGCCGATCAGGGCGCGGCCGACAAGGAGCGTTGCCACGCCGTCGGCAAGGGCGAACAGGAGCGAGCCGGCGGCGGCAACGAGGAGCAGGGCGCTGTCGATGAGCCGCGGTCCGTATCGGTCGAGGAGCACGCCGCAGGGGAGCTGCACCGCGGCAAATGTAAGGAAGTACATGGACGTGAGCAGGCCGAGGTCGGCCGCGGTAAGGCCCAGCTCGGCCACGAGGTCGCCGGCGATCAGCGCGTTGATGGAGCGGAACAGGTAGGAGAGATAGTAGCCCGCCGCAAAAGGCAGCAGGACCAGGAGGACCGCGCGGGCGACGGGGGTTGTGCCGCTCGCCTCTTCACGTTCGATCGCCGATCTTCCTGGCAGGTCCAGCGGCGAGGCGGATCGATCCTGGTGACCAGCCAGGCTTGCAGCGCCGCCGGGAGCAGGGCGCTCTCGGAACTGGGCCGGCGATGTGTCGAGGCCATTACCGCGCATTGTCGGAACCTTCCTCGCGGGTGTCGCGGCGCCAGATCAGCCGCACGAGGCCGTCCTCGGTGCTTTCGAGCAGCACGCCCCAGATCGGCTGCGGCCAGGCGGGATCGTCGAGGCGCACGCGCAGGTAGGTCTGGTCAGTGCCCTGCTTGGTCCTGCGCCAGGCGGCGCCGATCTCGGTCGTCCCCAAGGAGATGCGGAAGTCCGGAGCGCCCTCGCTCGACTTGCGGTCGTTGGCGAGGATCCTGACGCGGCCGTTCAGCATGAGGGTGCGGATGCTGCCGGCGTAGCCGTCCTTGACGGCCTGGAAGGTTCCGATCACGGGCATGGGTGGTCCTTTCTGTTGATCAGTTCGGCGTCGATGCGCGGTAGGGCCGGAGCACAATGTCCTTGTGCACGATGACCCGAAGCGGCCAGCCGGGGCGCACGGTGATGGTCGGCTGCACGTTGAGTTGCCGCTCGATCAGGCGCTGGCCCGCGCGGTTGGTGGTTGCCTGTGTCGACTGCTGCAGCGCCTTGACGAGGTCGCTGTCGGAAGAGCCGAACACGAGCTCGCTCCCTACCCCGAGCACGGTCGCCAGCGCCACGCCCTTCAGGAGCTTCCAGGTATGGAAGTCCACCTGGTCGGCAAGGCCGGAGTAGCCGCCGGTGTCGGTGGCGGGCAGGTTGTCGATTACGATCGAGGAGCCGTCCGGCAGAATGATGCGCTGCCAGACGACGAGCGCCCGCTCCTGACCGAACGCGACGATGTTGTCGTACTTGCCGACGAGCCGGGACCCCTGGGGGATCAGGAGATGACGCCCCGACACCGTGTCGAACACGTTCTCGGTGACCTGGGCGATGACGAAGCCTGGCAAGTCGGAGTTGAGACCCGTGATCAGGCTGGCGGCGATGACGGTACCGGCCATCAGCTGATAGGGCGAGGCCGGCGTCTGCAAGGGGTGGGGATTGTAGATGTCCTTCTCCGGTCCGGATTTGAGGAAGGTGAGCTTGCGGGACTGATCGGAAGTGCTGGCCCCCAGCGCATCGACATCTCCGCCGGCCAGCGCCAGGGCCCGCTCGGTCGCGCGCAGATTGGTGAGAGCAGTCAGGGCACCATCCGAAATGCCCGTCGTCGGAGGCGCGCGAAGGAGAGGATCCGGGCGCAGCTCCGGGGCGGCCGCCTCCTTCGGCGGCGCCTTGAGCTGCAACCGGAAGAACACCTGGGACTCGCGGGCCTGGACCGCCAGGCGGGCGAGCCTGGCCTTCTCGGCCCGGTCGGCCTCGTCGACCGCATCGCCCGGCTGAGGGGCGAGGTGCGGTCCGCCTTTCGGCGGACCCGACGCGGGCTCCTTGGCGAGGTTGTGCTTCTTGTCCGTCTGAACGCCGTCATAGCTCGCCGGCAGCTTGGAAAGCGCATCCGCGATCGGCTTGTGGTCGACATTGAAGAGCTCATTGGGTGCCGCAACGCGCAGGCTCGGCGCCCGCAGCGCCACCAGCACCAGCCCCGCAATGAGGAGCAGCACCACCGCGGCCGCACCGATCAGCACCTTGCGGTTGATGCGGGTGACGGGCCGCGGCTGTGCCCTGAGCTCCAGGGTGTCCGGTTCGATCTTGCTCTCGGGGCCCGGGGCCTGGGGGTCTCTGGGGCCGGTGGCGGTCATTGCGTGACCTCCCGCCACACCGCATCGGTGCGGACGATGCGGACGACCTGCTGCGGCGCGGTGCCCAATCTCAGCTCCGCTGCCGCGAACAAGCGGTCGACGATGTAGGTGGTGCCGCGCACACGGTAGTTGACAAGGGCCGGCTTGGCGTCAGGGCCGATCACGAACAAAGGCGGCGCCTCGCTCTGGGCCAGACCCGAGGAGAATTGGATGTAGACCTTGGCGCCGTCGTCGAACACCTGCCGCGGCTTCCACGGCGCATCGCCCTCGATCCGATAGCGGAACCTGATCTTCTCGATGTCGATGCCGGTGTCGGCGACGACCGTCCCCGCGACGTCGGCCTCGGCGCGCTGCTTCTTGAGGGCGATGAGCTCGGAGGCCGGATAGGTCCAGGACACCGAGGCCATGTAGGTCTTCTCGGAGGAGCGCATCTCCAGGTGGTAGGTGCGCCGATCCGTGGTGATGACGAGGTTGGTCTCCAAATCGGCGCCAATGGGCTTGACCAGGATGTGGACCTGCGCCTGCTTGCCCTCGCCGCTGGTGGTGTCGCCGACCACCCACCGCACCGTGTCGCCGGCCGACACCGAGACCAGCTTCTCGCCGGGCTCGAGGGCAATGTCGGTGACCTGGCTGGGGGCCGCGTAGAGCTGGTAGAGGGCGCCCTTGGTGTAGGGATAGACCTGGATGGCATTGATGTAGCCGTCCTTCACCGGCTCGATCTTGGCGAGCGCATGGGCCTCCGTCACCCGCTCTTTGGGCTGCTTATCGTCCTTCCCCTTCTCCTTCTTCTCCGGGACCGGCTTCAGTTGGCCCGGGAGCGGCAACGGCTTCGGCACTTCCACGATCTTGACCGGCGGCTTCTCGTCGGCTTCGCGCTTCGCCGCCTTGAACGGGATGCTCTCGTCGAGGACCGGGATCTCCGGCACGCTCACCCGGGTAGCGCAGGCCGAGAGCACAAGGCCAAGCGTAGCGGCGAACGCGGCGAGGCGCGTGGGGATCATTTGGGCTCTCCCGAGGTCACGTCCTGCGACCAGTTGAAGGCATGCACGTAGATGCCGAGCGGGTTCTTGCGCACGGCGTCCACGGTCCGGGGTGGGGCAATGACGATCGAGAAGAGGCCGGTGAGGCGCTTCGTGTCCTTCTGCGCCCCGCCCTCGAAGGTCCGCTCCAGCCAGCGCACCTGGAACGAGGAGTCCGACGCGCGCACCACGCTCATCACCTCGACGGCGACGGTCTCTCGCCCCACCTTGGCAAACGGGTCCTTCTCGCGCGCGTGCTCGTTGAGCGTTACCGCCGCCTTGTCGGTCACGAAGTCATAGGCCTTGAGCCAGCTCTGGCGCACGACCACCGGATCGATCGAGAGCGAGCGCACGTTCTCGATAAAGCGTGCCAGGTGGTAGGCGATCTGGGCGTCGCTCGGCCTGTAGATCTCGGTCGCCGGTCCAACGGCGCGCGCGCCGCCTTTGGGATCGATCTCGACCACGTAGGGAACGGCGGTGCCGGAGCGGCCGAGCCACACTAGGATGCCCGCCAGGACCAGCGAGAGCGCCAGGCTGCCCAGCGCCATCAGCCGCCAGTTGTGGGCCTGCACCCGTGCCGAGCCGATGCGCTCGTCCCACACCTGCGCCGCCTTCTGATAGGGCGTCACAGGCTCGGGCGTCTCGCCGTAGCGCAGGGTCGAGCGTTTGAAGGCCATGGCATGGGCTCCTCAGCTCTTGTCCTTGAGGTCCGGTCCGGGCGAGAGCGCGGGACGGTCGCCCTCGCGCAGCCCCTGCGCCGCGATCATGCCGGCCTGGGTCATGCGTTGCCGGCGTGCCAGGCGCTGTGCCCACGCGGGCGGCGATCCCGTGGGACCGCCTTCACCGGAGCTTGGGCCGGGCGTTCCGGAATCGGGGCCGGAGGACGGCCCGGCTTCGCGATAGCCCTGTGCCGCGCCTTCGCGATAGGCGTCGCGGACAGGAGCCGTGCCCGACGCGACAGCGCGTGAGGCGGGAGCGGACACGGTGGCGCGGGCGACACCGCGCAGCCCGCCCGCCTGGTATGCGGCGCCGACGGTACCGGTCAGCGACGCGGCGGCTCTTATGGCCGCACCCGACGCGCGCCCGGCGAGGCGCGCAGCACCGGAGGCAAGCATGCCGCCGGCCACGACCGTGCCGCCGGCAGCCGCGGTGGTCGCCACCGCCGCGCCGGCGCCCAGCTGCGGCGCGCCGGTGATCAGACCCGCAGCGATGCCGGGGACAAAGATGGCAAGGCCGAACACGGCAATGGCGGCCAGGATGGTCGAGGCGGCCTGTGTCAGCGTGATGTCGGCGGTGGGACGGACCAGCGTGCCGAAGATGGAGCTGCCGATGCCGACGACGATGGCCAGCACCATCAGCTTGATGCCGGACGAGATGACGTTGCCGAGCACGCGCTCGGCCAGGAACGCGGTCTGGCCGAACAACGCGAACGGCACCAGCACGAAGCCGGCCAATGTCGTCAACTTGAACTCGATGATGGCGATGAAGAGCTGGACCGCCAGCACGAAGAACGCCAGCAGCACGATCACCCAGGCCAGCAGCAGCACGGCGATGGTGACGAAGTTGGAGAAGAAGGTGGTGATGCCGATCAGCTCGCCGGCCTTCTCCAGCAGCGGCCGCGAGGCCGTGAACCCCGCCGAGGCGACGAACCCTGGGCGCATCAGGTCCGTCGCCGTCATGGCCGTGCCGGACGCCTTTAAGCCGAGCCCGGCGAACGACTGGAAGACGATGTCGGCGAGACCCTTGAAGTTGTTCAAGAGCAGAGCGAAGAAGCCGACGTAGAGCACCTTGCGGATCAACTGCACGGGCACGTTCTCGTCCCCGTACATGGCCCAGAAGATGCCGGCGAGCGTGATGTCGATCGCCACCAGCACGGTGGTCAGGAACGCCACGTCGCCGGCGAGCAGCCCGAACCCGCTGTCGATGTAGCGGCTGAAGGTCTCGGTGAACCGGTCGATGATCGCCAGGTCGTCCATGTGCGTTTCTCCGTGCCGGGCAAGGCTCCGCCGCCGGCGGCAAGCGGCGCTCGCCGCGGTTGAATCAGCTGTGGCGAGTCAGAGGGTGCTCAGTGCCGTCGTCGGTCTGGTGGTCCGCGGATCAGTCGTTCGCTTCGCGGGCGGCCTGCCGCCCGGACCGCCTCAAGCGACGTGTCCCTCAGACTCCCTCTTTCTTGAGACTTCAAAAGGCGGGCAGTGCGAGGGGTGCCCCTTCGTGTCGAAGACACGCCTTCGGCATGATGCGCGCGGTATTGGGTGGCAGCCCCATTTCCGAAGCTACGCGTGAGCGGTATGTGACGACCTCTTGGATTCATGACGATCCTCATTTGCTTTTTGTGTAGGCCTGTCCGTTGCCGAGGAAGGTCTTCAAGCGTTGCTTGGCTTCCTCCTCGGCGGCGAGCTCGCGCGCCTTGGCGATGGTGTCGGCGCGGTACTGGGCGGCGAGGAGACCCTGGAGGGCAAGCGACTGCTTGACGCTGAGCGCGGTGAGCTCGTTGCCGGCCTGCGCCACCTCGAGCGCGCCGGCGGCGCCGCGCGATCGGGCCATGGCGTCGCCGAGGAGGTGGGTGTCCGCCTCGATGCCGTCGCCGATCTGGCCCTGCAGGAGCGCAGCACGCCGCAGGGCGGCGTACTCCTCCTCCCATCGGGTCTTGGCGTTGCGGAGCAGGTCATCGGTGGAGAGGGCGACCGAGACCTGTTTCGGGAACAGCCGCTCGTAGGCGGCCTCGGTGGAGCGCAGCTGCAAGGCAATGCCTTCGCCGGCACGCAGGTGGGCCTGGATGCCGGCAAGCGACCGCAGCAGGTCCGGCGAGATGGTGGATCCGAGCCGCAGGAGGTTCTGATCCATCTTGAGCAGCATCTGCGCCTGGCCCTGCAGCAGGCGCACCTGGTTGTTGATCTGCTCGAGCGCACGCGCGGCTGAGAGCAGGTTCTCCTGGTAGTTGAGCGGGTCGAACACAGTGAGTGCGCGCGATGCTGTCGGCAAGGCCGTCGTCACCAGGAGACCAAGGGCGACCGCCGTCAGCACCCCGCGCGCGGCTCGGCGCCGTGCGGCCCGATTGAGCTTGGGTGGCAGGCGGAATGGCGACAGCCGCTCAATCGCAGGATCCGTGCCCGATCCCGCCGCCGGCATCTTGAGAGTTGGCGGGGGACCAGCCCGTTCCAGGGTGGGCCGCGGTACCGTCGCCGGCGGCTCGCCTGGCTTGAAATCGACCGATGGTCCGACTGTGCCGACCTGGGCGGGCACCGCCGGCATGCGGGCTGATGCTGTGGTACCTGGAAACGAACCGAGCGCGTCCGCGGCCCAGTCGAGTCCCCTGGCGCGCAGGAAGGCGTGGGCAAAGCCGGCGGCTGAGGCTTCCACCACCACCCGGTCGATGAGCTTCTGATCCTCCGGCGAGGAGGCGGCGGTGACGGCGAGCGCCACCGGGCCGAGCCCCAGCTCGAACAGCCGGTTGCCGCGCGCCGACTGGGTGTAGTAGTCGCGCTTGGGCGTGGCGAGCCCAAGGATCTCCACCTGCCGGCTGTTCAGGCCGAAGCGCTCGTAGACGCTCTTGGCCTGCGGCTCGAGCGCCCGGTCGTTGGGCAGGAAGATGCGGGTTGGACAGCTCTCGATCAGCGCCGGCGCGATGACTGAGCGCTCGATGTCGGCCAGCGACTGGGTGGCGAAGACGACCGCCACGTTCTTCTTCCTCAGCGTCTTCAGCCACTCGCGGATGCGGGCGGCAAACAGCGGGTCGTCGAGGAAGGTCCAGGCTTCGTCGAGCACGAGCAGGGTGGGTCTCCCGTCGAAGCGCGCCTCCAACCGGTGGAACAGGTAGGTGAGCACCGGCGGGATCAGGCGCTTGACGTGCATCAGTGGCTCCATCTCGAAGTGCAGCACGTCGTTGATGGCGAGTGTCTCGGTGGCGCCGTCGAGCAGCCGCCCGTAGGCACCGTCGAGCGTGTAGGGCGCGAGCGCCGCCACCAGGGCATTGGACTGCATGAGCACGGCAAGGCCGGTCAGGGTGCGCTCCGCCCTCGGCGCGGTGGCCAGGCTCTTGAGCGCCGTCCACACCGTGTTCTTGACGTCCGGCGTGATCGTCACGCCTTCGTTCGCCAGAAGCCCGATCACCCATTCCAGCGCGAAGGCGATTTCGCCGGGCTCATCGATGCGGGCAAGCGGCTGCAAGGAGAGGGTGCCTTCGAGCCCGAGTTCGACCGACTCGCCGCCCATGGCGAGCGTCGCGGCGCGGGCCGAGCGTCCCCGGTCGAAGAGAACGACCTGGGCGCCCCTGAAGCGCCGGAACTGCAGGCCGAGCAGTGACAGGAGGACCGACTTGCCGGAGCCGGTCGGACCGACGATGAAGGCGTGGCCGACGTCGCCCACGTGCAGGTCGAGCGGGAACGGCGTCGACCCCCGCGTCTCCGCCATCATCAGCGGCGGGGCGTTGAGGTGCTTGTTTCTCTCCGGCCCGGCCCACACCGCCGAGACTGGCATCATGTGCGCGAGGTTCAAGCTGTGCACGATCGGCTGACGCACGTTGGCGTAGGGATTGCCGGGAAGGCTTCCGAGCCACGCCTCCACCGCGTTCAAGGTCTCGCGTATCGTGACGAAGCCGCGGCCGTTGATGATGCGCTCCAGCGCCAGGAGCTTCTCATTGGCCTGCTGGTGGTCGGGGTCGGCGACGATGAGGGTGGTGGTGAGATAGCCGAAGGCCACGTCATCGGCTCCCAGCTCCTGCAGCGCCTCGTCGGCGTCGAGCGCCTTGTTCTCGGCATCGGAGTCGACCAGCGACGATTCGCGGTTGAACATCACTTCGCGCAGGATCGCGCCGACCGACTTGCGCTTGGCGAACCACTGGCGCCGCAGCCGCGTCAGGTGCTTCGTCGCATCGGTCTTGTCCAGCGCGATCCAGCGCGTCACCCAGCGGTAGGCGAACCCCAGGTCGTTGAGGGCATCGAGCAGACCGGGCGTCGTGGTGTTCGGGAAGCCGATGACGGTCAGCATCCTCAGGTGGTTCTCCCCAAGCTTGGGCTCGATGCCGCCCAGGAAGGCCGTGTCGGTGAGGATGGCGTCGAGGTGGGTGGGGATCGCCGGCACAACCACCGGGTGCGGCTTGTCGGAGATGGTTCCGTGCAGGTAGGCGAGCGTCTCCGCATCGGTCAGCGCCTCGGCCTCGGGCAGAATGGCGGACAGAAGCTCCAGCGCGCGGTCGGTCTCGGTTGCGAACCACTCGAGCTGGCCCCAGGCATCTGTGTCGGGGCCGCTGCCTTCCTGGCGCTCGTAGAGCCAGCGCTCGGCGCGTCCCGCATGGTCGGGCGGCGGCAAATAGAGGAAGGTCAAATAGTACCGGCTCTCATGGTGGGCGCCGGTCTCCGTGAAGGCGGCGCAGCGCTCCTGGTCGACCAGCCAGGACGCGGCATCGGCGAAGGCTTGGCCGGGGTACCGGTTGGCCGGCACCCGCTCGGCCTCGAAGAACAAGGCCCAGCCCTCGCCGAAGCGCTTGAGGACATTGTTGAGGCGGGCGGTGATGGCGACGAGTTCGGCCTCGGTGGCGCTGTCGAGGTCGGGGCCGCGGTAGCGGATGGTGCGCTGGAACGAGCCGTCCTTGTTGAGGACGATGCCTGGCGCCACCAGGCACGCCCAGGGCAGATAGTCGGCAAGGCCGGTGGTCTTCCTGTGGTACTCGGCGAGGTTCAGCATGCGAGTGCTCCTTTGTGTCTGGCGTGGCGGGAGAGGACGGTGAGGAAGGCGGGGTCGTGCTTCGTGACCCACACGGCGACAGCGTGGCCGGCGACCCAGATCAGGAGCCCGGCGAGCCAGAGGCGGAGGCCGAGGCCGATGGCGGCGGCGAGCGTGCCGTTGAGGATGGCGAAGGCGCGCGGTGCGCCGGCGATCAGGATCGGCTCGGTGAGCGCCCGGTGCAGGGGCACCTCGTAGCCGGGAAGAGATGTGGGTTGTCCGAGCATGAACGTGGGCCCTTCAGTCGATCAGCGCGCCGCCGGCGAAGGAGAAGAAGGTGAGGAAGAACGAGGTGGCGGCGAAGGCGATGGAGAGACCGAACACGATCTGCACGAGGCGGCGGATGCCGCCGCCCATGTCGCCGAATGCGAGGCTCAAGCCGGTGAGGATGATGATGACGACGGCCGAGACCTTGGCGACGGGGCCCTCGATCGACTCCAGGATGCGCTGTAGCGGTGCCTCCCACGGCATGCCCGAGCCGGCTGCGTGCACCTCGGTCGAGGCGGCGGCGAGGGCTGCGACACTCACGACCGCCGTAAAGGCCAGGCGGACGATCGATTCTCGGATGCGATCATTGGTCGGCATGACGTCGATCCCTCCAAACCTCAGACGACGTGCAAAACGGGTGGAGCGACGGGCTTCAGCAGATAGTCGCCGCCGGCATCGAGCCCCTGCACCTCGGTGAGGGACTCGACCCGGCGGCTGGTGCCCCGTCCGGCCAGAAACACGATGAGATCGATGGCCTCGGCGATCAGCGCGCGCGGCACCGTGACGACGGCCTCCTGCACCAGCTGCTCCAGCCGCAGCAGCGCACCGCGGCCGGAGTTGGCGTGCACGGTGGTGAGGCCGCCGGGATGGCCGGTGTTCCAGGCCTTGAGCATGTCGAGGGCTTCGGGGCCCCTGACCTCGCCGACGATGATGCGGTCGGGCCGCAGCCGCAGCGTCGAGCGCACGAGCTCGGCGAGCGAGGCGACGCCCGGCTTGGTGCGGAGCGCTACCACGTCCTCGGCGGCGCACTGCAGCTCGCGCGTGTCCTCCAGATCAGGACACGCTCGCCAAGGCTCGCGACCTCGGCAAGCAGCGCGTTGACCAGCGTCGTCTTGCCCGAGGAGGTGCCACCGACCACGACGATGTTGCGCCTATCCGTGACGGCCTGGCGGAGCAGCTGAGCCTGCGGCGGCGCCATGATGCGCGCCGCCACGTAGTCGGATAGCCGGTAGAGCACCTGCGCCGGCTTGCGGATCGAGAAGCAGGGTGCGGTCGCTACCGGCGGCATCACGCCCTCGAAGCGCTCGCCCGTGTCGGGCAGCTCGGCCGAGACGATCGGTGCCGTGGCGGTGACCTCGCGGCGCACGTGCGCGGCGACGAGCCGGATGATGCGCTCGGCCTCGGCGGCGCCGATCCGCTCGCCGCTGTCTCGGCGTCCCGCTGGGACCGACTCGATCCACAGCTTGCCATCCGGGTTGGCCATCACCTCGATCACCGTCGGGTCGGCCAGGGCCGCGGCGATGGCAGGCCCGAAGGCGGTGCGCAGCATCTGCCGGCGACGGCCCTGCGCCTCCTCCGCAGCTGCATGCGCGAAGAGATCAGGCATGGCCGCCACCCTTCGGTTCGGCCGCCCGGCCGTTGGCGCGGAAGGGCTTGAGGTCCAGCTGGCTGCTGGGTGGGCTGCCGCCGGGTGCAGTGGCGAACAGGTCCGGCTGATCGACGGGCACGGTCCTGAGCACCTCGGCCGTGTACACCCCGTTTCCGGCGACGCGCTTGCCGACCTCGGTGAGGAACACGTCGTAGCGCTTGCGCCCGGTGAGACGCGCCGGTTCCTGATCGCTGTCGGGCAGGGGTGGGGTGACGGCCAGCATGTAGCGGACGAACAGGGCAGTCGTCTCGTTGAGGACGGTCTGGTCGCGGGCGACGGCGGAGACGGCCCGGTGCAATTCGTTGAGCCGCCTGATCAGCCCCTCCTCGACGCCCGGCACCTGCTCGGGCTCGAGGCTCTTGCGCAGGGCCTCCTCCAGCAGCGCCGACTTCGAGCCGTGGCGCAGGCTCGCCACGCGCTCCAGCTGATTGGCGAGCGGCCGCGAAAGGTACAGGCAGTAGCGCTTCTTGCGCATCAGAACCGGGCTCCCGGAAAGTCGATCACGTTGTCGTCGCCGAGCGGCGGGCCCTCATCGGGCGCCATGTCTCTCTCCGGCTCGGGGCCGTGCTCGGCGAACAGCGGCAGGTCGCTATGCCGGTCGGGCTCGGGCTGGGTTTTCGATCGGCCGCGCGCCCGAACGCGTTCGCGCGTGCGCGGCGGGTCCTCCTCGGCCGTCACCAGCTCGGACCAGGCCTTGTGCAGCTTGGGGTGCACGGCTCTCCTGGTGCCGGACCAGTCGTCGGCGCGCGGGGGCGGCGCATCGTGGTACCGGTCCGGCACCAGGGCGGGGGCAGCGAGGCGGCGGGCCAGGAAGTTGTGGTCGGCGTAGTACCTGAGCTTGGCGGCCCGGATCGGCGGGATTCCCGAGACCATCACCAGCGCATCGCTTGCGGGAAGCTGCAGGATCTCGCCCGGCGTCAGCAACGGCCGCGGCGTCTCCTGCTCGGAGACCGTCATGTGGGAGAGCCAGGCCGAGAGCCGGCGCCCCGACAGGTTCCTCTGAGCTCTGAGCTGGGTCGAGGTGCCCAGCGTGTCGGAGAGGCGCTTGGCCGTGCGCTCGTCGTTGGGGGTGAAGGCCACGCGGACATGGCAATTGTCGAGGATGGAGTGGTTGACCCCGTAGGCCTTGTCGATCTGGTGCAGCGACTGCGCCACCAGGAACGCGCGCACGCGGTAGGCGGCGAGGTAGGCCAGCGCGGACTCGAAGAAGTCGAGCCGCCCCAAGGCCGGGAACTCGTCCAGCAGGAAGAGGAGCTGGCGGGCGTTCGCATCGACATGATGGGCGTCGTAGCGCTCGGTGAGGCGGCGGCCGATCTGGTTGAGAATGAGGCGCACCAGCGGCCGTGTCCGGGAGATGTCGGAGGGCGGGACCACGAGGTAG
>Ga0068862_100003384_pt1 | contig 13757 bp, 11 predicted proteins | sample KBSSwiS52_FD_66598 | JGI IMG/M metagenome (GOLD analysis project Ga0068862, IMG submission 66598) | Switchgrass rhizosphere microbial communities from Kellogg Biological Station, Michigan, USA - KBS Switchgrass S5-2 | ecosystem: Host-associated > Plants > Roots > Rhizosphere > Soil ... | reverse complement strand
CTCCGTGCCCCACGCGAGCGACAGCAGGTTCTTGAACCATTTGTTGCCGAACAGGCTCGGCCGCTCGGTGCGGGAGAACACTCCGCCGACGCGATGATAATAGCCGCCGAACGGCTTGCTGTGGCTGATGACGAACGCCGGGATATTCGGCGCGTCGAGCACAACCTCGAACGCGCGCGCGACGCTGCCGACGTAGGTCAGGTCCGGGATGATCGCGACATCTGGACGCTTGTCCGCAAGGAACGCGACGAACGCATCGAAATGGTCCCAGACCTGACCGTCGATCGCCGACGGCTGGCTGACCCAGAACAGGCCGCACTTCTCGACCCGCTCGACGACTTCTTCCCACTGCACGCGGTCATGACGAATGCAGCGCAAGCCAAGCGCTTCCGCGTACGCCGGGAACCCCTCATACTCGCCTTCGAATATATGGATGCTCGGCGCCTCGGTCTGCGCGCGATATTCCGCCATCAGCTTGAAGATGCCCTCGCTGGCGCCGGCCGTCGGATAGCGGAACGGGAAGTCCGCTGCGGCGACGCGGACGATCGGCGCCGACCACTCGATCCACGTCTCGAAATAGGCTTCGTGCAGTGCGTCCTGCTTCTGCGTCCACGGCTCACGATAGCGATCGAACAGGCTGGCCTTGTCGTCGACCAGCGCCGCCAGTGCGGCTTCCGACTCAGGCATGACCAGCGAATAGATCGTGCCGGTCGCGCCGGCGGCAAGCAGCGCCGACTTGGCGTCGGGCGCGGCATAGTCCGGCAGTTGCTGGTTGACGCTGATACTCATTCCGCGGCGAGCAAGGTCTCCGCGCCTCCAAGGTCGACCGACACCAGCCGACTAACGCCTTTCTCGATCATCGTCACGCCGTAGAGCCGGTGCATGCGGCTCATCGTCACCGCATTATGGGTGACGATCAAATAGCGCGTGTCCGTTTCCTGCGTCATTTTGTCGAGCAATCCGCAGAAGCGCTCGACGTTGGCGTCGTCGAGCGGCGCGTCGACTTCGTCGAGCACGCAGATCGGCGCCGGGTTGGTCAGGAACAAGGCGAAGATCAGCGCGATGGCGGTCAACGCCTGCTCGCCGCCCGACAGCAGGGTGAGGGTCGACAGGCGCTTGCCCGGCGGCTGGGCCATGATCTCCAGCCCCGCCTCGAGCGGGTCGTCGCTCTCGACCAACTGGAGGTGTGCCTGGCCGCCGTCGAACAAGGTCGTGAACAGGCGGCGGAAGTGGTTGTCGACCTGCTCATAGGCGTCGAGCAGCCGGACCCGGCCTTCGCGGTTGAGGTTGCCGATCGATCCGCGCAAGCGATGGATCGCCTGGGTCAGCTCCTCGGCTTCCTCGGCGCCCTTGGTGCGGGTTTCATCAAGCTCGGCAAGCTCCTGCTCGGCCACCAGGTTCACCGGCCCGATCCGCTCGCGCTCCCCGGTCAGCCGCTCAAGTTGCGCCGCTTCCTCGTTGGCGTCGCGGACTTCCCCCGGATCGAACGCCAGCTTCTCGGGCAGCCGCTGCGGCACGCATTCGAATTTGTCGACGCAGCTGCGGGCGATCTCCGCACTCCGCGCCTGCTGGGCCTCGGCGCGCGCGGCCGCCGCCGCGCGGCGTTCGCGCGTATCGGCCGAATGCTCGTTGGCCGCGGCAATGGCCTGGACTGCACCGACCACCGCTTCCTCGGCCTCGCGCTCCGCTCCCGCGGCCTCGCCGATCCGCACCTGGCTGTCGTCGTTGGCGCGCTCGAGGTCGCGGATGCGGGTGTCGAGCTCGGTCGGCTCGCGCTCCAGCTCGCCCCGTTCGGCGGATAGCTGCTTCTGCCGCTCGACCGCCTCGGTCAGGCGCTGCTCGGCATCGGCCTCGCGCTTGCGCCATTCGGCCTGCTCGCGCGCGGCGGCGCTGTGCCGCTCGCGATCGGCGGCGGTCTCGCGCGCCCGTGTCGCCGCCTCGGCGCGCTTGTCGGCGACTGCTGACGCGGCCACGGCCGCGGCGTCGCGCGACGTTCCCGCATCCTGTTCGAGCACGGCGGGGTCGGGCAAGGCGGCGAGCGCCCGCTCTGCCGCGGTGACTGCCTCCCGGGCCGCGTCGAGCACCGGATCGAGATCTTCCTGGCGTTGCTCCAGGCCCGAGCGCTGTGCCTCGATCCGCTCCAGCGCGGCGGCGGCCGAATCGATCGCCCGCGTCGCATCGCGCGCATCGCGTTCCGCCGCCAGCGCCGCGTGGCGGGCTTGCTCGGCCTCGGCGCGGCATTGCTCCATCGCCGCCAGCGCGCCGTCGCGCTTGCCGCTGGCGGCGGCGACCGCGGCGTCGAGCGCGGGCAGTTGCGCTGCGAGCTCGGCGTGACGGTTGGCGCGCAGCAGGCGCTCGGCCGCCGCCGCGCCCGATCCCTCGGCCATGAACCCATCCCAGCGCCGCAACTTACCGTCGCGCGTGACGAGACGCTGCCCGACGGCGAGTGCCTGGCCGCCGTCTTCTTCGACCACCGCCACCTGTTGCAGCCGGCGCAGCAATTCCTTTGGCGCGGTCACCCGGTCGGCCAGGCATTCGCACCCATCCGGCAGGCCCGGATCGCGCGAGCCGGTTTCCGACCCGGCCCAGCGCCGCGCCGAATCGCCACCGATCGCCGCGTCGGAATCCTCGCCCAGCGCGGCAGCCAGTGCTCGCTCGTAGCCCGGCTCGGCGCGCAGGCTGGCAATTGCCGCCCCGCCGCCATGCTCGAGCGCGCGGGCGAGCGCGTCATGCTCCGACCTGGCCGCGGACAGGCCGGCGCGCGCGGACGCGAGTTCGCTTTCGGCCGCGTCGCGCTGCTCGGATGCGGTCGCCCGCCCCTGCTCGGCCTCGACCCGGCGCGCTTCGGCCGCGGCAAGCGTCTTGGCGGCCGCCGCCGCATTGGCTTCCGCCGTCTCGCGCGCCTGCACCTGGTCGCTGCCGTCGCCGAGCGCCGCCAGTTGCTCGGCCAGCCGCCCACGCTCCAGCTCGGTCCGCCCGGATTGCGCGCGCGCCGCTTCGAGCGCGGCATCGGCCACCCGCCGCTCGGCCCGCATCGCTGCCTGCCGCGCGAGAATTTCCGCAAGTGCCGCCTCCGCTTCGCGTGAGCCGGTTTCGGCGTGACTGAGCTCGGTCGCAATCCGCGCCGAGTGGGCCTCGGCATCGTCGAGCCGGCGGCTGAGCGTGGCGCGTTCATCCTCGAGCTGCGCGATGGCGCGGGCGGCATCGCCCTTGAGTGATTCCTCGCGTGCGATGTCGCCCTTGAGCGAGGCGTCGAGCCGTTCGAGTTCGGCCAGCCGGCGGGCAACGGTGTCGCGGCGCGCTCGCGCCGTCGCCAGCTGGTGCGCCAGTTCATGCCCCTGGTCGCGGATTTCGCCGAGCGCCGTGCGGCGCTGCGTCAGCACCTCGTTGGCGCGATCGTGGGCGGCCTGGGCCTCGGTGATCGCCCGGCCGATCCGCTCGACTTCCTCGGCCGCCGCATTGGCCTCGGCCTGCGCGGCTTCGGCCGCCGCCTCGGCCTCGACCCAGCGCGCATGAATCAATCGTGCTTCGACCAGCCGGATCTGGTCGGTGACCTTGCGGTAGCGCTCGGCCGCGCGCGCCTGGCGGCGCAGCTGCGCGGCCCGCTGCTCCTGGTCGGACAATATCTCCGACAGGCGCGTGAGATTGGCTTCGGTCGCGCGCAGCTTCTGCTCGGCGTCCTTGCGCCGCGCGTGCAGGCCGGAAATGCCGGCGGCCTCTTCGAGCAGTTGCCGCCGCTCAACCGGCTTGGCGGAGATGATCGAGCCGACCTTGCCCTGGCTGACCAAGGCCGGCGAATGCGCGCCGGTCGCGGCGTCGGCGAACAGCAGCGACACGTCCTTGGCGCGGACGTCGCGGCCATCGATCCGATAAGCCGAACCGGCGCCGCGCTCGATCCGCCGTGTGACTTCGCTTTCCTGGAGCGCCGGATCGTCCTCGCCCGTCCGATCGAGCAGGATGGACACCTCGGCGAAGTCGCGTTGCGGACGGCTCGCGGTACCGGCGAAGATCACATCGTCCATGCCGCCGCCGCGCAACGACTTGGGGCTGCCCTCGCCCATCACCCAGCGGATTGCTTCGAGGAGGTTGGACTTGCCGCAACCGTTCGGTCCGACGATTCCGGTCAGCCCGCGTTCGACACGCAACTCGGTAGGCTCGATGAAGCTCTTGAAACCGCTGAGCTTGAGCCGCCTGATTCGCAACCTCGTCGACCTCCCCCGCTACGCCAGCCTCAGCCGCCCGCTTTTTTCAGCAGCGGCTCAAGTTCCTCCCACGTCGATGCGTCGGCCTTCGTGCCGTTGACCAGGAACGTCGGCGTCGAAGCAATGCCGTTGTCGATCGCGGCCTTGGACATGGCCAGCAGGCGCTCGGTCCCCTTGGGGTCGGCGTAGCATTGCTTGGCGCGCAGCGGCGTCACCCCGAAGCGGGCGGCGATCTGCGGGAAGCCGGCGGTCTGGCCGATCGCCGCGGTCCGCTCCGCCGACGTCATCTTCACCATCGCTGCGCGTTGGTCGTCGGTGAGGTCGGCGACCTTCTGGAACCACGCGGGTTGGGTTGCAAACACCACCTCGGACATCGGGAAGAATTTCGCCGCGCCGGCACAATGGGCCAACAGGCTGACCGCGAGGTCGGGCGAATTGAGCAGCAGGTTGCGAAATTCGTAGCTGACCTTGCCCGTCCGCACATAGCCGCGGACCAGCGGCTTGTAGCCGGTCTGCTCGAAATGGCGGCAGTGCGGGCAGGCGAGCGAGCCATATTCGATCAGCTTCACCCGGGCTTTCGGATTGCCCATCTGAAACCCGCCGGCCGCCGTTTTGACGACCGTCCGCGACCAATCGACCGCCGGTGCGGCGGACGCCGCCACCGGCATCGCCAGCGCGGCAGCGGCGATCATCAGCTTCACCGCAGCGCCTCGCGCAGCTTGGGCTCGACGCCGTCCCATGAGGCCACATTTGGGATCATCTTGCCGTTGATCACGAACGCCGGCGTGCCGGTGAATTCGGGGAACTGGCTGTTCACGTCGCTGGTCACCTGGACCTCCTGGTCGATCATCTTCTGATCGGCGAGGCACTGGTTGCTCTTCGCTTGCGGCACACCGCGCGCGGCCGCCCAATCCTGCAACCCGAGCAGGCTCGCCCAGGCCACGAACATCTGGTTGGTCGGCAGCTTCTGGACCTCGGCGACCTTGTCCTTCGGCGCGCTTTCGACGTTGGCCATCCACGTCGCCTGGTCCTTGTACAGGGCCTGTGACAGCGGGAAGAAAGTCTTCGGACCGTTGCAGCGAATGACGAGATCGGCGGCCACATCGACCGGCCCGTGAATCACATAAGGCCGGAATTCCCAGCTGACCTGGCCGGTCTTCACATATTTTTCCATCAGCACCGGCGCGCCCTCGTCCTCGAACACCTTGCAGTGCGGGCAGGACAAGGAGCCGATTTCGAGCAGTTTCACCTTGGCCTCGGGGTTGCCCATCATGAAGCCGCCGGCCGGCGTCGCGGCGACGACCTGCGTCCAGTCGCTGCCGCTCGGCGGCGCGATCGGCTTGATGTTGAGCGGTTCGTTGGTCGCTGCATTCTCGCCTTTGGAGTTGCAGGCGGTGAGTGCGGCCACCGCCGCGGCACAGACCAGGATGTGGGAAACCTTCATCGCTTCACTTGCTCCGGATGATCTCTGGAAGAGGGACGTCCTCGGGGGTGCCGAAGGACGGCGGGCCGCTACTAGCGACAATCTGCGAGGCAAGCGACTCCAGACAGGCGCGCAGTTCGGGATCGGCGATCTCGCGCAATCCTTCACCCAATTCCTTCGGGACCGGACGCAGCTCGGGACGCGGCGGGCGCGGTTGCGGCGCCGGCGGTCGCCCCTGCCTGAAAATCACCCGATTGACCGCCGCGTGGCCGAAGAACCGGTTGACCCGCTCGATGATGATCGGCGCCAGATGCTGCATCAGCGGCGCATGCGCCCCTTCGACCAGCAAGGTCAGCGCGCCGCCGCCCTTCTTGCCCGTCGGAAAGCGAATCGATTCGGGCGAGGACACCCGGGCGTAGCGCTCGCCGACGATCTCGCCCCAGCGGCTGACGATGGCGCTCTGGACGAAGCCAAAGCGGCGGAACGATTGCCCGCCAACCGCGCCGACAAGCTCGGCTGCCGAGCGTGGCCGGCAGCTTCTTTCTTCAGGATCGGTTCTTCGCCTCGACATGGCCGAAGAGCATGCCATAGCGAAAAGGTGACCGCCAACGCCACCGCGCGCCTGATGCAACATTATGTGGATAACTTCAGGCGCTTGCCGTGGCGCGCCGAACCCGGCGCCGCGCCGCCCGATCCGTACCTTGTGTGGCTGAGCGAGGTCATGCTGCAGCAGACAACCGTGGCGACCGCCACTCCCCGCTTCGAGCGGTTCACCGCGCGCTGGCCGACGATCGGAGCATTGGCCGCCGCGCGGGACGAGGACGTCCTCTCCGAATGGGCCGGGCTCGGCTATTATGCCCGCGCGCGCAATCTCATTGCCTGTGCACGCGAGGTCATGCGCCGCGGCGCCTTTCCGACCAGGCTCGCCGAGCTTCGTCGCCTGCCCGGTCTCGGCGACTATACCGCCGCCGCCATCGCCGCGATCGCCTTCGGCGAACGCGTTGCGGTCGTCGACACGAACGTCACCCGGGTCGTTGCCCGCCTCAACGCTTTGCTGAAGCCGGGGAAGGGCGAGATCCAGCGGCTGACACTGGCGCTGACCCCGGCTGACCGGCCCGGCGATTTCGCGCAGGCCATGATGGACCTCGGCGCCACCATTTGCCGCCCGAAAGCGCCGGCCTGCCCGGTCTGCCCGCTCGCCGCCGACTGCTTGGCCTACCGCTCGGGACAGCCCGCGGCGTTTCCGGCCGTCAAGCCCAAGCGCGTGCGACCGGTCCGCCACGGCGTCGCTTATTGGATCGAACGCGGCGGCCAGCTGTGGCTCGTCCGCCGCGACCCCAAGGGCCTGCTCGGCGGCATGGCGGCTCTCCCCGGCGGCGAGTGGTCCGGCGACCCATCGCCAGCGTCCCGGATGACGGTCGGCACCGTCAGTCACGGCTTCACCCACTTCCAGCTCGAGCTTCGCATCGATCGCTCGAGCGGGCCGATCGGCGACGGCTGGTGGCATCCGCTCGATCGCTTGGCCGATGCCGGACTGCCGACGCTGTACCGCCGCGCCGTGAACCTTGTGACCGAAGCGGCCCAAGCGCCGCGAGCGGCGGCTTGAACGCCAGCACAGTCGCCCGTAAGAGGCGCGCAAATCCAGCATTGCCCCGGGGACAGGGAACTTCATGGACGATCGTTTTAATACCGCCGCCGGATGGGTGCTGTTCGCCGGGATTGTCGCGCTCGGCTCGTCGATCATTGCGAGCGAATCGTTCCACGGCGAGCGCCCCGAAAAAATGGCCTACCCGATCGAGGGCGTCGAAGCGGCTGCGGGCGAAGGCGGTGCTGCCGCCGAGCAACCGATCGAGGCCTACCTCGCCAAGGCCGATCCGACCAAGGGCGCCGAGACCTTCAAGAAGTGCGCGGCCTGTCACAACGCCGACAAGGGCGGCCCCAACCAGCTCGGCCCCAACCTGTGGGATGTGCTCGGCGAACCGATCGGCCAGGGCAAGGGCTTCGCTTTCTCGCCGGCCCTGGCGACGCATGGCGGCAATTGGGACTGGAAGAGCCTGTCGGCTTGGCTGACCAGCCCCAAGTCGTTCGCCAATGGGACGAAGATGACCTTCGCCGGCATCAGCAACCCGCAGGACCGCGCGAACGTGATCGCGTTCCTCAACCAGCACAGCGACGCGCCGGAGGCGATTCCCGCCGCGCCGGCTCCAGCCGCCGCCGCTGACGCCGGTAAGCCGGCCGACGCTGCCGCGGGGAATACGACGGCCAACGCGTCCGCCGAAGCTGCGACCAACGCTACGGCACCTGCCGCCGCCAAGCCGTAAGCTCCGTGGCGCGCAGCACCGCCGCGACGCCCGACCAATATCTCGCTGAACTCGCGCCCGACCGCGCGGCCGAGTTGCGCGTCGTCCGCGACGCCATCAATGCGGCGCTCCAGCCGGGGTTCGTCGAGCGGATGGCGTGGGGGGTAATCAGCTGGGAAGTGCCGCTCGAAACCAGCGGTCCGACCTACAATAGCCAGCCGTTGCTCTACGTCGGCCTCGGCGCCCAGAAGAATTACAACGCGCTCTACATGAACTGCGCTTATTGCTCCCCGGAGAGCACGGCGCGGCTGCAGGCGGCAATGGCTGCGGTCAGCAAGACGATCGAACCTGGCAAGGCGTGCATCCGCTTCCACGTGCCGTCCGACCTGCCGCTCGATGCGATCATCGCGGAGGTCGGCTCATCCACCCCGGAGGAATATGTCGCGCGGCACTGCGCGGCGCGCGGCACCTAGCCTTATTCCGACGGCGCGCCCTCGATGCGCGGCGCTTCGGGATGCTGCTCGTAAAAGCGGGTCACGAACGCCCAGGCCTCGTCGGCATCCTCGCACCAGTGGATCAGCTCGAGGTCGTGCGGCGCGATCACGCCCTCCTCGACCATCGCTTCGAAATTCACGACTCGGTTCCAATAGTCGCGGCCGAACAGCAGGATCGGCAGCGGCCGGACCTTGCCGGTCTGGATCAGCGTCAACAGCTCGAACATCTCGTCGAACGTGCCGAACCCGCCGGGGAACACCGCGACTGCCCGCGCCCGCAGCAGGAAATGCATCTTCCTCAGCGCGAAATAGTGAAACTGGAAGCTGAGGTCGGGCGTGACGTAACGATTGGGCAGCTGCTCGTGCGGCAGCACGATATTGAGGCCGATCGACTCCTTGCCCTCGTCGACCGCGCCGCGGTTGGCGGCTTCCATGATCGACGGGCCGCCACCCGAGCAGACCACGAAATGCTTCTTGCCGTCGCTGTCGTCGGCCGACCGGCTGGCGAGCCGCGCCAGCTCGCGCGCGACCTCGTAATAGCGCGCCTTGGCCTTGAGGCGCTCGGCGATCCCGCGCTGCTGGTCGTTGGTCGCGGCGGCGATCAGCGCATCGGCCATGTCGGGCGCCGGGATCCGCGCCGAGCCGTAGAAGACGAAGGTTGACGCGATATCCGCTTCGTTGAGCAGCAGCTCCGGCTTCAGCAGCTCGAGCTGGAAGCGGACCGGACGCAAGTCTTCGCGCAGCAGGAACTCGTCGTCCTGGAACGCGAGCTTGTAGGCGGGGCTCTCGGTTTGCGGCGTCGAGGGGACGTGGCTGGCGGCTTGCGCGTCGACCTTCGAGGTCGGGAAGATGCGCTTCGGCGGGACTGCTTGATCAGGCATATGCAGCCCCGCCTAGCGTCATTCGATTACAGCGTCACGCCTCCCCGATTGCTTCCTCAGCTTCGCGCTTCCCGCCCCAGTCGATGCGGCGGGTCGCGTACATCACCCCGGCCAGTGCCGCGAACAGCAGCAGCGAGCCGATCAGCAGCGAGAACGCCTCGAGGCTGAGCAGGATGTAGAGGACGGCGTAGAGGCCGATCAGCAGCGCCCCGATGAAGCCCGCGCGCCGCCAGCTGCCGAGCACCGCCGCCGAATATGCCGTGTTCAGCCCGGCGATCGCGCCCGATGCGACGACGTAGGCGGGCGCGAACCCGATCACCTCGGCGAAGGCGAGCAGAAGCACGAAGAACAGCACCAGTGCCGCACCCATCAGCAGATATTCGACCGGCGACACGCGCACCCCGCCGATGACGTCGAACATCAGCAACGCGAGGAAGGTGAAGCCAATGAACAGGAAGCCGTATTTGGTGGCCCGGTTGACCTGCGAATAAGGGTCGACCGGCTCGATCAAGTTGATCTGCGCATTCTGCAGCTGCGGTTCGGTATCGGCGGTTGCTCCTGCCTGGGCGGCGGCGGCCGGATCGCTGGTGCTGATCAGCGAGCGCCCAAGGCCGAGGTTGCCGATCCGGTAGGTGGCGTTGAACCCGTCGGCCCGGACCTGCGGCCGGTCGGGGAGGAAGGCGCCAACGAAGCTCGGGCTCGCCCAGCTCGAATGAACCTTCCACTCGGTATCGCCGGCGTTCGGCAGCCAGCTCAGCGACTGGTTGCCGCGGAAGGCATAATCGAAGTGGATGGCGAGTGGCTTGGCGCCGATCGTCGAGGCGTCGATCCAGGCGAAGAAACCGCGCCCGCCGCTGCTCCCCGCGCCCGGCTGCAACCTGAGGGGCACGCCGTCGGCCTTGATCGCGGGATTGGCCCCCAGCCCGCGCGAATCCGAAATGCCGAAGCGGAGCTCGGCCTTGCCGAGGTCCATCTGTGACGGATCGATGCCCGTACGCGCCAGGTCCGGCGGGAAGGCGAAGCGCGCGTCGCCCACGACATGCGCGTCATAAACGACGGCGCGGTAAATTGAGCGCTTGCGGATCTGCGGGCCGATCTCGGTCGTGGCCTTGATCACTTCGGGCGCGAGCGTCAGCTCGCGCCGCTCCTGGTGCGTCCGGGTGATATTCTGGCCGTTCTCCACCGACGTCTCGGTGGTCGTTGCCCGGTACGGAATGACCAGTACCGGCCCGTTGATCGTCTGGGCGCCGCCCCACCCTTCGGTGATCGACGACGTCGCCTGTTCCGACTGGTTCTGCCGATCGTAGACCAGAAGCCAGATCGAAAAGAGGGGAATGGTCAGTATGAAGCCGACGACGATCGTCAGCATGAGCTTGAAGCCGGGCGTTCGATCGCCCTCGACCCTTATCATCAGGTGTCTCCCTGTATTGCGGAAGAGTCACCGATGCGGCCGCGGCAGCCTGACGGTCATGAGACTGAGGTGAGCAATTTCTGAGCGGCCGATTTCAACTTATCGATGAAAATGCACGCTTCGCCGTCAAAACGCGGCCGGGCCGTCAGCTCTCGACGGCGGTGACCAGATAGTTCAGCCGGGTGTCGTCGCTCAAATGCAGCCCGCGCGTCGGCGACCAGGCGATGCCTTCGACGTCGACGCATTTCAGCCCCGCATCCCCGAGCAGGGCCCGCAGGCCATCCGGCGCGATGAACTTGTCGAAGTCGTGCGTGCCACGCGGGATCTGGCCGATCCCCTCGGCGATGGTGATCATCATCAGCCGCGACCACGCGGTCGCGTTCGGGGTCGACATGATCAGCAGGCCGCCCGGCGCCAGATGCGCCGCCAGCGCCCGCACGAACGCCGCCGGGTCGGCGACATGCTCGATCACCTCCATGCAGGTGATGAGGTCGAAGCGGCCGTCGAGCTGCTGCACGTCACCCGCGCGATAGTCGATGGCGAGGCCCATTGCCGCCGCATGCTCGCGCGCCACCGCGATGACCTCGGGCGTCGCGTCGATGCCCGTAACCGTGGCGCCAAGCCGCGCCAGCGGTTCCGCCAGCAGGCCGGCGCCGCAGCCGACGTCGAGCGCGCTTCGGCCCTGCAGCGGCGTCCGGCCCTGCTCGTCCAGCGCCCAATGCTGGTCGATCTGGTCGCGGACGTATTTCAGCCGCACCGGGTTGAGCTTGTGCAGCATCGCCGACGATCCGGTCGGATCCCACCAGTCGGCGGCGAGCTTGCCGAACTGTTCGACCTCGCGGGGCAGGATGCTTGTCTCGACCATATGCGCCCCCTAACAGGCCGCGACCTGACACGCGACCTCGCTTTAGGAGACGAATGCCCCGCATCGTGATGAAATTCGGCGGCACGTCGATGGCGGGGATCGAGCGCATCCGCAGCGTCGCCGCGCGCGTCCGCCGCGAGGCGGAGACCGGCAACGAGGTGCTGGTCGTGGTCTCGGCCATGGCTGGTGAGACCGACCGCCTGGTGCAATTGTGCCGCGAGGCCGCGCCGCTCCACGATCCGACCGAATATGACGTGGTTGTCGCCAGCGGCGAGCAAGTCACCGCCGGCCTGCTCGCAATGACGCTCCAGGCGGCGGGCCTCAAGGCGCGCAGCTTCATGGGCTGGCAATTGGTCAAGGCGTCCGGCGTCCACGGCAATTCCCGGGTCGAGACCGTCGAGTCCGCAACGCTCGACGAAGCGTTGCGCGGCGGCACGGTCGCCGTCATTCCCGGCTTCCAGGGTGTGTCCACCGATGGCCGGCTGGCCACGCTCGGGCGCGGCGGATCGGACACGTCGGCGGTCGCCATCGCCGCCGGCGTCAAGGCCGATCGCTGCGACATCTACACCGACGTCGACGGCGTCTACACAACCGACCCGCGGATCGTGCCCAAGGCGCGCAAGCTGACCGAGGTGACGTTCGAGGAAATGCTCGAGCTGGCCGGGGTCGGCGCCAAGGTCCTGCAAGTCCGCTCGGTCGGGCTCGCGATGCGCGAGAATCTGCCCTTGCGCGTATTGTCGGCATTCGAGGACAAGCCGGGGACGGACATCGTCGCCGCGCTTTCAGGAGGAAATGTGGAGCGCAATCTCATCGCCGGCATCGCCGCCGACCGCAACGAGGCGCGGATCACGCTGACCGGCGTGCCCGACCAGCCGGGCACCGTCGCCGCGGTCATCTCGCCCGTCGCCGACGCCGGCATCCAGGTCGATATGATCGTCCACGCCGCGACCCCGGACACGGGCGCCAGCGATCTCACTTTCACCGTCCCCCGCAACAGCCTGTCCCAGGCGATGGCGGTGATCGAGCAACGCAAGGGCGCGATCGGCTATGCGTCGCTGATTCACGACGACGCGGTGACCAAGGTCAGCATCGTCGGGGTCGGCATCCGCTCCAACCCGCAGCTCGCCGCCAAGATGTTCGAAGTGCTGGCCGAGCGGCAGATCAACCTGCTCGCCGTGTCCTCGAGCGAGATCAAGGTCAGCGCGCTGATTGCCGAGGACCAGCTCGAGCTCGCGGTGCGCGTCCTCCACACGGCCTTCGGCCTCGACACGGAGCGGGCGGCATGAGCGGCGAGGGATTGATCGCCGAACCCCGCGCCGTGCATGCCGGCCTCGGTCACGCGCGCCTGGCCGAGTTGATGCATCGCGGCACCGAGTTTCTCGGCTGCACTCACGCGATCATGGGCGGGGCGATGAGCTGGGTCAGCGAACGCCACCTCGTGTCGGCCATTTCCAACGCCGGCGGGTTCGGCGTGATCGCCTGCGGCGCGATGACGCCGGAATTGCTGGACACCGAGATCGCCGAGACCAAGTCACGCACGGCGCGGCCGTTCGGCGTCAACCTCATCACCATGCACCCGCAGCTCAGCGAGCTGATTGACGTCTGCGCCAAGCATCAGGTCAGCCACGTGGTGCTCGCCGGCGGGCTTCCGCCAGGCTGGGCGCTCGACCGGATCAAGGCCAACGGCGCGAAGCTGATGGCCTTCGCCCCGGCCTTGGCGCTGGCCAAGAAGCTCATGCGGTCGAACGTCGACGCGCTGGTGATCGAGGGGATGGAGGCCGGCGGCCACATCGGCCCGGTGTCGACGTCGGTGCTGGCGCAGGAGATCCTGCCGGTCGTCGCCAAGGACATTCCGGTCTTCATCGCCGGCGGCATTGGCCGCGGCGAGGCGATCGCGGCCTACCTCGAAATGGGCGCGGTCGGGGTCCAGCTCGGCACCCGCTTCGTCTGCGCCACCGAGAGCATTGCCCACGCCAACTTCAAGAAGGCCTTCATCCGCGCTTCGGCCCGCGACGCGGTGCTGTCGGTGCAACTTGACCCGCGCCTGCCGGTGATTCCCGTGCGCGCGCTCAAGAATGCCGAGACCGAGCGCTTCGCCGCCAAGCAGCGCGAGGTCGCGAATTCGCTCGACAGCGGCGCGATCGAAATGGCCGAGGCCCAGCTCCAGATCGAACATTATTG
>Ga0068862_100003382_pt1 | contig 13759 bp, 14 predicted proteins | sample KBSSwiS52_FD_66598 | JGI IMG/M metagenome (GOLD analysis project Ga0068862, IMG submission 66598) | Switchgrass rhizosphere microbial communities from Kellogg Biological Station, Michigan, USA - KBS Switchgrass S5-2 | ecosystem: Host-associated > Plants > Roots > Rhizosphere > Soil ... | reverse complement strand
CAAAACTGGTTTGATTTGATAGATGCAACACGAGTGGATTATCATTCTCTTTAATTTCGTCATGGCTGCAACAACGAGTGTGCAAAGTGATCATCTATTCGGATGGCCTTTGCTAGCAGGCTTTTGGTTTTTTCTGATGGTTGGCCTGGTGATACGTTTGATGATCAATGTCATCGCACAAAACATTTATTGTGACATTACGTTTTTCTCACTTGGGTGTGGCCGTTGCTATGAACATCTCCAACAACAATTTTACCACGACGCGGAAGGAATTCGATGTTTTCTTCTTTTCCATCTCGCTTATGGTGCGATCTATGGAGCCGCATTTCTCTTGGGTTTCTTTGTGCCCATACCCATTGATTTTTTTGGCGAGTGTGAAAAAAGTTCCTGGCAAATTTGGTGTGTCGCGACTCTCGGGCGAGGTCTGGTCTTTTTGTTGGTGTTGCTGGTGATGGGCACCTTTTGTCTTTTTTGGGTGCGACTTTGTTGTGCCTTGTATGCCGAGGCAATTTCCGTCCCCGGTGAAGATGTCTATCGTCCCATTCTCCTCATTTCCCCTGGCGTCGATTATGGTTCTGTGTAAATACAAAACTTATATTTTCCAAGAAAGAGTATCGGGTGAAAAGGAAAACGTGCGTGCTGGGGAGAGTATTTGTTTGGGGAGTGAAAGAGAAAGGTGAGAAAGACCACGAACGAGACAAACGTAATAAGTGGATCCACTATTCATTATTATTTCATAGAAAACCCAGATGGCGTTCAAGACAGGGAGTGGGTAAATACGCTGCACGGCGTACCGCGACGGTGGATCTTTTTGTGTTTCTGGGAGTTGAAACCGAATCACTCCCAGCGGATATCCAACATAATTCGGCTCCAACGAACAACAGGATATAACAACATCTATTTTTGTTGATGACTCGACAGACCACCGATAAAGTTTTTGACCCACGATGTCAGAACCAACATATTCCGATGAACAACCCATATGGGGCAGGGTATGAATTACGGAATCTCCAAATTTTACATGATCCGATTTCAGTTGAATCTCTGTAACGATCACTTGATCCTGGTCGGTGTATTCAATGAAACTGTTACTTGTGTGTTCTCGGATCTCATGGGGGGAATTATGATTTGAACGTAAAAGTACAGTTTCGCTAACTTCATCTTTCAAATCGTAAGTATTATATAATGAATGGTTGCTGGTGAACATATACAAACGATCTTGCTTGATAAAAAATGCTTGTTTTCGGGTGCTGGTTATCGCGTCAAGAGTTGCTTGGTTGGCTTGGTGGTTTGCTTCGAGTTTCAACATTGCTCTTCCAGTGAATACACATCGCTGGATATAGGGATAGCCTTTCATCCAACTTTCATCTTGGTCGGCTGGATTTACACGTTCTTGATCTACAAACGTCATTGCGGGGAGCATTTTACAAACATCACTCGCAATAAAGGTTTCCCATAGATGTTTACAACTGACATCAAACCCGACATTTACTTTCATGACCGCATGAAATTCAGCTTCGATGACGGCAAACCAATACTCTTCAATGATTTGTTGCAAGCCGTCACAAAGAAAATTTGTTTCTTGGCGAAAGAGGCGCACGGCACGTTTTTCACAAGGTGTCCAAAGTGAATTTTTATGGCCGGCAATGGGAGGTACTGGGGTGTACTCATTTGGAGGCACATGAATACGATGTTTCTTCCAGAGTCGATGTTGCTCCGATATCAATTCATAAGGGCTGATTCGTAGTTCTTTGCGTTTTCGTTGCATCGTTGAGGGGCCAAGATGAGAGATAACCACAATTTTCAACCCTCAGACTATGGATCCGATTTCCCTTTATATTAATCAAAACTGAGTGCCCCTGTTGAACCACGAAAAATATAAAAAAATCCTCAATGGCAAAATCGAGTTACAAAACAAATGGCAAAGGCATCGACAATGTCTTGATGGGGATTCGGAATTTTTTTTTTCGATTCGCTTTCAGTTGTTTGTTTTTGAATGCCCGGATGAAGCTGTTCGAGGGCAAACCCATGATTTTTAGTCACTTTTAAAAATTGGAGCCACATTTGATCTTTTGACGCACTACCCGCTCCTTTTTTCGATCCAAACAACGCCTTGATGGTCGTCGGTGCCAAAATATGAAATCGCGCATGCCGTTTCCACAAAAGATATTGAATCATGCCGTGAATTTTACCCAAAACAGCTGCGCTTCGTGTGGCATTGTCCACAAAACATCCCTCCAAAACCACGCATGCGGTTTTCCAATTTTCTTGAGATAAAATCATATCAAGCACTTGAAAAGCATTTTCCCAGGCTTGACACAAGAGTGAATTTTCATCACATTCTTTACTCAATTTATTTTCTTCTTCTTCTTTGTCTTCTTTCGTTGTATCAACGACAAAACTCTGTTTATCAAACAAGTGATAACCCACTTGATATGTCTCTTCTTTTTGTTTTTGGCTCTTTTTTTTTTTGGGAATTGGAGGAATCAATGTGACTGGAGTGGCAAGTGTGAGATGACATGATGGTGATGCCCCCTCCTCTTCACTCGTTTTTTCCGACACCAATAAGATTTCTTTCCATTTGGTCAATTGTCGACGGCTACGACACACCGCAACGATATCGATTTTTTTCGCTCGAGTGTTCCATACACAAATGGCCGGACTGTTTTTCGAAAGATCCATGCCCACAAACCACTCACTTTGCTGAGCATGAGTTTTCCATATCTCTTTTTTCTTTTTCTTTTCAACCGCTTTTTTTGACTTTTTCTTGACTTTTTTGTCGGCCTCTTGTTTCAGTTCCAGTAATCGGTTGGTTTCATTCAAAGAAGAAGGAGAAGCGAGTTTGTTTTTTTTAAGGGGTTGTTTTTCATCTTGTTCATCATTGTCATAGAGGTTTCTTTTTCGTTTGTTGTTATGATCGCTTGCCATGGAAGAAGTGTGGTGTGGAAAAAAAAGGATGTGTTTTTTCTATTTCGTATTCTGAGCCTTATATCTACACGGACGGAGCTGGCATTGGGGAATAAGCCCCCGTCGTCGTCCGAAAAAAAAGTTCCCCGTCGAATTTTTTTTTTCGGGGTTATTTTTTTTTTGGTCCGTTCCACCTCGCGTAACTTTTTTTTCGACGATTTGAAACCACATCTTCATTTTCAATCAACAACAACCAACCCAAACCCAAACCATGACGAGCACGCTCAGTAACGGTTCTGCCAAGACAGACAAAAAGAAAAAAGGCACTAGCAGCAGCAGCGAGGAGAGCGACAAGTCGGCGTCGTCTCACTCTGACTCTAATGGTGCTGGCGCTGCCGCCGAGAAAAAGAAGGACAAGAAAGAAAAGAAAGAGAAAAAGGAAAAGAAAGGACGTGGCAAGTCGCCTGCGGCATCCAAGAAGAAAATGACGGATGCCGAGTCGGACAAACCCACTTCTGCTACTGCTGCTGCTGCGGCTGCAACCGGAAAGGAACAACCTCCCGCGGGTGCTACCGCTTCTTCTGCTGCTGTTGCGGGTGGAAGTGCGGCGGCCGCCGCCGCCGCTGCCGACAAAAAAGATGGCGATGGAGCAGCTTCTGCAGCCAAGCCGAAACCCAAGGCAAAAGCCAAACCCAAACGTATTTTGCCCAAAGATTCGATGGATTATTACAATGAAACCGTCATGAAATGTGGACGCAATGCCACCAAGAAAATGTTGAAACATTGTTTCAAGGACGAAAAGGGTGAGCCGGAAGTCGTGCGCAGCGAAGAACCTGCCACCAGCCACATTCGTCATCACTGGTTGATGTCCATCAAACAGCTCACGTGGGGTGCAGCCGACTATGCTGTGCAGATGAGTTCGACTCACATTCGACCTTTCCATGTCCTCGAAGCCACCCGCACACTGATGCCTGGCTCGAAGGTGGCTGAAGGATACACTACCCGCTTCCCCGCCAACCCGAAATCCAAGGAATTCATGGAGAAGATGATTGCTGATTGCCCCCTCACGCGCACGGCCCATCACCAATACGTCTAAATTTTTTTTCCGCTTTTCATTTTTTTCCTTTTTTTCGTAAAAATCAGATTTCCCATTCGCTGTTGTATGTGCTTGAAGGCATCACATTTTTTTTTCTCTTGTTAGAAAAGAAGGGGTAATGAGTGTATCTGCGAGCGAAAAGTCTGCTGTTGCGACAGAAAAGTCTGCGACAGAAAAGTCTGCTGCGACGACCGAGACAGACACCCAATTGGCCAGTGAACTGGGAATATTGTATCAATCGTGGTTTGATGCGATGATTTTCAGTGAACGAACCAATACATTTCCAAAAATACAACGAATTGGGGAAAACATGTTTCAACAAGTGGAAGCGGTTGCGCTTTGGTTTGAAAAGGATATTCTTCAAGAAACTGCAGAATCTCTACGTAAACTAACTTTGGTTCCTCCCACACAACCTCCATCCCAACAAGCCGGAAAGACGCCCTTGGATACCACAAACTACTTGAATTCAACAACACAAGAGGCCCAAAAGACACAGCCATTATTAACGGCAGAAAATTTCGAAAAATGGTATGCTCTTTATGATCCGATGGCTAAACTTCCTGAAACTCAATTACCCTATCGATTTGCCTATGCGCAACGTCTTGTCAATGAATTGATCTTGTTGGCTACGACAACTTTTAAAAATACATTGTTTGAATTACCACCCAGACATGCCGATTTATTTGGCAATATTTTACAAGTGTGCCAGCATTTTGTCAAGTGTGATTTCAACGACATTCTTACACGAATCCATGGCAATTTCTTTCAAGTCATGACAGCGATCAAAGTTTTCAAACCCAGTGCAAGCCCACCCCAAAAAGAACAAGATGAAAAGAAATCCTTGATAAAAAAAAAGGAAGGCCACAACAACAAACAAGTGATTCTAGAATTTTCACCTGAATTAGAACGCAAATTCAAACAACTGGGTTCCTATTTTTATCTAGAGACAGCCTGTTTGACATTATTTCGAACCAATAAACCCACGACACCACCAGACATGATATGCAAGCGATTGATTGAACTCATTGAATTGTTTGGCTTTTGCCATCTTTTGCGGACCAAATTCACATTGCAGAAAAATATTCGGAGATTGTATGTCTACCAAAATCGTTTGTTGGCCTGTTGCATGCAATTAATGGATGTGAAAAACTTTTGTCCATTTACGGATGTCAAGGAAGCGATTATTGTTACCAACAACAACACCATCATAAATTCAAAACTTTTGGAAACGGTGCAAAGTTTGGTTCGTCTTTGTGAGTCTTGTGCGGAATCTCTGATGAGCGAATGTGCAGACTATCCCGACATTTTGATCATCACCAATCTCAAGAGCATCAAAAATGCCTTGTATTTGATTTTGCTTCAAGTCTCAACCTTGACACAACGACGGGTCATGCTGTTTCGAACCGCACAACGCCTTGAACGATTTTTCACTCAACATGCATTTCAATTTTTAGATGCGGCTCCTCACATTGGGTGCATGTTGGCGTTTGACATTTTTGTCTTGATGTTGGACATTTTCCCGGCGGAAATGGGCAATATCTCGCTCATTCACGAAATGAATATTTGGTTTGCCTATATGACTCGGAAAACAAAACATGACCTTGCTTTTGATCAAACAAAGGAGGACCAAAACAAAGATGTCTCTTCGTCGGAAGACGATTCTACATCTGAAGAGGATGATGATGATGACGAAGAACAAGACACCCAGAAAAAAGCAGATGCCGAGAAAACAATTGAAACTTGGTCGCTTTATTCACATGTCTTGCGTGAATCGTTTGATCAAACCTTGGCCTTGTCCAAAACGGAAATGGACCAATTAGCGTCACAAAAAACGGATACACACACACAAAAGAAATGCAATGAAATTGTGTGGACGGCGGCCATGTCTGGATTTTTGGTACCTTTTGTGGCGCATATTTTCAATAATTCGCAAAAATTTTCCAATATGGTGATTAGTAACTGCGTGGTTTTGTTGCATCGGGGCTTATTGGTTTTATACAATACCACCCGTGATCGAGTACAATTGGGCTTGTATTTTCAACAACATCAACTCTATACGAGTGTGGTGCGTTGTTTTGGTTCTCTCTCTAAAAATTCGGAAACAGCTCCTTTATCGAGCGCAATGTTTACACTGCTCACGGATATGAAGGAATTGGAGCTCATTCCTCTCCGCTCATCATCAATCAAGAAATAATTTTTTTCTGTATTTTTCTTTTTTTCATTTGTTTTTGGTTTTAGATGTCGACCGCTTATTTCGGGTTTTTGAGTGTAGCGGGCATTGGGTCTGCCGCAGCTGTGCTTGGAACGCAAGTTTATCATGCTTCGGTGGTGCAAGAAGCAATGACACAAGGATATGACATGATTATCTCCAAACAACCAAGTGAGATAGAGTCGAAAATGTCGGTTCAAACTGTAAACTCTGCTAAAGGTTTTCAAAAAGAAGATCCTACGGCATGTTGCTACAATGTCGAGTCTAACCACTCACTGTTTTTTGGCGTTGAAAAATTAGTACCGAAAAAAACGTTTGTCTCTTTTCATTTTCCATGCAGATGTCAAAAGAAAAGGAAATTGAAAAAACCAAATACAAATTGGTGCCGATCCGTTGTCTGTGTGGGGAATATGTTCAATATTATGCGTCGGTAGTGGATCGGCTGGTGGCGCAAGGAATGGACAAGAAAACAGCATTGGAAAATTGTGGGTTACCTCGCAACAATTGGTTTTCTCCACCTGCTTCTGGAAAACATCCTGAATATGAAAAGACAATTGGTGGATCGAGAAACGTTTGTTGCTATACCACAATTTTAACAACCATCGATGTTTTGGCACAAACCAATTTCTATCACGACTATAAAACTCTCTATGATGGCTATTTTGCTTCTTCTTCCTCTATCACTCTGCCTCCTCTACCTTCTCTAGAGGGGCCAATATGAGAAATTACCACTAAATGAGATTAAAAATGTAAATGTAAATTTTTGATTGTATGGATCGTTAAAAAGCTTTAAAAAGATTAGGCGCGGTGGGGATCGAACCCACGCGGTCTAAACGACCATAGGATTTTAAATCCCACTCCTTCAACCACTCGGACACGCGCCCTTTGATATATATCAGAAACCAATGAAATGTGTGCTTCGTCGCACATAAAACTTGGGCGCGATGGGATTCGAACCCATGCGGTGCAATACCAGAGGATTTTGAGGCCTCCTCCTTTAACCACTCGGACACACGCCCTCCAATCAATAAAAAAAATTCTATCGACCATAAAAGATAGATATTGAGTTTTCTTTTCGGTTGCCAATGTTTTGGTTGCTAGATGAAACATCATTTGTTAGCCGAAGCAACTCAAACCTTTGCAAAAAAATCAAAAACGGAATCATCCTTTTTGCCTGTGGTGGTGCAAACTCTCAAATTGTGTCTTGACCCATGCGGAATGTCAATGATGGATTTAATGTGGTTGATTGATGAATATATTGGCGTTCGATATTTGTTTGTGGGTGGATTGGATAGCGACAAATTAAGCCTTTGGGATGAAATTGCAGGTACCCAACCTCTTGCTTTTTCGCTACCTGCCAATCGTTGGCATCCGGAGCTTTCCATAAACAGTCAAGGTCACATTCTTGTGACCGGAGGGCGCAATGATGTTCACCACTTGACCGGCAAAAAACAAGATGAATTTTTACCCACATTGACAATCGATTTATCACAACAAACGATCCAAGAAGTGCCAAAAGACAAAGAACATGTTCTCATTTAACATTTGCGGACACTTGATACACCCCATTGGTCTCGTTATTGGGGTTTATCTCGAGATGATGAGCAAAAAACAATCGCCGCTGCGGATGCCAATGGTCGGATAGTCGTTTATGATGATGAAACTCAAACCATCAAAACATTGAACTTGAAAGAAGTATGGAATCCGGCTTACGGATGTTTTTTGCGAAACGGGAAATTTTGGTGCGCACGTGATACCGGTATCTTGCAAATCGATCTTGCTACAGGAAACGTCAAACTTGGACTTAACCTAAAAGATGGAAATAAACCTCAACCGATACGGATGGACAGAAGTGCGAATGGATACATTTACGAATCGAAATTAACTCCTCAACTCGTCAAAACCCAAGATGTCAAACATGGTGCAATATTTCTCAGACGTTGTAATGTGTATGGTTTTCGTACGGTTGCCAAGCCTCTCCCTCCAACAAGACAACCAACAAAGCGACGAACACCAATCCAAATCCAAGAAAACAAATTGATGCAGCCAACTCGACCTTTGGCATTTCTCATGGCCACGAGCGATTCATTGTGGTTTACGGAAACGATTGAAGAGACTCGGAATCCAGAATATTTCTTCTACACAACCAGTCTCGATGGCTCCAATTTGAAACGTATTTCTTGGCAGAAGAATCCTCTCGGTTTTGGATCATGGGCATATCGACATCGTTATGGTAATTGTGGATATTTTGGATCGAGTTGTTCTTATATCGCGGTTTCCTCGCGAAATTTTTCCATACCAAAAATCTAAATATCTCTCTACTTTTAAAAAGCTTCATTTTTCAGTAGAAATGGGTCAGTGCGAAAAAGACGATATTACGGTGTTGAATTCAACAAAACAAGAGGTATCCATGTGGGATCGAGCCATTGAATCTAAAATATTTGGAGGTGCTTTGTACAATAACAAAACGCGAAAAACAAAAGCCAAACAATTACTGTGTGGAGTGACAAATGTTTCCGTTACCAACTTTGGATTTCATTTAACTCGATCGGATGGTTCCAAACTGGAATGGAACGTGGATAAAGTTTGTATGACCGAGAAACAAATTCTCTTGCTATTTTTTTGCTTGTGCATCCTCTTTTTTTTGTTGTTGTAAAGCTTGTTTGGCGCGATGTGAGAGTCCACTGATAGACGATCCACTTAAAAAAGCGGTTGAAGCGGCTGGGGTTCGGATGGGCGGACGACTGACCGCCGGAGCAGCGGCGGCTGGGGGTGTGGGATCGAGAAAAAAAGCAGCAGAAACCGATGCTGGGAGTATCGGTGGGACATAAGAAGAAAAAGATCGAGGTGCTGCTGGAAGCGATGGCATGGGTGTAGGTTGAGGAGGAAGAGAAGCGGGAGCAGGAGGAGGAGGCATGATGCGCAACGGTGGTTGTGCGGGAGGTAAAATACGTAAAGGACTCGCTTGTAGTTCGAGTCGCTTCATTTCGAGCAGCGGACTGGGACTTCGACCTCCGGCGGTATGGGTACTTTTTTCGTCATCAGATGCCGACGCCAACTCAATCATATTGGGTGTGGAAACAGTATCGTCATCCGGGTTAAAGGCTTCATTTTCCCGATAATCTTGTTTATTGTCTTGTTTTTCTTCTTTTTCTTCTTCCTTTGATTCTTTTGAAAGAACACGTCTTTTCTTGGCAGGACCTGACTCGTTATCACTTGGAGCTCGAGGACGTTTTTTCGATGTAAGAACCAGCACCGGGATTGTTTTTTGAATGACATCGGGTTCATTTTGTTTTTGGCTTCGAACTTGATAATTGTGAGCCACTTGTTGTATTTCCACCCATTCTTCGAGTTGCGCGGGCGTCACCTGTTGACCATAAACTTCTTGTATTTTCTTTGAAATAGCTTCCATTTTTTGTGTTTCGGTCAGTGGATATTTTTTTTTGAGGAGAGTCGACGCCCGATATCGTACCCCCAGTTGCCAATCTCGAAATCGATCTTGATCTTGGGGTAAACAATAATCCGCCACATCAATTTTGCCAATATGATGCTGCATAAACCATTTTTTGACGGTTTTCGCTTGGGCATCAAGGTTTTTTTTCATTTCTCTCTTTTGTAAATCATGTTCTTGGACTTTTCCTCGAAGAAGCAAATAGCTGCGCACACATCCTTTGGGACCTAATGCTTCTTGCACATTTGGCTTGAATTTGCTTGCATCAAATTGAAATGGATCTCCATTTTCTTTTTCTTGTTTTTCTTGGCCCACGGATGATGATGCTGATGATGATGAGGACGCTGACATAGAGGCGCTGGCTGATGCGGATGCCGACATTTTTTTTGTTGTTTGCTGAGGTTGATCAGATCTGTGAAAGCGGAATCATCAAAACACACACTCAAAAAAAAGATGAATCCAATCCGAACAAGATTTGAGCAACTCAAAATTGAGTTGGAGGAAAAGTACGCGGAATATTTTTGTTGGTCCGAACCTGTAATATGGGAATGGATGTCTTTATTTCCTGAAGGGGAGGGTCTACCACCTTATTATCAACCCTCTACCTCTTCTTCCTCCTCTCTCGACAAGAAACATACATTATCACCACCACCAACCCCACAAACTTCCAAAGAGGCCCAATTCACTTGTCAACCAACAAAAGAAGAGGCCAAAGAAATAATAAAAAAAAATACAATTCTTTGTGTTGAATATGAGAATGCCAAAAGAATCATGACTTGTGTTCGCAACTGGACGCCAATAAGATACATTTTTCTCGTTGCTCAACACCACCATAAAGAAACGAAAAAAACAATGACGGGTGTGGTGGATGGCGAGCTTTCTAGTTTTTTCAAATCGATGAATTATGAGCAAGGGCCTGATTTCTTGGAAAAAGATAACCTGTCGATTCAAATTTGGAGTTCCGCATCCCGTCTACTTGAATGCCAAGAACAATATGATTTAAATTGGCAGAGAATTCAAAAGGCGAACCAACCGGCATTATTAGGTGAATGGGTAGAAACCTTGCATAAAAACAATGTGGTGGGTAAAGGGTGGTGTTGCCCTGAACTTGGAGATGGCATTTATGTGGTTTATGAAGATTCGTGCGCGATGGCCATGTTTTGTGAACTTGTGGTCTACTGCCCCAATTTTCTCCAAGATTACAATTCAATTGAATATTTGGCCCCATTTGATTTGTCAAACTCGGATTTTTTCATTCTCAAGATCTTTAAAGCTTTGTTTGCTCACGCCAAACAACAACAATCAAAACAAAACCAACATATTATCAAACAGGAAAACGTACTCACATTGGCGTATACAGAGCTGGGAAAAAAATGGAAATTATGGAGTAAAGAGACCCCCTTTTGGACATCATCCATACCCCTCATCATGCAAGAAACAAAAACAAAACATGAAGCTTTTGGAAATGGATCGGAACAATTTGGATTCGCAGCTACCCCCACGACGCCCACATACGAAAAACATATCAAGTATTTGCAATCAAAACATGCGGATCATACAAAAAGAACAACAATGTCGTCTCCGGCGGTGGTTTTGGCCAATTTAACGAATTGATTGCACCGTGGTTTTTTTTGTGATACACCATGTTCTATCATCATCATGTTTCATCCTTCAACAGCGGCACGGGTAGCATCCACAAGATGTGCAGCACGATGTTTTGCATTTCTTTTTCTTGCAACCGCAGTTGTCGGCACGCGCCAGGTACACGGCCAACACGATCACCGCGATCAAGAGCAGCAGAACGAAAAAGCCCAAAGCGTAATCTCCGTACGTCATCTATTCCCACAACAACAACAAAAAAACATCTTTAAATCCTCCCTCCTCTTCCTCCCCAGCATTTAAAAAAAAAAGAGATGACCCATTTTCTCTTTTGTCCCTTATCTCTCTTTCCTCGAAACCCCGCCAAAATCCGAGGGGTCAGTTACCCGCGCGAAGAGAGAAAAAAAAATGGATTATTTGTAGGGAAGAAGATGCCTCGAAAAAAAAAGACTGCTATGTGTGAACCACCCACCACCGCCGCCGGCAGGTTGAGTTAGGGCCATGTTTTTTCCATTTCGCCTTTTTTTAGGAAAAGAGATGGTTAACAAGCACATGGACACTGGTTGCAGCTTGAACAAGTTGTTTTGCAAGATTTTTTGCATTTGCAGTTACAACCGGTTCCGAGATAGTAGGCCATCACGGTAATCGCAACGATCATAACAATGATCACAATAAACAGAGCCAAATATCCCCAATTCAGCAACATCAGGACGGCTTGCTTCAGATAACAAAAAAAAGCAGGTCGTGCCTTTTTCCCGTTGTTCACTTATTCTCTTTCTTTTTTGGGGGAGGAAGAAAGACGGGCTGATTGTTTGTGTTTTTTTTTCAATTTTTTTTTTGTTGGTTCATCTCGGGGTATGAGGAGGTGGGGTCGGCAGGGTCACAAGAGAAGTGAGCTGATTTTTTGTTGGACTCAGCAAGAGGCGCGGGTGAAAAAAATCCAGGTTCAAAGCCATCGCGTAGGCGCAAGAATACCATTTTTCAAGATTGGAAAAGAGAATTCCATTGTAAACCGACCATAAAAAGGGTAAATGCGAGCTTTTTTTTAAAGAAGGCCACCAGCAACACACCGGTATATTATAGGTAAAAGCCATATACATCATTGAAATGCTGCTGATATCGGTAGGCGAAGCCAAATATAACATCATGTCACACAGTTTCAATATTTTATGAAATTGTGTCTGCATCTCTCGCATATCTCGCTTGATCTTGGTGTGTTCAAACAAAAAAACATAAAATAAATCCCGTTTGGCTTGTTCCACAATTTTACAAAGTTCTTTGGAATGAATGGTTCTTCCATCGTAAAAAATCAATAATATTTTTCTGGGCATCAAGTTTTGTCGGGTGTTGTGTTGAATGTTGGTGGACCAGGTCAAAGCAGACACGAATTCGTCTTTTTCTTCGCTTAAAAGACTTAATCGAGATAAGATTTGTTGTTGAAAAAGTTTTTTGATCATGGGCAACAAAGGTCGATATTGATCGAGATTAAATTCCAAATCCAACTGGACATGATATTGCGCGCTGCGTACCGATCCGGTGTTATGCACCGATCCGGTGTTATGCACCGATCCGGTGTTGTATACCGAGCCCAACGATTGTGTCACGGATTGTGGCACAGAGGAAAGCAAAAAGGCTGATAATAATTTTGGCGGTTCGAGTACAACAACCGAGCGATTTCGTGCAAGGGTACGATCAATTCGTGCCCATTCGGACGATGTCAAATATGTAAACGGACACCAGATTATCAATAAATTAAAAGAAGAAACGGATCGTTGTGTATGGTATTCGATCGAATCAAATGTTGGAAACATACCGACCCTCAAATTAAAAGTGAGGTGTTTCAAGGCTGACCAAGCCAGTTCTCCCCATTCATTTTCTTTTTCTTTTTTAGTTGCATTTGCATGCGACAAAATTAATAAATCGATATTGGACCTTTCTGTTGTTGAACGATGATGGTTTCGATGACGTTGCACCCATGTGAATGGACGACCTTGATCGCCACCCACATCACAATCCAAATTTCGGAAAATTTGATGCATCGCACGGAAACCTTATATTTTCTGGTGGGGAGAGAGTTAGGGCCTGGGCCCTAAGTTCCGGTTACCACAAAAAAACCATCCACGAAAAACAAAAGTCAATTTCTTCAAACTCACAATTTCAAACATCCTGCTTCACATGATATGTTCTTGACAGATGTCTAACAAGCTTGAAGATGACGACTTTGTCAATGTGACCCACTCCCAAAACGGTTTGGGAGCTGACACACCCAAAATGGCTGACACACCCAAAATGGCTGACACACCCAAAGTCGCTGAGATGGATGGTTCCAAACCTCCACCACAGATCATGTATGTTTACGTACCCGATCTTGGTGGGTATCAGCTTGTCTACAATGGAAATGCAGCGCCTAGTCCAGCACCAACACTGATCCCGATACCCAAAGTCCCCAAAGCGACCGAAGTCCCCAAAGCGACCGAAGTCCCCAAAGCGACCGAAG
>Ga0068862_100003378_pt1 | contig 13767 bp, 13 predicted proteins | sample KBSSwiS52_FD_66598 | JGI IMG/M metagenome (GOLD analysis project Ga0068862, IMG submission 66598) | Switchgrass rhizosphere microbial communities from Kellogg Biological Station, Michigan, USA - KBS Switchgrass S5-2 | ecosystem: Host-associated > Plants > Roots > Rhizosphere > Soil ... | reverse complement strand
TTGAGCAAGGGCTTCGTCGAGATGCATGGCGGCACCTTGAAGATCGACAGCGAGCCCGGCAGCGGCACCACCGTTACCGTGCGTTTCCCGCCCGACCGCACCCGCACCGCTTCACCCGAACATGCCCACCAGCCGTCCCCGGAAAGTCTGACACGATGAACGAAGCCGCTCCCCTCACCACCGACCTTCAGGCGATGCGCATCGGGCGCGTGGTGTCGGTTTCCGGCAGCCAGCTGATCACCCTCCTCGACCAGCATATCGGCGGCGATGATGACAATCCTGCCGCACGCAAGCCGGATATCGGCGAGGTCGTCAACGTCCGCACGTCCACGACCATCGCCTTCGGCCTGGTGACAGGCCTCAGCATTCCGATCCCGGAGCAGATCGAAGGCAAGGCGGAACTCCGCATCATGGAGCTGGAGCTGATCGGCGAGATCGAAGGCGACGGCATCTTCCGCCGCGGTGTCTCCACCTTCCCGGGCCTCGGCGACGGGGTCTTCCACACCACGCGCGAGGATCTGCGCCGCGTCTTCATGCGCGCCGGCGACAATGGCGTCCGGATCGGCGTCGTCAACCAGGACAAGTCGATCCCGGCCTGCGTCATGGTCGATGAACTCCTGGGCAAGCATTTCGCCGTGCTCGGCACCACCGGCACCGGCAAGTCCTGCGCGGTCGCGGTTATCCTGCGCAACATCCTGGCCGCGCATGCCAAGGCGCATATCGTCATCCTCGATCAGCACAACGAGTTCGCGACCGCCTTCGGCGACACCGCGGAGCAGATCACGCCGGCCGACCTGCAGCTGCCCTACTGGCTGCTGAACTTCGAGGAAATGAAGCAGCTGATCATCGGCGATTCGAGCGGCACGCCGGAGATCGATTCCGTGATCCTCCACCAGGTGATCGTGCAGGCGAAGCGCAACCTCCTCGCGGTGCGCGACACCACCTCGACCGTGACGGTCGATACGCCGGTCCCCTATCGCCTCTCGGAAGTGACCCAGCTGCTCGACGAAGCCATGGGCAAGCTCGACCGGCCGGTCGATTCCGCGCCGTATCTCCGCATCCGCGAGCAGTTCCTGAGCCTGCAATCCGACCGCCGCTTCTCCTTCATGTTCCCGGGCGTCACGGTGCGCGACAACATGGCGGCGATCCTCTCGCGCCTGTTCCGCATCCCGGTCCGCGACAAGCCCGTCACCGTCATCGACACCTCCGGCATTCCCTCGGAAGTGCTGAACGTCGTCGTCTCCCTGCTCTGCCGCATGACCTTCGATTTCGCGCTCTGGAGTGACCAGACCGTGCCGATCCTGTTGGTCTGCGAAGAGGCACACCGCTACGCGCCGGCCGAGGACAAGACCATCTTCGAGCCGACCAAGCGCGCGCTCTCGCGCATCGCCAAGGAAGGCCGCAAATACGGCGTCTCGCTCTGCCTGGTCAGTCAGCGGCCGTCGGAGCTGGCCTCGACCGTGCTCTCCCAGTGCAACACCATCTTCGCGCTGCGGATGAGCAACCAGAAGGACCAGGAGTTCCTGCGCGCCGCGATGCCGGAATCCGGCATCGGTCTCCTGGACGAGCTGCCGTCGCTGCGCAATGCCGAGGCGATTGCCGTGGGTGAAGGTGTGCCGATCCCGACCCGGATCTGCTTCGACGAGCTGCCCGCGGACGGCCGCCCGCGCAGCAAGACCGCGCCCTTCTCCACCGCCTGGACCCAGGAAGTCAGCTCGGATTCCTTCCTGCAGAGTGTGGTCAACCGCTGGCGCAACCAGCGCTGACCGTCTCCGTTCAGAAGGCCTTGGCGATCGCCCGTTTCGCGGCGGCGATCTCTTTTTCATCGCGCCTGTAGAACGTCCACTGCTTGATCCGCTTCGGCCGGATCAAGCCGGCCTGGGCCAGGATCTTCAGATGCTCGCTGACCGTCGGCTGGCTCACCTCGAGCTTGGCCGCGATCAATGCGCCGCAGACCCCGTCCTTGACCAGATCCCCATCCTTCTGCGGTGGGAAATGCACCGTGGGATCCTTGAGCCATTCCAGGATCTGCAGGCGGCGTTGGTTGGCAACAGCGCGGATCGCTTCGATATTAGACATATTGCCATTTTCCTAAATGCCGAATTATTGTCAACCGGCATGAAGGAGACAGCAGCGTGACCCAGGACCCGCCGATCACCCGCGACGCCATTTCGGCCGTCGGAGACATCATCCGCCCCTATATCCGCCGCACGCCGGTGGTCGCGGTCGACGCTGCGGATTTCGGCCTGCCCGCCCGATCGCTGACCTTCAAGCTCGAGCTGATGCAGCATGCGGGCTCGTTCAAGAGCCGCGGCGCCTTCACCAATCTCCTCACCCGCAAGATCCCGGTTGCCGGCGTGGTCGCGGCCTCCGGCGGCAATCACGGCGCGGCCGTCGCCTTCGCGGCGAAACGGCTCGGTGTGCCGGCCCGAATTTATGTTCCGGAGATCTCCTCTCCGGCCAAGATCGCCCGGATCAAGAGCTATGGCGCCGACCTGGTCGTCGGCGGTGCACGCTACGCCGATGCCTATGCCGCCTCCGAGACCTGGGCCAAAGAAAAGGGCGCCCTCACCGTCCATGCCTTCGATCAGCGCGAGACCATGCTGGGTCAAGGCACGCTCGCCAAGGAAATGGAGGAGCAGGCGCCGGACATCGATACATTGCTGGTCGGGGTCGGCGGCGGCGGTCTCATCGCCGGCATCGCCGCCTGGTATCGTGGCAAGGTGAAGGTGGTCGGCGTCGAGCCTGAGCTCGCGCCGACGCTCACCAAAGCCCTGGCCGCCGGCAAGCCGGTCGATGCCGAAGCCGGCGGCATCGCCGCGGACTCCCTCGCGCCGAAGCAGATCGGCGCGCAGGCCTTCCCGATCGCCCGCGATCACGTGGCCGAAGTGGTGTTGGTGACGGATGACGCAATCCGCGCCGCGCAGAAGGCGCTCTGGGACGTGCTCCGTGTCGTCGGCGAGCCTGGCGGCAGCGCCGCGACCGCGGCTTTTCTCTCCGGCCGCTACAAGCCGCGCGACGGCGAACGGGTTGGCGTTGTAGTCAGCGGCGGAAACACGGTCGCAGTCGATTTCGATCGCTAGTTTTATGGCAATGGCGCGAAGCCTGGCGTTTACCATAAATGCTCCGGTTTCGTGCCATTCCCTCGTTGACCATCTGTTCAACTCCCGATAGTTTTCGGAAAAATTGCAGATCAGATGCGGGGTTGATTCGATGAAACTGGCAGTGAATTTAGCGGCGGCGTTTGGTTTGGCCGCGTTTATCGCGCTGTCGGCACCGGCTTCGGCCACCACCTTCACCTATGACCTGGTAGGCGATACCACAACCGCCTACACCGATCCGGCCTGGCCGGGCTGGAGCTACATCGACACCAAGGACACCGGCACCGGCGCGACTTCATTTCCCGGCTACTCGGTTCATGTCGGCGATATCTTCCAGGTGACGGTGACGCTCAACAATCCCGTCACATTCAACACCATCGACCTCTTTCTCCAGGAAGCGAGCGACGATGCAGGCGTCTGGTTCGACCAGACGGTCATGTTCTCGCTCGGCGGCGCGACCGTTCCGAACCCGGCCACCGGCTTCTGGAATGGATCCGCCGGATCCACCGGCGGCCTCGGCTTTGGGCCCGGCTTCTATCCCGACGCCGGCTCGCTCACCATCGACAAGGTCATCGTGAACGCCGTCGTCACCGCGCTGTCCAATCCGTTGGGCAACTCCGTCTCGTCGGTCGAATTGCTGCAGTTTCCGACCTATATCGGCTTCTACAATGCGAGCGTGGCCACAACGCCGCTTCCCGGAACCTTGCTGTTCATGATGACCGCTTTGGGCGGCCTCGGGATCTTTGCCCGGCGCAAGCGGGCCGCTTCCATCGAGGCCTAGAACGCGCTCTCGCGCGGCCCGTTAGAACGCGCTCTCGCGCGGCAGCGGCGCGGCGAGATAGCAGCCGAACTCGTTCGGGAAGTTGGCGCTCACCCGCGCGTGCACCCGGCCCTGGCGACCGAAGTAACGGCCGTTGTCGGTCGCCGGGAAGACGCCGTCGTGCCAGACGTTGGGGTGGAGATAGAGGCCCTTCGACCCGTCGAACCAGAAAGCCTTGAAGTCCTGCGGGGTGACGTCGTCGCCGGGCAGAGCGAGCGGAACCACGAAGGGCGCCTTGTCCAGCGGAAAGAACATCTGCCCGCCGTCGGGATGGTAGTTGGCGCGCCACATGAGCGCGCGATGCCGCCCCAGCGTCGAGTTGGTTTCCGAGGCTTCACTCGGCAGGCAGCTCCAGCCGAGCACGTAGTCGCCGCCGACCGCGTGGTTCTGGGCCTTCAACATGTCGCCGACCCATTGGCAGGCGAAGATGCCTTCGGTCGTGCCGCCTTCGTCGCCGCTGTTCGGGTCGACCGGGCGCCAGCCTTGCGCCGGCCAGCGCACGATCTCGATCTTCTGCTTCTCGGGATCGCTGACGATCTCGCCATAACCGGCAAGACTTGCAGCGGTTCCCTCGATCAACGGCAGATCCAGCACCGGTGCATCCGGCATGCCGGTGCCATCCGGTTTGAGATTGGGCATCGCGACGTGCATCTGCATTTCCCGGACTCCTTGGGTCTCCCTCAGTCAGCCCACCTCAATAGCGCCCAAATGTGACAGTTCGGCAAGCCCGACCCTGCGGATCCCGGTGGAACCGGCGGGCCGCGGGATCGTTGAGCGTCCGAAAACCAGAACGGAGGGTGGCATGGCGGCGAAAGAACGCGCGGAAGACGACGCAGAAGGACCGATCGTCGCGCTTACGGTGGATCCGGACACGGTCTGCTTCCTGATCGTGAAGGCGCGGGAGTTCGACGTGAAGGTCGAGCCGGACGACCCGGATTCCGGCTCGAATCCGACCGACGACGGCGAGGTCGACGTGCTGGAGGACCGGCGCGACGATCCGACCTTTGCCGAGCTCATGGGCACGCTCGAGGCCTTGAACGAGGACGAGCTTGCCGACCTGGTCGCGATGACCTGGATCGGGCGCGGCGACTTCGATGCCGAGGATTGGGACGATGCGAAAGAGCAGGCGCTGCAGCGCGGCACCAAGGGCACGGCCGAATACCTGCTCGGCACGCCGCTGCTCGGCGACTTTCTGGAAAGCGGCTTCAACGATCTCGGCTATTCCTGCGAGGACATCGAGGAAGCACATCTCTGACCGGAAGGATCCGGTGCCTCGCGCGGAGACGCCGGATCCATCGCAGGCTCAATACGTCAGTTGGTCGTCACGTTCACGCCGACCACGCTGTCCCATTGCTTGGTGATGGTTTCCTTGGCCTTGCCCTGCTGCGCCAGGCTCGGAAACAGCGCTTTGGTGTAGTTGTCGGCGGGCGGCAGCTTCGCCATCAGTTCGTCGGGCACGACTTTGCGCTTCACCAGATCGTCGAAGCGCGCCGGATGGCAATAGCCTTTCAGCCAGGTGATCTGCGACTCATCGGAATAGAGATGCTCCATCCAGAGCTTGGCGGCATTGGGATGCGGTGCATAGGCGCTGATCGCCTGGACATAGACGCCGGCAACGATGCCGGTCTTCGGCACCACCACGGCGACGTCGGGATTGCCCTTCAGCGTGTCGCGATCGCCGAGTGCCAGATAATCCCAGCGGACCACGATCGGCGTCGTGCCGAGCGCCAGGGTCGAGGCGCCGCCGCTGGCCGGCACGAAATTGCCGGCGGTGTTCAGCTGCTTGAAGAATTGCAGCCCGGCATCGGCCGCCTTGTCGATGTCGCCGCCGGTCGATGACAGGCCCGATGCAAACACGGCCTGGATCGATTCATTCGAGTTCCGCGGATCGCCATCCAGCGCCACCTGGTCCTTGTATTCCGGCTTCAGCAAATCAGGCCAATCGGCCGGGATATTCTTGACCAAGTCCTTGTTCACTTCAAAGGCGAGGACGCCGTAGTAATCGCCATACCAGTAACCGTCTGCATCCTTCTGGTCGTCCGGGATAGAATCCCAGGTCGCGACCTTGTAGGGCTGCAACAGGCCGTCTTTCTTCGCTGAAGGACCAAAGGAAAGGCCGACATCGATAACGTCAGGCGCCTGCGGGCCGGTGCTCCCCTTGTTTGCCTTGATCGCTTCGATCTCGTCGCCGGACCCGGCATCGGGATTGAGCTCATTGAGCTTCAGGAAAGGATACTTCGTCTTGAACGCATCGATCACCTCGCCGTAGCGGCACCAGTCATGCGGCACGGCGATGATCGTGAGCTCGCCCTCTTTCTTCGCCGCGTCGATCAGTGCCGCCGCAGGCTCGGCCTGGGCGACATTCCAGGTCACCCCCAGCAACGCCAGCGCCGCCGATCCGAGCAAAGACCCGTCCAGCCTGTTCCGCTTCATAGCACCCCTCCGTCATTTTGAGACGGTGCGGACGCTATCATCGGGGCTGTTGAATCTCAACACATAGACCTGTAACTTCACACAACTATAACAGAGTATTTGTGCAATACAAAACACCGTCTGGCCGAAACATCCATGGACTTCATTTTTATGCTGACGCGGCAGGATCGGACGATCACCGACTGCCTCGACCTGTTCCGGCTGATCCGCCCGCTCGCTCTGAAGCATGTCGGCTTCAAGGATGTCGGGGTTTCCCCGACGACGCTCGCGACACTCCACGAAGCGATCAAGGCGAGCGGCGCGACCAGCTACATGGAAGTCGTCAGCACCACGCCGGAGACCTGCCTCGCCTCGGCGCGGATCGCGGCGGAGCTCGGTGTCGACTGCTTGATGGGCGGCACCGACGTCGCGGCGGTGCAGGATATCCTCCATAAGTCGGAGACACGCTTCTATCCCTTCCCGGGTTATCCGCGCGGACATCCGACCCGACTCGCCGGAACGCTCCAGGACATCGAGGCGCATTGTCGCGACTTCGCCGCGCGCGGCTGTGCCGGAGCCGATCTGCTTGCCTATCGCGCGACCGAGGCGGACCCGATCGCGCTCATCCGCGCGGCCAAGAAGGGCCTGGGCGAGAAGCGCCTGATCGTCGCCGGCAGCATCGTCTCCAAGGCGCAGATCCGCGCCATTGGCGGCGCCGGCGCCGATGCCTTCACCATCGGGTCCGCTGCGCTCGACGGCAGCTACGCACCCGGCATGGGCTCGATCCTGTCGCAGCTCTCCGCCATACAGGCGGACCTGGAGCCCGCGCGGTGATGTCGCGGCACGAGTATTCTTGCCAAAGTCGCCGGCGCTCGCCAATCTGGCCGGAACACCAGCCAGGGGGCGTTGCAAGTGGCGATGAACGAAGTGGTTAAGCTCTCGAAGAAAGACCGGCAGGACCGGATCCTGACCGAGTTGAGAGTCTCGACGACGATCCGCATCTCCGATCTCGCGGCTGAGCTGGGCGTTTCCTACGAGACCATCCGGCGCGATCTCGAGGAGATGGGCCAGAGCGGTCTCATCAACCGCACCTATGGCGGCGCCGTGGTGCGGCCGTTCGGCTTCGAGCCGGCCTGGAACGAGCGCTTCAACGCGATGACCGAGGAGCGCGAGAAGATCGCCGCGACCGCCGCCGGCCTCATTGAGCCGCGCGAAGTGCTGATGATCGACGCCGGCTCGACTACTTTGCACTTTGCCCGCAGGCTGGCCGCGGAAGCCAAGAACCTGACCATCGTCACCAACTGCTTCGCCGTGGCGATGGCCTTCTCGACCAATCCGACGATCACCGTCCTCAGCTGCCCCGGCCAATATGATTCGCACGAAGGCAGCGTGACCGGTCCGGACACGCTCGCCTATCTCGCCCGGTTCAACGCCAACCGCGCGGTGATCGGCTCCAGCGGCATCACGCTCGAAGGGCCGAATGACGTCCATTCCAGCGCCGCCGCGGTGAAGCGCGCGATGCTGGCGCGCTCGCAGGAGCACATTCTGCTAATCGACCATTCGAAGTTCGATCTGCCCAATCTCGAAGTGGTCTGTCCGCTGACCGACATCCACCGCGTGATAACCGACCAAGCTCCGCCGGCAGAGCTCGGCGCGGCGCTCAGCAAAGCGCGGGCGGAAATCCTCTACTGATCCGGCCTCAGGCCGAACGCGCCTTCATCATCTGCTGGCGATAGCGCTCGGCATCCCAGTTGAGCAACGCCTGCTCCTCGTTTGAGGGCAAGTAGCGCAGCTTCGCACCGTCCGGAATCCGCGCGACCACCAGGCCGAGGCAGACCAGCATCGCCTCGGCACCGGCACTTGCGTCCTGGCGGATGATGGCGCCCGCCCCCGGCACCAGCAGGGCGACCGGCGGCGGCACCGACTGCGCTGCCGCATCCGCGATGAGCCGCGCGAGGTCGCCGTCGGCGGCGAGGCTCGGCAGAGCCGGCCCGAGGAACACGACGTGGTCGGGATAAAGCGAGCCTTTGGTGGCGAGCGCAAAGTTCTGCGGATTGGTGGCGAGGCCGTGGCAGACCGCGTCGGCGGCGGGACGATAGGCGGTGCCGCTGCAAATCCGATGCAGCGCGCGCAGATCGCCGGCCGGAGCGCTGCGCGGCTTCAACTCCAGGCGGCGCTCGACTTCTGCGATCAGCGCTTCGGCGGCATCGCAGGTCTCGGCGCCGACCAGCAGTCCGTGGTTGCCGAGAATCAGCACATCGGCGCGGGTCTTCGCCGTGTGCTCGGCGACAACCTGGCTCAAGGGCAGGCCGGGACGGCGATAGGGAAGCTGCCGCCAGGCGAGTCCGTGCAGGCGCTTCTGGAGCTCGGCCTCCACGCCGTCGAGCGCCGCCCAGGCGATCGTGTTCACGGCATGGACGTGCAGGACGACCGGATGCGGCATCAGGGCGTGGAGCGAGGTCTCGATCGAAGCGCGCAACGTCACCTCGCCGAAGCCAGTCGCGACCGGCATCTTCTCATTGCCCGCGGCGAGCGCCGCGCGCGCGCCGGCCAATTCGACCGGCACGAACATCTCCTTCTCGCGGGCTTCCGATAGCCAGGCCCCGGAGGCCTTCACCCAGAGCACGTCATCGCGCTTGACCGAGCTGTTTCCGCCGGCCCCCTGGACCAGCAGGATATTGGCGCCGACCCGCGCCGACATGCGGCGGAGGTCATCGAGAAATCCGGGTTGCTGCATTGCGTCCTCTTTCTCACCAAACCAGTCTGTCGATCGCCCAATGCGGCATGCGCGCTTCGGATCCGGCCAATCGCCGGATGCTCGCGGGGAGATCCGTGGCACCGACCAGCGCCTCGCGATGGATGCCCGACGTCACCAGGAGCGTCATGATCCCGACGCCGCGACCGCCGAGAATATCATGATCCAGCGAATCCCCGATCATCAGCACGCGTTCCGGCGCAGGATTGCCCAGCATCCGCAGCGCCGCGTCGAAAATCGGCCGATGCGGCTTCCCGATATACGTGACCTTGCCGCCCAGGCTCTCATAGAACTCCGCAAGAGCACCGGACGACGGAAGCAGCCCCGATGCCGTGATCATGGTCAGGTCGGGGTTGGCGCAGAGCATCGAAACCTGTCGGGCGGCTGCACCCGCGAGGCTTTCGCGCCAGGCGCCGATATCGGTCTTTGCGTCTTCCAGGCCGGCAAGCAGGATGAAGTCGGCGTCTTCAAGCGCGACCAGTTCAAGATCGAGATCGGCGACCACATTGCGATCCTGGTCGCGGTTGATCAGGCAGCAACGGCGGCCGACCTCGGTGAACGGCGCCGACTTCCGGTCGCGCAGTCCCTGCCAGGTGACCTCACCTGAGGAGAGCACGCCGTCATAGCATTCCGGCGGCAGGCCGGATTTGGTGATCCGCCGCAGATTGTCGGAAGAGCGTTTGCCGGAATTGGAGAGAACGAAAACAGTCTTGCCGCCGCGATGCAGCGTGCGCACGCAATCGCGGGCCTCGGGGAAAACTTCCTTGCCGTGATGCAGCACACCCCATTGATCGACCAGGACGTGGTCGAACCGGTCGGCGATCTGGTTGAGACCGGTGATGATCTCGGTCATGGCGGACCTGCATGCAACGCCAGGAGCGCCGCACCATAGCTTGCCTCGGTCTGTTCCGCGACCGTTACCGGAACGCCCAGCAGGCGATGGCGGATCTCGCTCCAGGCCGGATTCTTCGCGCCGCCGCCGATCGAGATGACACGGCGCAAGGCCGGCGCACCCAGTTCGCCGAGGCGGCGATAGGCCAGTGCCTCGACCGCGGCCACGCCTTCGAGCAGGCCCTGGAAGAAGGTGACATCGTCCGCGGGACGTGGGCTGACCCGCGGCGGCAAGTTAGGATCGGCGATCGGGAAACGCTCGCCCGGCTTCGGGAGCGGATAATAATCGAGGCCGGTCGGCTGCGCAGGTTGCAGCTTTGGCGTCATCGCCTCGAGCTCCGCTGCCGAGAAATGCGCCAGCAAGGCAGCGCCGCCGGTGTTCGAGGCACCGCCTGCCAGCCAGCGGTCGCCCAGGCGATGCGAGTAGATGCCCTGATCCGCCGCGAAGACCGGCTTCTCAGCCAGCAGCTTCACCACCAGCGTGGTGCCGAGCGAGGTCACCGCATCGCCCGGCGCGCTGGCGCGGGTCGCGATGAAGGCGGCGACGCCGTCGGTTGTCCCGGCATGGATGTGGGTCGACGGCGACAAGCCAAGCCGCCGCGCCATCTCGGGATCGATCGTGCCGATTTCGGCACCGGGCACGCGGACCTGCGGCAGCAGTCCGCGCGACACGCCGAGCTGGTCCAGCCAGTCTGGCCAGCGCCGGGTCACCGGGTCGTAGCCGAGCTTCAGTGCATTGTTCTCGTCGCTGCCGTCGAACCGGCCGGCGAGGCGCCCGGCAATCCAATCCGCCTGGTGCAGCGCGTGCGTCGCCGTGTCGCCACCGCGGGCCAACAGATGCAACAGCTTCGCCAGCGCTGAGCTGCGGCCATGGGCTCCACTTTCGGCCGGGGCGATGGTGCCGATCTTCGCCGCTTCCGCGCCGGCGCGGGCATCGTTGTACATGAGGCCCGGCGTCAGCGGCTGGCCGTCGCCGTCGGTCAGCAACAGAGTCCCCGAGGTACCATCGACGGAAATGCGCCGGATCGCCGCGCGCTCGACGGCGAGCTTGCCGATCGTCTCGACAACGGCGTCCCACCAGAGCGCCGGCGCCTGGTCGATCGCATCGCCCTCCTGGCGTGGCGCCGGGAGCGCGGTCGTGGCGATGCCGACGATCCTTGCATCCGCGTCGATCGCACAGGTGCGCACGCCGCCGGTGCCGAGATCGATGCCAAGGAAGAGGTCCTGCGCCATGCCGGTCAGTTGGTCAGACGCGCGCGCGGCAAAGCCTCGCCGCCGAGCCAGCCGGTGAAGGCGGTGCGCTCGTCCGGCGTCAGGTGCAGACCGTGCTTGGTGCGGCGGTCAAGAATGTCCTCGGCGTCGATCGCCCATTCATGGCGGCGCAGGAAATCGACCTCACGCTCATAGAGCAGAGCGCCAAAATGCCGGCCAAGATCGGCCATGTTGCGCGCGCCGTTCAACAGACCATCAGCCCGGGTGCCGTAGAGCCGACCGTAATGCTTGGCCAGATCCGCGGAGAGAAAATCGTTGCGCTTATGAAAGCCATTGAACCAACCGTCGAAATCCGCATCGGGAATCTCGCCGCCGGGCAGACTGGCACCCGCGGTCCAGGCATGGCCCATCTTCGGGAAGGCCGGGCGCAGGCGATCCAGCCCGTGTTCCGCGAGTTTGCGATAGGTGGTGATCTTGCCGCCGAAGACCGAGAGGATCGGCGCGTTGGATGCCGTCGGCTCCTTCGGGTCGATGTCGAAGATGTAGTCGCGGGTCACCGCCGAAGGGCTCTCGGCATTGTCGTCATAGAGCGGGCGCACGCCGGAGAAGGCATGCACGATCTCGGCGCGGCCCGGCGGCGCGGCGAAATAGCGCTGCAGCACACTCAACAGGTAATCGATCTCGCGGTCGTCGATCCGCGCATCTTCCGGCTTGCCTTCGACGGCGATGTCGGTGGTGCCGATCAGCGCCAGGTCGCCCTCATACGGGTTCACGAAGATGACGCGCTTGTCGTCGTTCTGCAGCAGATAGGCCTGGTCGCCCTGCCAGAACTTCTTCATGACGAGATGGCTGCCCTTGACCAGGCGGATGCGCCGGCTGCTGGTCGTGCCGGCGAAACCCTGCAGGGCCTGCTCGACCCATGGGCCGGCGGCATTGACGATGCAGCGCGCCGTCACCGTGCTTTCTTGGTTGTTGCGGCGATCGCGCAGCGTGACCTCCCAGGCCTCGCCGCTGCGCCGGCCGCCGATCACCTCGGTGCGGGTCAGGATCTTCGCGCCGCGTTTCTCGGCGTCGAGCGCGTTCAGCACCACCAAACGCGCATCATCAACCCAGCAATCGGAATACTCGAAGGCGCGTCTGAACTCAGGCTTGAGCGGCTTGCCGACCGGGTCACGCGGCAGATCGATCGCGCGGGTCGGCGGCAGAATCTTGCGGCCGCCGAGATGGTCGTAGAGGAAGAGGCCCAGACGGACCAGCCAGGCCGGGCGCTGCTCGGGTGAATGCGGCAGAACGAAGCGCATCGGCCAGATGATGTGGGGGGCGGCCCTGAGCAGCACCTCGCGCTCGATCAGCGCCTCGCGGACCAGGCGGAACTCGTAGTATTCGAGGTAGCGGAGACCGCCATGGACCAACTTGCCGCTGCGCGACGATGTCCCTTGCGCGAGATCGTCGCGCTCACAGAGCAATACCTTGAGGCCGCGGCCGGCCGCATCGCGCGCGATGCCGGCCCCGTTGATCCCGCCGCCCACCACCAGGATATCGTAACGCTCCATGACCTCGTTGATCAGCAGGGATTGAGAGGCGGCTCGCCGGCCGCGTATCGGCGGATTTCCTCGGCGATCATCCGGGCGGCGATCCGCACGGTGGTCCTGGAGGCGCCGGCGATATGCGGGGTCAGCGTCACATTGTCAAGCTGCAGCAGCGGCGCATCGGGCGGCACCGGCTCCAGCCAGAAGGTCTCCAGCATGGCACCCCGAACGTGCCGCGATTTCAGCGCCTGATAGAGATCGTCGTAATTCACCATCGGCCCGCGGGCGGTGTTGATGAAATAGGCGCCCTTCTTCATCTGGGCGAAGCGCTTGGCGTTCAGGAAGCCCTTGGTCTCCTCGGTGACGCGGGCATGCAGGCTGACGACGTCGCTCGTCGTTAGCAAGGTGTCGAAATCGACCTGCTCGACGCCGTCGGCCAGATCTTCCTTCGAGACCGGCACATAAGGATCGCAGACCAGGATGCGGCAGCCAAACGGTTTCAGCAGCCGCGTGACCTTGGTGCCGATATGGCCATAGCCGATCAGGCCGATGGTCATTTCCGAGAGCTCGGAATCGATCACGTCGAAGCGGTAGAGATCGCCGCGCCAGACACCTTTGCGCAAGGCTTCGTGGCCGGCCCGGATCAGGCGCGTCTCGTTGAGGATCGCCGCGATGGTGAACTCGGCCACCGCAGAGGAATTGCGGCCCGGCGTATTGACCAGCTTCACGTTGTGCGCCTTGCAGGCGGCGACGTCGATATTGACCGGGCCGCCGCGTGAGACGGCGATCAGCTTCAGCTTCGGCAGGCGGTCGAGAATCTCGCCGTTGATGGGCGCCAAATGGGTGATCAGAATCTCAGCACCATCGACGAAGCGCGCGATCTCGTCCGGCTCGCCGAGATATTCCTTCAGTCCCTTCAAGCCTCCGTCGACATAGCCATGCTTCATCGGCTGGTCGGGCCAGGGCAGAGTCAGCGTCCGCACGTCCGCATCGAGATTGGGCACACGCTTCAAGGCTTCGGTGAAAGCCTCCGCCTTCATGAAATGG
>Ga0068862_100003375_pt1 | contig 13768 bp, 13 predicted proteins | sample KBSSwiS52_FD_66598 | JGI IMG/M metagenome (GOLD analysis project Ga0068862, IMG submission 66598) | Switchgrass rhizosphere microbial communities from Kellogg Biological Station, Michigan, USA - KBS Switchgrass S5-2 | ecosystem: Host-associated > Plants > Roots > Rhizosphere > Soil ... | reverse complement strand
ACTGTGATGACATAGCCCCCCCCCGTCGGGCCGCTCCAGCTGGCTAGATGTCCATGCGCCAGTAGGCGCGCGCGACGAAGACCATCTGAAGCGCTGACGTCGCGCCGACCACGCCGAAGCCGTGAGCATCGAGGACTCGTTGGGCATGTTGCCGGTGAAGATACCGGTGAGGACCATTGCCGCAAATGCCAGCCACGCAGGCAGGCCGACCCAGATTGTTACCAGCCGCACCCCACGACCCAGTGGGGGTTCTCGTCAGCCATGCCGCCAGGATACAGGACGGCAGGGCTTGGGGCAAAGCCCGCAGGTTCCAACTCGACGATCCGCCGCGCGATAGCCTGCCATGCCGCGGTCCCGTCCGCGTCGCCGGCCAGCGCCAGCACGCCCAGCCGCTCGGCGACGACATCGGCGCCTGATCGCCGTGCGTGGTAAGGACGTGGTTCGCGACCGCCCATAGCTCCCAGTCCGGTGAGGGTCATCTGCTTGGCTGAACCGGATGACCGCAGCGGCAGATGAGCAAATCTCCGCGGACGAGCCATCCGTAGGGCGGCTCGATCCAACGTGTCTCGGCATTCTCATCCTGCGCCAGCTTCATGCCGATCGCCGTGCCGATCTCGCCGCAGGCGGCGCACTCCACCTCGACGGTTCGAGTAAGAGGTTCCGGGATCATGCCTGTATACAAGCGCGTAGCGCGCGTTGCCGCAAGTCTTGCGGCCGCCCTCGCAGTTGACGCAGCTCGCCCACACATCCTCCGCGATCTGCTCGACCAGCGCGTCTTCATCGTTCGCGGTGCAGATGCGGCAAGGCATCAATATCGACTCACGGCGGAGCGGACCGGCTAGTCCCGCGTTCCCCGGGCTTCAGATGGATCGGAGAGCATATGGGCATGCAAGGTTTCATCGCAGCGATCGGCGGCTTCCTGCTGCTGGCGGTGCTGATCTGGGCGATGCTGCGCAATCGGTCGGCGCCGAAGGGCAACAAGGCGCAGGCCGAGAAGGGTGCCCATGACCTCTACCGGCGGGAAGCCGCCGCGGAACATCGAGCCAACCCCGATCATCAGTAGCTGAGCCAATCCAACTCGGCGCCGTCGACCGCGGTGAGCATGCCGCCATGAGCGCTGGTCTCCAGGAGATGTCGGCGCACGGCATCGGCATCGCCGGCACGCGGGAACGAGCGATCGCGCCGCGCGCCCTCAACGAGTTGTCCGATCAGGCCCTCGCGATCGGTCTGAGCCAGCAGCCAAGCCGCGAAATCCGGCCGGGCCTCGCCATAGCCGTCGATCGGTCTTGGTCGAAGGTGCCGGCCCATGCTCGCCTCCCAACCGCTTGCCATCATTGTTCTACTTATGTTCTCACGCGGGCATGGGAGTCAAACCGCCTCGGGCAATCGGCGAGTTCGCCTGGTTCCGTGCGGACATCGCCGTGGAGTGCGGTGCCTGCAGGCGGGTCCAGGTCTATTGCGATTTCGAGGCTCTGGACCGCCTCCGCGAGCGCGGCTGGTCGATCGGATTGGCGGACGCGACGAAGCGGTTCCGATGCCGCTGCGGGTCGCGTAACGTCCGACTGAGGCCGATCGGCATCTTCATGCGCCCGCGGCCGATACCGACGCGACCAGCGGCGCTGCTCCCGATCTATGCCGAGGAAGCGCGCTCACTGTTCCGCCGCGCGCCGATCGAGTTCCCGGACAAGGCGGCGGTTGAGAACGCCTTGGCTGTGCTGCGGAAAGCTCAACTCCCGATCAGAAGTGGTACTTCAGATCGATGCCGAAGGTACGCGGATCGCCATAATAGTAGATGTCGTACCCGCCTTGACTCAAGGAGTTATTGCGCTCGACCGGGTAGAGCTTGTTGGTGATATTCTTGACGTAGACACCCGCGTCGAAGTTAGAACCACCGACACTCACATAATCGATCCGACCGTTCAGCAGCGCGTACGACGGCAACGGCGAGGCGAACGACGAGAGCGAGTTGCCCTCGCGCGGTCCGCGATAGTAGACATTGCCGGTAATCGACAGGTTTTCACCGGCGTTCTTGAGCGGTATCTTGTAGGTAACGGTCGCCCCCGCGGTGTCCTTGATCAGATTACCGAAGTTCTGCCCGGTCAGAAGTCCGCTCGGCGCCGCAAACGCGCAGCCGTTGACGGCAGGCAGGACAAAGGAGTCATAGCGACCGAGCGTGTGATTGTAGAAGGCCGAAACATCCAGATTCCTGATCGGCCGGACCTGCATCTCCAGTTCGATCCCCTTCGGCGAGCCCTTTCCGGCGTTGACAACGGATGCCACGGTCGGCGTGGCGCCACAGCTTGCAGCGGTGAAGGTGTGGATATTCTTGTACCAGCCCCGATAGGCAGCAATATTCGTACGCACAGGCACGGTACCGACATCGAACTGCGCTTTCACGCCCACCTCCAGATCGGTCAGCGTCTCCGGTTTGTACACGCGGATTTCAATCGGGGTGGCGGGATCGAGAAGATTGAAGCCGCCAGCCTTGTAGCTGTGCCGGCTGGCCACATAGACGAGGACATTTGGATTAACCTGATAATCAAGCCCCAGAGTCCAGCTGTTAGCGCCTCTTCTGAACGTAAGCGGGACGGGAACGGCCGGCAGTTGCGAGCCTGCCCGACTATCCCAGGTACGGCGTAGGCCTGCGGTCAGCTTGAGACCGTTGAGTCCCACAGCGCCGAGATCAATGGTCGCTTGGCCAAAGATCGCACGCGATCGGAATATGTCACGAGACTGCGCAACGTTCGGGATGAATGGATTGAATAGGTAGTATGTATTGACGTAGGACTGTCGCGAGTAGGAGTAGAAGCCGCCCACAATCCACTTCAGGCTGTCATTGATCGACTGACCGGAGAGTTGGATCTCTTCCGAGAACTGTTTGAGGCGCCGGTTGAAGACGGAGTCCACAAGTGGATAGTCCAGGTTGGCCTGATTCATACCATTGCCGGTCTTCGAGTAGCCATAACCCAGGATGTTCTTGAGCGTCACGTCTCCCAATTCGACCGACGTGGTGTTCGACCCGAAGATACTATTGTTCTTGTCAGGGTTCGTGTCGAATGACTGATCGATCGTCCTCCTCCCCAGCTGCTGCTGCCTCGCAAACTGCGACTCGACGAGGGCCACGTTGCCGGCGCCGAAGAAGTCGGGATAGACAAGCGCTGCCCCGCCGAGCGCGGCCACGATCCCTGGGTTATTGTGTTGATCGGCGTGGAAATAGCTTACAACCAGATCGTTCTTGATGGTGTCGTTGGGCGTGAACGTCAGGACGGCGCGAGCGCCCTCATAATGCTTGTCGTTGCCGTCGGGGCCGCCGAGATTCCGGACGAAGCCGTCCTGACGGGTGATCTGCCCGCTCACCCGCAGCCCCAGCACATCCTTCACCAGCGGAATGTTCACCGCTCCGGTCGCCTGATAAAAGCTGTAGTTACCGACGCTGCCACTCAGGAAGCCGGTGACGTCAGTTGTGCTCGCTGTGTGGGGAGTAAAAAGCACCGCGCCGCCCGTGCTGTTCTTGCCGAAGAGCGTGCCCTGCGGCCCGCGAAGGATCTGAACCGATGAAAGATCGTAGATGCCTGCCGCGATCACGCGCGAATCGAACGGCACATCGGCGAAGTAGGTTACGACGGTATTGTCGGTGCCGAGAGCCTGGCCGATGCCGCGGATGGTGAAGATCGGTGTGCTCGACCCTGCCAGAGGTTCCGGCGTGATGACGAGGCTCGGCACATTATACTGCAGATCCGAGGCGATATTGACCTTCTGCCGCTCGAGCGCTGCGGTCGTCAGAACGGAGGCGGCGACGGGAACGCGCTGCAGGTTCTCCGCCGTTCGACGAGCGGTAACTACGATGTCGCTGAGCCCCGTCGGGTCGTCCGCCGGCGGGTGAGCAGCGGGCGACGACGACGGCTCCACGACGGGCTGCGCCGATTGGGAGACCGCAGGCGTCGCGGCGAGCGCGCCAGCAATGGCAACCCCGGCCGAGCCGTTTCGAAAAAACGCGCGTGCTGAAAAAAAGGCCACTATTCCCTCCCCTTACTCTTTTGTTCGCGCCGGCGTCTGTCCGCAGGCAGCGTTATTTTTCAATCGAAGCCTGGCTTAAACCCTCCAGACTCATCGGTGAACCACACCGGATGCGCTTCACTTTCTCCAGGGATGTGACCCTGTCGATTGAAATAACCACACAGGGCGTGTGATTAGCCGTCGGCGCCGTGCCCGCGGCCCGGACCTGATCGGCGGAGTCTTGCCGGAGAGGTTCACGCGCCGCGGCGGCCGCGCGCCGTTCGGCCTTGGCGACACATCGACAGACCCGTCGGAGGTAGGCGCCCCAGCCTCGCGGCGGGGATTCCGGTCGCGGCGATGGCAAGGCGCCCTTTGCCGAAACCTGGTTACAGCGTGTAGGTTTCTCTTTGTTGACGTGCCGCGGAAGGAGGCGTCTCCTCGGTCCATGCTAGGCTGAGAGGATATCATTGTCATGGTGGACGTCATTTTGAATGATGCTTCGGCGTCCGGTCGGGAGAGGGACGTCTTTTATGTCCCGGAGTTGCCGACCGGCCGATACCAGGGCACGGCTTTCTATGCTCTCGAAGTGGAGCATGTCTGGAACAAGTCATGGCTCTTCGTGGGACATGTTTCCGAGCTGGAGAAGGCTGGCAGCTACAAGCTCTTCAGCGAGATGGGTCGATCGGTGATCGTGAGCAGGGGTGAGGACCACGTAATCCGCGCGTTCCACAATACCTGCCGTCACCGCGGCGCGGAGATCCTCGTCCAGCCGACGGGCGTGGCGAAGCGCTTCATCTGCCCCTACCACGCCTGGGGCTACAATCTTTTGGGCGAGCTTGTTTCGGTGCCGGAGCTGGAGGACTTTCCCTGCCTGGAAAAGGAAGAGAAAAGCCTGCTTCCTGTTCGGTGTGAAGTGTTCCGTGGCTTCATGTACATCAACTTCGACGAGAATGCCGCGCCGGTGAGTGAGTACATGGCGCCGATCGCGCCGGTATATGCCGACATTCCCTTCGAACATCTCGTGAAGAAGTTCGAGCTATGCTATGACGTAGTCGGAAATTGGAAGGCCGTGTACGATAACTTTCTCGAAGGCTATCATGTATCGACCGTGCATGCGCGAACGGTCGGCAATCAGCTCGACAACAAGCAAGCGCAAGCTCTTCGCTATGCCAACGGGCACGGGCGCATGATAACCAAGCTTCGTCGCAAGAATGCTCCGCTGCTGAACGGGGAAATGGACGAAACGGCGCGGATCTCGGATAGATTCGAAGACAGCATCGAAGGCATGACGCCCTTCCCCAACGGAAACTTCGTGATCGACGCGATGAGCGTCAGTATCCTCCACTTCTGGCCCGTAGGACATGACAACACACGGATCCGGTCGTTCTTCTTCGCGCTCCCGGGAAGCGCGCAAGAGGATAATCAGGAATACTGGGACGCATTCAAGAACTACCAAGATCAGATACTCGAGGAGGATCGGCAGCTTCTCCCCGGCATCCAGCGCAATATCAATAACGGCACGTCACCCACGATGGTCCTCAAAAACGGCGAGCAAATCATTCATAATTACCATCAAGAGATCGATCGCTTGATCGGCCCCGAGCGGATCGACCCGGCTCTGCGCGTCAAGAAATTCCTTCCTATAGACAACTGAGCGGATCCTCGCCGGGTGGTTTCGGTTTAAAATTGCCATTCCCACGGAGAAATGTGAAAGCTCAGACTGCAGCTGATCGAAGAGCTCTTGTCTCGAGAGGAGGCAGACGCCGCGTAGAGCATGGCCGACGCAGCAGGCCTGATCTTGAGGCTATACGGGGAAGTCAGATACTGCCCACGCGGTCCGCGAGGGTTCTTCCGTATCCGACCTTGGCACTTAGATGATGGACCGCGGGAGGGGAGACATGGCGACAGAGGACCCTACGGCCGACAAGCCGGCTTTACTTGACCTCATTCTCAGGGGTTGCCGAGAAATCGACAGACGTGATCCGGATCTGCTGAGATCCCTCTATCATCCCGATGCGATCGAAGATCACGGTGCCATGTTTTGCGGTGGTTTCAAAGAATTCATCGCGCAGATTGGGTTCATCTGGAGCCGTACTCCATGACCACGCATATGGTTGGCGACGCGCTGTTCCAGGTTGATGTCGACGACGCCTACGGCGCGACCTATGTGTTGGCGGCGCCTGTTCCGCGTGATGATCCGCAAAAAACCTGCCAGCGCTCGTCCGACCCCGACGGCCAGAACCGATGACACGTGATGGAGAAGATTGAGACGCCCCGCCCCGTGGACGATCAGGATCCGCCCTCTGCCGGCGACCCCTGCCCCGAGTAGCGTGGGTTGGGCGTGGCCGGCATGTCCTGCGATAGGACAAGATCCGGCGAGGGGCCACGAAACTCTTGATGACGCAGAATTCCCGGCGGGACGACGGACGATGGTTTCCCGAGCAACGCGAACGATGACAGGAGAGTTGGATGCAGTTTTCGAATTTGGATGTGGATCTTGCGGCAGTTGATGCCGAAGCCCGCGCAAAGATCCATAAATGGGTGGAAGAGGAACTGAATGGTCGCGTGACGTCCTTGGAACGCGAGCGCCGCTGGCGCCCGATCTGGCGAGTACGATACGAGAAGGACGGACGGGGAGCGGGGCTCATCATCAAGGGCATGCGGCCTTTCGAGGCTATTCCGTTCAGCCTGGATCACGAGATGCTGAGCCAGCAGATGCTTGAGGAGAACGGTTTTCCGGTTCCCCATGTGTTTGGGAAGCTGGATGAGCTGAATTTCGTCATGGAATTCGTAGAGGGAGAGAAGGACCCAGGCCTGGTCCAGCAGGCAGATGAAGGCGGCTCGGAGATGTCGCCCGAGCGTTGGCAGGTCTGCCACGAGTTCATGGAATGGCTGGTAAAGTTGCACCGGCTGCCGGTCGAAAAGATGGTACATACGGAGGCAACGATACCCGCGACTCCCGAGGAGATCGCGCTTAATCTTGCGGAACGTTACTACAAGTTGATTTGTGAGCGTGATGCCGTTGATGCCGTGACCGAATATTTCATTCGATGGATGCGCCGCTATGTGCCGCAGCACCGCACGCGCCCGGCAATAGTGCTTGGCGACGGTGGCCAATTCATGACTAACGGCGCGGAAATGACGGCGATCATCGACGTCGAACTGGCGCATGTCGGGGATCCTTATAATGATTTCGCCCCACTCCGCTGTCGACACCCGCTCGAGAATTTCGGCGATATCCCCGCCCTTTTTCGGCATTACGAAAAGGTGTCAGGCGAACCTCTCGACTGGAAGGCGATCGCCTACGCAACAGTTGTTTATTCCGGCTGGGGTATGACCGCCTACACCATGGCGCTCAAGGAACCACATGTGGGTGGGGACTGGGCAGAAATAGTCTCGGCCCGGGCCTTCATCATGCGTCGCACGCTCGACGCGATCGCGGATTATATGGGAATTACCTTTGATGACGACATAAAGCTGCCCCCGCCCCGTTCGACGCCGATCGAAGACTCCGGGCTGCAGAAGCTGATGCTGGAATTGAAACTGCTTCCGACGTCTCCCGCGCTGCTGGAGTGGCAGCGCGACAATCTCGCGAACATTCCTGCCATGCTCCTCCAGCGGGCGCGTTACGGTGATTGGGTCGATAGCGAGTTCGTGGCAGACGTCGAACGGTTGACGGGCCGTAGCCTGCCCGATGCCGACGCTGCTGATCGCACGCTGCGAGCCTTTGTGGAACTGGCCGGACAGAACGAGGATGAGGCTTTGGCACGGCTCTTTTATCGCCATGCCTATCGCTTGTGCCTCATGGTCGCCGGGGAAGGCGCGGGGAAAGACCACGTCATGTTTTACAAGATCGAGCCAATTCTCGACAAGGATGGCAGGCCTAGATGAAGCACTCGCCCGATCTCGGTTCTGTCGCTCGTACCTCGGCGGAAGGGCGGCCGCAGCAGGTCGGCGGCGACGACGCCGAGATTGCCTCGACGCCTTAGTTTTTGAGGTTGGCGGTGTTTCAGAACGGTGCGGCCCTGCTTCGGGCCGCACCGACGCAGCCACGGCGATAGACGACACAATCATCAATGAAGCGAGGAAATAAGCACCGAGGCAAGATGCTCTCGCCAGAACCTTAGGCTGAAATCATCTTTGAGGTTGAGAGAGAACATTTGCTCTACGGCACCCGACGATGAATAGAATCCGTTTATCATGATATTCATGGTGGCGAGGTAGCATTGACTATCCAGGTTTTTCCTGAACTGGCCGGTGGAAGAACCGGCAGCAATCGCGTGCTCCACACGGTCAAGGCAGATCCGAGCAGCTTCGCGTGCCTCTTCAGGTATCTTGATGGACGGATTGACACTGATTTCCGACATTAAGAATCCGAATCCTGATCCAAATCCATCAAATACAATATAGAACACGGAACGAATGATTTCTTCCGGATCGGTATCTAGATCGATCTTCTCCAAAGCCTCACGATAAAATTTCGCCTCCATGCACATCACGGCGTGGAAAAGATCATATTTGTTCTCGTAGTATTCGTAGAGAGTTTTTCGGCTTACCCGAGCATCGGCGCATATATCGCTAACTTTAGTGTTGGAAATACCATGCTTCCGAAAAGTGCGAAACGCAGACCAGACGAGTCTGTCGTTTGTATCAGCGACCGATTGACCCGGCACTCTACTCATTCCGACCCTCTCCCGATTCCTCCCAGCAGAACCATCGCCGGTGCGCCGTTCGACGGGAAGCAGGGGTTTTTCCTTGCAGAATATTGCCTATCACATAAGGGCTGGGGCTTCCAGCCTGAGGCGCCGAGGATTGTGTCCTGGGTGGTGGTGTGGCTCTGCGGTAGCGGAGCAGAGGTAGCGTCCGCGACGGGGCTATCTCACGGCGCCCGGCGGGGCTGGCGTCGGCATTGGCCAGCAGCGGCAGCGCCATTCCTTCTGGGGGCGTCGTGAAAGAGCGTGCGGGGGGCAACCGCAAGGAACGAGGAGCTTCTTGACGCGGCGCGGCGCGGCTTCGAGTTTAGCGAGACAGCATCGGCGGCAGCTGCGATCCAGAGGTTGCCAGGGCGGCAGGAACGGCAACAGGAGCAGCCCGACTACGAACAGGCCAAGCCGGTGAACCAATCTGGAGGTATGGCCCTTGTCGAATGGAGACAGCGCGACGCGGTCGAGGAAGCGGGTCGGTCCGAAGTGCGTGGCGACGACCGATCTACGGCGTCGTCTTAGGCGCAGCGTCCGGAACGACGTTGGCCTGGCGAGCGAGCCACTTCCAGCGGCCGCCGTCGAGCACATAGACATTCGTGTACCGCCGGGTGAGCGGCCGCACGCCATAGGTTCTCCCGAGTTCGCTGGCGGCGGTCGGGGTGAAAATCTCGTTCCCCATGACCACGCCGACGTGCCCGGAGACCGTGACGCTCTCAGCCGCGCGCTCGAACGCCTCGGCGCCGATCTGGCCGTTGCGCATCATCGCCAGAAACTGATCGCGGGTCAGCACGCGATTGGTCGGCGCGTTGATGCGCAGATCAGGATGCGCGAGATCCGCCAGACCGTTCAAGTCGGCGCGGGCCACCATGTCCTTCTGGCGAGCGTCGAGTTCGGTAAGCATCGCAACGGGATCAGCCGGCCCGGTGGCCGCGGCCGCCGCCGGAGGCACGGGCGAGACCAAGAATACGCAGACCAATCCGGCGAAAAGGCGGCGCATCGCGCACTCCACTTGCTAGCGCCTGGATTACTGCCGCGAAACCCGCTCGGCGACAACGCCGTACCGCGACCCGACGCACGCGCCGGGCGAGCGCGCCGGTGTGGTGGAACGACGGCGGGCCGGACTTGTGACCGGCGGATGGTGGGCCGCATCCTCTGCGCCATGTGACATGCGGGTCCGGATCGGCCTCAGTCGATGCTGCACCCCCGTTCGTCTACGAATCCGGCACTTTCGTCTAAATTTCAGTGCGTTGCGGCCCTTCGCGCCATAGCCCCCGCATTCAACGAGATCCGATCGTCTCGCGGGAGCAGGAGAGAGAACGATGTCAATTCTGAGCGTCGACAAGGAAGGTGCCGGTCCGCTTTTCACGTTCACCAGCGCCGACCCCTCCGCGCTTCTGAAGGCCGGCGTCACGTACTACCAGTCCAGCGCCAGCGACGGCTTCGCTATTCTCGGGCCAGGGTCGAGCGTGATGACGCCCCACCTGACCGTGGCCGGATCGATCATCGGCGAATATGGCGGCATCCGCGACAGCGGGGTCGGCACGCTGACAGTCACCGTCCTGCCGACCGGACTGATCGCCGCGCCAAGAGCGATACAGGTGTACGGCCATCTGACACTCGACAATGCCGGATACATCAAGGGTGGCATCGAATCGAATAACAACGCGGGAGACAATAGGCTCACCAACACCGGAACCATCAGCGGCGATCTCAAGTTCATCGGATCGAATGACAGAGTCATCAATACGGGCACGATAATCGGTAACGTCGATCTTGGATCCGGCACCAACTACCTTGACACCCATCTTGGTACAGTGACCGGGACTATCTCCGGCGCGTCGGGTTACAACACCTATGTCATTGCCGGAACCGAGACAATCTACGATAGCTTTGGCTACGAATTCATTCAATCATACGGCAATTACAAACTGACCGGCGCCTTGGATAGCCTGGCGCTCCTGGGCGATGCGACCGTCGGAACGGGAAACTATATCTCGAACACGCTGTACGGCAACGACAACGGCAATACCCTGTTCGGCGGCGGTGGCAACGATACGCTCTACGGCGGAACCGGGAGCGACAACCTGAACGGCGGCGAAGACAACGACTATATCGACAGCGGGTCCAGCGGGAGCGACACGCTCTCGGGTGGCAATGGCAATGACCTCATCGTCGCGAAAGGCGACGTGGCTCTGGTCGCTGGCGGTGCCGGCGATGACCGCGTGTTCGTCGATGGAACGGGCGCGTACACGATCATGGGCGGCAGCGGGCTGGACTGGGCCTACTTCCGCGCCAACGACGTGGGCCTGGTCGCCAACCTGGCAACGCAGACGGTCTCCGGCGGCTATGCCGATGACGACCGCATCTACGGCATCGAGAATCTGGGCGGTTCACAGCGCGCCGACGCGATTACCGGCAGCGTTGGCGCCAACGCACTCGAAGGGGCAGACGGCGAAGACACCCTGGCGGGTGGCGGCGGCAACGACACCCTGACTGGAGGCACCGGTGCCGATCGGCTCGACGGTGGCGACGGTATCGACACGGCGGACTACACCAATGCCTTCGGCGCCGTATCGGCGAGCCTGACAGCCAACCGGGGTCTGGCCGGCGAGGCGCTGAATGACGCCTATGTCGGCATCGAGCAGCTTCGCGGCAGCGGCTTCAACGACACGCTCGTCGGTGGCACGGCGAACGACGGCCTGTTCGGGGGTTACGGAAACGACAGCCTGAACGGTGCCTCCGGCAACGACACGCTGGAAGGTGGCCAGGGCAACGACACGCTGGTCGGCGGGTCCGGCGCCGACGTGTTCGCCTACTCCGGAAACAGCTCCGATTTCGGGTATGACACCATCACGGTTTTCACCAATGGCCAGGATAGGATCAGCTTTACCGCATCGAACATCGCCTCGTTCAGCGATATCATCGCGAGTCAGGACGGTGCCGACACGGTTATAGACTTCCTCGTGGGAAGCATCCGCATCCAGAACTTTCAGGCCACGAACATCGACGTGACCGACTTCATCTTCGGCTGAGCAGAGGCGCGCCGACACCTCTGGCCGCAGACAGCATCGCCGGTTTTCTCGACCGGCGGCGTTTTCTATCCGGTATCGCCGGCTCCCTGCGGACAAACCGTTCCAGAGACACCATGCTGACCGCCGCCTCTCGGGGCAGCCGCTCGGAACGCCTTCCACAGCCGCAGCCAACCAACGCCCTGCTTATGTGCGTTTCCGCTGCCGGTAGCGGGGAGAGGGACTTTCACGTCGGTCGATCACCTGAACCTTCAGCCCATATTCCACCCGCGCCGTGCCCGCCGCCGGCACCACCGTCTTCCACACCCAGCCACCCCTACCCCGCGTGACCCCCGCAACCCTGCGCTCCAGCTGGTAGGGGATCACGATCTCGACCGCCGCCGGCACGTCGCGCGCATTGCTGATCTCGACCCGCCAACGCTGGCGGAGGCCCTTCTGCGACAAGCGGGTCAGCGCCCATTGCACGTCGATGGTGCTGCCCATCGCCAGTTCGACCTCGTCGCCCACCGCGCGGTCGGCAAGGTCGCTGGTGGCGACCGGGATCGTCCGACCCGCCGCCGGCTCGTAGACCACCACCGCACCCGCCGGCAGCGGCAGGCCGAGCCCCCGCGGCTTCACGTTCTTCGATCGCAGCAGCAGTGCCATCGGCGCGAAGCCGTCGGCGGCATCGCCGACATCGGCGGTGTAGATGCGGTCGAAATCGGCCTCCGGCTGGCTGAGCAGCGCCACCTGCTTCTGCGCCTGCGCCGCGACCGTCACCGGAATGGGCACGCGGTAGAGCTTGAGGTCGCCGAGATCCTCCTGCTCGGCGACCACCGCCGGCACCGCCATCAGGCTTTCGGCGCGCCGCTGCGCGGTCACGACAATGTCCTGCGCCATCGGCGCCGGTGGCGGCGGCGGCGGCGGCGGCGGCGGGGGTGGCGGCACCAATGCCTCCGACGACCCACTGCGGGTCGTCGCCATCGGCCAGCATCTCAACTCCAGCGCACCGGATTGCCGCTCCGGGCCGTCGCCCGCCGCCTCGCGATTGGGCTGGCCGGCAACGACCTGCAGCCGCGCATCGGCGAAGCTCTCGCTGCCCCCGTTCGCGATCGTCAGCCAGGCGAACAGCGACAGCTTGCGGGCATCGCCCGGATCATGCTCGGCAACGTAGTCCGCCGACCAGTCGAAGCCCTCGGCGAGGTAGCTGAGCTGGACGGTGACCGTCGTCTCGCGGTCGCTCTCGGTCACCACCGACAGCGTCGGCCGCGCCGAAAGATCGTCGGGCACGCCGTCGTAGATCATCCGCTCGGGCAGGCCCGCGCAGCCGAGCGCCTCGTAGCCCTCGGCGGTCTGGACGATCACGCCCGCGTCCGGCCCGGCCTGGATGATCGCATCCTGCTCGGTCACCTTGCCGGTCGCGCGATCGGTGCGGCGGAGGGTGACGCGCCGCTTGAGATTGGCGTCGACCAGCCCCGCCGGCGAGATCAGCCGGGCATCGCGGTTCTTCTCGCGCACGCCATTGGGGAGGCCGGTGACGATCGCGCTTTCGGGCAACAGTCCTTGCGCGACACCCTCGAACCGGACCACCGAGGTGCCCGCCGGCAGATGGATGGTGCGCGTCTCGCTGACCAGCGCATAGCCGCCCGGCCAGAAGCGATTCACTGCCCCCTCGCCGCGGTTCGGATCGCGGTAGATGGTGAGCGAGACGTCGCGCGCCTCCCCGGCATGGACGATCCCCGCCGCCGCCGGCATCGCCACGGCGAGCGCCAGGACCGCCGTCAGGATCGGGGCGAACGCCCGCACGGACGTCAGTACTTCGTGTCGAAGGTGGCGGTCACGTCGGTGGTGCCGTTGGCCGGCACCGGCACCTTCCATTCGACGCGGTCGGCCGAGACCCGCTCGCCGGTGAGGCTCTGCTCGGTGATCTGGACGTCACCCCACAGCCCGTCCTGGGCCAGGTCGACGGTGACCGCGTCGGGCCGGGCGTTGCTGAGCGTGTAGCGCATCCGCGTCCGCCAGCGGCGGTTGGCGAGCCGGGTCCGCTCCTCCACCACCGCC
>Ga0068862_100003372_pt1 | contig 13774 bp, 11 predicted proteins | sample KBSSwiS52_FD_66598 | JGI IMG/M metagenome (GOLD analysis project Ga0068862, IMG submission 66598) | Switchgrass rhizosphere microbial communities from Kellogg Biological Station, Michigan, USA - KBS Switchgrass S5-2 | ecosystem: Host-associated > Plants > Roots > Rhizosphere > Soil ... | reverse complement strand
GCGTCGTAAATCGGGAGGATGTGCGGATGCTGGAGCATCCCCACGAGATGCGCTTCGGAGAGGAACATCTTGCGCGCAATGCGCGCCCGCTCCTCATCCCCACCGGTCTCCATGTTGTAGACCTTAATCGCAACATCACGCCCATAGTAAGCATCATGGGACAGATATACCGTCCCGGTGCTTCCGCGGCCCACCTCCTTGATGACCACGTACTTTCCGATCTTCTCGGGAACCTTACGGGGAGGCTTGGTCGTTGCTGATTTTGAGGCCGGTGCTGACATGAATCGCGCTGGAGCGAAAAACACCGACAGGATACGGTTTGCGCGCCGGACTCACTGTGATGCACGCCTCAGGGCTCCGGGCCTCGCCAAAGGACGAGACCTAGGTTCACCGAGTCTTTACGACGCGAAGTGATCGTAGCCCGAATGAGAGATCTCAATCACGCTTCCACCGCTGGTTACGACGCTACCGGTAGCGTCGCGAAGTGTGCCGATGCAGCAATAGCCCCAGCGTTCCGGCGGCAGATTATGTCGTAATCGCTCGACTGCCGAGGGGCGTACTGTGAAGCACAGCTCATAGTCGTCGCCGCCTGTTAGCGCCAGCTCGCGTGCGCGTTGCTCTCCAACCGCACTCACCAGCTCTTGCGACACCGGCAGGTCATCGAGCACGAGCTCGACACCACAGCCGCTGGCGCGCGCCAACTTTCCGGCGTCGCCAAGCAACCCATCCGACACATCTATACATGCCGTAGCGTAACTGCGCAGGCAATCACCCAGTGCCAGACGTGGTGAGGGATACAGGAATCGCTTTCGTAGGTATCGCTCAACTTCATCGGAGGCTTTGAGTTTGGATTGCTCGATGGCGAGTCCCGCTGCCGCATCACCTGGTGTTCCGGAGACGAACACCTTGTCTCCAGGATTGCCACCGGATCGCAGCATGGCCGTCGACTTCGCGACGTGACCGAGGATCTGGATGGTGACTGACAACGGACCCGATGTTGTATCTCCACCAACGAGCGCAACATCGTGGGAGCGCGCGAGCGCGCATAACCCACCTGTGAACTCCTCCAGCCAACGCTCCTCCACTTTGGGAAGTGAGAGCGCCAGCAGTGCCCACGCGGGCCGTGCGCCCATGGCGGCCAGATCACTCAGGTTCACCGCGAGCACGCGGTGACCAATCGATGCTGGTGCCGATCCGTGAGGGAAGTGCACGCCTTCATTGAGCGTGTCGATCGCTGCTACGAGCTGCGACCCCGGAGGACTCTGCAGCAAAGCCGCATCGTCCCCGACGCCCAGTTGGACGTCGGATCGCATCGCGCCGGCTTTGCGGAAGTACCGCTCAATCAGCGCGAACTCACCTAGGGGCATACCTAGTTTTCGCCTGGGCGCAGAGTGCGCGCAGCGCGATCCAGGACCGCATTTACGAACTTGTGCCCGTCCGTGGCACCGAAGCGTTTCGCGAGCCCAACGGCTTCGTTGATGGCTACGCGATAGGGTACGTCCGGCCGTGCGCTGAGCTCATAGAGCCCAACCAGCAGAACGGCATGCTCGACAGGGTCGAGCTGCTCCACCGGCCGGTCCACCAACTCAGCCAGCCGCTCGTCCAGCGACTTACGCGAGTCCCACACGCCCTCAACCAGCGCCCGGAAGTACTGGGGATCGGCATTGGGCATGTCTTCCGCCTCGCCGAACTCTTTGACGAGATCCTGCCAAGGCGCATCGTTCAGCAACCACCGATAAATCGCCTGCAACGCCAGCTTCCGCGCCACCGCGCGCGCAGCCGCAAAAGCATGCTTCGCCTTCGACGACGAACCACCACCCGACGGGCTTGCATGCGCCTTCGGGCGTTTGGCGGCCTCTGGGCGCCGTGATTCCTCAGAATCAGAGGAGCGTTCGACGTGTGATTCCGTCGTCTGGGCCTCAGCGGCCTGCGCGTTCGTCAACGCCGTACTCAGCGACGTGCCCGTCCAGGCCATCGCGGCATCCGGCAACGCGGGAGCGTCGTCGCTCACCTGCGGCTGCCTCGGCACGATTTTGCCGCCGACGACCTTCTGCGTCCGCTCGGCCATTGTCTTGGGACGATCGCTCACAGCTGCTTCATCAGCGAGATCATCTCTAACGCCGTATCCATCGACTCGCCGCCCTTGTTACCCGCTGTGGTTGCCGCCCGCTCCAGCGCCTGCTCAACCGTCTCCACGGTCAACACACCGAATATGACGGGCAGCCCCGACTCCAGACTCACCATCGTCAACCCACGCGCGCACTCGCCAGCGACATATTCAAAATGAGGCGTATCGCCCCTAATCACACACCCCAGGGCAACCACCGCGTCATAGCGCCCGCTCAAAGCAAGCTTCCGCGCCACCACAGGCAACTCAAACGCCCCAGGCACCCTCGCGACTACCAGGTCACTCGCAGTCCCCCCGCGTTCCGCCCAAGCGGTCGTCGCCCCCTTCAACAGGCTCGACACAATAAAATCATTGAAGCGTGCAGCAGCAATAGCGACCTTCCGCCCGTGTGCAACGACTTCGCCTTCGACCATACGTAAAGAATCCATAGACGTAGAGCTTAACCGTCCTCACCGACATAGCTTTCGATTTCGAGATCGAATGCCGAAATACCCTGCAATTGACGAGGTGCCGACAGCACCTTCATGCGCCTGACGCCCAAATCCTTCAGGATCTGCGCCCCCACACCGTAGGTGCGCAACACCCCACCCATCGGTTCCGCAAGCGGTGATGCCGGCTGCGCCGACAGCGTCGGGTTATTCGTCTCACCCAGTGCGCGAACAGCATCAACTAAATCGCGCGGCGACTCATGGTCGCGCAGAATCACGATCACCCCACTCCCAGCATGGGCTACCCGCTCCATCGCTGCTCGCAGAGTCCACGCCCGCGTGGACGACCGAATACCGACGAGATCGCGAAGCGTGTCAGCCACATGCACGCGAACCAAGGGAACCGATGCGTCCGTGATCGGACCATGCGTGAGTGCCAAGTGCACGTCGCGCTGTACGTGGTCCTCGTACGTGTACAACCGAAACTCACCAAACTCCGTTTGTACGTTCTGCTCGGATATCCGTTCAACGGAGCGTTCGTTCCGCAACCGGTAGCGGATGAGATCCGCGATCGTCCCGATCTTGAGGTTGTGCGATCGGGCGAACTGTTCCAGGTCGGGACGACGCGCCATTGTGCCGTCGTCGTTCATGATCTCCACGATTACCGCGGCAGGCTCAAAACCCGCCAGGCGCGCCAGATCGCAGCCCGCCTCAGTGTGGCCCGCGCGGGTCAACACACCACCCGGTTGCGCCATGATCGGGAAGATGTGACCCGGCTGACGTAGATCCTCCGGGCTGGCGTTCGGCGCCACTGCCGTACGCACCGTGTGCGCACGATCGTAGGCCGATATCCCGGTCGTGACGCCCTGGGCCGCCTCAATCGATAACGTAAAGTTAGTGCGACGTTCGCGGTCGGTTTCACTGACCATCAGCGGCAGCCGCAATTGCCGGCAGCGCTCGCGCGTCAGCGTGAGGCAGATCAGGCCGCGGCCGAAGCGCGCCATGAAATTGATGTCCTCGGGCCGTACCAGGCTGGCGGGCATCAAAAGATCGCCTTCGTTCTCGCGATCTTCGTCGTCCATGATGACGACCATGCGTCCTGCGCGCAGCTCATCGAGGATCTCCTCGACGGAATTCAGGCCCGGGCTCGAGGTGCCTTTACCTGCGATAGAGAAAACGTTGGACATGGGGGACGCCTGGGAAGGGGAGTACTACGGGCCATTATACGGCTGTAAATATATACAGCTCGTTTTCGGCGTGCTTCAGCGACAGCGGCACCGTGAGGGCGGCCTGCAGCGTAGCCATTGAGGCAGCTGACAATCATTGCACGAGTCGCTGGAAGTGAAAATAACACCTAACACGTTGGAGTGAATTCACAATTCCGCCGGGATCCTCTCGCTCTGCCGACACCGTCAGGGCACTCTCGCTCGGCCACCAGGGAAGGAGCAAACGATCGAGGACACTGATTATCATAGATCAATCCAGGCTCGGGACATTTGTCTCAGCCCTTCGAAAACTTGGAGCGCAGTCGCTTGCGCGCTGCTCGCAGTTCCGGCGGACCCATTTGGCGGGGCGGCGCAACTTCCAACTCGGCATTGCGGGCCGTCTCGGTATTTCCTTCGGCGCCGTAGCAATTCTTGCGGTTGTCGCCAACCTCATTGTTGAAGGCAAGGTGTCCGTACTGCCGGCTCCTGAGGTTCACCAGGACCGCCGCCCGGCACCGGCCCCTCCTCCTCCCCCGCCGCCTCCAACCCCCGTTGTAGATGCACCTGCCCCGGCTCCCGTGCGCCCGCCATTTCCCAGCATCGAACCGCTGCAGCGGGCGCTCGATCGCATCGACCATGCAGTTGACGGCAGCGCGGATGGCGACATTGCCGAGTTGACTACGCGCTATGAGAAGCTCGGCGCAGAGTTGGAGCGCACAGCCGCCGGGTTCTCATCGGGCGCCACCGCGGCGGGTGAATCGCCTCCGGCGCGATTTATGGTGACTGTTCGTGCGTATCGCCAACAAGGCGCCGACCTCATCGAGTTGACAGCGACGCGACGGAAGTTGATGTCAGACTATTCTGCGCGCTTCGAGCAGCTCAACACGCGGGTGAAGAAGTCGCTCGACCATGCGTGGAAGATTTTCGGCCGCGTCGTTGCGCGTCAGTCGCTGGTGAAACTCACCAGTGACCTGGATGACCTGCGACGTCGGTATGTCGAGTTCGTTTCCGCGGAGACGGTCGACTCATCGACGTTTGACACACTCGGCGCGAGCGAAGGCACGCTGGCACAAACCCTCGCCCAAGACCGCGCCGGTTTTACCAGCGCCGAAGGCCAGGACTGGTACACCAAGTCCCAAGCCGACCTCCAAGCCATGTCCGACGCCCGCCGCGCCCTCCTCAAGGTCGACCGCGACCGCAAAGAAGGCGCCCGGAAGTTCAGCGACGAAGCCACCACAGTGGCATCGATCCTGGGACGCATGGGCAAAACCGAAACCTACGTGGACCGTCATCCGACCTCCACCCACGCCACCGCCGTCAAGCCAGCCCCAGGACCATCCATTGGCGGAACCAAGCGCATGACCAATGGCGAGTCTGCGATATCGGCACCGCGGGCAACCCTATCAATTGTTGGCGCCAGCACCTCCGCGGCGACAGCCGCCACCGGCGCGGTCGCATCGCCAAGCACGCCCGCGGACGCGGCCGGCAACGCCTTGGGCGAACGCGCGGCGGCGGCGGCGGATGCCGCCAGCATGGTCGACCTGGAAACACACGACCGTCGCACCCTCATCGCCTGGCTCAGCGGCGGCGTGCTGCTGTTGGTGGTCTACATCTCCGCCGGCACGGCGCTCAGCATCGTCCGCCCCGTTCGCCGCCTGCTTGGCGCAAGCGCTCGCATTGCCAAGGGCGAAACCGGCGTCACCGTCCCACGTGGCGGCATCCGCGAGCTCGACACTCTCGCTCTCGCCTTCAACGACATGGCCGCGCAACTAGCCGTGGCCCAGGCAGCCGCCCGCGACCAGACACACCTACTCGAAGCGAAGGTCGCCGAACGCACCTTCCAGCTCCAGGAGCTCGCCCAACGCGACCCGCTCACTCGCCTAGCCAACAGGCGTCACTTCTTCACGTTGCTGGAAGCCGCCATTGAGCAAGCGACCACCGAGCAAAGACTGGTGGGCGTCTTCTTCATAGACGTCGACAACTTCAAAAACATGAACGACAGCCTCGGCCACGAGTTCGGCGACAAAGTCCTCCAGACCATCGCCGCTCGCCTCACCGACGTCACTCGCTCGTTCGGCTTCGCCGCCCGCCTGAGCGGCGACGAATTCACCATCGTGTATGAAAGCGCGAGCACCATCGAAGACATCCGGCTCGCCGGCATACAACTCATCCAAGCCTTCGAAGAGCCCATGCCCCTCGAAGGTCGCGACCTCATAATCAGCATCAGCGCCGGGGCAAGCGTCTACCCCGAACACGCCCAAAACGTCGAAGCCCTGCTCCGCGCAGCCGACGCAGCCCTCTACGAAGCGAAGGCGCTCGGCCGCAGCCAGCTCGCCCTGTTCACGCCGGCACTGCTCGAAGCAGCCACCGAGCGATTCCACACCGAGCAAGGCCTGCGCCGCGCCCTGGATCGCGGCGAATTCGATCTCGTATTCCAACCCGAAATCAACCTGCAAACCTGCGAAGTGGAGCTGGTTGAAGCGCTGTTACGTTGGCGCCGCCCAGACGGCCGCATCGCAGCCCCTGGTGAGTTTCTCGCCGTGGCAGAAGCCTCCGGCCTGATTCTCCAGATCAACGACTGGGTGCTGCGACGGGTGATTGAGATTGCCGCGAAATGGCACCACGGCCACTGGCCCGAAGTCCGCGTCGCAATCAACGTCTCGCCCCGACAGTTGTACGACAACAGCTTCGTCGACCAGGTACAGGAACTGCTGGAGCAGCACAGACTCCCCGCCCGCTGCATCGAGATCGAGCTGACCGAAAACGTGTTGCAAACAGGCAGTGCCACGATTGCTTCCCTGAGACGCTTGCGCGCCTATGGCATTGCCATCGCCCTGGATGACTTCGGCACGGGGTTCTCCTCGCTCGCCTCCCTCGAGCAACTACCCCTGACTCGAATCAAACTCGACCGCAGCCTGATTGCCTCCATCGACACCAACCCGCGTTCGGCGTCGATCGCAAAAGCCATCATTCAGCTGTGCCAGGGACTGGGATTGCAGATCACCGCAGAAGGAATCGAGCGCCTGGAGCAACTCGCCCCGCTCGTGGGCTATCCGGCCCTGTTTGCGCAGGGCTACCTGCTCGCCCGGCCGCAATCCATGGATGACCTGTTTCCGGTCATGTCCAAACTACCCGCCCTGACGAAATCGCTGGTCCGTTCCAGCATCACGCACCTGCCGGATGCGCAGTTGGTGGAAGCACTCCCTCTGGTCACCGCAGCGGTCAACAAATAACCGTCGTCCTGGCCACCACATCAGTTGGTCCGGCCAGCGCGCCGGTTGACCTAGCCGCGACATCAGTTGACTGGGCCCCAATCCCTTGGGGCCCACAATCCATCAGCTCCTCAGGTCTTCTGCTTCGGCGGCGCCTCTTCCTGCCCCGTGCACGTAGCCGCCACGCCGTCGGCAAACGTGTCTTCGATGTCCTCCATCGAGGTGGCCGCACCGTAAATGCCGCCCCAGGCGAATGTTTTATTCAGATCAAACTCGCCGACCAGCGTGTGGTCAGGCATCTGATAAATATCCACCTTGCCGTTGATGTGAATCTGGCCCAGACCCGCCAGCATGGCGCGCGCAAACGCATTGCCCTTGTCATATTTGGTCAGGTGCAGATCCACCTCATAGGTCTTACCTGCGCCGTTGCCGGCATTGGCGAGCTTGCGATCGTCGATCTTCTTTTGAATCTTCTCGGCGAGCCGTGACTTCTCCGAGCTCAGGATTTTGACGGAATCCGGAGCATCGACGGTGACCTGCGCGACGTCCGAAACGCCCACGCGCGAAGCGGAGGCGAGATCGTGCGAGAACTTTGCCTTCGGAACCGTAGACGCACAACCCGAAGTTGTTGCAATGATAACGGCGATTACAGCAGTAACCGCCACGCGATTGGATCGAGTGAACACGAGACCTCCCTGGCGACTGTTATGAGAACAGTTTGCGAATACAAACTGTCTGGCAATGTAACGTTGCCGGCGCGTCGCATCCGTGACATACGCCACAACAAACACCGAGTCAATCGCAGGGACTTTGGAATCGCTACAACCGCAGGTGAGCATAACCACCCTGCGGTTGGTGCGATGATCAAAGGATGGTGGAGGATCCCATCAACAGCCGCTCAACATAGCGGGCAACTTGATCTATCTCGAGATTCACACGCGCGCCCACCACCAACCGGCCGAGCGTGGTGACGGTCTGGGTGTGCGGGATGATATTGACACCGAATTCGTTTCCATCGACCTCGTTGACCGTCAAACTGACTCCGTCGACGGCAACCGAGCCTTTGCGAGCGATGTAGCGGGCCAGGTCGGCGGGAACGGCGATTTTGATCCGTTGCGAGCGCGCGTCACCACTGATTGAAGTCACAGTCGCGACACCGTCAATGTGACCTGACACGAGGTGGCCGCCCAGGGCGTCGCCTGCTTTCAATGAAGGCTCGAGGTTTACAGGTGTACCGGCGCGCAGGTCACCGAGGGTGGTCAGGTTGAGAGTCTCGCGAGAGACGTCTGCCGCAAACGCATTGCCCAAAAGCTCGGTCGCGGTGAGGCAGCAACCTTGTACGCAGATGCTGTCGCCGACGCGAATACCACTCGTATCCAGGCGATCGAACTCAATGACCATTTGCACATCGCCACCGCGAGACTCCAGGGCCTGTACACGGCCGACGTCTTGAACGATTCCAGTAAACACCTGAGCTCCTATTACTTCGGACGCATTCGCAGACGCAGATCATCGCCGAAGCGTTTCGCGTCGAACAAGGAGAAACCCCAGGCGTCCTGCAGAGACTGCAATTCCGGCAGATTGACCAGGGGGCGGCCTTGCGGGCCCAGCAGTTTCGGGGCGACGTAGAGCAGGAGCTCGTCCACGAGGAAGGTGGTGAGCAATTGCCCCGCCAGCGTCGGGCCGGCTTCGACGAGCACTTCGTTCACTTCCATCTCGCCCAGCTTCTTCAGCACCGCAAACAGATCGAGAAATCCGTCGTCCGACGGCACCTCTTCGATCCGCACGCCCTTCGCAGCCAGCGCGGCCTTGCGAACCTGAAACGCCGCCACCGAGTCACCACCCTTACCCGCCGGCGTCTTCGCCGGCACAGCCGCCAGCGCAGCGGTCGGCGCAACAGCAGCGCCGCCAGCGGAGCCCGTCGGCCCCTCGCTCACGGCCGCTGCACTCACGGCCGCTGCACTCACGGCCGCTGCGCTCACATGCGCCGCGGTTGCCATCGCGGTGGGTGCTTGAGCAACCGTGCCCTTCGTTGCAGCAGCAGCGCGGGCCGACGCCCCTACGCCAGCACCCGCCTCTAATCCCGCAGCAGCGCCGCCCGACGCGCCAACGCCGATCCCGGCGGGCGAGCCCGCAGGTGTTCCAATCGGCGCGCCAGGTGTGACATCGGCAGGCGAGCGCGAGATCAACACCGTATCGCCAATATTTGCATAAGCTAACAGCGCCGCGCGAGCCGCAAAGGCCTCATAGCTAGGCGCACTTGCCTCTTTTGCACCGGCACCCGAGGTCCCCTTGGGCTCCGACGCCGCCGTTGGGGTGGCCGTTGGGTTCGCGGCATTGGACACCGGGTCAGCTACGGGCTTCACGGGTATTGCGCCGCTCAATGCAGCGCCTGCCCAAGTAGCGTCATCCGAATTCGGCTCGACCCCCCGCACGTCCCCCGCAGCGGCCACAATTGGAGGCGAGACGCCAGGCGCCTCAGCACCTCCAACCGACGCCACTGGAGCCCCACCAGTACGACCGTCAGCTTTCACGCTCACGGGCCCGGCAACAGTGTCCTCGCGAGCCGCTACGGATGTGGGGCTCGTCTCAAACGCATTAACCAACTCCGCCATATCACCAGGCAGCTTCGACGAACCCACCACGCCAGTCCCACCCGGCGCCGCAGACAATCCACCGTCAGCAGCCGCGAAAATCACAACATCACCCCCGGCCCCCGCAGCGCCCCCCGCCGCCGCACCCGGCGCACGAGCCGCACCCGCGCCTGCCGCGCCAGCACCGCCAACGCCTACCGCGCCAGCACCGCCAGCGCCTGCCGCGCCTGCACCGCCAACGCCTGCCGCGCCTGCACCGCCAGCGCCTGCCGCGCCAGCACCGCCAACGCCTGCCGCGCCAACACCCGCAACCCCAGCAAACAACTTCGCCCCCACCGGACTCCGCAACCGCGCATCCAGCACAACCCGCAGGGGTTGCCGCCCCTTAAACCCCGCCACCCGCACATTCAACTGCGGATCATCCGCCAACACAGTCCCAACACCCGTCATCACAGCCGAGCACCGCGCCCGCCACCGCTGCACATCAGCGCGCGCAGCCTCACCGGTAATCCACTGACTGGCGCCATTGGCCAAAGCCGTGCGCCCATCCAGGCTCATGGCAAGCTTGACGCGCACCCAAGGCAACCCCTCCTTCATGCGCTTCATGAACCCAATGTTGAGCTCAGTAGCCTCGTTCTGCATGAGCCCCGCCTCAACAGTCATGCCCGCCCGCAGCAGCGCATCAGCCCCCTGCCCGCTCACCCGGGGATTGGGGTCCTGCACGGCAAACACAACGCGCCCGATACGCGCTTCGATCAGCGCATTGACGCAGGGAGGTGTGCGGCCGTGATGGCTGCAAGGTTCGAGGGTGACATAGGCTGTTGCCCCGGCGACGGGCTCCTTGGCAGACCGAAGTGCCATAACCTCGGCGTGCGGCTCACCAGCCCGCTCGTGGAAACCCTCGCCAATGATGCGATCGCCCTTGGCGATAACACATCCAACCCGAGGGTTGGGATGGGTTGTATCCAGACCTCGCTCAGCGAGAGCCAATGCCCGCGTCATCGCAAGGCGGTCAAATTCAGTGAACATTAGGTCACCCGCAAGCGATCGTCCCTGATCGGCCCCCTGTCACGTTCACGGAAGCAACGTAACACTACTCGGCCAATCAAACCATCGTCCCCACTCAAACTGTTGGTCCCTGGCGACGCTTGACAGCACTGCGGATCGTCCCACCCACCGGACAGCACGGCCGCCGACATCAGCTTACTTACGTCCAGTCCCCGCGCTAGGCGCATCAGCAGGCAGCAACGGCAGCTGATCGCGGTTAGCCTCTTTGGCAGGCTTCACACCCCGCTTCCCATCCCGCGCAGCCAGCTCCGAAGCCGTCCGCTGCGCCCGCAGCCGCTGAATCTCCTCATGGAAAGCCTCAACGTCCTGAAAGTGCCGATAGACCGAGGCGAAGCGGACATAAGCCACCTCATCCAGCTGCTGCAGCTCGTCCATCACAAACTCACCAATCACCCGCGAGGGCACCTCGCGATCACCGATGATCCGCACTTTGTGAGTAATCCGGCTGACAGCCTCATCGACCGCCTCCCGGGAGACGGGGCGCTTCTCCAGCGCCTTGTCCATCCCAGCCCGCAGCTTCGCCTCGTCGTACACCTCACGCACGGCGTTCGACTTGACGACGACCGGCATAACCAGCTCCGCCGTCTCAAAGGTGGTGAAGCGCTCACCGCATTTCAAACACTCGCGGCGACGGCGAATCTGCCGCCCCTCACCCGCCAGGCGTGAATCGTTTACCTTGGTCTCAACGTGGCCGCAAAACGGACAGTACAATCAGCGCCTCAGTGGCCTCTTACGAGCCGTACACCGGAAAGCGGCGGCACAGCGCGACGACCTGCGGTCGCACGCGCTCAATAGCCGCCTCTGATCCCTCATTGTCCAAAATCTCGACAATGAAGTCCGCTACCTGCTCGATCTCGGCCTCTTTGAATCCACGGGTCGTCGATGCAGGCGTTCCGATACGGATGCCGCTGGTCACCATCGGTGGCCGCGGGTCGTTCGGAACCGCATTCTTGTTCACAGTGATGTTGGCACGGCCCAGGGCCGCGTCAGCATCCTTACCAGTAATGTTGCGAGAAGCCAGACTCAACAGGAACAGATGGTTATCCGTTCCATTCGAGACAATCGGATAACCCTTCGAAGCCAGCCGTGCAGCCATCGCCCGTGCGTTCTTCTGCACCTGCTGCTGATACGTCTTGAACTCCGGCTGCAGCGCTTCCAGGAACGCGACCGCCTTAGCTGCAATGACATGCATCAACGGCCCACCTTGCGTGCCCGGGAACACCAGTGAATTCAACTTCTTGGTGATCTCGTCATTCGCGCGAGCGAGGATCAGACCTCCACGCGGCCCACGCAGAGTCTTGTGCGTGGTCGTGGTAACAACGTCAGCGTGCGGCAAAGGGTTTGGATAAAGGCCGGCGGCAACCAGTCCCGCCACATGCGCCATGTCGACCACGAAGTAGGCACCCACACTCTTGGCAATCGCCGCAAACTTGGACCAATCAATAACCCGTGAATAAGCCGAGAAGCCGGCAATGATCATCTTCGGCTTGTGCTCTTCAGCCAGCCGCTGCACCTGATCGTAGTCAATCTCGCCGGTATCCGGCTTGATGCCGTACTGCGACGCCTTGAAGAACTTCCCGGAGAAGTTGACCTTGGCACCGTGCGTGAGGTGACCACCGTGATCGAGGCTCATCCCCAGAATCGCATCACCCGGCTGAACCAACGCATAGTAGGCCGCAGCGTTCGCCTGCGACCCGGAGTGCGGCTGCACATTCGCGTAGTCAGCCCCAAACAGCTTCTTCGCACGATCAATCGCCAACTGCTCAGCGATGTCGACGTACTCGCAGCCACCGTAATAACGCTTACCCGGATAACCTTCCGCGTACTTGTTGGTTAGTACGGACCCCTGCGCTTCGAGCACGCGGGGGCTGGTGTAATTCTCAGAGGCGATCAGCTCGACGTGGTCTTCCTGACGTTGCCGTTCCCCTTTAATGGCCTTGGCGAGCTCAGGATCGAAACTGGCGATATCCATGGACTTGGCGAACATGCGTGGGGCCCCCGTGAGAACAGCTGCAACGAACTAGATATATTACCGGATCAGCGCCCGCCCGCCGGTCGAAAAGCGACCCCCAGCTTGCAAGCTACAGCAGCTGCTCCACTACTGTGCTCCACGCTTGTGCCAGATTCGAGCGGTTGTACCCGCCGCCACCCAATCCCAGCACCCGACCGTGGCCCAGCCGCTCCGCCAACTGCGCCAGCTCGCGGGCGGCTTTCCCGTGAGACGCGGCGGAATAACGCAGGTGCGTGATTGGATCACCCTCGAGACTGTCCGCGCCGCATTGAAGGATAATGAAGTCGGGCGCGAACTTTTCCAGGTGCGCCATCACTCGCGGCCAGGTCGCGGCAAACGCGGCATCATCCGAGCCGGGTGCCATGGGAATATTGAGCTTCGTGCCCACCGCCGCGGCCTTCCCGGTCTCCGACGCATTACCGGTCCCCGGGTACAGGTACTGACCATCTTCGTGCATATCAGCAAATATGACGGCGGCGTTATCTTCAAACGCATAGAACACACCGTCACCGTGGTGCGCATCGATGTCGACATAAGCGATGCGGTCCAGTCCCTGCGCAAGCAGGCGCTCAATCACGACACCACAGTCATTGAACACACAAAACCCAGCAGCATGCGCGCGCCCGGCATGATGGAGGCCCGCAATCGGAACGAACGCCCGACGACATTGTCCTGACATGATTGCGGCACTCGCGTTCAACGCCGCTCCCACAACCGTAACCGCCGCCTCGTAAATTCCTCGAAATGCCGGCGTATCGCCCCCATCGAGGAAACCTTGCCCACTCACGGAGCGTTCACGAACGAGGTCCACGTACTCAGCAGTATGGAATGACAGCAGCTCGTCATATGACGCATCGCGGACATCGATCATCTGAACGCGACGCTGGAGGTCGCGGGACTCGAACTCCCGAACAAATGCAGCGTGGCGGTCTGGGCCGAACGGATGGCCGGCACCAAAGCCGTAGCGAGCCAGTCTCTCGCTTACGACGACCCCCAGATTGGTCTTATCCATTGGGCCAAAGCATAATGCCCGCCCTCACTCGATCGCTCCCTTTTTTTATTAGATTTCAGGCATGGCCCAATACATCTATACGATGAATCGTGTGTCGAAGGTGGTTCCGCCAAAAC
>Ga0068862_100003366_pt1 | contig 13793 bp, 10 predicted proteins | sample KBSSwiS52_FD_66598 | JGI IMG/M metagenome (GOLD analysis project Ga0068862, IMG submission 66598) | Switchgrass rhizosphere microbial communities from Kellogg Biological Station, Michigan, USA - KBS Switchgrass S5-2 | ecosystem: Host-associated > Plants > Roots > Rhizosphere > Soil ... | reverse complement strand
TCCCCCTCGCCCGACAAGTCCGCGCCGTCCATGCGCAGCGCGCCGACGATCCGCGATGTCGCCCGGATGGCCGGCGTCTCGATCGGTACGGTCTCCAAGGCGCTGAACGCGGGCGGCCGCCTGCGCCAGGAGACACGGGACAATGTCGTGCGGGTCGCACGCGAGATCGGCTATCGCCCCAACGACCTGGCGCAGAGCCTGCACCGGGCGAAGTCGCGCACCATCGGCATCATCTCCAACGACAGTTTCGGGCGGTTCACCTTTCCGATCGTCGAGGCGCTGGAGGAGCGGCTGGCCGAAGAAGGCATCGCGGTCTTCATGTGCAATGCGACCGACGATGCCGCGCGGGAGCGGCAGCATCTCGACCAGCTGCTGGGCAAGCGAGTGGATGGCCTGGTGGTCACCGCACGCCGCGCCGACAAGCGCGTGCCGATCGGACCTCACGCCCATGGCTTGCCGGTTATCTATGTTTTCTCGCAGGCGGACGATCCGCATTCCCTCTCGCTGCTGCCGGATGACGAAGGCGGCGCGGTTCTGGCGGTGGCGCATCTGGCTGCGATCGGCCGGCAGCGCATCGCGCACATAACCGGCCCAGAGCATTTCGAGGCGGTCCGTCTGCGCAAGGCGGGCTATCTCGCCGCGCTCGGCACGGCCGGCCTCCCGAAGTCCGATGGCTTCTACCAGCCGGGTGTCTGGTCGGAGGCGTGGGGCCGCGAGTCCATCGGCCGCCTGTTCGACGGCCGCAAGAAGGCGCCCGACGCGCTGTTCTGCGGCAACGACCAGATCGCTCGAGGTGCGGCGGACGGGCTGCGGGAGCGCGGCCTGTCGGTGCCGAACGACGTGGCGATCGTCGGCTTCGACAATTGGGAGGTCATGACCCTGGCGGCCCGGCCGCCCCTGACCAGCGTCGACATGAACCTGCGGGCGCTCGGACGCGAGGCCGGCGAACGGCTGCTCGAGATGATCGGCGGCAAGCGAGTCCGAGGCGTGTGGCGGCGGCCATGCTCTCTGGTGGTCCGGCAATCGACCGTTGCCGAGGAATAGGAAAAATTGAAATGAGCGCATTCAAACCGGTACGATTTGTCGACGTGCATTTGGAAGGCGATTTCTGGCGCGAGCGGCTGGAGACCGTGCTGACACGCACCATCCCGAGCCAGCATGTTCAGCTCGGCGAGCATGGCATCCTGGAGGCCCTGACCCTGCCGAACCCGCCGCCGCCGCTGCGCTTTCCGCGCAACCATCACAATTTCACGGTGCAGGTGTTCTGGGACTCCGATGTCGGCAAGTGGATCGAAGCCGCGTCCTATGCCCTGTCCCATCGCCGCGATGCCGACATCGAATCCAAGATCGAGGACATCACCGACAAACTGGAACGCGCCCAGGCCCCGGACGGCTATGTCAATTGCTGGTACTTGCAGCGCGAACCGGACAAGCGCTGGACCAACCTGCGCGACAACCACGAGCTCTATAACCTCGGTCACCTGCTCGAGGGCGGGATCGCCTATTTCCTGGCGACCGGCCGGCGCCGGTTGCTCGGCATCCTGGAGCGCTATGTCGAGCACGTGCGCACGACCTTCGGGCCCGGTCCGAACCAGAAGCGCGGCTATTGCGGCCATCAGGAAATCGAGCTGGCGCTGATCCGCCTCTATCACCTGACAGGCGAGCGAAAGCACCTCGACCTCGCCAGCTATTTCATCAACGAGCGCGGCAAGCAGCCGCACTATTTCGACGAGGAGGCGCGTCGGCGCGGCGACGACCCCAAGGACTTCTGGGCCAAGAGCTACGAATACAACCAGTCGCACAAGCCGGTGCGCGAGCAGACCAAGGTCGTCGGCCACGCCGTGCGCGCCATGTACATGTATTCCGCCATGGCCGACCTGGCGGCCGAGCTGAAGGACGACAGCCTCAAGCGCACGCTGGAAGTGCTGTGGGCCGATGTCATCGGCTCCAAGATGTACATCACGTCCGGCCTTGGCCCGGCGGAGGCGAACGAAGGCTTTACCGAGGACTACGACCTGCCGAACGACACCGCGTATGCGGAGACCTGCGCCTCGGTGGCGCTGATCTTCTGGGCGCAGCGCATGCTGCACCTGGACCTGTCGGGCAAATATGCCGACGTGATGGAGCAGGCGCTATTCAATGGCGCGCTGACCGGGCTGGCGCGCGACGGGCAGCATTATTTCTACTCCAATCCGCTGGAGAGTGACGGCCGGCACAGCCGATGGGCGTGGCATCACTGCCCTTGCTGCACCATGAACTCCTCGCGCCTGGTAGCGTCGGTCGGCAGCTACTTCCTCTCGCGCAGCGACGATGCGATCGCGTTCCATCTCTATGGCGGCATCAGCGCCACCGTCAGCCTCGCCGGCGGCCAGGTCGCGTTACGCGAGGTCAGTGCCTATCCCTGGTCCGGGAACATCCGGATCGAAGTCAATCCGGAAGCGCCCTTCGCGTTCGATCTGAAGCTGCGCATTCCGGGCTGGTGCAGCAACGCCACCGCGTCCGTGAACGGCGCACCGGTCGCCGTCGAACAAGCGACTGGCTATCTTACGATCTCCCGCCGCTGGCAGGCTGGTGACGTGGTGACGCTGGAACTGCCGATGCCGGCGCAGCGCATCTACGCCCACCCCGCCGTGCGCATGGATGTCGGGCGCGTCGCCCTGAAGCGCGGGCCTTTGGTTTATTGCGCTGAGGAGACCGACAATCCCGGTGGACCGGTTCAACGATTGAAGTTGCCGCGCCAGTCGACCGTCAAACCGGAACGGCGCTCCGACCTGTTCGGTGGCATCGTGACCCTGACGGCCGATGCAACCCGCCTGCAGGAGAACGGCTGGCAGAACGCGCTCTATCGCAGCGATCCGCCGGCTGAGACGCCGACGACGCTGACCGCTCTGCCGTACTATCTCTGGGCCAATCGCGGTGCGGGCTCGATGCTGGTGTGGCTCCCGGAATCCTAGCTGCGCGTCAGCACATAGATGTAGTGATCCAGATCGGCGCGTTCGCGGCGGAACGGTTCGCAGGCAACGGTGAAACCGGCTTCCTTCGCGCGCCCCGCAAACTCCGCGGATTCGAAGCCGGACCACAGGAGGCCAACACCGTGATTGGATAGGCAGCCGTGGAGCGCGCGCAAGCCGTCGACCGAATAGAGTCCGGCATTTGCCGCAGCGACAAGAGCTTCCGGTCCGTTATCGACATCCAGGATCACGACGTCGTAACGATCCCGGCCCCTCAGGAGATCGCCGATGTCGGCGTTGACGATGGTAAGATTGCCGCGGGCATCGGGCAGCACCGATGCTCTGACGTGCCGGTGAAACCAGCCGATCACGGCTGAGGACAGCTCTGCCACAGTAACAGTGCCGGTGCCGTGAAGCGCCTCGAGCAGAGCGGCGGCCGTGTAGCCGAGCCCGAGGCCGCCCACCAGGAAACGCGCCTCTTCCGATGGCGCCAGCCCCGCCGCAAACGTGCCCAACGCGGTTTCGGAGCCATGGCAAAAACCGTTCATGAGCTCGAACCCGTTGGCCCGAATCATGAACCTGCCGTCCTTGCCGTAGAGTTCGAGCACGGTGTCGCGCTCGGTTGCAGAATCAATCAGCGTCCAGGTCATTCCGGATCAGACAAGCTGTGCCGCCACGGCGATGCAATCGCCAGCTCACCAAACCCGGGAAATGGTGCCCCGTCAACACGGTGTGCGCGGTCGAAGTCGCGGCGGGCCTAGGCCGATGAGCAGGATTCGCCGGCGCCCTGCTGGAGCGTGCGGCTTGGCAGCGCGGCCACGCCCATCAATTTGGCGCGTCGCGGCTCAGCGAGGTTTTCGCACTGCCGAACGCCCCGTGCGTACCCCAGGGCGAAGCAGGCCCAAGCGACCGCCGGCGTGAGATTGCTGCGGTGGCGGATTGCATGCCTGAGGCCACGGAGCGCAAGACGATACCAGTGACGTCGGCGCTCGCGCGCCATTCGCCGCCACGACGACCAGCCCTCCGGCCACGTCAAGAGGCCGATCACGGCGGAACTTGTCCCCAGCTCGCGGATGACGCGGAACAGATAGCGCCGCGTCATGCGGTTCGTTGGAATGCGGTGGCGAAGTACGGCATCGGGCACGAACCACAGACCGTAACCGGCCGCCCGGACACGTTGCACCATCTCGACGTCGCCGCCCGACGTCAGCTTGGCTCCGATGCGGTCTGCCACCAGCGGCTGATCAAGCCAGCCGGACTCTTGCAGCGCCCGCCGACTGAGCACCATGCCCGCGCCGGCCAGGCTGTCGACGATGCACTCGGCCATGCCGTGGTCCTGCGCCGCGAAACAGAAGCCGAACTCCTTGAGATAAGCCCGCGGCGGCATCTCCCAGTCCGGAACAACCTTGCCTCCGATCCCACCGGCCTCGCCGTGCACGCCGATGGCGCGGGCGATTGCCTCCAGCCAGCCTGAGTCCAGGAAGTTGTCATCGTCGACGAACGCGATCCACGGCGCCGTCGTCTCCCGCGCGCCACGCAGGCGCGCCGCCGTCAAGCCCAATATTGGCTCGAGCACATAGCGCAGTTCGGGCAAGGCACCCTTGGCGCGATGGATATCGACAACTTCGGCCGTGGCATCGGTACTGGCATTGTCAACCACCAGCACGCGCCATCGCACGCGAGGTCCGCAGCTTTGACGCGAAAGATTCGCCAGCACCGCATCGAGGCACGACGCGCGGTTGTAGGTGCAGATCACGATGTCTACGACCGGTCCTGGCGTCTCTGCTCCGCCCAACTCTTCCGCCATCGTCGCGCCCTCTCAAAAAAACCGGCGGCTTCGGGGGATTGCCGCCGGCGAGAGTCGTCACCGAGGGTCAACAACGATTCTTGCGACAGTTTGTTCCCGCGTTGCGAGAGACGCACGGGTTTGCTGCAGAGTCGGACGATCAGACATCTTACCTATCGCCATTCATCTGCCATTCATCTTGGCGCGCTCGATCATGACACACAAACTCACATGCCATGAGAATCCAGTGACAACAAACGCATGCTGTTTGTGTTCGCGACAATTGAGACTGTCAGCATCGTGCACTCCTGATATGGAGTCTGGCGCCGCTGAAACGCGTGAAGTCTAACCAATGATTGATGGTAATCCGCTCGTCTCCGTGGTGGTGCCCGCATTCAATGCGGCCAAAACGATCGCCGAGACGCTGCACTCGATTTCCGAGCAGACCTACCGTGTTCTTGAGATCGTGGTTGTCGACGACGGCTCGACCGATGAGACCGCGGACATTGCGCGGCGCCACCGCGAGGTCGATGCACGCCTGCGGATCGTCGCCAAGTCTAATGGCGGCGTTGCGTCCGCGCGCAATGCGGGTATTCGCAGCAGCAAGGGCGAGTTCGTCGCTTTCATCGATGCCGACGATCTTTGGCACCCCACCAAAATCGCCAAGCAGCTGGCAGTGCTGCTCGCCGGCGGCCCCGACATGGCGCTGGTCTACGCGCCGTTCCGCCTGATCGATGCCGATGGACGGGTGTTGGCCTCCCCGCACAAATACGGCGTCAATGGCTGGGTGATCCACCGGCACTTCTACAGCAACCTCGTCGGCAACGGCAGCGCGTTGCTCGTGCGCCGAAGCGTCCTGGAGGAGTTTGGCGGCTTCGATTCCTGGTTGCTGCAGCAGGGTGCGGAGGGATGCGAAGACCTGCTGCTCCAGCTCAGGATCGCGGCACGTTACCGCTTCGGCGAGGTGTCCGAGTATCTGGTCGGATACCGCAGGCAGCCCGATAGTATGTCGTCGAATACGGACCAGATGATCCGCTCCGGCATCCTGGCCGTGAACAAGGCCTTGTCCGAATGCCGGCACATTCCCAGCTTGTCCGCCGCCGCGATGCTGAAGCGCTACGCGTTGCAGCGTTTGCGCACGCAGGTGCGGGACGGGCAGCTGCGCGAGAGCCTGTGGCCGTTGCTCCGTCAGATCGCCGTGAGCCCAGCCTTCACCGCCGGCGCGCTGTGGTCGGAGCTTGCCGCGCTGGCCGGCAAGGTCAGTCGCGCGGCTACCAGGACTCTGTTGCCAGGCAGGCCCGGCAACACCCTCCCACACTTTTACGAACTCGATCCCTTGGACGGCATCGACCTCCATCACAACACTGCGACCTCTCGGGCGCTGCGCCGGCTGGCAAGGTTTGACCGCGCTTACCGTCCGTTGGCGCGACCGACCGGGCCGCATGCCATCCCGTCGGCGCCCGATCAGGGACTGGACGCCTTCGATCACCGCGACCTCACCTCTTCCTGCACCTATCAAAAAGGTTGATGATGACATCCGTGCTCGTTGCCGGCGGCGCAGGCTTTGTCGGTTCTCATCTGGTGGATCGGCTGCTCAGGCGAGCAGATATCGAGCGCCTGGTCGTGGTCGACAATCTGTGGACTGGACTGGTTGACAACCTGTCACACATCCGCGACCGGCGGTTCTTCTTCGAGCCGTGCGATGTCGAGGCTGTGCGATCGCCCCACCTGTTCGACGAGATCTATCACCTGGCCTCTCCTGCTTCGCCGCCATGGTACATGCAGCAGCCGGAACGGACCATCTCTGCCAACCTGCTTGGTGCGATGCGCCTGCGCGAGCTGCTGAAGAACGGCGGGCGGTTCTGCTACGCCTCGTCCTCCGAGGTCTACGGCGACCCGATCGTCTCGCCGCAACCCGAATCCTATCGCGGCCAGGTCGATTGCACCGGCCCTCGCTCCTCCTATGACGAGAGCAAGCGCTGCACCGAGGCCTTCCTGTTCGAAAGCCAGCGGGTGCGCAATCTCGACGTCCGGGTGGTGCGCCCATTCAATATTTATGGCCCCCGCACCCGCGCCGACGACGGGCGCGCAGTCTCCAATTTCGCGATGCAGGCGCTCACCGGCTGCCCCATCACCGTCTATGGCGATGGCATGCAATCACGCAGCTGGGGCTATATCGACGACATCATCGAAGGCTTCGAGCGCTTCTTCTGGCGCGATACCTTCGACTATCGCGGGCCGCTCAACATTGGCAACGATCGGGAAATCTCCGTCATCGAGGTCGCCCGCTACGTCTGCAAGCTAGTCCCTGGCAGCCGGATCGTGCACGTCGATCCGGCGCCGCAGGACCCGACCAACCGCTGCCCCGATCTGACGCTGGCACGCCAGCTGCTGCCCGGTTGGAGCTGCCACATTCCCTATGAGCGCGGCGTCCAGATGACCATCAACTGGTTCGCCGAGCAGATGCGACGAGAACGACGGGCGGTCTCGAATGGGTGAGCTTGATTCCACTTCAGCTTGCCAGGCGCGATGAAGCGAGCGCGGGTGCTCTCATGAGCCTGCTCCCGACCTTCCTGGATCGTGCGGTGGGACTGCTGAAGGTGGCGGATCCGCCGCGCTGGTCTTCTCCGACCATCGTCGCTCTCGGGCTGCTGGCCGCCTTCCTGGAAGGCGCGACCCTCTATCTCTTTATCCCGCTGGTGCAAAGCCTCGGGGCCGGCAGCGCTGCCGGCGACCAGATCGGTCATCTGTTCAACAACCTCCTGGCGCCGATCCCGGCCGAGAGCCGCGTCTTAGTCCTGGTCGCGGCAGTGCTCGTCATGGTGGTCCTCAAGAACCTCGTGAGCTTCATCAATACCTACGTGACGCGTCTCACCGGCGGTCAGGTCGCCCACCAGCTCAGGCTCCGGGTGTTCGAGCAGACCATCTCCTCCTGCATCGATTACCGCGTTCAGAACAAGAAGACCGACATCGTCAACACTCTGACCACCGAGACCTGGAAGGTCAGCAGCGGCCTTATCCTCGTCTATCGCCTGGTCATCTGCGTCTGCACCTGCGCCGTCTTCCTGCTTTTGCTGCTGTCGATCTCCGTGCCGCTCACGGCGATTGCGCTGCTCTTCCTCGGTATCAGCGCGGCAATGATCCACCTGGCGACGCGCCATGCAGCCGGCGCAGGCAAGAGCGTGGTCGCCGAGAACAAGCGCTTCGGTCTGCGCATGTGGGAGAGCATCAATGCGCTGCCGCTGATCCGCAGCTTCTCGCGCGAGGAGTACGAGCTGGCGCGTTTCAAGGCGCTGTCGGAGAATGTGCACTGGCGAATCCTGAGCATGGACATGCTGTGGGCGGTGCCGGGGCCGCTGTCCGAGGTCTTCGCCACGGCGCTGATCGGCCTGCTGATCCTGACCGGCAGCATGCTGGGCACCGGCTTTGCCGTCCTGGCGGCGTTCCTTGCGGTCCTCTGGCGCATGCAAGGGCCCGTGCGCGAGATCATGTCCTCCAAGGTCGCACTCGATACCCTCGGCGCTTCGGTCGCCGACGTCGCCGAATACCTGGAAGCGACCAAGGCCCCCTACATCAGGAGCGGGACCAAGCGTCTTCCAAGGTTCGATACAGCGATCGAGTTTCGCGACGTCTCATTCCGATACGCGCAGCACGAGCCTTTGGCGCTGGACCACGTTTCCTTCACCATCCCGATGGGCCGCACGACAGCGATCGTCGGGCGTTCAGGCGCCGGCAAGTCCACCCTGATGACCCTGCTCTACCGGTTCGAGGACCCGACCGCCGGGGAGATCCTGGTCGATGGCACGCGGCTGCCGGAACTGGACCTCCGGGATTGGCGGAAACGCCTGTCCCTCATGTCGCAGGAGGTGCGGCTGTTCAACGAGACGGTCGAATCCAACATCGCGTACGGCGACCTCGCCGCGAACGCGGAGGCCATTCGCAAGGCCGCGGCGGTCGCCAGCGCGGACGAGTTCATCCGCGACTTGCCGGACGGCTACGCCACGGAAATCGGCGACCACGGCATGCGTCTTTCGGGCGGCCAGCGGCAGCGCATCGCTCTTGCCCGCACCATCCTGCGGGACCCGGACATCCTGTTGCTGGATGAGGCGACCAACGCGCTCGACAGCGAATCCGAGAGCGCGATCCAGGATGCCCTCGATACCTACGCGCGCGGCCGCACCGTCGTGGTCATCGCGCACCGGCTCGCGACGGTCGCCGATGCCGATCAGGTCATCGTGCTGGAGGGTGGCCGCGTGGTGGAATGCGGTCCGCCCGCAACGCTCCTGCGCAACGAAGGCCAGTTCGCGCGGCTACACGGCCTGCAGTTCGGCAAGATGGCGATGCGGAGCTAGGCCATGGCGTATCGGATCGTCGAGCTTGAGCTGACTGAACCGCTCGCGCCGATTGCGCTGGCTTCCGAGCAGGATGGCGTTGCCGTGCTGACCCGCTGGAAGGGCCGCCTCGCCGGGTTTCATATGGCGAGCGCTGCGCCCGGGTACGTCTTTTCGACCGACGAGATTCAAGCGCTGTGCGCCAAGCGCTTCGGGCGCCGCCTCCTCGCGCTCGAAGTCGAGGCCGCCCTTGCCCAGCGCTGGCCGACCGACGGTAAGTCCCCCGTCCCATCCCTCTCCATCGCCATCTGCACCAAGGATCGTGCCCAGCGACTGGCGCGCCTGCTCAACGCGCTCGTGCCTGTGATCGGCGCAAGCCGCTTCCGCGCCACCGAGGTGGTGGTCATCGACAACGCCTCGGTCGACTCCGCGACGCGCGATGCGGTGGCCGGCTTTCCCGAGATCCGCTACGTCTTCGAGCCGCGCGCGGGCCTCGATTTCGCGCGCAACGCAGCGGTGCGTCACGCCACCGGCGATCTGCTTGCCTTCCTCGATGACGACGTGGTGGTGGACCGCGACTGGCTGGAGGGGTTGTTTGCCGCCTGGCAGGGCTGCCCGGATGCCGGCGGATTCACCGGCCTGGTCCTGCCCTACCGCCTCGATACCGAGGCGCAGGTCCAGTTCGAGCTGCGCGGCGGATTTGGGCGCGGGTTCGAGCCGAAGACATTCCATTCCGCCAGCGCCGACAATCCGCTGCATCCGGTCGGCGCCGGCGTGATCGGCGCCGGCTGCAACATGGCGTTCGACCGGTCGCTGCTGCTTTCCCTCGGCGGCTTCGACGAGGCGCTCGATACCGGCGCACCGCTGCCGGGCGGCGGCGATCTCGACATCTTCTATCGCGTGCTGCGCAGCGGCCGGCCCATGGTCTACGAGCCGCGCTATGCCGTCTATCACGAGCACCGCGAGACGCTGCCGCAGCTGCGGCGCCAATATTGGACCTGGGGCCTGGGTTTCATGGCGTTCCTGACCAAATCCCGCCGCAGTGACCCCGCCCTTAAGAGCAAGCAGAGCGCCATCCTGCGCTGGTGGCTGCTCGATAAACTGGCCGACCTGGGTGTTGCGATATGCTGCCTGCGCTTTCGCGAGCTGGGATTCCTGTTGGCCGAGTTGTGGGGCGGCATTGTCGGCATGGCCGGCGAGTATGACCGCTCGCTCAAGCGGGTGCAGAAGATCCGCGAGCAAGCGTCATGAGCGATGCCTGGGACATCCGCCATATCGACCTGAGCGAAGGGCAGCCCGTGGTTGTGGCGAACCCGCGCCCTCTCTTCGTGGTGTTCTGGTGGGGCGCACTGCCCCTCGGAGTCCGGACCTACCTCCCGGAGCAGCTTCCCCTCCGCCGCAGCGAGCTCGCGGCCCTGACCGCCGAGTTCGCCTCGACGCAATTGGCGGCGCGGTCGGCTCAGTTCGCCGGACCGGCGCGCGCCACCTACGACGGCAAGCCACTGCTGCCGGTGCCAGTAGACAGGCTCCATCAGTGCGGCGATCTGCTGCAGCAGCTGGACGACTTCGCGGAGACCTCTCCAGTCTCGGCCGCGCCGCTGAGCGTCATCATTTGCACCCGCGACCGGCCCGAGGCGCTGGAGCGCTGCCTGACGGCGCTGATGGCCCAGACCAGCCACGCCGGGCAGATCGTCGTGGTCGACAATTCAACCCACCGCTCCGCCGCGGCGGTGACCGCGCAATTCCCCGACGTCGACTATGTGCACGAACCCAGGCCCGGTCTCAGCGTGGCGCGCAATGCCGGCGTCCGGGTGGGCAAGGGCGCCCTGATCGCCTTCACCGACGACGATGTCGTGCCCAGCCCAAGATGGACCACGGAGGTCGTGCGTGCATTATCCAGCGCCACGGTGGATGCCGTCACGGGGCTGGTCCTGCCGGCGCGGCTCGATTCGCCGGCGCAGTGCTATTTCCAGTTCAAGATGGGCGGCTTCGGCAGCGAGTGTGTGCCGCTGATCTTCGACCGGCGCTTCCTGGATGAGACCAGGGCGACGGGCGCGCAGGTCTGGCGCATCGGCGCCGGCGCGAACATGGCGTTTCGGCGATCGGTGTTCGATCGCGTTGGCCTGTTCGACGAGCGGCTGGGTGCCGGCGCCTCCGGATGTTCGGAGGATTCCGAGCTGTGGTATCGCCTGATCGCCAGCGGTGGCGCCTGCCTGTTCGAGCCGCGGGCATTCGTGCTGCATCATCATCGCGAGCAGTGGCCGGAACTGCGCCGGCAGGTCCGCGCCTACATGAAGGGCCACGTCTCCGCCCTGTTCGTGCAGGCAGCGCGGCATCGCCATGGTGGAAATATCCGTCGCATCTTCACGCAGCTGCCCGCCTATTTTGCGCGTTCGGCCTTCTGGGCGCTCCGCGACGGCGGCGGTAGCCGGCGGTTCCAGGTTCTGTGGGATGAAATGATCGGCTGGCTGTGCGGGCTGCAATACGCGTTCCGGCCGCGCTGGCGCGCGCGACCGGTCGATATGCCCGCGTCGGCTTCGCCCGGCCAGCCTGCACGCCAATCCTCGCTATGAAGAAGGCCCCGTTGAGCGCGTTCCTGGCCCGCAATCCGTTTCCGAACGGATGGACCGACGGCCTGTTCTATCGCGAAAAGATGCGCGCCATCCATCGCATCGCTCCCGCCATCATCGGCATCGAAGGCGCGCGCGCCAGAATTCTCGAGATCGGCGGCGGCCGCAGCGGCCTTGCGCACCTGCTCTATCCCGATGCCGAGGTGGTGACGGTCGACCTCGATTTCGCTCTGCGCGGCGGATCGCCCGCCGCCACATTTGTCTGCGGCGATGCCCGCCGGCTGCCGTTCGCCGATGGTACCTTCGATGCTGTCACCTTGTTCGACGTGCTCGAGCATATCCGCGATGACGACGCAGCCGCACACGAAGCCCTGCGTGTCACGCGGCCAAACGGCGTCGTGCTGGTGTCGACGCCCAACACCGACTGGCACTATCCGTTCTACCGCTTCATGAAACCTCTTTGCCCGCCCGAAGCCGAGTTGATGGCAAGTTGGGGGCACGTCAGGCGCGGCTATAGCGCGGCGGAATTGGCCGCGCTGTTCGGCGCATCGCCGGAGCGATCCGCGACTTTCATCAATCCGGTGACCTCGTTCTACCACGACCTGGCGTTCTCCCGGCTGCCGCGGCGGGTGCGCAAGCCGCTCTATGCCGTCGCCGCGCCGGTCGTCTCAATCGGCTACTTGGCCCATCGCCCGGGCACGCCCGGCAGCGAGACCGCGTTCGCATGGCGGCGTTAGATCGCGGCCCGGAAGCCGGCCCCACAGTTGCAATCTTTCCATGGGGCGAGGTGATCGAGAAGTTCCTCGACTCCCTCGGCCTCTCCCTCGACGACTTCGTCAGCAAGATGACCGGCGGCTGGTTGTTCGGCTATGTCCTTGCCCTGCAGCGCCAGGGCTGGCGGCCGATCATCGTGTGCGCCTCCGAACGTGTGGCAAAACGGACGCGCCTCATCCACGCGGGGACCGGCGCGCCCGTCTGGGCGGTGCCGGGCCGGCGCTCCAGGCGGCGGCGAGTTGCGTCCCTGCAATGCATCGAGCAATGGCTAAACACCCCAACGCGCGATTTTGCCGACGTGCTGACCCAAGAGCGCTGCACCGCCGTGATCGCCCAGGAGTACGAGTATTTCCGCTTCGACCAGTTGGCGCGCCTTGGCAGGGGCCTGCGCTGTCCGGTCTATGCGACCTTCCAGGGCGGCGACGTCACGCTCTCCGCGATCGAGCGGCTGGTACGTCCCCGATCGATGAGCTTGTGCAAGGGCCTGATCGTGGCTTCGGCCCGCGAGCGCGCGCGGCTGGCACAAACCTATCCGCGGCTTCGGGCGCCGGTCATCGACATCCCCAACCCGCTGGATTGCGATGAGTGGCGCCCGGTCGACCGCCTCCAAGCCCGCGCCGACCTCGGACTGCCCGCGGATGCCTTCATCGTCGTCAATCACGGACGCACTGACATCGGGCGCAAGGGCTTGGATGTCCTGGTGGAAGCATGGAAGCAGTTTGCGGCCAGGCGCGCGGACGCGCGGGCCTATCTCATCGGCTCCGGCCAGGATCATGCGGCCTTCGCACGGCTGCTCCAGGATAGAGCGCCGGATCGCCTGACCTGGATCTCAAGCTACGTCACCGACCGTCCGCGCATGCGCCAGTGGCTGTCGGCCGCCGACGCCTATCTCATCACCTCGCGCACCGAGGGGATGCCGGTCGCGCCCCTGGAGGCGATGGCCTGCGGGCTTCCCGTCGTTTCCAGCGATGCCCACGGACTGCCGGATATCTTCACGGCCGGCGAAGAGCACGGCGGCATCGTCACGGCGCGTGAGGACGTGAACGCCATCGTGGCCGCCCTGGAGCGCCTCGCCGCCCAGCCTGACCTCCGATCACGCCTGGGCCGCGCGGCCCGCCGGCGGGTGGAGGAGCATTTCTCCATCCCGGCCGTCGGCGCCGCGCTGTCCAGGTTCTTGCGCGAAAACGCAGCGTCAGCGCGCTGACGCGGCGGCGCGCGCCTTGGCCGGCTTCTGGCGCGGGCCGTAATTCTTGAACTTCTCGATCACGCGCGTGATCTCCGCGTCCGGCAGGATCTGCGCGCTGTCGAGCGCCAGCGACAGGTAATACTGCCGCGCCAGGGTCTCGATCTCGACCGCCAGCCACAGCGCGCGCCGCACGTC
>Ga0068862_100003365_pt1 | contig 13802 bp, 12 predicted proteins | sample KBSSwiS52_FD_66598 | JGI IMG/M metagenome (GOLD analysis project Ga0068862, IMG submission 66598) | Switchgrass rhizosphere microbial communities from Kellogg Biological Station, Michigan, USA - KBS Switchgrass S5-2 | ecosystem: Host-associated > Plants > Roots > Rhizosphere > Soil ... | reverse complement strand
TTGGGCGAGATGCTCGCCACTTCGGGTGACTGCGCCAGTTCGATCAGACGCGATGCCGGCACCATGACAGCGAGCGCGCGAATCGAGACGTAGTTGTAGGTCACCGAGCCGCCCATGGCCACGACTTGGCGGCGCAGCGTAGTGAGCGTGGGGTCGTCGCTGTTGGCCACCACCAGCGCGCGCACCAGCAACTCACCGCCCAGCAGGCGTGCCCACGGCACGGCGGGCAACGCCGAGGAGCCGACCGTGGTCAGCAGATCGGGCGCGATCTTCAGGCGCGCCAGCGACACGCTGTCTTGCGCGGCGGCGTGCAACGGCACGATGCACGCGAGGGCGCAGACAACAGCGCCGATCGCGCGACGAAACGCCGTGATGACGGGTGCGGCAAACATCAGATTTCCCCCTTGCGGATTCCCAACGGTGCACTTCGAAGGCGGTGCATCCGCGTGTGTGGCGGCAGTATTCCCAAGCGCGAACCGTCACGCGCGTTACAACTTGAGCGCGACGGATTGCCCGGCACTTCGTCACGCCCGATTGCCCCCTCGGTTCGGTGGCGCTGCAGCGCTATGCTGCGGCCTTCATTGCACGGGCTCTTGCGCATGGCTGAATCGCCGCGTCACATCCGCCTGACCTCGCATCCGGGGCAGGGGCCAAGCAGCGCGCCGGCGCTCCACTGGGGTGCCGCCGACGCGCTCGAGCGAGGGCCGATCGTCGGCACCACCGGCAACCGCAGCCAACGCAACGTGATCGGCACGCACAGCGGCAGCTACGGCGTGTACCGCGCGCTCGCGGTGGCGGCCGGCAGCCTCACCAAGGGACACCGCGCCGACCTCACCAACACCGCGCCCACCGATCTGGTCGGCCCGTACGAACAATGGGGCGATCCGGCCAAGATCGTGTCGATCGATCCTTGGGGTGCGTCGGTGCAGAGTGTGTTCGCCGACTACCTTGCGCAGGGCTACGACGTGCGGCCGACCATCGCGGTCACCAAGGCGCACATCCACCTGCCCGAGATCAAGCAGGCGCTTGCGTTCCAGCGCCTGGCCGTCGATGGCCAGGTGCTGCTCGACGATGCATCGGCCACGGTGACCAAGATCGCGATCGAGCCGGTGTGGTGGCTACCCGGCGTGGCCAAGCGCTTCAATGTGAGCGAGGCCGATCTGCGGCGCGCGCTGTTCGAGGAAACCGGTGGCATGTATCCCGAGCTGGTCACGCGCGGCGACCTCGAAGTGTTCCTGCCGCCGATCGGTGGGCAGACGCTCTACGTGTTTGGCGATGTGCGCGACCTCGCCAACCCCGCCGTCACGCTGACCGCGCGCGTGCACGACGAGTGCAACGGCTCCGACGTGTTCGGCTCCGACATCTGCACCTGCCGGCCGTACCTGACGCACGCGATCGAGGAGTGCATCCAGGGCGCGCAGGGCGGCGGCGTCGGGCTGATCGCCTACAGCCGCAAGGAGGGGCGCGCGCTCGGCGAGGTGACCAAGTTCCTGGTCTACAACGCGCGCAAGCGGCAGGAGGGCGGTGACCGCGCCGACAAGTACTTCCTGCGCACCGAATGCGTGGCCGGCGTGCAGGACATGCGCTTCCAGGAGCTGATGCCCGACGTGCTGCATTGGCTCGGCATCCGCAAGATCCACCGCCTCGTCAGCATGAGCAACGACAAGTACGACGCCATCACCGGCGCCGGCATCGAGGTGGGCGAACGCGTCAAGATCCCCGACGCGCTGGTGCCGGCCGATGCGCGCGTGGAGATCGAGGCCAAGATCGCCGCCGGCTACTTCACCGACGGCGCCGTGCCCGACGAAGCACAACTCGCCGCGGTGAAAGGGCGCGGGCTTGAGTAGCGACCAGCCCCCACGCTCGCTTCGCTCGCTGCCCCACGGCCCCGAAGGGGGCCCTGACGTGCCCCAGGGGGCGCAGCCGGCTTGGGGCGGCCCGGCGCCGGCTGACGGCCGCCATGCCGCCTTGAACGAGGCGGTGCGTCGCCTGCGCGCACCGGCCACGATCCGGCAGCGCTGCGGCGCGATCACCGAGATGGTGGCGCGCGGCGATTCGAGCCACTTCGCTCTCGATCGAAAGCACATGCCGGCGGTGGCGCAACGCGTCGCCACGTTGACGCGCGAACGCTTCCCGACGCTCGAGGTGCCGTTCCACAGCCGCTGGCGACACTTCGAGGCCGGCGCAGTCGACCGCAAGGCCGAGCTCGACGCCAGGCTCAGCGGGCGCAGCCAGACCGCGATGGCGCGCTCGCGCATCGACCTGGCGCTGATCAGCGTGCTGCTCGACGCGGGTGCAGGCAGCCGCTGGTGCTATCGCGAGCGCGAGAGCGGGCAGGCATTCGCGCGCTCCGAAGGCCTGGCGGTGGCGAGCTTTCGAGCCTTCATGTCCGGGCGCTTCTCGTCCGATGCCGGTGACCCGTTGCGCGTCGATGCCAAGGCACTGGCGGCGATCGATGCGCGCGCGCTTGCCGAGCTGTTCCAGGTCAGCCTCGACAACCCGCTGGTCGGGCTCGAAGGGCGTGTTGCGTTGCTGCATCGGCTGGCCGATGCGCTGCGCGCGCAGCCGCAGGTGTACACCGCACTCGGTCAGCCCGGCCACCTGTTCGATGCACTGACGCACCACCGCCATGCGCCCGAGCTGCACCACCATCATCCCAAGCGCGCCGTGACGCACCATCAGGTGGGCGCGCCGCGCGTGCTGGGCCTGCTGCTCGACAGCTTCAGTGCCATCTGGCCAAGCGGCCAGTCGATCCACGGCGTGCCGCTGGGCGACGCATGGCCGCATGCCGCGGCCGGCGGCGAAGGGCTCGATGCCGGCTGGGTGCCATTTCACAAGCTGTCGCAGTGGTTGGCGTACTCGCTGCTCGAGCCGCTGCAGTGGGCCGGCGTGCAGGTGCACGAGGTGAATGCGTTGACCGGCTTGCCTGAGTACCGCAACGGCGGCCTGCTGATCGACGCCGGCGTGATCGTGCCGCGTGATGCGAACTTCGCCCGGCATGGAGTCAAGCCGGGCGATGCCTGGACCATCGAGTGGCGCGCGTTGACCGTGACCCTGCTCGACGAGCTGGCACCGCTGGTGCGAGGCTTGCTCGGCGTCGACGAGGCGGGGTTTCCGCTGGCGCGCTTGCTCGAAGGCGGCACCTGGGCCGCTGGCCGTGCAATCGCGGCCGAGCGGCGCGATGGCGGCGCGCCACCGGTGGTGGTGTCCAGCGATGGCACGGTATTCTGAGCGCCGCCGGCAGCGCCGCGGATTGCACCATCGATGAGGAGCATGACTTGAGTTCCAACACGCCAGAGGTCCACGTCATCTCGCATCCGCTGGTGCAGCACAAGCTCACGCTGATGCGCCAGAAGGACCGCTCGACCAGCAGCTTCCGCCGCCTGCTCGGCGAGATCGCGATGCTGATGGCCTACGAGGTCACGCGCAACATGCCCACGCAGCTGATCGAGATCGAGACGCCGCTGGCGACGATGCGAAGCCCGGTGATCGAGGGCCGCAAGACGGTGTTCGTCGCGATCCTGCGCGCCGGCACCGGATTCCTCGACGGCATGCTCGAGGTGATTCCCGGCGCACGCGTCGGCCACGTGGGCCTGTACCGCGATCCGAAGACGCTGGTCGCGGTGGAGTACTACTTCAAGATGCCGCACGGCATGAACGAGCGCGACGCGATCGTGCTCGACCCGATGCTGGCCACCGGCAACTCGGCCGTGGCCGCGGTCGACCGGCTGAAGGAGACGCACCCGAAGTCGATCCGCTTCGTCTGCCTGCTGGCCGCACCCGAGGGCATCGCGAACTTCCACAACCACCACCCCGACGTACCGATCTACACCGCGTCGATCGACGAGAAGCTCAATGACCACGGCTACATCGTGCCGGGCCTGGGCGACGCCGGCGACCGCATCTTCGGCACGAAATGACCCACCCCCGATGCGCCTGCGGCGCATGAGCACGAGCGGCGCAGGTCGATGCTGCTGATTCGCAATGCCACGCTGCCCGACGGGCGCGACGGCATCGATCTGGTCGCGCGGGACGGGCGCTTCGTCGATGTCGGGCTCAGTCTGCCTGCACCCGAAGGTGCCGAAGTGCTCGACGCACATGGCTGGCTCGTGAGCCCGCCATTCGTCGACGCGCACTTCCACATGGACGCGACGCTCACGCATGGCACGCCGCGCGTCAACCAGAGCGGCACCTTGCTCGAAGGCATCGCGCTGTGGGGTGAGCTGAAACCGCTCCTCACCGAGGAGGCGATCGCCGAGCGCGCGCTGCGCTACTGCGACTGGGCGGTTGCCAAGGGGCTGCTCGCGATCCGCTCGCACGTCGATGTGTGCGACCCGCGGCTGATCGCGGTGCGCGCGCTGCTGCAGGTGCGGCAGCAGGTCAAGCCGTATCTCGATCTGCAGCTGGTCGCGTTCCCGCAGGACGGCGTGCTGCGCGCGCCCGGCGCACTCGAGAACCTGAAGCGTGCACTCGATCTGGGCGTCGACGTGGTGGGCGGCATTCCGCACTTCGAGCGCACAGCCGAGCAGGGTGCCGTCAGCGTCAAATTGCTGTGTGAGCTCGCCGCCGAACGCGGCCTGCGCGTCGACATGCATTGCGACGAGACCGACGACCCGTCGTCGCGCCACGTCGAAACGCTGGCGTTCGAGACACAGCGCCTCGGACTGCAGGGTCGTGTGACCGGCTCGCACCTGACGTCGATGCACTCGATGGACAACGCCTATGCCGGCAAGCTGATCGCGCTGATGGCCGAGTCCGGCTTGAGCGCGGTGGCCAATCCGCTGATCAACATCACGCTGCAGGGCCGCTACGACACCTATCCCAAGCGCCGCGGCATGACGCGCGTGCCCGAGCTGATGGCCGCCGGGGTGCCGGTGGCGTTCGGCCACGACTGCGTGATGGACCCGTGGTACGCGCTCGGATCGGCCGACATGCTCGAGGTGGCGGCGATGGGCCTTCACGTCGGCCAGCTCACGTCGGCGCCGCAGATGCGCGCCTGCTTCGACGCGGTGACCACGGTGCCGGCGCGCCTGCTCGGCCTCGGCGGCTACGGGTTGACCCCGGGCTGCCGCGCCGACTGCGTGCTGCTGCAGGCGCGCTCGCCGGTGGAGGCGATCCGCCTGCGCGCCCAGCGCCTGGCCGTGGTGCGCGCAGGCCAGGTGATCGCACGCAGCGCACCCGCGAGCGCGACGTTGAGCCTGCCCGGCCGGCCGTCGGAGGTCGACTTCACTGGTTGAGCCGCGGGGCCGGTCCCCAAGGCGAAGGCCGGGTGCGCAGCGCGCCGGCCGGTCATTGCACACCGAGGTGAGCGGCCGCCTGCGCCAAGCCGGGTCGCTAGAATGACCCGACGCCAGCGACCCGCCACCACCCAATGAAGCTGATCGGATCGAACACCAGCCCCTATGTGCGCAAAGTGCGCATCGTGATGGCGGAGAAGAAGCTGGACTACCAGTACGTGCTCGAGGACGTCTGGGCCAACGACAACATGCTGAAGTCGAACCCACTGGGCAAGGTGCCGTGCCTGGTGGTGGAAGGCGTCGAAGCGATCTTCGACTCGCGTGTGATCGTCGAATATGTCGACACGCTGTCGCCAGTGGGCCGCCTCATCCCGCCCACCGGGCGCGAGCGGGTCGAAGTGCGCACCTGGGAGGCGCTGGCCGACGGCGCACTCGATGCCGCGATCGCGGCGCGCCTCGAGGCCAACTGGGCGCCGCGCGGCGAGGCGCGCTCGCAGGCATGGATCGAGCGCAACATGAGCCGCGTCAACGCGGCGCTGAAGGCGATGGCGCGCGGCCTCGGCGAGAAGCCTTGGTGTGCCGGCCTGCACATGACGCTGGCCGACATCGCGGTGGGCTGCGCGCTGTTCTACCTCGACTTCCGCTTCGCGCACATCGATTGGCGCGGCGAGCACAGCAACCTGGCACGCCTGGGTGACAAGCTGGCGGCGCGCAAGAGCTTCATCGACACCGTGCCCGCGCCCTGACCCGCTGCCGGGGCCAATGTGCCCTGGTGGATCAGGACAACTGCAGCGTCAGCGCGCCGGCGCGCACATCCCACTGCAACTTGCGCACGACCGAGCGCAGCCGCTGGCCAAGCAGGCGCATGGGCACCATCTGCGCTTCTGCGAGTTGTTGCAGGCGATAGCCCGCGGCCAGACGCATCAGCAGTTCGCGCTGCGGCGCTTCGAGCTCGAGTGCGCCTTGCTCGTCACCTGGACGGCGATGGCGGCCGAGCAGCGCGTGGCTGCGCTCGAAGTGATCGAGCAACGCGCGCGCGACCGGCGCGGTGAGCGCGGTTTCGCCGCGCAGGGTCTGCTCGACGCAAGCGGCGACAGCGGGCGCGCCTTCGTCGGACAACACGCACAGGTTGTCGGCGCCGGCGCGCAACGCTTCCAGCAGCAGCGGGTCGGATTCCTCGCGCGCCACCGCCACGATCAGCGGGCGTTGCGGCTGCAGCGCCAACCACTGGATCATCGCCAGCGCCGTGCCGTCGATCAGCCGCAGGTCGCACACCACCACCTGAGGGCGGTGCTGCTGCAGCAGTGTCTGAGCCGAGCGCGCACCGTTGGTGACGGCCACCACGTCGTGCAGGCCGCCGCTTGCCAGCTCGCTGCGCCATAGCAGCGCCAGCGCGGGTTCGCGGACGACGAGGACGATGCGGCTCATGAAGGTGTCTGCACAAACAATGTGCAGGTGACGAATTGTTGCGCCGCGCGAATCGTGACGCATCCCTCAAGCGTGAGCCTTCGCACCCCGTGGACAAGGGGCTGAGCTCGGACGAAGAACAACCCCTGTGTTCTTCGCCTAGCGAAGGCTGTCGGGATTGCAAGCCCGGCGGCTGGGTGACGTGATCGACGTCAATGCAGCGGCGCGAAGCTGTGCGCCTGCGCGCGCGGCCAGTACATCTCGAAGACCGCATGCGGCCACGGCGTCTCGCCGCGGATCGCGGCCAGCAACTGGCCCGGCTGCACGAACAGCAGCAGGTTGGCCAGCAGGCGCACCTCGCGCTCGCCGCCACGGCGCACGATGTGCGTGGCGCGGATCTGGTTGGGATGCTCGAGGCCGGCCGCCTGCACCAGCTCGCGCAAGGCCTCGAGCGTGTTCTTGTGGAAGCGGTACACGCGCTCGATCTTGTCGGGTACCACCAGCGCGCGCTGGCGCAGCGGATCCTGCGTCGACACACCGGTGGGGCACGCGCCGGTGTGGCAGGTTTGCGCCTGAAGGCAGCCGAGCGCGAACATGAAGCCGCGTGCCGCGTTGCACCAGTCGGCACCGAGCGTCATCATGCGTGCGATGTCGAACGCGCTCACCACCTTGCCGGCGGCTCCGAGGCGCACCTTGGAGCGCAGGTTGAGGCCGACCAGCGTGTTGTGCACCAGCAGCAGGCCTTCCTGCAGCGGCGCGCCGACGTGATCGGTGAACTCCAGCGGCGCCGCGCCGGTGCCGCCTTCGGCGCCGTCGACGACGATGAAGTCCGGCGTGATGCCGGTCTCGAGCATCGCCTTGCAGATCGCGAGCCACTCCCACGGATGGCCGATGCACAGCTTGAATCCGGTGGGCTTGCCGCCCGAGATGTCGCGCAGCCGATCGATGAACTGCATCAACTCGATCGGGGTTGAAAACGCGCTGTGCCGCGCCGGCGACAGGCAGTCGACGTGGATCGGCACACCGCGCGCGGCGGCGATCTCGGCCGTGACTTTGGGGCCTGGCAGCACGCCGCCGTGGCCGGGCTTGGCACCCTGGCTCAGCTTGATCTCGATCATCTTCACCTGCGGATCGCGCGCATTGGCAGCGAAGCGCTCGGCGTTGAACGTGCCGTCGTCGTGGCGGCAGCCGAAGTAGCCTGAGCCGATCTCCCAGATCAGGTCGCCGCCGTGCACACGGTGGTGCGCGCTGATCGAGCCTTCGCCGGTGTCGTGCGCAAAGCCGCCGCGGCGCGCGCCGCCGTTGAGGGCGAGGATCGCGTTGGCGCTCAGCGCGCCGAAGCTCATCGCCGAGATGTTGAACACACTGGCCGAATACGGCAACGCGCGACCTTCGCCGATCGACACGCGGAAGTCATGCGACGCCACGTGCGTCGGCATCAGCGAGTGGTTGATCCACTCGTATCCCTGCGCGCTCACGTCGAGCTGTGTGCCGAACGGCCGCTTGTCGGGGTCGCCCTTGGCGCGCTGGTACACCAGCGAGCGCTGCTGACGCGAGAACGGATGCGCCTCGTTGTCGCCCTCGATGAAGTACTGCCGGATCTCCGGGCGAATGAATTCGAGCACGAAGCGCAGATGCCCGATGACCGGGTAGTTGCGCAGCACCGCGCGCCTGCTCTGCAGCGAATCGCCCACGCCCACGGCCACCAGCAGCGCAAACAGCAGCGTCACCCAGCCCCACTGGTTGAACGCCACCCACACGAAGCCGCTGAGCAGCGCGCCAACGGCGCAGAACAGCCAGAACAGGTAGCGGATCGGGAAGTAGCGATCGAGCGCGAGCAGCCAGCCGGGCATGTCAGCCTCTGCCGAGCCGCCTCAAGGAGGCAGAAGCTGCTTGAGCCATGCAGGGGCTCCTGCGAAGGCCTGGGGGCAGCGCACGTATTGAGCGTGGGGGCACGGCATCTCCAACCCGTTGCGGTGCGGCATCGTAGCCAGCCAGGGGCGCGCAGCGCGCTCGAAAAGGCTGTCGTTCCGCCTGCAGTTCGGTGCGCGCCCGAAGGGGCGCCGGCTCACTGTGCCGCGCTTGCCGCGGCGCGGTGTGCGAGAAAGCGCTGCAGCTTGCCCTGTGCCTGGCGCCGCACCTGGTTGCGCAGCATCGGCGTCCAGCCCATCACCAGTCCGGTGGAGCCCAGCGCCTGGCGCGACCAGCGCCAGAAGTCGTAACTCTCGGAGTGGGTCGCGATCAGGCCCTCTTCGAATGTGAACTGTGCCTCGACCACGTTGTGCACCATGCGCCCCGCCGCGCCGGAGCGGTAGCGCGCTTCCCAGCGTGCGCTGCCGCGCTCGCCGCCGGCGGCCTCGATCTCGTGGGGCTCGAGACGCCACACCGCCTGGCCGCCGTTGCGGATGGTCTGGCACACCATCTGCCACATCGCGCCGATCTGCTCGGCGCCCTGCAGAGCAAACAGTGGGTCTTCGAACTGCGCGTGCGGCGCGTAGCAACTCTGCATCGTGCGCGCGTCGAGCGTCGAGAACGCGGCATAGAAGCGCTTGAGCAGGGCCTGCGGACTCATGACAGGGTTTTGAGTGGACAGCGAAAACGCAGTATGAGCGAGCGCGCGGCACGCAGGCGTGAACAACCGCAACGGATTGGCGGGCGCGTGCCCCTTGGCTCCAGCCGGCGCGTGTGCGCCTTCACGTCGCTGCGCGACATGAGCCTTCGCCGAAGCGACCTGACGGTCGCTTTCAGTCGAGGGTTTGGCGGTAGCGTTTCAGCGCCACTGCGCCGGCCAGCGCGACGAACGCGAGCATCGGCCACAGCTCGGGCAGCACGGTGGCGAGGTCGCTGCCTTTGAGGAGGATTGCACGCACGATGCGCAGGAAGTGCGTCAGCGGAAACGCCTCGCCGAGCACTTGCGCCCAGCGCGGCATGCCGCGAAACGGGAACATGAATCCTGACAGCAGCAGCGACGGCAGGAAGAAGAAGAACGTCATCTGCATCGCCTGCAACTGGTTCTTGGCCAGCGTCGAGAACGTGAAACCCACCGCCAGGTTGGCGATCACGAACACGCCGATGAAGCCCAGCAGCAGCAGCAAGCTGCCCTGCAGCGGCACGTCGAACAGCAAGCGCGCGGCGACCAGGATCACCGCGATCTGGATGTAGCCGATCAGCACGTACGGTGTGATCTTGCCGATCATCACCTCGAGCGGCCGCACCGGCGTGGCAAGCAGGTTTTCCATCGTGCCGCGCTCTCGCTCGCGCGTCATGGCCAGGCCGGTGAGCATCACCATCGTCATCGTCAGGATCACCCCGACCAGGCCGGGCACGATGTTCAGGCGCGCCAGGCCCTCGGGGTTGTAGCGCCGGTGCACGCGCACGTCGAGCGCAGGGCCGGCCGCCGCGAGATGGCGCAGCGGCCCAACCGCATCGTGGGCCAGCATGGTGGGTGCCAGCGCGCTCAGCGCGGCCACCGCATTGCCGGAAGCGGCCGGATCGGTGGCATCGACCGACACCAGCAGCGTGGGCCGTTCTCCGCGCAGCAGCGCGCGCGAGAACTGCGGCGGGATCACCACCATGAATTGCGCCTCGCCGCGTTCGATCAGCGCATCGCCTTCCGCCTCGTTCTGCGTCTGGTGCGTGATGCGGTAGTAGCCGGTGTTCTGCAGCGCCGCTACCACTGAGCGCACCAGCGGGCCCGAATCGGCCGCCACCACGACGGTCGGCAGGGCTTTGGGGTCGGTGTTGATCGCGTAGCCGAACAACAGCAACTGCAGCACCGGCACGCCCACCGCCATTGCGAAGGTCAGGCGGTCGCGCAGCATCTGCTGGAACTCCTTGATGAACACCGCCAGCGTGCGGCGTGGCGAGAACATCGATGCTGCACTCATTGAGCCCCCTTGGCCCTGCGGGCCGTCCCTCCGAGGGGGAGCGAGCGCCTTCGGAGCGGCCGTGCGGCACTCATGCAAAGTTGTCCTGCGCGCGGTCGACCAGCCGCACGAACGCGTCTTCGAGATCGCGCGCGCCGGCCTCGGCGACGATGGACTCGGCGCGGCCCTGCGCCAGCACCTTGCCGTAGGCGATGTAGACCAGCTCGTGGCAGCGCTGTGCCTCGTCCATGTAGTGCGTCGACACCAGCACCGTCATCCCTTCGCCGGCAAGCTGATGGATGTGGTCCCAGAACTCGCGCCGCGCCTTCGGGTCCACGCCCGCGGTCGGCTCGTCGAGCAGCAGCAGGCTCGGTGCGTGCAGCAGGCAGGCCGCCAATGCCAGGCGCTGCTTCCAGCCGCCCGACAGGGTGCCGGCCAACTGCTTCTGCCGCTCGACCAGGCCGAGGCGCTGCAACGCACGGTCCACCGCACTTGCGCGCGCCGGCAGCTCGAACAGCCGCGCAATGAACTCGAGGTTCTGCCGGATCGACAGGTCTTCGTACAGCCCGAAGCGCTGCGTCATGTAGCCGACCTGGCGCTTGATCGCCGCTGCCTGCGTGCGGATGTCGAGACCGAGGCAGGTGCCGCTGCCGGCATCGGGCGTGAGCAGGCCGCACAACATGCGGATCGTGGTGGTCTTGCCGCTGCCGTTGGGGCCGAGGAAGCCGCAGATGCGCCCGCGTGCCACCTGCAGCGACACATCGTCGACCACCGGGCGGCCGTCGAAACGCTTGGTCAGCCCGTGCACGTCGATGGCCCAGCCGGTGCTCATACCGCCTTCGCTACTTCTTGCCGTCGGCCGGCGTGGCGCGCCGCACGTCGAGCGGCTGGCCCGGCTTGAGCCGCGTGCCGTCGGTGCCGTCGGGCTTGGCTTCGACCATGAACACCAGCTTGGCGCGCTGCGCGTTCGAGAAGATCACCGGCGGCGTGTATTCGGCCTGCGTCGCGATGCGAGTGATGCGCGCAGCGATCGGTGCACCACAGCCGTCGCAACTCAAGGTCACCGCCTGGCCCGGCGTGATCGAGCCCAAGTCGGCCTCGGGCACGAAGAAGCGCGCCTTGATCGCACCTTCGGGCAGCAGTGAGACCACCGGCACGCCGGCGTTGACCCATTCGCCGACGCGAAAGTAGGTGTCGGCGACGCGTGCGGCGGCGGGTGCGTCTTGTCGCATCTGCTGCACGCGCCAGGCTTGTGCGCGCAGCGCCTGGGCGGCGGCGTCGGCCGCTGCGCGTGCGGCCTGTTGCTCGTCGCTGCGCGACGGCAGCCGCGCCACCTGTAGCGACGCGCTGAGCTCGGCCACGCGCGCCTGCGCTTGCGCCAGCGTGGTCCGCGCGTCGTCGAGACGTGCCGGGGTGATGAAGCCCTGCGTCACGAGCTGCTGCTGGCGCGCCAGGTCGGCGCTGGCGAGTTCGGCCTGCGCGCGTGCCTGCGAGAGCTGCGCCTGCACCACCGCGATCTCGTCGCCGCGCCGGCCCTTGCCGGTGTCGGCAGCCTGCGCCAAGGCCTGCGCCAGGCGCGCCGCGTCGGCGGCGCGCGCCGCCTGCTCGGAATCGGCATCGAGCGCGAACAGCGGCGCGCCGCCCGCCACGTCCTGCCCGGGCAACACCGACAGAGCGGCCAGCCGGCCCGGCACCGGCGCCGACACGTAGACGTACTCGCCCTCGCCGTAGCCCGACCAGCCGGGCGCAGGCGCCTCGGTGCAGGCGTTGAGCGCGCCGACGAGGATCAGCCAGTGGCCACGGATTATTCTGTTAGGCATGAGCCACCTTGCGTGTGGTGCGCGGCCGAGGCACAGGCGGGCGCAGTGCCGCCAGTGCCAGCGCGACGCGTTGGTCGATCGCGGCGTCGCTGAGCGCCTGCGCCTCCATCTCGGGCACCGGCAGGCCCGGCGTGATGCCCATCGCGATCACGCCCGACACGATCACCAGCGGCGCGACCACCGCGCCCATCACGAACGTGAAACGCTGCAGCGCCGGCAGCCGGATCACGTCGCCCTCGCGCTCGGCCTGCTGCAGCAACCGCATCAACAGGCCGACATGGCGCGGCGCGTTGGCGCGCATGAATTCATGCGCCACCGGCTGGCCGGCTGCGGCATCGCTCCAGACGCGTGCGATCACCGCGCGGTGGTCGCGCACGAAGCGCGCCAATCCGCGCAGCGCGTGGCGCAGGCGCTCGACCGCGAGCCCGTCCTGCACGGCCTCGTGCTGCAGGCTGGTGAACATCTCGTCGTACATCTGCTGCAGCAGCGTGCGCAGGAACGCCTCTTTGTTCTTGAAGTGGTAGTGGAACATCGCCTGATTGACCCCGGCGTGCTCGGCCAGCGCGCGCACCGACAGGCCCGCGCATCCGCTGCCGGGATAGAGCGCGCGCCCGCTGGCGAGCAGCGCGCGGTCGATGTGCTGCGAGGGTCGGGGCACAGCACAATTATTGGTCGCGTGCCCAGTAATGTCACGCGCGCCGGGCAATGCCCTTCCAGCGCTGGCTATACTCGCGGCCACAGCGCCGATTTGATCCGGCTTGCGGGCGCTCTACAAATACCGCTAAAGAGGGACGCCCACCCGGCGTCCGCATCGACAAGCGGCGCCGGGTTTGTTTTTGTCGGGCGATCGAATGGCATCGATTGGAGACGTACAACCGCAGAGCCGGCGCTTCGAGGCGCCGCTGCCGTTGCGCAGCGGCGCGTCGCTGCGCGACTACACGTTGTTGTACGAGACCTACGGCACCTTGAACGCCGAGGCCAGCAATGCGGTGCTGGTGTGCCATGCACTCAACGCCGGCCACCACGTGGCGGGCACATACGCGGGCATCGACAAGAGCGAAGGCTGGTGGGACAACCTGGTGGGCCCGGGCAAGCCGCTCGACACCGAGCGCTTCTTCGTCATCGGCGTCAACAACCCGGGTTCGTGCTTCGGATCCACCGGCCCGATGCACACCAACCCCGCCAACGGCAAGGTGTACGGCGCCGATTTTCCGGTGGTCACGGTGGAGGACTGGGTCGATGCGCAGGCGCGCTTGATCGACGTGTTGGGGATCCGCCAGCTCGCCGCAGTGATCGGCGGCAGCCTCGGCGGCATGCAGGCGATCGCATGGACGCTGCGCCACCCGCAGCGCGTACGCCATTGCATCGCGGTGGCGTCGGCGCCCAACCTGTCGGCGCAGAACATCGCCTTCAACGAGGTGGCGCGCCGCGCCATCATCACCGACCCCGATTTCCATGGCGGCCACTACTAC
>Ga0068862_100003364_pt1 | contig 13803 bp, 10 predicted proteins | sample KBSSwiS52_FD_66598 | JGI IMG/M metagenome (GOLD analysis project Ga0068862, IMG submission 66598) | Switchgrass rhizosphere microbial communities from Kellogg Biological Station, Michigan, USA - KBS Switchgrass S5-2 | ecosystem: Host-associated > Plants > Roots > Rhizosphere > Soil ... | reverse complement strand
TTGGTGCTCGCGCCGTCCTTGCCATGACACCCGGCACAGGTCTCGAGTGTCGCGGCGACATCCGCCAGCGCGCCCGTCGCCAGCGCGATCGTCGTCACGAGCAGCGACAGCCGCTGCCATTTCAAAGGCTTGAACGCGGAGTGGTTCGTCATGAGCGGTTCTCCCCGGATACTGTTTCGTATAACTAAAACCGTCTCCGTTCCAGTGTCAGAGGACCAAGGTCCGATTTAAATAAGGCCCGCCACGTACAAGCTCTCGCAGTCACCCGTATGGCTCCTGCATCTGCATGGATGCTACGAAGTGATGGTCCGCTGACACGGGGAGCGCTCGATGAATGCCTTTCTGCGAGTGAACAGGGCAATGGTCACGGCGGCTGCCCTGGTTCTGGCCGCGTGCAGCACGGAGACGGGGCCAGCGGGGCCTCCGGGCGCGGCGGGGCCGCCCGGACCCTCGGGACCTCCCGGCGGCAACACGCCGGTGGTTTCCATTCCGAGCAATGCGACTCCGGCGACCGATGCGGCAGCCGCGGCCTGGGCAGCGCTCTCGATGAAGGTCACTGTCACCAGCGTCACCATCAACAGCCCGCCCGTGGTCAATTTCACGGTCACGGACGATGCGGGAGTGCCGGTCAAGGGTCTCGGTAATACCTCGAAGAGCAGCAGCGCAACCGTGCCGGGCCTGACCAACCTGGCCTTCTCGATCGCGAAGCTCGTCCCCGGCATGGACGGCAGCCCCAGCCAGTGGGTCAGCTACATCGTCACCTCCGTGCCCTCGACCACCTCGGCTGCGGCTCCAAGCCGGCCGTCCACCGACAACACCGGCACGCTGGTCGACCACGGGGACGGCACGTACACGTACACGTTCTATCGCGACATCAGGAACATCAAGTCGCAGCTCGACGGCATGACGGTGAGCGCGCCTAACAACAAGGCGGACCTGGGCGATCTCACCTACGACCCCAGCCTGGTCCATCGCCTGACCATCCAGCTGTCCGGCAGCGCGCCCGGCACCGGAACCAACACGCCGACCGGCGTCGAGGTCAGCGGCTACCCCGGCGTGTCGCTCACCCGGGCCGTGGACGTGATCTACGATTTCACCCCGTCGACCGGGGCGGTCGCGGCCGACTCGGGACGCGATATCGTGGCGACGGCCAAGTGCAACGAGTGTCACCAGGCACTCGGCGGCATTCCTGGAGACGACCCGGAAAGCTCGGGCGCCGGATTCCACGGCGGCAGCCGCAACGACACGAAGTATTGCGTGGTATGCCATACCGAGCAGCGCAAGTACGGCCGGACCGAGGCGGCCTACGATCCGAGTACGCTCACCTTCACCAGCTCGAGCACCTACGTGGTGGATGGGCGTGCCATCGGCAACCTGCCCAACCACATCCACCACACTCACATGGGCGTGCATCTCGCGAAGAAGAACTACAACTACGGCGGTCTCCTCTATAACGAGACACTGTTTCCGCAGGACCTGCGCAATTGCACCAAGTGCCATGACGGGTCGGCGACGTCGACCGCCATGACTGCGCAGGGCAACAACTGGATGAACGCTCCGAGCCGGCGCGCCTGCGGCGGCTGCCACGACGGCATCAACTTCGCCACGGGCGCGGGCGTGACGATTTCCGATGCGCTCAAGGGACTGACGCAAACTACTTCATTCAACGGCCTGGCTCACGGCGGTGGTGCGCAGTCGAGTGATTCCTATTGCTCCGGCTGCCATTCACCCGACGCCATCGACAAGGCGCACCTGCCCGTCACGCCGCCCAACGAAAACAGCGCGCTGCACGTCACGGGCGGAGATTCGAACACCAACGCCGCGTGGATCGCATCGAACACGAACCGCCTGCCGGCGGGCGCGATCAAGGTGACCTATGACGTCCAGAGTGTCTCGCGCAACGCCGGCAAGCAGCCGGTGATGGTGTTCCGGCTGCTGCAGGATGGGGCACGCAAGGATCTGAACGACTTCGCGACCACCACGCCCAATCCGTCGACCGGTACGAAAGAAATCTGGGACAACTTCATGGGTTCTCCGAGCGCGCAATTCGTTTTCGCGGTTTCCCAGGACGGCGTCGCAGCCCCGGCGGACTTCAATGCCAGCGCCTCCGGCTACCTCAAGAACATCTGGAACGGCACCGCCACCGGTTCGGGAGCGGGGACACTGACTGGCCCGGATGCCAACGGCTACTACACGGTGACGCTCACCGGAGTGCAGGTGCCCGATAACGCGGTGATGCTCACCGGCGGCCTGGGGTTTTCGTACAGCGTGACCAACACGCTTCCCTTGACGCAGACCAACGTGACCAGCGAATGCGGGTTTTCCCCATCGTCGCGGCCCCGGCCACTCATGTGTTATCCGGTATCGCCGTCACCGGTGGGGCAGGCCAACGAAATTGGCGGCCTGATCGTCGTTGCCCCCAATGCCGTGAAGGTGGGGACCAACTACACGGGTCGACGCGCCATTGTCGCGGACGCGAATTGCAACATGTGTCACCAGGAACTCGGTGCGTTCACCACCGACGCCTTCCACGGTGGCCAGCGCAACGACGGTACGACCTGCTCGTGGTGCCACAATCCCAACCGCACCAGCAGCGGCTGGTCCGCGGATTCGACCAGCTACATCCATGCGATCCACGGCGGCAACAAGCGCGCGCATGACTTCACCTGGCACGCTTCGGCGGTGGGCGAGTCTTTTGCGGACGTGAAATTCCCGGGCGTGCTCAGGAATTGCGAGGGCTGCCACGTGCGCGGCTCCTACGATTTCAGCGCCGCGGCGTCGGAGAGCGCCTTGCCCAACCGGCTGTACCGCACCGTGGCCACCGGCTTTTTCGCCTTGAACGTGGGCGACACGACACCCAGGTACAGCGGCGCGAGCTGCACGGCGAGCCAGTCATCGCCGCAGACCGACGTCGGCGCCTACTCGCTGTCACCCTACATCCAGGGGTACCCGGCCAACTACGGCACCGGGTTCAGCTTCAACGCCGGACTCACGGCCGCGAATTCCTGCAGCAACGACGGTGCGCCGGTGAGCACGCCCCCCGGCGGGACGCTGGCGGCCGACCCGCGTTCGCTGGTGAATTCCCCGGTCGCCACCGCCTGCTTCGCGTGCCACGATTCCGACCTCGCCCGCGCACACATGGAGACCAACGGCGGCTCTATCTACTCTGCGCGCAGCACCGCGCTCGGAACCGTCGAGACCTGCATGATCTGCCATGCCCCGGGACGCATCGCGGACATCAAGGTCATGCACGCGAAGTAACGATTCATGGAGTTGAAGCGTCCGGTGATCCTGTTCCTGGCGGCTGCTGCGCTCGCCGGCGGCTTGGTCGTTGGCAGGACGCAGACGCCGGAACCGGCCGCGGAAGCCCCGCCGGCCGCGGAGGCGAAGCCGGAGGTTCCGGCCGAGGCGCCCCGCGAGGCTCCGACCTTCACCAAGAAGGGCGCCGACACCTGCCTCAAATGCCACGACGAGTCGTCGAAATTCCCGGTGCTCGCAATCTTCAAGACGAAGCATGCCCAACCTGCGGACCCGCGCACGCCGTTCGCCAGCCTGCAATGCGAGACCTGCCACGGCCCCGGCGGGCATCACGCGGAAGAGGTTCCCGAGGGTCAGAAGCAGGCCCCGATCCGCACGTTCGGGACGAAGTCGCAGGTCCCGGCCGAACAGCAGAACCAGGTGTGCCTGGGCTGTCACCAGGACCAGGCACGCATTTCGTGGAAGGGCAGTCCACACGGTGGCAACGACGTGCCCTGCGCGGCCTGCCACAAGGTCCACGCGGAGCACGACGCGGTGCTGACGGTCGCCACGCAGCCCGACGTCTGCTACGCCTGCCACAAGGTGCAGCGTGCGGAGTTCGACAAGCCGTCCGTGCACCCGGTGCGTTTCGCGCAGATGGAGTGCAGTTCCTGTCATGAAGTACATGGCTCCATGACGGAGCATCTGCTCGCCAAGCCGACGTTGAACGAGACCTGCTACACCTGTCATGCGGAGAAACGCGGTCCGTTTCTCTGGGAGCACGCGCCGGTGGCGGAGAATTGCACCAACTGCCATGCGCCTCACGGCTCGATTCACCCGACACTGCTCGTGAAGCGCGCGCCGCTGCTGTGCCAGTCATGTCATTCGCAGGCCGGTCATCCGAGCGTGGCGCGCACGGGCGCGGGTTTGCCGGGCGGCAATCCATCGGCGTTCCTGCTGGCCGGCTCCTGCACCAACTGCCACTCACAGGTTCACGGCTCGAACGATCCTTCGGGCGTGAAGCTCATGAGATAGGGCGCGCGCGTGAACCGTCGCATGGCATTGCTGCTCGCCACCGCGCTCCTGCCGGCGCTGCGTGCTGAAGCAGAAGATCCAGAAGTCGATACTTCGAAATGGCCGTGCAAGTTCTGCGAATTCGAAGCGAGCTCGAGTTTCACGCCCAACCTGGGCGTCGGCTACGTCTCGGACGATTCCGCCAAGTTCGGCGAGTACACCGGCCTCGACGAATCAGGCGCATACGTCGTCGCGGATGCCGACGCACGCTATCGAAACCCCGAGGGATTTTGGCTCGATCTCACCGCGCTCGATCTCGGAATCGATTCGCGCTACTTCGGCGTGGAGGGCGGAAAGCAGGGGCGATACGCGCTGCACCTGCGCTACAAGGAGCTGCCGCACAACCTGAGCGACTCCGCGACGTCGCCTTTTCTTGGAGCCGGCTCGAGCTCGTTGACGCTGCCATCCGGCTGGGTACCCGGTGCGACCACCAGCACCATGAGCGCATTGAATTCGAGTCTGCAGTCGATCGATCTGCACACCGAGCGACGCCTGCTGGATGTCGGTGGCGCTTTCATGCCCGTCAGTCACTGGACGTTCGGAGTGAATCTTCGCCACGAAGAGCGGGACGGAATGCGCGCCATGGGCGGCACTTTTGTGTTCAATGATTCGCAGCTGGTGTCGCCGGTCAACTACACGACGGATCAGATCGACCTTTCCGCGGCGTATGCCGCCGGGCGATTGCAGGCTCGCGTCGCCTACTACGGGTCGATATTCAAGAACGACGACGACGCGTTCACGTGGGCGAATCCGTACATCCCGCTCGGCGCGGGTGGCAACCTCGGCCAGATGTCGCTCGCGCCCGGCAATCAGTTCCATCAACTCGTCCTGTCCGCCGGCTACAGGCTGGCCCCGCATACGCAGATGACGGCCGACGTCGCCCTCGGGCAGATGTCGCAGGACGATGCATTTCTTCCGTACACGGTGAACGGCAGCCTGCCGGTGCAGCCCTTGCCGCGCAACTCGCTCGACGGTCGTGTCGAGACGTTGACCGGCAAAGTGAAGCTCACCACGCAGCTCGCCGACGAGTTCCGCGTCAACGCGACACTTTCCTACGATGATCGCAACAACCAGACCCCACAGGCCGTCTACGACTGGATCACCACGGACACCGGGACGGCCGCGCCGCGCACCAATTTGCCGTACAGCTTCACGCGCAGTGTTGCGAGCATCGATGGCGCGCTGACGCTGTCGCCCGGTCTCAGGCTGTACGCCGGCTGTAGCTACGATGAGTACCAACGCGATCTGCAGGCAGTCGAACGCACCAACGAGGGTGCCTGCTGGGGCAAGGCGAACCTGAGCGCGAAGGATCTTGCATCCTTCTCGTTCACGTACACGTATTCGCAGCGCACCGGCTCTGCCTACCAGCCGGATCCGGACGGCACGCCGGCCCAGAATCCGCTCATGCGTCTCTACAACCTGGCGGATCGCGATCGCAACGAGTTGAAGCTGCGGGTGGATGTCACGCCCGGCGAGCGCTTCAACTTCGGATTCGACATGCGGGGCACGTGGGACGACTACTTCACCTCGACCGTCGGCCTTCTCGACGGAACCTCCTGGTCCGCGGCGGCGGACTGCGGCTGGCAGGTCGCGGAGAAGCTCTCCGCGAGCTGCTACCTGAGTCACGAGCTGGTGAAATCGCACCAGGCCAACGCCGAGCTGCTCGCGCCCTCACCGCTGTGGTTCGGATCCAACCACGATGAAACCGATTCTGCCGGCGCGGGGTTCAAGTACGTCGCCAGCGACAGGTTCGACCTGGGCTTCGATTACACCTGGTCACGTTCGACCGGTGAGGTGGCCATCAAGAGCGCCACCGTGGGATTTCCTGACCTGACTACCCGATTGAACAGCGCGCGTCTGTACGCCAATTTCGTGCCCAGGAAAAAGCTCACGCTCAGGCTTTCGTACTGGTACGAGAGCTATCGCAGCGACGATTGGGCACTGGACGATGTGCTTCCGGCGACCATCGACAACGTACTTTCTCTTGGGCAGCAGAGCCCGGATTACGACGTCAACGTCATCGCGTTGTCCGGCCGATACGAATTCTGACGGCGGCGTCGCGAACTACACCTGGACGGGGCATGGGCAAGCGACCAATATTCCGGTGCGCATTCCTGCCGGAGAAACATCATGCGGCGACCATCGACCGTCCGTGCGGCATTCGTCACGTTCCTCGCTGCGGCCACGCTGGCAGCGGCCGCCGCGCCGAAGTCCGACAACGTGCATGCATTCAAGATCGGCAAGCTCTCGGCGATGGCGCTGCGCGATGGTTACCTCGAATTCCCCAACGATCAGAAGATCCTGGGCCTGGGCCACACAGCCGATGAGGTCAACGCACTGCTGACGGCCGGCGGGCAGCCAACGGACATGCTGCACCTCAGCCTGCAACCTTTGCTCGTGAAATCCGGCAAGCAGCTGCTGCTGTTCGATACGGGAGCGGGTGCGATGGTTGGACCGACCGCGGGCCACCTGCCGCAGGCGCTCACCGACGCAGGCGTCGATCCGAAAAACGTCACTGACATCTTCATTTCGCACGCACATGGCGATCACATCGGCGGGCTCGTCAATACGGCGGGGACGCTGGCCTTCCCGAACGCGACGATTCACATCTCGAAGGCCGAGTGGGAAGTCGTGGCGGATCCGAACGGACCGTTTGCCCGCAACTTCGGTCCCGACACGGCGAAACACGTCGCGTTCGTCGCCACGCTGAAGCCCAGGGTCGCGCCGTTCGCGCCAGGAACGGATCTGGTGCCGGGAGTGGTGAAGGCGGTGGACATCAAGGGACACACGCCGGGCCACTCGGGCTACGTCATCACCTCGGGCAAGGATTCGCTGCTGTACGTCGGCGACTCGATGCATCACTACATCGTCTCGGTGCAGAAGCCCGAATGGCCGATGAGCTTCGACAGCGATCAGGCGACCGGCGCGAAGAGCCGTGCTGCGTTGATTGCAGATTCGGCCGCCAACGGCCAACAAATCTATGCGGTGCACTTTCCGTGGCCGGGAATCGGGAAAATCGGCAAACAGGGCACCGGTTTTGTGTGGGTGCCCGAATAGCATCGGCATTTAGTGATATTAATCAATCGCTTAGTGCCGCCGAAACAAATCCTTGAATTACTCCGTGCGATGAGTATATTTGCCTCATCTTCTTGAGTCAGTAATTCAATGGCCAAGGTCCGGGTACAGCTCGATCTCAGCGAAGCCGAGGCGGCCGCGCTCGATACGCTGCGCGACGAGTGCGGTCTTCGTTCGCGCGCGGATGCGGTGAAGGCTGCGCTCGCGGTGTTGGGTTGGGTCGAGACACAAGCGTCGGCCGGACGAAAGGTGGTCGCGCTCGATGGTTCGAATGTCTCCTGGCTCGTGGTCCCTGGCGTCACTGATCAGTGGCCGACGCAGTCCACGCAGACCGTCGCGAACAAACTAAAGGTGTAAGCCATGGCGCTTCCAAACAGCTACAACGTCTTCCTCGAAACTCTGAATCGCGGTTCCGCCGCTCAGAAAACGGGGCCCTTGACCACGCCGGTGCAGACAGGGGCGCCCACTTTCGGGCTCTCCGAAGACACCTTGCGTCCGGTCCTCACGAACCTTGCCAAGCAGCCAGGTGCGATGGACATTGGCCGGCTAGCGGTCGACACCAAGTTGAAGTTAGGGCCGCTGGTGGTCGCGCTGCAGCAGCTCAACCAGGCAGGGCTCGTCCACTACAACCAGGACCAGGATCTGGTGGAACTCTCGGATATCGGTCGCCAGGTGATAAACGTCGGCAAAGCGATGTAGTCTGATCGCGATCGGGGACCTCGAAGCCCCAGGCAGGGAGAGAACAAGAATGGACGCTGCCTACCCGTGGGTCGCAGTCATTGGTTTTGTCGTTGGCTGCGGCGAACTCATCAGTCGATACAAGGATGAGCCGGCGCGGGCCCTGGTTTCCTGGCCCGCGACGCTCTACGTTGCGATCAACGTGCTCGCGGCGCTCCTCGCGCTGCGTTTCGTCGACACCTTCGGCTGGATAGCCGAGGCGGACGCCGACAAGAAATTCCTGTTGCGCGTGACCACGGCCGGCGCCGGTGCGCTGGCGCTGTTTCGAAGCGCTGTCTTCACCGCGCGTATTGGCGGCAAGGACGTCGGCATCGGATTGAGCGCGCTGCTCGACCTGTTCCTCGAAGCGACCGATCGCGCCGTCGATCGCTCCCGCGCGAAACCGCGCGCCGAGCTCATCGTTCACTTGATGTCCGGCATCGACTTCGACAAGGCCGCTCCGGCCTTGCCGCCGTTTTGCATGGCCCTAATGCAAAACGTTTCGCTGGCCGACCAGAAAACCCTCGGCGATTCGGTGTCGCTGCTGGCCCAGTCGACCTCGCCCAACGATGTGAAGTGCGCGATCCTCGGGCTGACTTTGTTGACCCTCGTCGGCGAAGATGTCCTGACGACGGCGGTCAAGGAATTACGCCCCAAGCTCGAAGTCGCGGCCGCGGCCGCGGCCGCGGCCACGCCCGTGCCCGTGCCCGTGCCATGAAGTGCGGAGTGACGTTCCAGCTGGAACGTCACTCCACCACGACTATCCGACCACAATCGGCGGCACCAGCTCCGCCGGCACGAAGCCCAGCGTCAGCACCTTGATCATGGCCAGCGCGATCGTGGGATGCACGATGCACACTTCGCCATCCGCGAACGCACCGAGCGCCTCGGCGGCGCTGAGCTCGCCGGCCAGCGCGGTTCCATAGATCAGCGCCAGAATCAGGAATGCCAGCATGATCACGGCGGCGCTCGCGGCAGCCGGTGGCAGGATCCCCACGGCGGCGAGGACAGCGGGGGGAATGGTCATCGGTATCCCCGCCGTGGTGAGGAACGTCAGGAATTCCGGGCTCATTGCCGCTAACAAGGTGAGGGCGGCCGGCCACGCGGTCAGGAGATCCGAACCCACGCCTTGAATGGTGAGATTGCGCGCGCAAGCGGCGCTGATGCAGACACGCACGCCGTAGGGAATCGCGAGATTCCCGTCGCCCATCGGAATCGGCGTCTGCGCAGACTCGATGCTCCATTTGCCCTGGAACAGGCAGACCGCGAACGAACCGAGTGGATTGCCCACGCTTTTGAACAGGTCCAGCGCCTCCTGGACATCCTTGTCGGAGATCTTCGCCGCCGTCGCGCCGGGCTTCTCGAGGCCCGGCAACGTGCGGTCGACGATGTTCCAGACGTTCTTGTACTTGCCCGCGACGACACTGACGCAGGTGACCACGTTACGCGTGACTTCTTCGGTGACGGTGCGCGTCACTTCGACCACCGCCACGAGCAGATCCACGAAACCCTTCGCGCCACAAACGGTAGCGGCGCAGGCGTCGCGCGCGGCACCCGCCGGCGCAAGACTGCAGGCGAGGTTCGAGGCGCCCGAAGTCTCGTGCTCGAAGCATTCGTCGAATTGCTGCTCGGCGGATTTCCATTGCTCGACGGCTTCGGTCACGGTGTGCTGCACGGTGTCGGTCACCGTGCTGGTGGTGCAACCGGTATCGCTCATGCCCCTGGAGGCTTTGTTGTGAGCCGCCGTCACGCGCTTGTCGGTGGTGGACTTGGTCGACGCAAGGTAGGCAGGGAATCCGCTCACGAATGCGGCGCGCAGCTGCATGAGCGCGCGGGCCTTCTGCCGGTCCGAGGCGATGCTCTTGGTGAGCTTGTCGACCAGCGCCGCGCTCCACGCCTCTGCCTTGGCGCCCTTGCCGAAGGCCACGCCCTCGGAGGTGAGGGTGATGGCATCCGCGCGATCCACACCGATCGTCACGGCGGGCTGCTTCTGGCCCAGCGCGATGAGTCCCAGCTTGTCGGCGGACTGGATCATCACCGGCAGCACCTGCGATCCGTTGCGTCCGACGCGCACCGCGCCCCAGGGTCCGACGACAGTATCGCCGCTGAACGTGAACTGCGCCGGCTTCGGCGGCGGCGCGCTCACCTTGACGCCGGCCAGCGCCTTGGCGACTTCCTTGGGATCGACGCCCGCGGCCAGCGCATTGCGGATCGCCAGCGGCAACAGGCCGACGCTGAGTGCGCCCGCGCTGATCAACAGCTGACGACGCGAGGCCAAAGAATTCTTGCCGTTCATCGCGGACTCCTTCCAGTGGATTGACGTGTGCAGGTGAAGACGAGCCGCGCGCGAAAAATGGTTGATAAGCCATCGGCGCGCGCTGGCTCGTCGTTACGGAGTCACTCAACAAGGAGACCTCCGTGAACACAGAATTTCGTCTATTGACGGCGCTCGGCGTGCTGGCGCTGGCGCAGGGCGCGGCCGCCGCGCCCACGCTGGTCGTGAAGCGCCCGCCAGCGGGCCTGACGGCGGCGCAGTTCCAGCAGAAGCTCGTGCCGATACTCGAGGCGCAAAAGCAGAAACAGGCGCAGCGAGACGCGCAGACCCAGGCCCAGACGAATAGCGCACTGGCCGCCATCGAGCCGGAGCGAAAATTGTTGAGTGCCGCGCTGGCACGCGATCCGCGCTACCAGTCGCTGGTGGACCAGGCGCGCGGCATCAGCCTGAGCAAGGCGGATCCGGACACGCGCGCGGCACAGATGAAAGCGCTGCTCGGCGCGAACCGCGTGGTGTTCAGCGATGCGATCCGCAATTCGGGCATCAACGCGACGGCGTTGCAGTCCCGCGTGCCCGGTCTGACGATCAAGCCGGACTTCTCCCTGCAGCTGAAGCCGGCACCGGCCCGTAAAGCCAGCCCGCTGTCTTCTTCCGGATCGACGCCCGTGGGCATTCCGGATGTCACGCTACGGCCTCCATTCGACTTCGAATCCACCGAAACCAACAACGGCGGGTTGGCCTATACGGCGGCCAAGGCGCATGCCGACGAAAACGACGGCACCGCGCGCATGCACATCACCGTGATCGGCGTTGCCGGCGGCGCGTATGGCTCTGCACAAGTGGGCGATACCATCGACGTCCCCGCCGGCGTCGATCGAGTGGAGATCACCACGACCGCGAGGATCAGCTACACGGGATCGGCGTTTTCCGCGCTGTTTGTCAGCCAGTCCTGCACAACAGTCGCCATCGATCTGTGGACCGCGGATCTGGACAGCTTCATCGACGGCGATGTGCTCCAGGACTGCACAGTAGCGCCGATTGGCTGGTACTCGGAGATGAGCGGTGACGAGACGCGCGATTACGTGTACTCGGCCAACGTGACCGGCAGTAACCGGCACTTCGTGGTGGTGGGCTACGCGTTTGCCGACTCGCTGGGCAGCGGCGTTCCGGGCTATGCCGAATCGGAAGCAAAGGCCGAGATCACCAAGATCCGCGTGCACTTCATCAAGAACTGAAAAGGTTGCGTTGCGCCGCCTCAGCGCAGGCGGCGCAACGTATCGTCGAGCATCGCGGCGACGAGGTGCGAATCATTCGCCGACGGTGCACGCACATCGCCCTTGAGACCGCGCATCCAGCGGCTGCTGCTGTCGATGACGCGCAGCGTCGCGTCGAGACCGGAGGTGGGCTCGACGAAATCGTTCCACAGCTTCAACAGGTGTTCCAGGGTCTCACCGCGGAACTCGCGCGTGCCGGTCTCGAAGCTGCCGGGAAGGCGCGGCGTGACGAGGATCAGCGCCGCGTCCTGGCGCGAAGTGTGGTCCTTGCTGCGGAAGAAGGTGTTGACGATGGGCACGTCGCCGAGTCCGGGCACTTTCGAGGATTCGCCGACGCTCACGCCTTCGTACAAACCGGAGAGGATCATGGTCTTGCCGAATTCCACTTCCACGGTGGCGCTCACGCTCTGCTTGAACGTGGTGAGCTGCTGATCGAAGGTGCTGCCGCCGGCCTGCGTGGCGAAGAACGAGCGTTGCGCATCCACGCGAAAGCGCGTCTTGAGCGGCGTGACGTCAACGGGAGTGACCTTCACCGACGTGCCGACGTCCACGGGCTGCAGGGAGCCCAGGTTGACGCCGCTCACGCCGACCACCAGCGTGCGGCCGATGAAGAACTCGGAAGTCTGGCCGACGGTGGCCACGAGCGAGGGATGCGCGACCACCTCGTAGTAGTCGTTGCGCGTGTTGAACAGGTTCAGGCTGTAGTTGATCTGCGGGATCGACAATGCAGTTGTGACTGATCGATGCGTGGTGTTGATCGCGTCGGTCACGTCGTGCTGCGTGGTGCGCGATCCGCCGAATTGCATGGTCAGGCCGTCGAGCAGGTTCACCCCCACGCCGGTGGTCTTGGAGCTCTGGCTCAGCAGCAGCGTGACCTCGATCATCACCTGGTCCGGCACGGGGAGCGGCGCGGCGTCATTTGAAGTGGCCGGCGCGGTATCGCTCTGGACCTGCGACACGCGCAACAGCTGCTGCAGACGCGGCTGTTGCGTCTCGAGCTCGTGCGCCGCCGCTGGGACCTGAGCCGCGCTCGCCATGCGTTCATCGAAAAGCGGGCGGTCGCCGCTCGCCGCGGCGGTAAACACCGCGGTACGGATGACATCGACGTCCCGAGGTGCGAGTTCCAGCGCGCGTGCCGCGGCCATGCGCGCCACGGGCAGATCGCCGTTCGAATACGCGGCCACGGCGAGCCCGAGAAAACCTTCCGGCCGCGCGGGGTCATCGAGTATCGCGCGAGCAAAGTGTTCCGACGCCTGCCCGGCATCGCCGCGTTGCAGGGTCACGGAGCCGAGGCAGTAGTCCGCCCAGTAGTAGCCGCGCGAAAAGCGCGCGGCGGCTTCATAGCCCACGGCCGCCAGGTCCAGCGTCTGCGGCGAGTCACCCGCGAGCTGATAACTCAAGCCATTGAGCAGGTGCCAATAGCCGTTGTCCGGTTGCGAGCGCAGCTCGGTGGCGAGCAGTGCGCGTGCCTGGTCGAGTTTGCCCTGGCGCAGCGCGGTGGCTACCGCATTCCCGACCTGGTCTTGAGTGGCAGTGTGCGACGGTCGCGTATCGGGTGGCTGGCTCGCGCACGCAGTCAGGAGACAGAGTCCGGCGAGGGTCAGTGCAGGCGGTGTCGTTGTTTTCATTCCTGGTAGAACGAGCGAGTCCGAAAAACTGGCCTGAGGTTTCCTAAGCCAATTCGCGCGCCCGACTCGTTGCCGCACCATGAAGGCTGTTGCATTCAAGGCGCTGCTGTTGCTGTCGTTGATCTCGTTCGCGGCAATGCCGGGCACCGCGACGTTGCCGCCGACCATCACCCGCACGGATCGGTTATCCGCGGAACCGCTGCCGCAGGCGGATGGCGCGGGCGGGCCGGTCAACCGCTTCGCGCTGGACGTCATCAACTTCGGGCCCAACGTCGAGGGCAGCACGCTCGAGTGCGTGTATCCGGGCAATTTCCGCTACCGATGCGAATACAGACTCCCGGCCGTGCGGCTGGAGGATTCGCAGACGCGCGTGGAAGTGCTCGTGCCCGATCTCGCTCGGGGCACGCACGTGGTGCTGCGTCTGGCAAACGGCTATGGCAGCAGCGACTTTTCAGTGGAGCTTTCGAATCCACCGCGCCTGGTGCACCAGATCGTGGCGATGGTGCTTGCCGAGGGTGGCATC
>Ga0068862_100003363_pt1 | contig 13804 bp, 9 predicted proteins | sample KBSSwiS52_FD_66598 | JGI IMG/M metagenome (GOLD analysis project Ga0068862, IMG submission 66598) | Switchgrass rhizosphere microbial communities from Kellogg Biological Station, Michigan, USA - KBS Switchgrass S5-2 | ecosystem: Host-associated > Plants > Roots > Rhizosphere > Soil ... | reverse complement strand
GCGCGGCCGACCTCTATGAGGAGCATGCCGAAGAATTCTTCTCGCTGTGCATCCGCGAAGCCGGCAAGACGCTGATCGACGCCGTGCTCGAAGTCCGCGAAGCGGTCGATTTCCTGCGTTATTACGCGGCCGAGGCGCGGCGCCAGTTCAGCCGGCCGCTGCCGCTCCCCGGACCGACCGGCGAGCAGAACGAACTCCGCCTGCACGGGCGCGGCGTGTTCGCCAGCATTTCGCCATGGAACTTCCCGCTGGCGATCTTCACCGGGCTGGCGACGGCGCCGCTGGCCGCGGGCAATGCGGTCATTGCCAAGCCGGCCGGCCAGACGCCGCTGATCGGCGCGCTCGCGGTCGATTTGATGCACCAGGCCGGCATTCCCAAGGATGTCATCCAGCTCGCGCCCGGCGCCGGCCGGGTGGTGGGCGGAACGCTGACGGCGCATCCGCTGCTGGCCGGCGTGGTGTTCACAGGCTCGACCGAGACGGCGCGCCAGATCAACCGTACGCTGGCCGAACGCGACGGGCCGATCATTCCGTTCATCGCCGAAACCGGCGGGCAGAATGCGATGATCGTCGACAGCTCGGCCCTGCCCGAGCAGGTCACCCGCGACGTAATCTCCTCGGCCTTCCAAAGCGCCGGACAGCGCTGCTCGGCCTTGCGCGTGCTGTTCGTCCAGGACGACGTCGCCGATGCAATGATCACGATGATCGCGGGGGCGATGGACGCGCTGAGCGTCGGTGACCCACGCCAATTCGTGACGGACTGCGGCCCGGTGATCGACGCGGGCGCCAAGAAGGAGCTCGACGAGCATCTCGCCTGGCTCGACAAGAATGCGCGGAAAATCCGCCAGCTGGAGCTACCGAAGGCGGCGGCACATGGCTGTTTTGTCGCTCCGAGTTTTTATGAGCTAAAGTCCCTAAGCCAATTGGATAATGAGCATTTTGGCCCGATCCTCCACGTGGTGCGCTTTGCCGGCGACCGCCTTCCGGAGGTGGTGGAGCAGATCAATGCGACCGGCTTCGGGCTGACCCTCGGGCTGCAGAGCCGCATCGACACGGTGCGCGACTATGTCGAGGAGCATGCCCGGGTCGGCAACTTCTACGTCAATCGCAACCAGATCGGCGCGGTGGTCGAGAGCCAGCCATTTGGCGGGGAAGGGCTGTCCGGGACCGGGCCCAAGGCCGGCGGCCCGCACTATGTCGCGCGCTTCGCGACCGAACGGGTGACGTGCATCGACACCACCGCGGCGGGCGGCAACGCCTCGCTGATGGCCGCGCTCGAAGGTTGAACATTTCTGTCCCTTCGAGGGACTATCTGTTACTTTCCCTTGTTTCTGCTACAAAAATGGCCGTTTGACGAAGCCGGACCGCGGACTGGGGGCGGCGCCGCTGGTTGAGGAGTTCATGGACATTACGCAGTCTAGGTGCTGGCGGCGACCTGCCCGCGCGGCCGGAAAACCTTCGTGAAGATCGCCGGGATCGAGATCCCACGCGTCCTCGCCGAGGCGCTGCAGGACTGCCGCCCGCACTTCATGGCCGCGGCGGCCTTCAGCCTGCTGATCAACGTCCTCTATCTCGCGCCGACCCTGTACATGCTCCAGGTGTACGACCGCGTCGTGCCGACCGGCGGCAAGACCACTTTGTTCTTCATCACCATCGCGCTGGCCTTCGCGCTGCTGACGCTGTCGCTGCTCGACATGACCCGCAACCGCTTGCTGGTCCGGGCCAGCCAGCGCCTCGACGCACTGATCGCGCCGCGCCTGCTGCGCCAGATGATGGCGACGGACTCGGGCGCCGCCGGCCAGGCCATGCGCGATTTCGACAGCGTCCGCTCTGCCATGGCGAGTCCGGCGATCGCCGCGATTTTCGATGTGCCGTGGACTCCGGTGTTCCTGATCGTCGCCTTCCTGCTCCACTTCTGGATCGGCGTCCTCGCGATCGTCGCAGCGGTCCTGCTCGTCAGCCTCGCCTGGGCCAACCAGCGCGCGACCCAGAAGAAGATGGAGGTCGCGACCTCGGCGATGGCTGCGGCGCACAACTCGCAAGCAGCGGCAGCCGCGCACGGCACGACGGTCAAGGCCCTCGGCATGACGGGGGCGATGGTCGAGCGACAGCTTGGCCACCGGCGCATGGCGCTCGCCAACATGCTCGGCGCGCAATTTTCGGGCGGCCGGTTGACCGCGACGAGCCGGTTCTTCCGCTTGTTCGTCCAATCGGCAGCGCTCGGCCTGGGTGCACTGCTGGCGCTGGCCGGCGATATCTCGGCGGGTGCAATCATTGCCTCGTCGGTCCTGTTGAGCCGGGCGCTCCAGCCGATCGAAAGCATCATCGGCGCCTGGTCGTCGCTCGCCTCGGCGCGTGCCGCGGCGCACCGGCTGGCGAACGTGCTTGGAACGGCCGATGAGCAGCGTATTCATACTGCGCTGCCTCCACCCGAGGGTGTGATCGATGCCGAGGAAGTCGGCGTCCGGGGGCGCGATGGGCGACCGATCCTGCTGGGCGTCAGTTTCCGCGCTGAGCCGGGCAAGATTCTCGGCATCATTGGCCCGAGCGGTTCGGGCAAGACGACGCTCGGCAAGATCCTCATCGGTGCGATGCAGCCGACGGTTGGCACGGTGCGCATCGACGGTGCCCAGCTGACCGACTGGAACCAGGACGAGCTCGGCCAATATTTCGGCTACATGCCGCAGGAATCGTCGCTGTTCGAAGGGACGATCAAGGAAAATATCTCGCGGTTCGCGCGACCGCACGACGCCGATCAAGCCCGGCAGATCGACGAGGCGGTGGTCAGTGCTGCGAAGCAGGCCGGCGTGCACGAAATGATCCTCCAGCTCGCCCAGGGCTATGACACGCCGCTTGGACTCATGGGCGCAGGCCTCTCCGCCGGCCAGGCCCAGCGGATCGCGCTTGCCCGTGCACTCTACGGTGACCCGCGGGTCATCCTGCTCGACGAGCCCAACGCCTTCCTCGACCAGGCCGGGGAGGTGGCGCTGATGGAGGCGACGACCCAGGCCCGGGCGCGGGGCGCAACGGTAATCGTGATCGCTCATCGCCGCGGTATCCTGGCGACGGCCGACCGGCTGCTGGTGCTCGACGCCGGCCGGCCGCGAATGCTCGGACCGGCGGCGGAAGTCACGGCGCGCCTCGCGGCGCCGGCCACCCCAACGGACACAGCAGCATGAACGAACTCGTTGCGCTCCCAACCCCAATCCACAGCGACGCGGGCGACCCACGGCGGGAGATTCGCTTGGGCAGCATGATCGCTGGAGCGTTCTTCGTGCTGTTCCTGGGCTGGGCGGCTTTCATTCCGCTCGATGCCGGCGTCAACGCCGCCGGCACGATCGCCGTCGCCGGCAACCGCCAAACGGTGCAGCACAAGGATGGCGGGATGGTGACCGCGATCAACGTGCGTGAAGGGCAGCACGTGAAGGCCGGCGACGTGCTCGTCGAGCTGTCCGCGCCCGAGCTCAAGGCGTCCGAGCGGGCACTGACCAGCGATTATCTGACGCTCCTGGCGCAGCGGGCACGGTTAATGGCGGAGCGGATGGGCCAGCGGAATTTCGCGGAACCGCCGGAATTCGCGACGCTTAGCCCCCCGGACCGCGAGCTGGCGAACCAGGTGCTGGCGCTCCAGCGCTCAGAGATGGGCGCGCGGTCGGGCTCGATGTCGGCGCAGCAGTCGGTGCTTGGCCAGCGCGCCTCGCAGTTGGTTCAACAGCAGGGCGGTTTCACTCAACAGCGTGCCGCGCTGCAGGAGCAGCAGCGGCTGATCGGGGAAGAACTGGATGGGCTGAAGAAGATCGCTGACAAGGGATTCGCCTCGATCAACCGGGTCCGCGCGCTCGAACGGGCGGCCGCCGACCTTAAGGGCCAGGAAGCGCAGATGCGCGCCGAATTTGCGCGCGCGGGCGAAGGCATCGGCGAAACCCGGATGCAGTCGCTGAGCGTATCGCGCGAGCGGCTTGAGCAGGTCGAAACCGACCTCAAGGATACGCAGGCGAAGCTGTCAGAAACGCTGCCGAAGCTGATCGCTACCCGCGAGCAGCTGGCGCATTCGCAAGTGCGCGCGCCGGCGACTGGCCAAGTTGTCGGCTTGTCGATCTACACGGTCGGCGGGGTCGTGGCGCCGGGGCAGAAACTGATGGACATCGTCCCGGACGGGAAGGACCTCGTCATTCAGGCGCAGCTTAAGCCGTCCGATGCCGACGATGCCTTCACCGGCCAGTCCGCACAGGTCCGCTTCAGCAGCATTCACAATCGCTCGCTGCCGATCTTCACCGGCCGGGTCCGCACGGTGTCCGCTGACAGCTTCACTGACGAGAAGAGCGGCCGAACCTATTTCCGCGCCGAGATCGTGGTGCCGAAGAGCGAGCTCGACAAAGTTCGCTCCGTGCTCGGCAACGGCGAGCTACGGCCGGGGCTTCCGGTCGAGGCGGTACTCACCGTTCGCAAGCGCACGGCGCTGCAATATCTGCTCGAACCGCTGACCACGCGCCTGTGGCGCTCGGGGCACGAAGACTAGGTCGAGCCTAATCCTCGAACCGGCTCGAGGGATCGCGGTCCCGTTCGTAATGATGCTTCAGCGGGAATGGGGGCAGCCAGCTTTCGCGGCGGACGGTCCATAATTCGTAAGTTGGCATCACCTGGTCGGGTGCGTCCAAGGCCCCGATGCTGATCTCGACTTCGTCGCCGCTCCGTCCGAACACCGACGAGCCGCAGTGCGGGCAGAAAAAGCGGCCCGCATAGTCGCGCGTTTCGCCGTCAACGGTCACCGCATCCTGCGGATAGATGGCGGAAGCGTGGAACAGCGCGCCATGATGTTTGCGGCAGTCGAGGCAGTGGCAGAGCCCGACCCGATAGGGCTGCCCCGTCGCCGCAATCCGCACGCGGCCGCACAGGCACCCGCCGGCCAAGCGATCCATCCTCAATCTCCTTCACGCTTCCATGAGAAAATATGTCCCGTGCTGGCACGGGTCAAAATCGGCTCTGGAGCGGAGGCCCAGCGCGATGGTTGTTAGGAACGCGGGGTGGTCCCTCAACGGACATGAACGCGCCTCGCCGGGGCGGTCGGGCTCTCCGGGCCCGGCCGCTTCGTTCTTCTAGTGGGGCGAGGATCTCGTCAGCGAGTCGCCCTGGCCTTCGGTGATCCGGGCCGATGGAGACAGCCTCGCGCTCTCCTCATCCTCCTTGGCCCATTCTTCGGCAGTCTTGCAGCGCTTGCCCGTGCGGCGATGGCTACCCGTTTCTTTTTCGCCCTGACGGCAGATCAGTTGCGGCTTGTCCGACGTGCTCGGGGTCACCGCCGGCGGGTCGGTCAAGAGCAGGGCGAGCATGGTCAGCACAGGCACCTCCGTGGTCACCCGCGAGCCTTGGCTGCGAGCGGCGTGAAGTCAATCACGAAGGAAGAATGGCTCCCCGGGCCTGATTCGAACAGGCGACCATTCGATTAACAGTCGAACGCTCTACCGCTGAGCTACCGGGGAGCAGCCCCCAGCGCGTTTCCGGGGGCAAGCGCGGGCTAAATAGCGGGCCATGCCTTAAAGGCAAGTGACCGCGTGGAATTTCAGGTCGCAAATTGCTCCATGGCAATCCGTTCGTCGAGCGCATGCTCGGGGTCGAACAGCAAGATCAGCGACCGCTCGCGGTCGAGCGTGACCTCGACGCGGGCGACGTCGCGCACTTCATATTGGTCGGCCACCGCCGAAACCGGGCGATTCTTGGCATCGAGAATTCGGAACGACACCGACGTATCGTCGGGCAGGATCGCGCCCGACCAGCGGCGCGGGCGGAACGGGCTGATCGGGGTCAGCGCCAGCAGCTTGGCGGCCAGCGGCAGGATCGGCCCGTGCGCCGAGAGATTATAGGCGGTCGAGCCCGCCGGCGTCGCCACCAGGACGCCGTCGCTGGCGAGTTCGGGCAGGACGACGCGGCCATTGACCGAAATCTCGATCTTCGCCGTCTGCCGCGTTTCGCGGAGGAGCGAGACTTCGTTGATCGCGGCGTGGGTGAAGGTCTTGCCGCCGACCGTCGTCGCACGCATTTCGAGCGGCGCGACCCGGATCGCCTTGGCGCCCGAGATGCGGTCGGCCAGCCCGTCGAGCTGCCAGTCGTTCATCAGAAAGCCCAGAGTCCCGAGGTTCATTCCGAACACGGGATGGGTCGGGCACTCGCCTTCAAGCATCCGGTGCAGGGTGTGGAGCATGAACCCGTCGCCGCCGAGCGCGACCAAAGTCGTCGCTTCGTCACCCGCGGCGAAGGTGTAGCGCTCGCGGAGCAACTTCTCACCGGCACTCGCCGCCTCGCGGTGCGAGGCAAGCAGCCCGATCCCGCGCCGAGCGAGGTCGGCCAGTTCGCGCGATGGCGATGTCGCGTCCGCGTTCAATCCGGCGCCCTCGAACAGCCTCAACAGGCCAAAACATAGGGGGATTGCGGGTCCCCGTCACTGTCCCGTTTCGGGTCGTGAAATGCGGCGGGGCTTCCGGGCCCGGAAGATGGGCGTTACGCAGCCGGCATGTTCAAGTGGGATAGCGTTTTCGAGTGGGGGCGGAGGGCTTCGGACCGGAAGGCTCCGGAGCCCGTCACGCCGGTGGCCGACGCCTTGCTCGAGAGCCTCATCGCTCACGAGCAGATCGAGGTCCTCTACCAACCACAGATCGAGCCAAGCACCGGCCGCATCGTCGGCGCGGAAGCGCTCGCGCGCTGTTCGATCGCATCGTCAGCCGAGGCCCTGTTCCACCGTGCCACCGTCGCCGGGCTGAACGAGCGCCTGTCGCGGCTGGTCCAGCGCAAGGCGATGCGCGCGGCGGCCGCCTGGGAAGGCCCGCTGAAGGACCTCAAGTTGTCGATCAACCTGCTGCCCGAAGACATTTCGCGCGAAGGTTATGAGGACTGGCTGCTCGACGAAGCCGCGACGCTCGGCATGAATCCGGAGCGGCTGACGGTCGAAATCACCGAGAATGCCTTGCTGGTCGACCAGCCCGCGGTCGCCGAGCGGCTCAGCCGCCTGCGCCGTGCCGGAGTGACGATCGCCATCGATGATTTCGGCACCGGTTATGCGAGCCTGGCCTATCTGACGACGCTGCCGCTCGACCTGATCAAGATCGATCGGGGCCTGATTACCGACATCGTCGGGCGCGAACGCGACCGGATTGTCGTGCGGGCGATGATCCGCCTCGCGCGCGAGCTTGATCTCCAGGTCGCGGTCGAAGGCGTCGAGAGCACGCCGCAGCTGGTCCTGCTCGCGGAGTGGGGCTGCGACCTTTACCAGGGATTCCTCGGCGCCGGCGCGCTGAGCGAGGAAGAACTGTGGCGCTTCGTCGCCGCAGCCCAGGTGCAGGCGGCCTGACGCCGCTTGGACGCTTGCCCCGGCGCGTCCGTCGAATTCCTGGCGCTTCCAACCGCACGATGTGCTCCCCCGGCTGTATCAGACAAGGGGATCACGATGCGCGTCCTGCTTTCAATCGCCACGGCGGCGATGCTCCTGGCCGGCGGCTGCAACAAATCGGAGCCACGCCAGCCATTTTCGCAAGGGGCCCTCGACCAGGCGTTGGCCGATCCGGGCCGCAAGGCTGACAGTGCGGCCGATGAGCGGCGCAAACCGGGCGAGCTGATCGCACTGGCCGGAGTCGCACCGGGGGACAAGGTGCTCGATCTCATCCCGGGCAGCGGTTACTGGACCCGGATCTTCAGTAAAATCGTCGGGCCGAAGGGCAAAGTCTATAGCGTCTGGCCGCAAGCCTACGCGCGTTACGCGATGGGCAACGTCCAGAATCTCAAAACCCTCTCCGCGGGCAAGGATTACAGCAATGTCGTGGTTGAGGTGCAGTCAAGCGCGGTGCTGAGCGCCCCCGAGCCGCTGGACATCGTCTGGACCTCGCAAAATTATCACGACTATCCCGACGAATATATGGGCAAGGATGCCGATCCGACGGTGCTGAACAAGGCCGTGTTCAAGATCCTCAAGCCTGGCGGGGTCTATATGATCATCGACCATATGGCGAAGCCCGGCCGGGGCCTGGCGGACACCGAGAAGCTGCACCGCATCGATCCGGCGACCGTCCGCCAGCAGGTCGAGGCCGCGGGCTTCAAATTCGCCGGCGAGAGCAAGGTGCTGAACAATCCCGCTGACCCGCTGGACATCGCGGTGTTCGACAAATCGATCCGCGGCCACACCAGCCAGTTCGCCTACAAGTTCGTGAAGCCCTAGGCCGGCTCGAGCTCGCGCTTCTCGCCGGCCGCGGCGACCCGGGCCAGCCCGCGCGCCAATTGCAAGGCACCTTCCAGGCGCGCCTCCGGCGTTGGCCAATTTCGCGCCACGACGAGCTTGCTGTCTGGCCTTAGCTTCGCCGAGCCCTTCAGGCGGTCGATGTAGCCCAGCAGGCCAGCCAGATCGGGGAAACCATGGTCGGCGAAGGTCACGACCGCGCCGCGCGGGCCGAGATCGAGCTTGGCGATGCACGCCGCTTTGCAGTTGAGCTTGACCTCGACGATCCTGAGCAGGTTCGCGGTCTCTTCCGGCAAGGCGCCGAAGCGGTCGATCAGCTCGGCCGCGAATTCGTCGATCGAGCGGCGGTCCTCGAGGTCGCCGAGGCGACGATAGAGTCCCATGCGAAGGTCGAGATCGGGGACGTAGGCCTCGGGAATGAGGATCGGCGCGTCAATACTGATCTGCGGCGTGAACTCTTCCGTGCGCACGGCGCCGCCGGCCTTGAGCTCAATGATCGCGTCTTCAAGCATCGATTGATAAAGCTCGAAGCCGACCTCCTTGATATGGCCCGACTGCTCGTCGCCGAGAAGGTTGCCGGCGCCGCGGATGTCGAGATCGTGGCTGGCGAGCTGGAAGCCAGCGCCGAGGCTGTCGAGGTCGGCCAGCACCTGCAATCGCTTCATCGCCGCCTCGGTGATCGACCGGTCGGAAGGCATGGTCAGATAGGCATAAGCGCGCGTCTTCGCGCGCCCGACGCGGCCGCGCAGCTGGTAGAGCTGGGCTAGGCCGAAGCGGTCCGAGCGATAGACGATGAGCGTGTTCGCCGTCGGGATGTCGAGCCCGCTCTCGACGATCGTGGTCGACAGCAGCACGTCATATTTGCGGTCGTAGAAGGCGCTCATCCGCTCCTCGACCTGGCTAGCGCTCATCTGGCCGTGGGCGGTGACGAACTTCACCTCGGGTACCTGTTCGCGCAGCCATTCCTCGATGTTCGGCAGATCGGCGATGCGCGGCGCGACGAAGAAGCTCTGGCCGCCGCGATAATGCTCGCGCAGCAAGGCCTCGCGCAGGACCACCGCATCCCAGGGCGCGACGTAGGTGCGCACGGCAAGCCGGTCGACCGGCGGGGTCTGGATGACGCTGAGGTCGCGCAGGCCCGACATCGCCATCTGCAGCGTGCGCGGGATCGGTGTCGCAGTCAGGGTCAGCACGTGGACATCGGCCTTGAGCGCCTTCAGCCGTTCCTTGTGGGCAACGCCGAAATGCTGCTCCTCGTCGACGATCACCAGGCCCAGCCGCTTGAAGCTGAGGCCCTTGGCGAGGACGGCGTGGGTACCGATGAGGATGTCGACCGTGCCGTCGGCCATCCCCTCCTTGGTCTTCTTAGCCTCGGCGGCGGGGACCAGCCGCGACAGGCGCCCGACGTTGATCGGGAAGCCCTGCAGCCGCTCGACGAAATTCTTGTAATGCTGGCGGGCGAGCAGGGTGGTCGGACAGACCAGCGCGACCTGCTTGCCCGACATCGCCATGACGAACGCGGCGCGGAGCGCGACCTCGGTCTTGCCGAAGCCGACGTCGCCGCACACCAGCCGGTCCATCGGCTTGCCGGCCTCAAGATCGCTGAGAACATCGGCAATTGCCCGGTCCTGGTCGTCGGTTTCCTCGTAGGGGAAGCGGTCGACGAACTGCGGATAGCTGGAATCCGGCTCGGCGATGACGCCGGGGCGTGTGGCGCGCAGCGCGGCCGTCTTGATCAGCTCACCCGCGATTTCGCGGATGCGCTCCTTCATCCGCGCCTTGCGCCGCTGCCAAGCTTCGCCGCCGAGGCTGTCGAGGGTCACGCCCTCGCTCTCGTTGCCGTAGCGGCTCAGCAGCTCGATATTCTCGACGGGGACGTAAAGTTTGTCGCCGCGGGCATATTCGAGAGCGACGCAATCGTGCGGCACCCGGCTGACGGGAATCTGGGTCAGGCCCACGTAGCGACCGATGCCATGGTCGGCGTGGACGACCAGGTCCCCCGGCGACAGCGCCGCAAGCTCGGCAAGGAAGGCGTCGGCCGCCTTGCGCTTCTTGCGCCGGCGCACGAGCCGGTCGCCGAGCATGTCTTGCTCGGTGAGGACGGCGACTTCGGGCGTGGTGAAGCCGTGGTCGAGCGGAATGACGAGTAGCGCCGGCTGGGTCTTGGCGCCGAGTGCATCCTGCCAGCTATCCGCCAGTTTCTGTGCCTTGAGGCCATTGTCCTCGAGCAGGCCGGACAGGCGCTCGCGGGCGCCCTTCGTGTAACTGGCGAGGATGACCTTGTGGCCGCTGCGACGGAGGTCCGCGACATGTTGCGCGACGGCCTCGTAGATATTCGACTGTTGCGCGCGTTCGGGGGCGAAGTCGCGGGCAGGCGACACGCCGAAGTCGATTGTCGTAGCCGACTCGGGTTCCGGGAACGGCGAGGCGAAGTGAATCGGCCGTTCGGCGGCGAAGCCGGCCCATTCCGCCTTCGGCAGGTAGAGCGTAGCCGGTTCGAGCGGGCGGTAATTGCCCGGTTCGGATTCCATCGCGCGCTGGCGGTTCTGGAAATAATCGTCGACGGCGTCGCGCCGGGCGTCGAGCGCCTGGTCGGCGTTGCCGTCGCGGAGGATCAGGTCGTGTTCGCTCAAATGATCGAACAGGGTCGACAGTCGCTCTTCGAGTAGCGGCAGCCAATGCTCCATGCCGGCCATCCGCCGGCCCTCAGACAGGGCCTGGTAGAGCGGGTCCTGGGTCGACGTCGCACCGAACATTTCGCGATAGCCCGAGCGGAAGCGCTTGATGCTTTCGGCATCGAGCAGCGCCTCGGACGCCGGCATCAGCGTGAATGCCTTGACCTTGTCGGTCGAGCGCTGGTCGGCCGGGTCGAACTGGCGCAGGCTGTCGATCTCGTCGCCGAAGAAGTCGAGGCGCAGCGCAAATTCCTCGCCGGCAGGGAAAACGTCGATCAGCGAACCGCGTACCGCATATTCGCCATGCTCGGCGACGGTGTCCGTGCGCTGATAGCCGAGCGCGTTAAGTTGGCCGACCAGTGCCTCGCGATCGACCCGCTCGCCCTCGGCGATGCGGCGGGTGAGTTGGCGAATGCGGAACGGGGTCTGGACGCGCTGGCCGACGGCACTTGCCGTTGCGATCAGCAACTGCGGCCCGTTACGCTTGGCTTGCAGCGCACTCAGCGTCGCCAGCCGCTCCGCCATCACCCTCAACGCCGGCGAGGCGCGGTCGTAGGGCAGGCAGTCCCAGCCGGGGAACGTCAGCACCTCGACCTCGGGCGCGAACAGGGGAACCGTGTCGGCCAGTGCGCGCATCGCCGTCTCGTCGGCAGCGATGACGATCGCCCGGCCGCTGTCACCGGTACCATGGGCGGCGCGGGCCAGATCCGCCGCGAGCCACGGCAGGAACCCCGCGGGCACGCCGGCGAGAGTCAGCGGCCGGTCGGCACGAAGGACGCGCTGGAGCCGCTCGCTCATCGGGCCACCGGAATGTAGTCGAGCTTCATGAGCGCCTCGATCAACGACCCCTTATAATGCTCGGGGACCGGGCAAGCGCCATGCGCCCAGGCCATGATGTCGACGTCTTGCTCGCTCAGCATATCGGCGAACAACGCGCGCTCCACGTCACTCCAGGCGGCATGATGCGCGTCGAAGAAGCCGCCGATCAGCAAATCTGCTTCCTTGGTGCCGCGATGATGCGCTCGCCAGTGAAGGCGCTTCAGGTCGGGTTCGGAAGGCATGATGGGCATGTAGGCAAACTCGGCGCGCATTGCGAGCGCCGCGTCAGGCGCTAACAACGGCGCATGCGGCCCGACATCCTCAATCCGCTGTTCACCGAAGTCGAGGCGATGAAGGGCGTCGGCCCGCAGGTGGCGAAACATCTCAAGCGGCTCGGCGTCAGTCGCGTGGTCGATGCGCTCTATCACCTCCCGACCGGGGCGATCGAGCGCGTGCGGGCGGCGCACGCCAGCGCCGCATTGCTTGGCCATAATGTCATCCTCGACGTGAAACCGTTCGAGACCCGCGAGAATCGCTCGGGACGGGGGCCGACGCGCATCTTCGCCGCCGACGGCGAGGGCAACACGATCAGCCTGATCTATTTCAACCATCCAGGCTGGGCCAAGCGCACCCTGCCGATTGGGGAGATGCGGACAATATCGGGCAAGCTCGAAGCCTATGGCGACGAGTGGCAGATCATTCACCCCGAAGTGTCGGAGCCGGGGAAGGGGCCAGCGCCGGCGCTGCGCGAACCGGTCTATCCGTTGACCGAGGGACTGACCAACCGCCGCATGGGCGAGCTTGCGCGCGATGCGATCGAGCGGGCACCGGACCTGCCCGAATGGGTCGAGCCGGGCCTTGCCCAGCGCGAGGTCTGGGGATCATGGCGGGCATCGCTGGCGCTGGCCCACCAGGACCCGAGGGCCGAGGACGCGCGCAAGCGCCTCGCGTACGACGAAATCTTCGCCAACCAGCTGGCGCTTTTGCTGCTGCGCCAGTCGCAGCGGCGCCACCGCACGCCGCCGCTGGCCGGCACCGGCGAGCTGATGCGCGGCCTCAAGCTGCCCTATCAAATGACGGACGCCCAACGCCGGGTGATCCGCGAGATTCGCGGCGACCTGATCCAGTCGGTGCCCATGCTCCGCCTTCTCCAGGGCGATGTCGGATCGGGCAAGACGCTGGTCGCCATCGCCGCGATGCTGACCGCGGTCGAGAGCAAGGCGCAGGCGGCCTTGCTCGCCCCGACAGAGATTCTGGCGCGACAGCACCATGCGACGCTCCTCGGCATGCTCGACAGCCTCGGCGTCCGGGTCGCGATCCTCACCGGGCGCGAGAAGGGCAAGGCGCGCGAAGCGGTCCTGATGGGCCTCGCCGACGGCTCGATCGATATCCTGGTCGGCACCCACGCGATCTTCCAGGAGAAGGTCGCCTACAAGAACCTCGGGCTGGCGGTGATCGACGAGCAGCACCGTTTTGGCGTGTCGCAGCGGCTGCTGCTGGCGTCCAAGGCCGAGCATCCGCCGCACCTGCTGGTGATGACCGCGACGCCGATCCCTCGCACGCTGACCCTGACCCAATATGGCGAGATGGACGTCAGCCGGATCGACGAAATGCCGCCGGGCCGGACGCCGGTCGAAACGCGGGTGATCAGCGACGAGAAACTGGCCGACGTCATCAATGGGCTCGGCCGGCATCTATCAGGCGGCGGCCAGGCCTATTGGGTCTGTCCCCTGGTCGAGGAGAGCGAGAAATCCGACGCCGCCGCAGCAGAAGAGCGCGCCCGCGTGCTGAAGCTGCGCTTTGGCGACGACAAGGTCGGGCTCGTCCATGGCCGGATGAAAGGCGCGGACAAGGACGCGGTGATGGCGCGCTTCGCGTCGGGCGAACTCGCCGTGCTCGTGGCGACCACGGTGATCGAGGTCGGGGTCGACGTCCCCAACGCGACGCTGATGGTCGTCGAAGGCGCCGAGCGGTTCGGCCTCGCCCAGCTTCACCAGCTGCGCGGCCGCGTCGGGCGCGGCTCGGAGCAGAGCACATGCCTTTTGATTCGTGGCCAGACGTTGACTGAAGTCGGCCGCGCTCGCCTCGC
>Ga0068862_100003358_pt1 | contig 13815 bp, 31 predicted proteins | sample KBSSwiS52_FD_66598 | JGI IMG/M metagenome (GOLD analysis project Ga0068862, IMG submission 66598) | Switchgrass rhizosphere microbial communities from Kellogg Biological Station, Michigan, USA - KBS Switchgrass S5-2 | ecosystem: Host-associated > Plants > Roots > Rhizosphere > Soil ... | reverse complement strand
CTTGGGACCAACCAGCGAGCCCGCATCATCTGGCATCAGCTCGATAGCGCGTTTCAGGCGTGGAAAGTGGTGGAGCATGCGTGAACTCCCCGAGTGGATAGGCAAGACGCCGGATACGCCAGCCCCTCCGCGCGTCAGACTGCGGGTGTTCGAGAAGCATAAGGGCGTCTGCTACCTGTCCGGCCGCAAGATCATGCCCGGCGACAAATGGCAGCTTGAACACCCGCAGGCACTCATCAACGGTGGCGAGAACCGCGAGAGCAACATGGCCCCGGCCCTGGTTGAACCGCACAAGGTCAAGACTGCCGAGGACGTAGCACAGAAGGCCAAGAACGACCGCGTTCGCAAGCGTCATATCGGCATCAAGAAGCCTCGCACGATGACCCGCTGGCGCCGCTTTGACGGCTCCATTCGAGAAGCTGGGAGAGAACGATGACCAATCCAGTGTTGCCGTCACAGCCTATGACCACAACAGCCGACCTCATTCGCGAGCTGCAGGACGACTTCCCGGCGGTTGATGTGACTACCGTGGTGTTCTCGCGTGATTTTGCCGGCGTCGGCTGCTGCGTCATCCCCCAGGTAAAGGTGCTGGAAATCATTTCCCATCTTCAGGATCTGCAGCCCAAGGCCGATTGCCTGTCGCAAGGTGACTGGAACTACACCGGCCCCGGCCCCCTCGGGCCATCATGCAAGGATTAGCGGATGAAACCGTTCATGATGAAATTCAGACAGGGCAAGGACGAATACGAGCGCGATGTTTACGTCAACATGAATCAGGTCTGTTTTATCACTCCGGACGGATTAACGGGGTCGGTACTAACTTTCGCCGCCGCTATTCAAGACGAACCGGCATACATCTGCGTGAACGAATCGCCGGCTGCAATTGGCGAGCGGCCGGAGTGGAAGTCGTGAGTGCCACCATCCTATTCGCCGCAATCGCCGTTCTCGGCCTGTGGACATGGCGGGTGACGCGCGACTTTCCGTGGTGGACGGATTCCACCGATGGGTCGAATTTGGGTGAGTGAGATGCGCTACCTGTTCATCGACGCCATCGTTCTCGGCCTGCCGATAGCTGGCGCGCTCTACGATATCTGGCAGAGGATGCAATGAGCGATGCACAGGACACCCGCTGTCTAAAGAAGTTCGTGCTGTTCTTCGCCGCGTTCGTGTTCGTGACCATTTTTCTCGTGCCGATTTTGAAGGGGGTTTTAGAATGACGCAGACATCTCCCGAGTCCGCTGAACAGCTTTGGGACGAATATTGCGACCAACTTGAATGGGAGCCGTCAGCGCAGGGCGCTATATCTTTTGCATTCGCGCGCATGAGCGGAGTTGCCCAAACTCCGGCAGCCCGAGCTATTGAGTTGCTTGAGGAGCGCCCTGCGGCGGCCTTGCGCGCCTTGGTGATCGAGGAATGCGCCAAGATCGCTGAATCTTATCCATCATCCGGCAAGCAGACCGAGCACCCGGTCGAGTATTGGATTCGCAGACTTTCGGACACATCGACAGACCGGACCAGCAAATGACGCGGGACGAGTATTGGCACGACGAATACGAGAAGGCGTCCAAAGAGTATCAGGAAAGCCGCGCCAAGTTTGAGGCGGCAGACAGCGCGCGAGCCGCAGCTATGGCAACAATGAACAGGGCCGAGAGAGAACTAAATCGTCTGTTCGCGCTGCGTTTCAATACTCCCGGCGTGACGGTCACCTCTCCAGCTCGCGAGGGCAAATGATGTTTATCATCCTGGGCGTTCTCATTTCCCCATTCATCGCCGTAGCCATGTTTTTCGAGGAAACATATCTCCAGCGCGAGACCAGGCTGTCGAAAAAAACCAGGTGGGGTTGAGCCGATGACAGTTTTGATTTCGCGCCCACTACGAGAGGGCAAATGATGTTCTACGTTGGCCTTCATCAGCCCAGCGACGCGAAGCACTTCGATCATGCTTTCATTAGCGTGAACCGAATTCGACGCCGCAAGAAGGCGATCGGGGCTGGCGCCTGGATCATGGATAGCGGGGCTTTTACCGAGATTTCCCAGCATGGCGAGTATCGACATAGCGTTGCCGAGTATGCCGCCGAGATCAATCGATGGGCTGACGATCCCTCACTCATTGCCGCTGTGGCACAAGACTATATGTGCGAACCATTCATCATCCAGAAGACCGGCCTTTCCGTCGAGGAACATCAGCGCCTGACAATCGAGCGGTATGATGCGCTAGTCGCCTTGGTTGATCCGCGCGTCTACATTATGCCGGTTTTGCAAGGCTATACGGTCGCGGATTATCTGCGACACCTCGAAATGTACGGCGACCGGCTGGCGCGCGGTGCCTACGTTGGAGTCGGCTCCATCTGCAAGCGAAATGCGGATATTGGAGCTATTGAAGAAATTCTGACCGCAATCAAGCGTAAAAGGCCGGATCTTCGACTGCATGGGTTCGGTCTGAAAACCACCGCCCTCAGTTCATGGGTAGTCCGCGACTGCCTGCACAGCGCCGATTCCATGGCTTGGTCTTTTGCAGCTCGCCGGCAGGGCCGCAACGCGAATGACTGGCGCGAGGCTAAGGCTTTCATCCAGCGCATCCGGGTTAAACCAACCCAATTAACGATGGATTTTGCAGCATGAACAAGCATGGCTTCAAACACGTCCGGAAGATCAATGATGGACGGCCCAAGCCGTATTTCGGGCGCATCTGGTTTGAGGGCGAGCCGCGACAAGTCGGTGGCGGCCACGCCACAGCCCGCGAGGCCCATGAAGCGGCAATGGAGTTTAAGCGAGGGGTTTCGGATACTTCGCAACTCCGGTCACAGGGGGAATAGATGGACGGAAAATATCTAGTTTGGTCGAATGAGCATCGTTGCTGGTGGCGCCCGAATAGCGCCGGCTACACGCTGCACGTCAAGTCGGCTGGGCGCTATTCGCGCGAAGAGGCACTTTCCATCGCGCGAGGCTCGCGGCGCGGCTGGGTTGAGGGCCAGGCTCCGGACGAAATGGCGATTGCTGAACGTGACGTTCTGGACGCCGCGTGCCTCTCCGGTCACTTGCCGTCTCCCCAGGAGTCCGGACAATGAGCCGACAATACGATGCCAAGCAATATGCTTTGAAGGTGTTCCCGAACGACCGGAGCGCGGGCGTTCAACTGCTTTTGGATTATTGCGATGTCAGCGAGAAAGACTTCATCTACGAGGAAAAAATGACGCCTGAGGAATACATCTACGGCAAGAAGTCCGGAGTTGTGGGAAGTCCGGCACAGCGGGAGGGATCATGAACTGGGAACGATTCAACGATCAGTTTCGCGAGACCTTCGGCGAGCGTCAGGACCGCTGGCGTGCAACCCGAGCGAAGCGCAAGGCTGAAGGCAAGTGCTGGCAGTGCGCCAAGCTGATTGCTGAATGCGCCTGCCCGAACGTCAACCACGCGCAGTCTCCGGCAGACCGCGAGGGCAAAGATGCCTGAGCGAATCCAGCGCAAGCGCACCAAAGGCTGGAAGTCACCAGATGGCGCGGTCTATGTCGGCCGCCCTACCCGCTGGGGAAATCCATTCCCGCGCGACAACGAGGGCGTTGCGATCGAATGCATCCCGATGGGCCTAGATGGAGAAGATCCGCACGACCGCGCTGCCGCGGCGGCCGACCTCTACCGCCGATGGCTCACAGGCGGAAAGGTCAACGAGATGATTGCGGCGTTCCTGCCCATCATCAAAGGCAAGCCACAGACGCTGCGTCAAATCCAGCGCGATCTCGGCGGTAAAAACTTGATGTGTTGGTGCCCGCTCGACCAACCGTGCCACGCCGACGTGCTGCTCGAACTGGCGAACTCTTCCGGTGACCATAAGAGCAAAGCATGAGCATGCGGCTGCTGCCCAAACCGGACATCATGGTAATCAAATCGGTTTGCGCTGAGTTCAAAAGCGGTTTTTGCTACTGCACTAGTCAGTTCTACAGTGGCCATTATGAAACCGCTGAAAAGGCAATAGCCGCCGCAGAGTGGAGCGCTAAGAAACCGAACTCTTCTGGAGACCGAAACCCATGAGCAACAATCAGGCTTGCGAGAATACCGACCGCGAAATCTGGCGCGGCCCCGACGAGGGCAACGGCAGTTTCTATGCGGATTCAATCCACGTCACGAAGGACGGCGGGATCGGCATCAACTGCGGCGGCCATGTGATCGTTATGACGCCAAAGAATTGGCACAGGATAGCCCGCGAGCATTTGAGGGGCTTGGAATCGCCGTTCGCGCCGGGAAGCTATGGCGCGGTCACGGATGGTATCCGAGGTGGCGAATGAAAACGAACGACGAATGGATAGCCTACTTCCGAGAGTTGGGCATGGATAACGGCGACATTTGGCATTTAATGGATGGGCTGTCCGCCATGAGAATGGTCGGGAGGCCGCCCCCCGACTACCGGAGGAGGCCTCATGATTCGCACGTCTCGGCCTACTACCGCGAGCGGCTAAGCGCGCTGTGCCGGACATGACGAAAGACCGGACTAGCAAAGGAGGCTGAAATGCCAGCTACTCACTTCTACGAAACAGACTTCCAGGTTGGCCGCAAGACGGTGATGGTTTTTGCCGAGTACACATTCAGCGCCGGAAGCCCGGCTCATTACGGCTCGCTGTCCTACGAGGGGCACCCTGCCGAGCCCGCAGAGATCGAGTTCGTGAAGGTCGAGATCAACACGACGGACGAGGATCCGAAGACGGCCAAGCCCGAGAACTACTTTCCGGCTCCCGACTGGCTGGTCACGATCCTGAGTAATGACGACGACATCTACCAAGAGATTTGCGCCCAGGATCACGACTACTACCCGGAATATGAATACGAAGACAGAGACTGATCCATGACCACGCCATTGCATGAGGCCGTTGTAGCCTATCTCGACTTCCTGAAGAGGTCCGTGAATGTCGGACCATTGACCAAGAACCCCTCCAAAGAGGCTGCATTACTGCGCCGGCTCATGGAGCTTACGGCCGATCCGCCAGAGCGGAAGAATGGCGACCCATGCCCTAGCTGCCACCTTCCGTATTCAGATGGCGATACCTGCCCTGCTATTCGCGGCGGCTGCCCTATGGGCGGAGATTTCTGATGACCACCCCGGCACCCGAGACGATCGAGCGCGAACAGGGCAAGCTCTACCTGAGCGATTCCGAGCTGATCCGTCGCCTCGGTGTGCCAGAGAAGCACATGCGCAAGATCCTGCCCGGCCTGGAATCCAAGTATGGTTTCCCCCGGAAACAACCGCTTTTTGCGAATAGGCGCTATTGGCCGGCGGTGAAAGCATGGTTGGATAAGCGCGCCGGGATCACGGTAGGTCTGCAACCTGTACGGAGCGAGAACAATGATTGAACGTACGCCGCCCCGCGTTGAGAATGCGCCGGGCTTGGTCTGGCGCGAGCGCAAGAAGACGTGGGTTGCATACTGGCAGGCCCGCAGCGACCTCGTGAAGCGCGGCTATGCGCCGGGCGCGAAGAAGCTGTGGGAAGGCGTCGAGCCCGACGATATCGACCGTCTGGAGATCGCTTCGCAATGCGAGGATCTGCAATCCGCCATGCTCGTCTGGGGCCGGGAGCGCGATGCTGGCGGCAAACTTGTTCCACTGGTCACCATCAGCAACCTGATTGACAAGTATCAGAACGACGAGGATTCCGCGTTCCATAAGAAGCGCTACGAGGCACGGCAGGGCAAGGCCGCGCTGCTCAAGCGGATCGACAAGCGGTTTGGAGACGTGATGCTGGCCGAGATCACCGGCCGCATGATCCTCTCATGGTACAAGGAATGGAGCGACGGCGGCCAGAAGGTTTCGGCGGGCGGCGCGTTCGTCGCCACCCTGCGGACCTTGTTCCGGTTCGGCGCCGGCCTGCTGGACGACGCGGAATGCTCGCGCCTTGCCGGCACGCTATCCAGCCAGAGCTACAAGGGCACCAAGCCGCGCGAGGTGGCGTTGTCCGCGGAACAGGCCACGGCCATCAGGAAGGCCGCCCATGCCCGCGACTGGCACTATATGGCGCTGGCCCAGGCCATCCAGTTCGAGTGCACCCTGCGGCAGCGCGATGTGATCGGAGAGTGGGTTCCCGTGAAGGAACCGGGCGTATCGGACATCGTTCAGACGAAGAAGTTCAAGGGCAAGGCGACGACCAAGAAGTGGATCACCGGCCTGCGCTGGGAGCGCATCGACGAGAACCTGATCCTGCGTCACGTCACCAGCAAACGGAACAAGAAGATTGAGATCGACCTGAAGCTCGCCCCGATGGTGATGGAGGAATTTCAGGCCATCTTCGGATCCACCGATCGGGCGGCGATGAAGGCGTCGGGCCCGGTGATCATCTGCGAGTTCGATGATCACCCCTATTACAATACCGAGTTCCGGCGCAAGTGGCGGAAGGTGGCGACCGATGCCGGCATCCCGAAGAACGTCAAGAACATGGACACCAGGAGCGGCGCTATCACCGAGGCCGCAGCGGCCGGCGCCGACATGGAGAAGGTTCGGAAGGCCGCGACGCACAGTAACGTCGCGCAAACACAGAACTATTCGCGGGACGACGCCAAGGCAACGGCCGAGGTCATGACCCTGCGGGTGGCGCGCAGAAACAAACCAGCGACAGAATAGCGGACGAGTAGCGGACGGCAATTTTAAGTGATTGGTTTCGTTAGATAATAGACGAGGCCCGGAGTGCCTAGGTGACGGGCGTAATCGGGTGATTGTCTAGACGTTATCGGCACTTAACCACCTGAGCCGTCCGCTATCCCAAACAGTGAAGGCCGCATTGGGCGGCATGGAGAGAATGATGGAACGCTGGATATTCGAGGTGGAACAGGCCGGACAGATTGTCGCCGAAGGCAGCGCCCCGGACAAAGATGGCGCCCTCCGGGAGGCTGGGCATTACGTCATGGTCTATGGTCAGGATGGTCCCTGCAAGGCGATTGTTCGACAGGACGACGAACCTTTTGAGCCGCCAACAGTCGGCAACGAAGTTGTCTAGCGATCATTCAAACAGACCGAAACACTAAATTGGAGATAGCAGTGGGCGACCTTTTCATTGAGCGCGACGCCGTGATTTCCGAATGCGGCAAGTATCGTTACCTATTGCGCCGCACCTGGGATCATACGCAGCCGCGCTGCCTTTACGTCATGCTCAATCCATCCACGGCAGACGCCGAGGTGGATGACGCGACGATTCGCTCCTGCACACGGCTGGCGAAGGGCATGGGGTACGGCAGCTTTGAGGTGGTCAACCTCTATGGCCTGCGCTCCACCGACCCGGCCGAGTTGGTGAAGGCTGACGATCCAATCGGGCCACGCAACGCAGACGTCGGCGACGCGGCTATCAATCGATGTGACATCGTGATCTGCGCTTGGGGCGCCCATCCGATGGCCGAGAAACGTGCCCACACCATGAAGGTTTGGGTGCGCGGCTGGAAGCCTGCGGCATACTGTTTTGGTACAACGAAGTCAGGTGCCCCAAAGCATCCGCTCTACATCAAGAGCGGAACCCCGCTCACCGTTTACCAGTAGCCCGGTCTGGCCGGCTGTCCGAAACACTGACAAGGAACCCCGATGAAAGAGCCCGTTGACCATATCATTCGCCCGTTATTGCCATGGCGATCATCCGAGGGCGCGGTGACCGAATGCGGATACGACGCTTCGAAGGTGAAGGCGTTGACGCGCGAAGAGTTCTTCCAGCGCGAGAAGGACCTCGGCAAGCAGCGCGCCGCCATGATTACGTGCATGACGTGCGCAGACACTGCGAAGCGTTGGAACGCATGGGAAACGGACCCGTGCCAAGCAATGGCGCGAGAGATCGCATGGGAGCGTGGCGAATGGTATCGCGCCAGAACCGACCGCGGCGACCGGCTGAAGCAGGAATTGACGGCGGTTGCCGCCCTGATCGAGGCGCACCGCGACGAGTTCGAGGCCACGATCACCACGAATGCGCAGCGCCGGGAGTGGCTGGAAAAGAAGGCCGCCCTGCAGAAAAAGCCAAAGCCGAAAGAACCGCCCCGCACGCCGGGGCTCTAGCGATCAGGCAAGGAATCCGACATGGCAAATATAAAGCGCGGCAATGGTACGACGCAGTACGGCCCAGGCGTGACCATCGAACTGACTGGAGACGAAGTGGCCACGGCCATCGCTGCCTACCTTGTGGCCCACGACATCAACATCAGCGGTGCCCGCACGATCAGGGTGAACGGTGAACTGTGCGAGGCTGGCGAAGTTTACGTCGATCCAAGCGGACACGTTGTGTCAGAGGGAATGATGATCTCTGGCCGAGGATGAAGTCCGGTCATCAGTAGAGACAGGAACAGCAAACATGCATATCGAAATAACTAAGGACAGATCGTCTGTAGCAGGCTTCATAAGCTGGAAGCGGCTGGCGGCCGAGACATTTCATGGTGCCAGCGAACTGAAGAATAATGAACGCATCACCCATTTCGAAGTCACCGAGCGGGGGATCAGCTATTTCGTGGTCACGGACACGAATGGAATCCGACAGTGAAAGAGCTAGGAGCCGCCTCCCGCTGCAATTGCCCACAGCGGGCTCAGTGCGAGGAACGTTGGTGCGAGGAGCCGGCCGATTGGTCAGTCTGGCAGCCTCGATGGGGCACCAAGCCCGAAAGCTTCAAGTTTATGTGTGACATCCACAAGCGATATTTTGTGAGAGCGTGGGCAATGCAGATGAAGGGCATTGACCGTCCGGAAGGTGCCTCAGAGGACTGGCGCGGCTCAATTTTCGACCACCTACGCCACGCCAGCATAGCTATTTCGTTTCGCGAGAGAGACAAGCGAGAGGCTAGCAGATCTAACCAGATGGCGGCTTTGAAGCGAGGCTTGCGAGAGATGCGCCAGTCGCGGATATGACCGAAGATCGAAAGGGAGAACCATGAAACAACGAGTTTTAGTCTGCGGCGGCAGGGACTATGACGATCGGGAATCTCTCGCCACGGTTCTGGACGCCGCCCATCAGGCAAACCCGATTGAATGCCTGATCCACGGCGCAGCGCGGGGCGCTGATACACTGGCAGCAGACTGGGCGCTGTCCCATGACGTTCTCTGCAACGCCTACCCAGCCGACTGGGAGCGCGACGGGAGGGCTGCCGGGCCAAAGCGGAACCAGAAGATGCTCGATGTGGGGAGGCCACATATGGTCATTGCGTTTCCTGGCGGCAAAGGTACGGCAGACATGATCCGGCGCGCCGAGGCGGCAAAAGTGCCGGTGGTCAAAATAACCCGCGCTTTAGTCTCGCGGTGTTGAGCAGAGACTATTACCCCGGTGCTAGGTGCAGAGCCGATCTTATGCAGCGCGTAATGGCGTTGAGTACGGCCGAACAGGGATCGCAAATATCCCGACCGGGGCCAGTCTTTCGTTCATGGCCAAACTCCGGGCCGTTAACCAATCTGCCGTCTTGATGGAGGGGGCAACGTGGGGTAGCGTCCGGCTTTTGGAGGATTTGAAATGCCGCTTTGGGTCTGCCTCGCGCTTCTGGCCGTTTCGATTGTCGGGATATTCATCGTCTATCGTGACGATATCAGCTATTTCATTGGGACGGACAAAGATCAGGAATCCGCCACCGCCCGCGCGACCGAGCAGATGAACGGGTGCCTGGCAGACCGAAAGTCGATCAGGTCTTGATAACCATCTGCCGGAAGCCGCGATTGCGGAGACCCATCAGAGTCCAAGACAGGTCAAGATTGGCTGCTACAAATGCCGCCGATGGCGAGGCGTGTCCCCATTGATCCCCCGACGCGATGTAGTCCGCTGGATAAAACGCATTTGAATTTGAGTTGAACTTGTTGAATGCGCCTATCAGGGTATTGGCGAATGCCCGGCTTCGTTTTGCTGCAACCAAGAAGTTTTGCTGATCCGACGTTCCGGTGATCGCCAGATCCCAACCACCTTCGTACATGGCTATATACTTGCTGATGCCGCCAAGGTGAGTGGCATAGGCAGGCATCAGATTGTCGTAATAGTTGTCAAAAGTCTGCGTTCCACCATGGGTTTTCATCCCCAGAACGTATAGCGCACAGGCGGCCTCTTTCGCAACTTCATCAGTACCAGCCGCAAGCCACGCTGTCGTGCAGGTTGCCTTGCTGTACGTGGCATTGCTGTCGTCGTTGTAGATGTAGGCCGCGAATGCTCCAAGGTCGTGAACCGACATCGGTTCGTCGCCGTTAGGGTTCCAGGTCGCGTCAGTTAACACCGCTGTCGTGCCATGAACGCGATTATAGTTGACGCCGCTGGCGATGCCCTGTGAACCGTGGAACCCCATGACGTACTTGATGCTAGGATAGCTCGCTCGCGGGAACGCTGCTTGGATGTCCTTGCACATCAAGTAAGATCGCAAAGGAGCATAGCTTGAACGGTCAGTGGTCGTGGTTAGACCAAGGCCCCACCGTTGCACACCTTTTTGGGTGAGGTATAGCGTTTGAGAGAAGTCGAGGTTTGCGCTGTTCCAAGTCTCGTTGCTGTATTCTATGAACAGCGGGATACTCGATCCGAGACCAGCATAGCCGTTAGCGCCATTGATGACCACATCGACAGACTTAACTGCGGTGTTAGAATTTGCACTGTAGTCCGGATCGACAGAAAGTAGCGCCCCGTGCGGAATGTTGAACCACATCCCGATCACGCTGGTTGATAGTTCATTGATTTCTTTGATGCAGGCGACACAAATTTCTATCGGGATGCCTGGTTTGTGGCCGATGTCTTTGCCGGTGCCGCCAAAGATCCACACGCCTTGGATAATCGTGCCGTCGCTGTCCTTCGCAGCATAGATCGTCTTGTCAAAATAGAACGTCTTGCCGTCACCGGCTGCAATGTATTCGAGACCGAAGTGGTTTGCGATCGTGTAACCGTCGTCAAAAACAATAGGGTAGTCTCGGCGATCGTTGCCGGTTCCGACTTGAAGCGAGATATATTGATTGCAGGTGCCAGCGGTGAATGTGGTGAAGCCAGAGGTGTTGATCCCAAGCGAATATGTATTGGCGTCAGATACAGTGATCGTGCAGACCCGCCGGTCTAATTCTGTCATACCGGCCGAAGTGAGATGGATGATCTTGTCGCCGGTATTGAACCCATGTCCAGTGCATGTCACGACACCAGGGTTTGCCTTGGTGATCGCAGTAATGGTTTTATTGACGCCAGAGCCGCCTGAGTATGCAGGAGAACGCACGAGGTTGTTGGTGATGCGGGTCTGTGCGATTTCTCCATGCACCATCGAAGCGGTTGTGCCCGTTACGGCGGCAAGCGCGATCTGGTTCGTCCCTGTCGTCTCACCGTATCGAGGGCCGGTGACCCAATTATATTTGTCGATGATGCCGGTGTGACTTGGTAGGGCGCGGTTTTCAAAACGGCAGAGACGCGCGCTGTTGTCGCCGTACCAATTCATAAATCGGATGAAGCTGGGATTTAGATCAGCATATATTTGCTTCCATGGACGACGAAATACTTTTCCTGCCGCAAGGTCGGCTGCGTCCTCTGTCCGATAAAACCGAATCTGCCTGATGAACTTTCCGGTATTCAACGGGTCAACCGTGCCGCAGTTCAGCCCGATAGATGACTGCGAGCCGCTGTAGGTGAGCTGCGCCGTCCAGCGAACGCCAGCGCCTTGGTCGGTGACAGTGAGATTGTTGCCGCTCTTGGAAACGCCTGTAGCCGCGCCTATGGTCCATGTTCCGGAACTGAGTGAAATCACCCCGGAGCCGAAACCGTCAATGGTATATGGCCCCGCGAAATTCGTTGACGCCGAAATGCGGATCGCGCCCAGAGTGGCTATTTTATTGATGACGGCAGTTGAGTATGCAGGCCAACCGTCTGAATCGATGTTCTGTGTCCAGAGCGGATCGCCTGCAGTCCACCAAGTGGAACTCGATCCTGGCCCGAACTGAATGCCGCCTCGAACATAATCTATGTAGCTTTCCTCCGTCCCTCCGGAGATGTTCATGTTCATCACGGAACGTTTGTTTGATGCCACCATCAATACACATTAATTCCCATTGCAGTCATGTAAGCGTTCAGTCGAGATTGGAAGTTGGTGACATCAGTTCCGGTAAGCCCGCCTCCGATGACCGCGGCTGAGAATTGATCGCCGTTGCTGCCGCCGGAAAGCGTGCCGTTATTGTTACGGGCCATCACGTAGCACGCGACACTAGAGAGTGCGTTGGATGATCCACTGCTGGTCCCGATCGAAACACCATTTCGATAAAGCGCGATAGCGGCGGCCCCCGTTCTATTTGTTGCCCAACTTCCCTGCGCGGTCGTGCTCGCTACGCTTGGGAAGTTTGCTTCGTTGATATCGTAGAAGCATGCGCCGCCGTTGAGAACTGAAAGGATAGATACATCGGCGCCCGTCGCTTGCGTACCTATTGCGTAGGTTGCAGCATTGGAGACTCTGTTGTTTCGAATATAGACGCCGATGAAGCCGCTGTTCAGCGTGAACTTGGGACTGCTCGCGGTGGAAGGAATAAAGCCGGTATTGAGACCTGAGAGACCATCACTCGGAGTGTACCCAACATCGGACGCGAAAGTAAGATTGGAACCAACTTGCGTTGCATTATAAGTCGCGCTTACCAGGCTTAGATTTGCCGTCGTTGTATTGTTGGTCGCGAAGATATAGAGCGCGTCGAGCTTATCCCATACACCATCGGCCACCATGCCGTTGATCATCTTAATGTAAGCGCGCCTCTCAACATTGCTTAAACCAGAGGTACGCGCCAGAAACGCAGCCGCCGCAGGGCTGATATACCCAGCCCGGATTATCCTGTTAATGTTTCGCGACAGCATTACAGGCCAACCGCGTGCAGGGTCACAATGTGGGCGACGTTCGCTGGCGTTAGCGTGGTCAAGTTGACGAGATAGCCGAATAGACTGGTCCCGGCCAGCGTCACTTGTTTGTTGATGCCATGGGTTTCAACCCATTGGGTAGAGCCGAGGTCAACAGCCGTTCCGAGGTCAACGTAGCCGAGGAAGGACGCGCGGTCGCCGGATGGCAAGTCCCATGCACCATCGTCCGCCGTAGCTGACGGCGGCGTGATGTTGTAGAGGTACAGACGCCAAGCAGTGGCTTCAGCCGTTGCGCCGTCGATCTCCAGCGTGGCAGAAGTGACCACGATACGCTTGCCGCTGAGACCCATATTGGCGAACGTGCCAGCAGCGCCGTTACAGTCGTTCGCAACGTGTGATGCCGCCGCGGGCGTGAATGTAGCCGACGCGCTGAATCCGGTTGTTTGCGCCAGATATCCATCAAGCGTCAGCACCGTTCCGTCATCGGCGGCATCGCCGGGGACGCCGTTCGTCAAGGTCAGTTGTGTAAGAGCAGCCATGTTTTAGATCCTTTAAACGAGGAGGTAGGGGTAGACGTTGAGACCTGCACTTGGGGGAGCAGAGGCGGCGACGGTGAATGAAACCGTGTTCGACCAGTTGCTGGTCACTACGCCGTCAGTGACGTTGGCACGGGCCTCGTAGTTGGCGTTCGAGAGAGCGGCGAGCGCCAGATCGATTTCGTCCGCAGCATCTTCTGGCGCCGTGATGTCGTGCGTGGTGTCCGAAACCGGGCTCGACCAGTCACCTCCGGAAACCTGGACCTGAAGCCGAACGTCGTCCCCAGCCTCCACCGTATCGTCTACGGTGATTGTAAAATCAGGCTCGTTGTCGGTCGTTACCCATGAGGGGTGCATCGCGAGCACGGGGGCCGAGATCGACGGGACTGACCCACTCGCACTCCCAAGGAGTCCGGAACCCAGCGCGCCGAAGCCCCTCCCAAGCGCTCCTAGTCGTCCAAATGCCATGCTGTGGTCTTTCAATAAAAGACCCGACGCTTTGAC